>WNFY01015221.1_pt1 | contig 20883 bp, 21 predicted proteins | sample 5400091 | NCBI WGS metagenome assembly WNFY01 (sample SAMN13153364, study PRJNA577476) | soil metagenome | isolation source: 60 cm soil or saprolite under grassland replicate 1 | place: USA:California | collected 2016-06-15
GAAAAGGAGGGATCGTGAAGAACACGCTCGTTGCACTGGCGCTCGCGGCGGTCAGCTTCGGAGCTTTGGCCCAGCAGCGTAATTTCGACGCCGTACAGATCAAGACCACCAAGGTCGCAGACGGCATCTACATGCTGGAAGGCGAAGGCGGCAACATCGGCGTCTCGGCGGGTGAGGACGGCGTGTTCCTGATCGACGATCAGTTCGCGCCGCTCACCCCCAAGATCACCGCCGCGGTCAAGGCGATCTCCGACCAGCCGATCCGCTTCCTGATCAACACCCACTGGCACGGCGACCACGTCGGCGGAAACGAGAATTTCGGCAAGGCCGGCGTCGTCATCGTTGCGCACGACAACGTCTACAAGAGGATGTCGGTCGGCGGCGCGATCCAGCTGCTCAAGCAGAACTACGCGCCCGCGCCGAAGGCGGCGCTGCCCGTTATCAGCTTCAGCGAGACGGCGACGTTCCATCTCAATGGCGACGACGTCACCTCGATCCATCTGCCGCCCGCCCACACCGACGGCGATTCCCTGGTGCGCTTTGCCAAGGCGAACGTGATCCACGCGGGCGATGTCTTCGCCGCCTACCGCTACCCCTTCATCGACGTGGAGAGCGGCGGCTCGGTGAAAGGCGTGCTGCGCGCGATCGATCGGCTGCTGCCGATGCTCGACGACGGCACCAAGCTGATTCCCGGCCACGGCGGGCTCTCCGGCAAGAAAGACGTGCTCGCCTATCGCAAGATGATCGCGACGGTGGTTGGGAGAATCGAGCCCATGGCAAGATCGGGCAAGACCCTGCAGCAGGTGCTCGCGGCCAAGCCCACGCGCGAGTTCGACGAGGAATGGGGCAAGTTCAGGAAGCCCGACGCGTTCGTCGAGATCGTCTACAACGGGCTTGCGCCGCGCAAGAAGTAGAGACGAGGAGCCAGGCCCGCGAATCGGCCTTCAGGCGGCGCCGGCGAAGTCGTCGCCCTCCTCGAGCTCGGAAAAACGCACGGGCAGCACCTCCCGCGTGGCGAGCTTGCCGCTTTCGGTCTTCTCCAGCAGCACCAGTTGCTGCTTGTCGGGGATTCCGGTCGGGATCACCATCCTGCCGCCGGGCTTGAGCGTAATAGCCGTTGCCCACGCCGACCTCGATGTTTCGATAGCCGAGGCGCCCGAGCCGGCGCCGGGTGTCGAGCGCCAGCTCCTCGATGATCTCGATGCTGTAGACCCGCTTGACCAGTTCCGAAAGAATCGCGGCCTGGTAGCCGACCCCGGCGCCGACTTCCAACGCCACATCGCCCGGATCGGGCTGCAGCAAATCGGTCATGAGCGCGATGATGAAAGGCTGCGAGATGGTCTTGCCGTAGCCGACCGGCAGCGGCGAGTTGAGATACGCATAGGGCCGCAGCTCCAGGGGCACGAATTCATGCCGCGGGATCTTGCCCATCACTTCGATCACCCTGGCGGCGAACGCGGACTTGCCGAGTTGCGCCGTGAGGAACACGGCATCGGCAACGACTTCGGCGATCATCTGCCGGCGCATCAAATCATGCTGCGCGTTCTCCATCGCACTGTGCTCCTCGGCCGCGGCTTTGCGCGCGGGGTCGCCGCAAAGACCTTCGCATCGAACCTTGGACCGGTCAAACGGCCCCAGGTTGCTGAGCTGACGCCGGTTCTCAGTGCAGGGCCGGCTTTTTGAGAAGATTCTGGCGGTCTGTCGAGGGCACGCGAACGCGCGACACCGTGCCTTCGCGCGCCAGGGTGAGCGGCACCTCGACACCCGCGGAACCGACGCTCCAGATTTTCCGGAACAGATCGGCAAGGCCGCCGACGCGGCCGCCGGCGACTTCGATCACGATGTCGCCCACCTGCACCCCGGCGCGTTCCGCCGGCGCGCCGCCGGCGAGGCCCGAAACCACGACATGTCCCTTGACCTCGGTCGCATAGAGACCGAGCCAGGGGCGCGATGGCCGCTTCGCGCGGCCGAGCTTGACCATGTCTTCGAGGATAGGCTCGAGGAGGTCGATCGGCACGATCATGTTTCCCTGCACCGTGCGGCCGCCCAGCTCTTCCTGAACCATCAGCGAGCCGATCCCGAGCAGCCGCCCTTCTGCGCCGACCAGCGCCGCGCCGCTCCAGTGCGGGTGCGCCGGAGCGGTGAAGAGCGCTTCGTCGAGCACGTACTCCCAGTATCCGGCGAACTCCCGCTTGGCGATGAGTCTCGCCTTGAGCGCGTGCTTGCGTCCGCCATGACCGGCAACGACTACCTCATCGCCGACGCGGCACGACGCCGCGGTGCCGCGCGCGAGCGCCGGCGCGCCCAGCCGGCCCAGAGGCTGCACCAGGCCGAAGCCGGTCGGCTGGTCGTAGGCGAGCGGATGGCCCGGGACCGCCGTGCCCTTGTTCGTATTCAACCAAATGGTCGTCGCTTCGGTGATGAGATAGCCGATGGTGAGCACCAGCCCGTCGTCGCGGACGACGACGCCGTTGCCGATCCGTTCGGTGCCGAGTATGCCGGCGGTAAAGGCGTCCTCGGGAACTTCGGCGCGCAACAGCACCATCGAATCGAGCGCCGCCTCCAGGTCGAAGCGCGCTTCCTCGGGCTTGGGCTGCATCTCGGGCGGAAACGCCCAGTTACTCAGATCCGCCATGGGATTCCCATTTCATCTTCGGCCTTAGCGCCCCAATGGGGTTTCCCGGTACACTTTCTCGACGAAGGTGCCCATGGACATTCCGCTCAGCATTGCGATGGCGTCCAATCCCAGGACCTGGTCCCTATTCGACGGGAGAGTGAAGCCCGACGGCATCACCCTCATACCGAGCCCCGTGCATCCGTCCGAGCTCTTCTGGCGGCAGCTGCGCTTCGCCGACTTCGACGTTTCCGAGATGTCGTTTTCCTCGCTGATGATGGCCAGATCGAAGGGTGACGACCGCTGGATCGGCCTGCCGATCTTCACTACGAGGAAATTCTTCCACGCCGAAATCCTGGTGGGAAGGGATTCGGGCATCGAGCGGCCTGCCGACCTGAAGGGGCGGCGCGTGGGCGTCCCGGAAGGCGCGGTCGGCTTCACGGCGCCGCCGGGGGTTACGATCCACCAGATCCCGCCTGAAAAAAAACATCGGGAGCATGATGCTCTCGGGGGAGCTGGATGCGGCGATCCATTACATCGTCAATCCCAACCTCGTCGATCGCAGCACCGCCGACCTGTGGCACCACCGCGACATCAAGCCGCTCTTTCCCGATCCCGCGGCGGAAGGAATCCGCTACTACCGCAAGACCGGCATCTTTCCCATCAACCACGGCATGGTCATCCGCAAGGAGATTGCAGGCAAGCACCCCTGGGTCGTCCTGAATCTCTACAAGGCGTTCGAGCGCGCCAATGAGATCGCGGACCGGGAGCGCCTGGAGCACGCCGAATATCACTTGGCCGCCGGGCTGCTCGCGCGAGAGACCGCAGAGGCTTTGCGCACCGCGCTCGTGCGCCACGGCATCAGGGCCAACCGCAAAGTGCTCGAGACCGCGGCGCTCTACTCCCATGAGCAGGGCCTGACGCCGCGCCTTGTAGCCCTCGACGAAGTTTTCGCCGCGAGCGCGATGGAGCAGTGAAGGCGCGACGACATCACTGCGCGACGTTCTTTCTGCCCAGCAGAGCTTCACGGAAACGCTGTTTCAGATAGGCACCGTCGCGCGGCGGCAGAGCGAGCGGCAGGGTCTCGGGCTTCACCTTCACCTGATAGAAAAGCGGGCCGCGGCCGCCGAAAACGCCCGAGCGCATCGCCGCGATCTCGGCGCTCTTTCGGACAACGCGCGTCTCGAACCCACACGCTCGGGCGATCGCGCCGAGATCCACGCCGTAGCCGGTGTGGGTCTTCTGCATGCCGGTCTCGCCGTAGCGCTCGTTGTCGAGGACCGCGACCGCGAGATTGGCCGGGCGCTGGACGCCGATGGTGGCGAGGCTCCCCAGCCCCATCAGCATTTCGCCGTCTCCAGTGACGACGAGGACGCGTCGCTTGGGCTGCGCAAGGGCAAGTCCCAGTCCTATCATGCACGCCGACCCCATCGCGCCCCACAGGGGAAAAGTGAGTGGATGATCGCCCGCAGCGGTGCAGTCCCACGCCGCCGATCCGAGGCCCGCGACGACGAGAAGCTCGCCGCGCCGATCGAGCAGTGCGCGAACGACCTTGCGCCGATCGAGCTCTGCGCTCCTCAAGGCTTGTTCCCGAACGACTTCGCGCCGATCATGGCTTGCGAAATCAGCACTGCGACCGCGCCGTAGCCCTCGAAAGCGAGCTTCGCCGCCGCGGTGACTGTAGCGCCCGTTTCCTCGGCGCGCTCCAGGCGCATTGTGCGCACGCCCATCAGGCGCAGCGCGTCGGACGCCGCCTGGCCCATCGGAATCTGCCACGGATTGAACTCCCCCCGCTCGCCGCGCATGGTCACGAGCATGAGCAGCGGAAAGGCGCAATTCGCCGCGAGGGTCAGCGCATTGATGCAATTGCCGACGCCGCTCGACTGCATGAGGAGCACCGCGCGCTCCCCGCCGAGCCACGCGCCCGCCGCAAGGCCGACGCCTTCCTCCTCGGTCGTGAGCGGTACGACCTTCATGCTTTTATCTGCGTGGCATAGCTCGATCAGGCGCTTGTGGCCCGCGTCGGGGACGTAGGACACCTGCCGCACGCGCTGCGATTTGAGCGCGCGATGTATTTCTGCCGACCAGTCGGTCGCCGCGAGTGAGTGCGCTTTTTTCCCGGGCACTGCTTCTTCTTGCTCAGGCGGCCGGTTTGACCTACGCCGGCGGGAACCCGCCTGCTACAGTCGGCGCGCGCGGCAGCCAGCGCGCGTCGCTACCACCGCTGGCGGTGGCGGAACCAGGGATGATTGGGGTTTTTTTTCTTGCCCGGCTTCGCCTCGGGCGCCTCCGCGGCGCCTGTCGGAGCGGCAGTTCGCTCCGCGTCCGAGGGAGAAGATCGACGCTCGGCGCGTTTGACCTTCTTTGAAGCCGAAGGCTTTTCCGGGGCTTCGTGGAACGCCTTTCGCAGGCGGTCCAGACCACGAAGGATCGATTTCGAGAACTTTTCCGCCATAGCAAAGACTGCTGCAACGAGTGATCGGGGAGCGTCATTTTAGTACAACGGTCTAGGAAGTCGGTGGGAATTGGCCGATTCGACCACTAGGCGCCTAGCCAAGCCTCGGGTACCGGTCCCGCCACCTGCTTGACGGGTACACTCCCGAAATGGCCATCTACGCGATCGGCGACGTCCAGGGCAGCTTCGAGGAGCTGGGGGTGCTGCTCGGCTCGGTCGGATTCGACGGCGACAGGGACCGCTTGTGGTTCGTAGGCGATCTCGTCAACCGGGGCCCGGCATCGCTTGCCACGCTGCGTTTCGTGCGTGATCTGGGCGAGCGCGCGCTGGCGGTCCTCGGCAACCACGATCTGCACTTGCTCGCGCTCGCACACGGCGTTGTCAAGGAACGCGAAGACGACACGCTCGCAGAAGTGCTCGCGGCACCCGATCGCGACGAGCTCATCGACTGGTTGCGTCACCGGCCGATGATTCACGTCGAGGCGAATTACGTGCTGGTTCACGCGGGCCTGCTGCCGCAATGGGACGTCGCCACCGCGGCAGCGCTCGCGAGAGAGGTCGAGGCGGAACTGCGCGGACCCCGGCACCGGGAATTCCTCGCGCACCTCTACGGCTCGCGCCCGGACCGCTGGGACGACAGCTTGCGCGGGATCGACCGCCTGCGCTTGATCGTCAACGCCATGACACGCTTGCGCTTTTGCACGCCCGAAGGCGTCATGGAATTCCGCACCAAAGGCGAGACGACCGAGGCTCCCGCCGGCCATCTGCCGTGGTTCGACGTGCCGGGCAGGAGAAGCGCGGACCAGACGGTGATCTGCGGCCATTGGTCGGCGCTCGGCTTGCGCGTCGCACCCAAACTCCTCGCGCTCGATTCAGGGTGCGTTTGGGGCGGGAAGCTCACTGCAATTCGCTTGGAAGACAGGCGTGTGTATCAGGTGCCCTGCGCGGCTAATGCCGCGCTCGTGAAATCCTCTGCGGCGCAGGCACGCCCAGTGCCGCGGCGATAGCGGCTTCGGTCTTTTCTGCGAGGGAGCGCCGCGTCTGGCCGCGCACCGAAATCGGCGCGAGGAGATGGAGTTCCGCTACGATGTGGCGGCTCGAGACGATGGCCCAGACGGATTCAAGCAACGAGGTTTCGCCGACGTAGCCGGCGGCGTCGGTATGCCGGCCCGCGCTGTCGAGATAGCGCAGCGCCGCGGGCTGCAGCGTGGCCGCCGCGTCGAGAGCCGGCTGGAACAGCGCCGCGTGAAAGCGCTCAAGGCTCCGCCCGAAGGTCGTGATTCCCTCGGGGCAAACCGCGACCAGCGCGCCGCGCTCGAGTTCTCCGGCTACTGCCTGGCGGGCGCGCACCGCCGCAGAGCGCTTGCCGCGCTCTATGTACAAAGTGCCAACCAGCGTGCACAACCAGCCCACGACCGGCCAGCTGCGGACTTCCGACTTGGCGACGAAAGTCGCGGGGAAGGTCGCGTCGATCACGAAGATGTCGAGCCAGGAAATGTGATTGAGCGCGAGCATGCAGCGCTCGGGGAGCTTTTTCGGTGCGTTTTGCTCGCGCACCGACACCGACAGGATCGAGAGCAGCGTTCTCGACCAGCGGCGCTTTTGCGCATTCTGCTCGGCCTCGGAGAGTTTCGGGTAACACAGCCAGGCGATGGCAAGACCGCGCACAAGATGCAGCGCAAGCCTTGCCAGGCGAACCAGGCGCAGCGGAACCGGAGTGCGGTGGTTGGCCGCCATCGTGCATTTCTCCTCTCGGACCAGGCGGCATTCTACTGGTTGGCGGCGAAGAGCCGCGCCGGGCAAACAAAAAGGGCGCAGGAACTGTGCCCTTCTCGGACCGAAACTGGAAACTCTAGTGAGTGACGCGGGTCTTGCCGCCTCCGGTCACCAGGCGCACCCGTTCCCCGGGACGGAATTCTTCGTCGGCTTCCTGGGCGATCGCGCGCAGCTCGCCGTTGTCCAGCCGCACGGTGATCTCGACGCCCTTTTTCTGGGTGACGTTGCGCTCGATGGCCGAGCCCGCCACCCCGCCGACCACCGCGCCGAGGATCGTGCCTACGCCCGAGCCCTTGCCGCCACCGACGTCGCTGCCGGCGATGCCACCCACGGCTCCCCCCGCGAGCGTGCCGATCTCGCCCCGCGTTCCCTCGATCGTGACCTGGCGCACCGATTCCACCACGCCCATTCGCACCGTTTGCTCGCGTCCGGTCTGGCCCGAGGTGTAGACGGCCCCGGAACTCGAAGGGGTGTAGCAGCCGGTAAGCGTTAGAGGCAGTGCAATTGCAGTCACCGCCAGGATTGCCCATTTCATGATGTTCTCCTCAAAGGTCGGACTTGAAATTTTCGCGAAACAAGTGCGCGATCTCGTCGCGGCTTAGCTTATGGTTCTGCCCCCCGCGCGAAGCGATCTTGATCGCTCCCATGAGGGACGCGAGCCTGCCGGTCTTTTCCCAGTCAAAGCCGGCGGCGATGCCGTAGAGAATACCGGCGCGATACGCGTCGCCGCAGCCGGTGGGGTCCACCACTTCGGTCGCCTTAACGCACGGGATGTCGATCCGTTGACCGTCCACGTAGATGATAGACCCTTCCGCGCCCCGGGTAAGGATGAGCGCTTCGAGACTGTGCGCAAACTCTTCGAGCTTGCTTCCCGTGCGCTCCTCGAGGAGCCGGCCTTCGTAGTCGTTGACCGCGAGGTAGCTCGCCTGTTCGACGAAAGCGAGCAGCTCTTCGCCCGAAAACATCGGCAGCCCCTGGCCCGGGTCGAATACGAACGGAATGCGCAGCTCCGCAAGCTCGCGCGCGTGTTGCAGCATGCCCTCGCGCCCGTCGGGCGCAATGATCGCGAGGTGCGCGCCGAGCTCCGCCGTTATTTTGTTCAGATGCGAATAATTCATCGCCCCGGGATGGAAGGCCGTGATCTGGTTGTCGTCCAGGTCGGTGGTGATGAACGCCTGGGCGGTGAGCGTATCGGGCACCTGTCGCACGCAATCCTGCTCGATGCCGAGCCGCTCGAGCCGCTCGAAGTACAGCAGGGCGTCGTCGCCGACGGTGGCCATCGTCAGTGGATCGGCGCCGAGAAGCTTCAGGTTGTAGGCGATATTGCCGGCGCAACCGCCGAACTCCCGCCGCAGCTCGGGAACGAGGAAGGACACATTCAGGATGTGTTGCAGCAGGCGGCAGCGCCCGGCCGAATGTCCCTACAAATAAAACAAATAGAGCCGATATCCGGTCGGCTTGAGCGCCGCCGCTTCGATATGGACCCGGATCTGGAGCTCGCCCCCGGCGGCAAAGCCGGGCTCCTGCCCCGTGCCCTGCGGAGCATAGTCCCGAGGCATGTTGCGGTCAGCACCATCACGCTGGGAAGGGTGCTGTCGGCCTGAAGGTCAGAGGACTCGATTCCGAGGAGTTCCGCACGCCGCGGGAGCGGTACATCGCAGCCGAGTTCGGCGCAGACGCGCTGGATGAGCGGCTTTGCTTCGGGCAGCAGCACCGCGATCTCGCCGCGGTAGCGATAGGCGACTTGCGCCGCGAGCGCAAGCACAAGGAACGCGCTCCCGAGCCACCACATCCGGCTCGAACGCCGGTGCGGCCGCGGTCCGAAGTCAAATGCCGCGTCCTTCTCGGTATCGAGCATCGGCGCAGTGGAAGCGGGTGGGGCATCAAGCTGCGGCAGGGAAGCACGGCTGGACGAGCCCGGGCTCAGCGCGGCGAGGGCATCGAACAGGGCGCCGCAACGTCCGCAGCGGACCTGGCCCGAGCGCGCGCGAAGTTGCGACTCGGTAACGCGAAACGCGGTGGCGCAGGCCGGGCAGCGCGTGATCATGCTCATAGCCGCACCCCCGAGAGACACGCCCAGCCCTCGGACTCGGTGCATGGCGCGAACTCGATCCAGGGCGCGTAGCATTTCTCGATCTCGCTCGCCTGGTCCGGGAGAATCCCCGAGAGCGCGAGCCGCCCGTCGCGCCTGATGCGCGATGCGAGCAGCGGAGCGAGCAGCTTCAACGGATTGGCAAGGATATTGGCGACCACGACATCTGCCGTGAACGCAAGCGGCGCGAGGCCGTCGAGAAACTGGCCCTCGACGCCGTTGCGCCTGGCGTTGGCGCGGGCGGCGGCTACGGCGTCGGGATCGATGTCGACGCCGACTGCGCGGCGCGCTCCGAGCTTCAGCGCGGCGATAGCCAATATACCGGAACCGCAGCCGTAGTCGAGAACCGTCTCGCCTCCCCCGATGGTGCGATCGAGCCACTGCAGGCACAGGCGCGTGCTGGGATGGTCGCCGGTGCCGAACGCGAGCCCCGGATCGAGCACGAGGTTGATGGCGTCCGGTTCGGGCGGAACGTGCCAGCTGGGTACTATCCATAGCCGCGCCGATATGCGGATCGGACCAAACTGCGCCTTCGATTTCGCGATCCAATCCCCATCGGGAACGCTGCGCAGCCCGTGAAGCGGGACCGATAGCCCTACCGTTTCGCAGGCGCGAAAGAGCCGTCGTTCGGGGTCGTCCTGAGCGCGCCACAATGCGGTGAGTTTCACCCGCTGCCATGTCGGGGATTCGCCCGGCTCACACGGCACTTCCGCGGCCGTGACCGCGCGGGCGTCCTCGAAGGTGACCGACAGCGCCCCCAGCTCGAGCAGCGCGTCGGAAAGGCGCTCGGCACACGCGGCATCGAGTTCCAGGACGAGCGCGGTCAGCGTCACGTCTCGATCCTTACTTCGCGGCGTCGCGTTTCTTCTGCTGGGCGAGCTTCTGCTCAAGGTAATGGATGTTCACCCCTCCTCTGATGACGTGGTTGTCGAGCAGGAATTCCTGGTGCAGCGGGATGTTGGTCTGGATGCCCTCTATCACCATTTCCGAGAGCGCGATGCGCATGCGCCGAATTGCCTGATCGCGGTTTGCCCCGTAGGCGATGACCTTGCCGATCAGCGAGTCGTAGTTGCTGGGCACCGCGTAGCCCTGGTAAATATGCGTGTCGACCCGGATGCCCGGCCCCCCGGGCGGGTGGTAGGAAGTGATGCGCCCCGGCGATGGGGTGAAGCGAAACGGGTCCTCGGCGTTGATGCGGCACTCGATCGCATGACCGCGGAATTCGATGTTTTTCTGCCGCACGGAAAGCCGCTCCCCGGCCGCGACGCGGATCTGCTCCTGCACGATGTCGACGCCGGTGATCATCTCGGTCACTGGGTGCTCGACCTGAATGCGGGTGTTCATCTCGATAAAGTAGAACTCGCCTTCCTCGTAGAGGAACTCGAAAGTGCCGGCTCCTCGGTAGCCGATCTTGCGGCACGCCTCGATGCAGCGCTCGCCGATGCGCGCACGCAGTTTCGGGGTGATGTCGGGGGCGGGGGCCTCTTCCATGACCTTTTGATGACGTCGCTGCATCGAGCAATCCCGCTCGCCGAGATAGATCACGCTCTTGTGTCCGTCGGCGAGCACCTGCACTTCGATGTGACGCGGGTTCTCGAGATACTTTTCCAGGTATACGGTGGGATTGCCGAATGCCGCTTCGGCTTCGGCCCGCGTGATACTGATCGCGCTCTTGAGAGCCGCTTCGGTGTGCACGACACGCATGCCGCGTCCGCCGCCCCCGCCCGCCGATTTGACGATGACCGGGTAACCGATCTTCCTCGCGATCTTGAGGGCCTCCTCGGGCGCATCCGGTAGCGATCCATCGGAACCCGGAACGCACGGCACCCCGGCTTTTTCCATGATCTGTTTTGCGCTCACCTTGTCGCCCATCAGCCTGATGGTCTCCGCCGTTGGCCCGATAAATGTGAACCCGCTCTTGTCCACGCGTTCGGCGAAGTCGGGATTTTCAGAAAGAAATCCGTAGCCCGGGTGAATTGCCTCGGCGTCGGTGACCTCCGCCGCGCTGATGATGGCCGGAATATTCAGGTAACTCGCGCTGGAGGCTGCAGGACCGATGCACACCGACTCGTCGGCGAGCTTCACATACTTGGCGTCGCTATCCGCCTCCGAATGCACTACGACGGTCTTGATGCCCATGTCGCGGCAGGCGCGCTGGATGCGCAAGGCGATCTCGCCGCGGTTGGCGATCAGAACTTTCTCGAACATGATTTAGTGAAACAGTCTTCCGCAGTCTCTGATGTGGGGAGTATGAAAGGGGGCGTGCTCAGGGTGTGCTCGTTTCTTGAACAACGTGCTAACCAATCATCATCAGGGATTCGCCATACTCGACGGGCTGGCCGTTCTCGACCATGATTGCCTTGATCACGCCGTTCTTGTCGGCCTCGATTTCGTTCATCAGCTTCATCGCCTCGATGACGCAGATGGTCTGGCCGGCCTCAACCGTATCTCCAACCTCCACGAAAGGCTTTGCGCCGGGGGAGCCCGCCCGGTAGAAAGTGCCGACCATGGGCGACTTGACGATATGGCCTTCGAGCGACGTCGGGGCTTGTTCCGCGGCAGCGGGCGCAGCGGCTGGAGCCGCCGGCGCCGCGGCTACGGATAGAGCTTGAGCAGCGGGCGGGCCGGCCGGGGCGGACGCAGGAAGTATGACTACTTCCCTTCCGCTTGGGCCGCCTTTGACGATCTTGACTTTTTCCTCGCCTTCGGTGACTTCCAACTCGGCAATCCCCGATTCCTCGACGAGGTCAATCAGTTTTTTTAGTTTTCGCAAATCCATGCTGGCCTCCTTCGGTTCCGGTCGCGCCCTTCGAGTCGCGCGAGGTTCGGCTAGAAGAGTCTTGAGCACATCTCAGGGACAACCCCCTCGTGCACCCTTAAATCGGGGCTGTCAGCGCGACTCTTGCAGCACGAACTGCAGCGCGAGGTCATAACCGCGGCTGCCAAGCCCGCAGATCGTGCCGACCGCAAGGTCGGAAAAGTACGAATGACGCCGGAATGGCTCCCTGGAATAGATGTTTGACAAATGCACCTCGATGAAGGGGATCTTTACCGCGGCGAAGGCGTCGCGAAGCGCCACGCTGGTGTGGGTCAACCCTCCAGGATTGACGATAATCCACGAAATGCGCTGCTGCTTTCCCCACTGAACGCGCTCGATCAAGGCCCCTTCGTGGTTGCTCTGGAAGACCTGAAGGCTTGCCCCTTCGCTCCTGGCCATCCGGCTTAGCCGCTCGTTGGTGCTCTGGATGGTTTCTTTGCCGTAGATCCTTGGCTCACGCGCGCCCAGCAGATTGAGGTTGGGGCCGTGAAGGACCAGAATGTTTTTGAGCCTTCTTCGTGGCGCACCCGCGACACGCTTGAGTTTTGACATGGCCGGAAGTTTGACGCAGTTCGCAGGAAATTGTCCAGTATTTGCCGCATTTTCGAGCTAAATGAGCGACTTAGTTAAGCCAGAATGCCGAGGTTCTTATACCAACCGGCTCTTTTGCGTTGACGATGTCACGCGGGCTCCAATAGCCGGAATAGTCTAGCTCGGTAGATTCAGACTTTTAGCCGAAATTCGACGGTGATTGCTTATGTTGAAAACTATTCAACGCAAATCGCAGCCTGGTTGAGCCTGTTCTCCAGCGTAGCGCATGCAATTCGCTACCAAACACCCGGTTCGCGGCGGGGATCCTAGCCATCCTGCGGGAACACGAGCTGAGTCACCGCCTGGATCCCGGCGCGCTCGATCGGTCGCCCTCCAAAGGTGGTTTTCAAAGTGCCGCGCTCGTCCTTCAGAGCGTGGATCGCCAAATTGACCGGTACGCCTTGCCAGTCGAGCTTCAGCACCGACACGGCGCGCGCTTGGTCGCCGACGAAGTGACGCTGATCGAAAATATCGTAAGGGATATTGCGGTTCAGGAGAAAAAGCTCCACCGATTTGCTGTCATCGGTGAATAGCTGCAAATCGATGTCGCTATACCGCCCGGCCGTGCCCTTGAGCACCGCGCCGGCAAGGTAAGGGCGAAACTGCTCCAGCAAACGCATTGCCTCGAGCGCTCGCTCGCGCAGGTATCGAATGCGCTCGCGCTGCTCCTCGCCCTGGTAAAGCGACTGGTAAGCCCGCAACTCAACCTCGATTTCCTCGTTCTTCGGCAGCGATTGCGTGTCTTCTGCCCCCAACTGGCGCGCGGCCTTGCGCTTGGCGTGGGCGAAATTCTCGATGCCGTCCTCGGCCATCATGCGCGCGGCGGCGGCAGCAATGCGTGCGCGCATTTGTTGCTGCCTGGGCTTGCTGTCTTTCGGCATGGAGAAAAAGCAGGCGGGCTTCGTTCATGATACCGCAGCAGCCGGGAAACGCGGCGAAGTAGGCTAGAATCGTGCCCTTTTCAATGACGCGCTCTCGTCGCGGCGCGCTTTACCTCCCGGGCCCCGTGCACATCCACATCCTCGGAATCTGCGGCACTTTCATGGGGGGCATCGCCGCGATTGCGCAGACGGCGGGTTATCGCGTTACGGGATGTGACGCCAACGTCTATCCGCCGATGAGCACACAGCTCCTCGCCCAAGGCATTGAGCTGACCGAGGGCTATGGCGCCGACCAGCTCGCTCTCAAGCCCGATCTGTGGCTGATCGGCAACGTCGTGAGCCGAGGCAATCCCCTCATGGAGGCGATCCTGAATCAGGGCCACGCTTACGTTTCCGGTCCCCAATGGCTCGCCGACACCATCTTGGCGGATAAAAGGGTGCTCGCCGTGGCAGGAACACACGGAAAAACAACGACTTCATCCATGCTGGCCTGGATTCTCGAGGACGCCGGCCTCGCCCCCGGGTTCTTGATCGGCGGCGTCCCGCAGAATTTTGGAATATCCGCAAGGTTAGGAAATAAAGTGCATTTCGTCATCGAAGCCGACGAATACGATACGGCTTTTTTCGATAAGCGCTCCAAGATGGTGCATTACCGGCCCAGGGTTGCCATTTTGAGCAATATCGAGTTCGATCATGCAGATATCTTCGTCGATCTTACAGCGATCGAGACGCAATTTCATAATTTCGTTCGAACGATACCCAGTTCCGGTCAGCTGATCGTGAACGGCGCCGATCCAGCGATAGAGCGTGTGCTCACTCGAGGCTGCTGGACTCCAGTTGAGCGCTTTGGCGTCAAAGAGGGCTGGAGAGCGAGCGAGGTCGCAAGGGGATGTTTCGATGTGCTTTACCAGGAGACGCCGGTTGGCCAGCTCTGCTGGGAATTGCTCGGGGAGCACAATCGCTCGAACGCTCTTGCCGCGATCGCTGCAGCGCGGGCCGCCGGTGTCGAGCCTGCGCGCGCTGTGCAGTCGCTCGCGCGCTTCAAGAGCGTCAGGCGCCGCATGGAACTTCGGGGTACGGCAGCGGGTGTCGCAGTCTGGGACGACTTCGCCCACCACCCGACCGCCATCGCCACAACGCTTGCGGGCCTGAGGGATCAAGTCGGAAACGCTCGGATCTTGGCCGTGCTTGAGCCTCGCTCCAACACCATGAAAGCCGGCGTGATGAAGGACCGCCTGCCCGCGAGTCTCGAGCGCGCCGACCGGGTTTTCTGCTACAGCGCGAACTTGGGCTGGGATGCGGCGGCGACTCGCGCCCCTTGGGGGGCGTGCAAGCTGCGAGGCCGATTTCGAGCGACTGGTCGGATCGATCGCCGCTGAAGCGCGGCCGGGCGATCAGGTGCTCGTCATGTCGAACGGAGGTTTCGGGGGCATCCACGACCGGCTCCTCGCCGCGCTTTCAAAACGGGCCGCCGGAGCATGATCATCCCGGTGTGGACTGACTACTTCAGCACCTTCCAGGACGAATTCCCGTCCTTGAGCGCGTAGAGCGCCAGCGCTTTTTCGTCGAACCCGAACCCCAGGCCTGGGGTCTCGGGCAGAAGCAGCATGCCGTCCTTGGCCTTGAGTTGCGCGTCGATGAGACGCCGGAAATTGAGCACTTGGTCGTCGGGGAAGAACTCGACGTAGCGCGCGTTCGGGGTCGCCGCCACGAGGTGCGCGTGCAGGTCGTGAAACCAGTGCGGGCAGACAGTGACGCCGTAGCTCGCCGCGGTCGCGGCGACCTTTCTCCACTCGGTGACCCCGCCGCACACGAGCGCGTCGGTCTGCAGGATCTGGGCGGCGCCCTTGTCGAGAATCTCCTTGAAATGCCAGCGCCCCGCGCCGATCTCGCCGGTCGCCACCGTGACGCGCGTGAGCTTCGCAAGGCGCGCGTGGTTGTCGATGTCGTCGGGAAAAAACGGCTCCTCGATCCAGTAGGGATCGTAGAGCTCGAAGCGCTCCATGTAGCGCATCGCGGTCGGGAGGTCGTGCCAGGCGTTGTTTGCATCCAGCATCAGCTCGACCTCGGGTCCGATCGCCTCGCGCGTGGCCTTCACGCGGGCTTCTTCCTCCTTGGGCGAGAGTCGTCCCACCTTCATTTTCACCGCGCGAAAACCCGCTTTCACGTAGGCAGCCATCTCCTCGCCGAGTTTTTTCGGCGTTTTGCCCTCGAGGTAGTAGCCGCCGCTCGCATAGGCGGGGACAGCGTCGTCCACCGCTGCGCCCAGGTATTTGTAGAGAGGCAAATTCACCGTGCGCGCGTTCAGGTCCCAGAGCGCGCAGTCGAGGATCGAAATGGCGCGCATGACGCTGCCGGCGCGCCCGTGCAGGAGCGTCTCCTGGAACATGCGCTGCCATAAGCCCTCTACGAGCAGGCTGTCGTGGCCAAGCAGAATCGGTGCGAGCAGCTGCTCCACGGCCTGCGCGACGAGCGTTCCGCCCGAAGAGCCGGCGTAGCAGAAGCCGATGCCTTCAATGCCGCCAGCGCGCACCCTGACGAGTCCGTAGTCGCGCGCGGACACGGTCCGCGTGGCGAAGCTCGTGACATTTTCCAAAGGGACCCGCGCGCTCGCGACAGAAATCGATTCGATCTTGGCCATTCCTCGATCCTTGTTTTTTCTTCGAAAGCAGAGGGGCGCGCTACGATATAATTATCGCATCCATCGGGCCGGCGCGACGCGGCTCCCTGTTTCGGTCCTTCTCGTGAACGTTCTGTACGAAGACGACGGCACATTCAAGGTCGCCACGGTGCTCGTCGACGGCGAGAACTCGCTCCAAGTTCAGGCGCCGCACGGCAAACGCGCCAAGATCAAGGTAAAGGACGTGCTGTTGCGCTTCCCGGAACCCGGCGCCGCGGACCTGCTTGCGCAGGCCGAGACGCTGGCCGGGGGTATCGAAACCGATTTCCTCTGGGAGTGTTGTGGCGGCGAGGAGTTCGGCTTCGCGGAGCTCGCACGCGAGTACTGCGGCCGCGCGCCCTCGGCGGTGGAGGCAGCCGGAATCCTCGTGAAGCTGCACTCAGCGCCGATGTATTTTCACCGTAAAGGCAGGGGGCGATACCGGGCAGCGCCGCCCGAGACGCTGCGCGCCGCGCTCGCGGGGATCGAGCGCAAGAAGCAACAGCAATTGCAGATCTCGGCCTGGGCGGAAGAACTTGCAAGCGGCGCGCTTCCCGAAGAGTTCCTGCCGCTTCTCGCGCAGCTCCTGTACAAGCCTGATCGCAACCGGGCTGAAACCAAGGCGCTCGAGGAGGCTTGCGCGAGGACCGGGCTGTCTCCGGCAAAGCTGATCGAGCGCTGCGGCGCGCTGCCTTCCAGCCACGACTACCACCTCAATCGGTTTCTTTTCGAGTATTTCCCCAAGGGAACGGGCTTCGTTCCCGGGCTAGAAGCCACCGAGCCCCGGGATCTCCCGCTTGCCGACGCGCGTGCGTTCAGTCTTGACGACGCGTCCACCACCGAAATCGACGATGCGTTTTCAATAACGCCGCTTCCAGGCGGCGGCCTGCGCGTGGGCATCCACATCGCCGCTCCGGCGCTCGGGTTCTTGCCCGGATCGCCCCTCGACGCGGTGGCGCGCGAGCGCCTCTCGACGGTGTACCTGCCAGGCTACAAGTTCACCATGCTGCCGCCCCAGGCGATCGAGCCTTTCTCGCTTACAGAAGGGGCCGGTCGTCCGGCGCTTTCCCTCTATCTCAACGTGCGCGGCGAAGATTTCGCAATCGAGAACCACCACTCCCGCGTCGAGCGCGTTCCCATCGCCGCGAACCTGCGGCATCACGCCGTTGAAGAACTGGATGCGGCCTTTCTGACCGGAGAATCGCGCGAGGGCATCCCCTTTTCGCGCGAACTGAGCACACTCTGGAAGTTCGCGCTCGCGCTGGAGAAGGCGCGCGGGAAGCCCTCTACGGCCCCGGAGCGTCCTGATTACACTTTTCACGTCGAGGGACGCGACGAAAATGCGCGCGTCGCGATCGCCGAGCGCCGGCGCGGCACGCCGCTCGACAAACTGGTCTCCGAGCTGATGATTACGGTCAACAAAACCTGGGGGAAGCTGCTCGACGATCACGGCGTCGCGGCGATCTACCGCGTCCAAGCCGCCGGCAAGGTGAGGATGACCACTTCGGCCATGGCGCACCAGGGCCTGGGCATCAGCCATTACGCTTGGGCAAGCTCGCCGTTGCGCCGGTACGTGGATCTGGTGAACCAGTGGCAGCTCCTCGCGCTGCTTGACGGGCGGGCCCCGCCGTTTTCGCGCAATGACGACATCATGCTCGCCGCCGTGAATGATTTCGAAGCGACCTACGCCGCTTACGACGAGTTCCAGCGCCGCATGGAGCACTACTGGTGCCTGAGGTGGTTGCTGCAGGAAGAGATCGACGTTGCGAGGGCGCGGGTGGTGCGCGAGAATCTGGTCAAGTTCGATGGCCTGCCGCTGTATGCGAGGGTGCCGTCGCTGCCCGAACTCGCTCCCGGCACGGCCGTCGAAATCGCGGTGACCGAAATCGATCTTGTCGGAGCCGATCTCAAGTGTGTATTCCGGTGCCGTGCGGACGCATCGGAGAGCTCGGTGGCGCCACGCTCATAAGACAAAACTCTAAAAAAGGCCTAGAATCATATGATTCAAAAAGCTTTTAATGGATTCCAAGGTGGCTTTCTTTAGACCCGGCTTCGACGCGCTCGCCTGGCCTTGGCCACAGCCGTTCGCTAGGCTGGATCCTGAATCGCGCGTGCTCGCCATGGCGCTGTCGATCTCGATCGCGCTGCACGCGATCGTGCTCTCGATCCATTTCAAGCTGCCCGACACCCTGCGCAGGCTCACCCCGTCGCAACTGGACGTGGTGCTGGTGAATTCCAAGACCCGCTCGAGGCCGGCCATGCCCGAGGTCCACGCCCAGGCAAACCTTGACGGCGGGGGCGACACCGACCTCGATCGCCGGGCGAGCTCACCGCTCCCCAGCCTTCAGCTCGCTGAACGCGGCACGGACCTGAAGCAGGCAACGCGCCGCGTGCAGGAGCTGGAGATGCGACAGAGACAGCTGCTCTCGCAGACCCACTCGCGCAAGGAAGTCGCGGCGGCCGGGCTCCAGGCCGAGGCGAAGTCGCGAGTCTCTGGAGTGGAACTCGCCGAAAGCGCCTTGCTCATCGCCCGCATGGAAGCGCAGATCGCGCGCCAGATCGAGGAGTACAACAAGCGCCCGCGCAGGATTTTCGTCGGAGCGCGCGCCGCCGAGGTTCGCTACGCGCTTTACGTGGAAGACTGGCGCCAGAAGATCGAGCGCATCGGCAATCTCAACTATCCAGAGAGCGCGCGCGGCAGAATCTACGGCAGCCTCCGGCTTACGGTGTCAATAAATTCCGACGGCACGGTGGCGGGCGTGGATCTCGAGCAATCTTCCGGGTACAAGATACTGGATGCTGCGGCACAGCGAATCGTCGAGCTGGCTGCGCCCTACGCCAAGTTCCCGCCCGACATCAGCAAGGAAACCGATATCCTGGTGATCACACGCACCTGGCATTTCGCGCGCGGCGACAAAGTCTTCAGCGACTGAGCAAGGGATGAGCCCCGGGGATTCACCACGCTTCGCGCATCGGCCCAGCGGTGCTGCTCCCGAATGAGACTGCTCGTCTTACTGTGGAAGCTGTTCAGCTATCCCGTCGGGGCGGCGATCGCCTGTCTGGCGATCTACGAGTTCTGGTTCTTTGCGCAAATCCTGAATTGGGTCGAGCACAACCCTGCGACGACGCGGTTCATGGACGCGCGCCTGGAGGCGTTGCGAAAGAATAACCCGAAGGCGGCGCTCGAACAGGAATGGGCGGACTATGAACACATCTCGATTCATCTGAAGCGCGCCATCATCGTCGCCGAGGACGCGAAGTTCATCGATCACGAGGGCTTCGACTGGGAAGGCATCCAGCGGGCGATGGACAGAAACCTGCGGCGCGGAAAACTCGTCTCCGGGGGGTCGACGCTCACCCAGCAGCTCGCGAAGAACCTGTTTCTTTCGGGTGAGCGCAGCGCGCTGCGCAAGGGCCAGGAAGCGGTACTCGCCGCAATGCTCGAGGCGGCGATGGACAAGCACCGCATTTTCGAGATCTATCTCAACGTCGCCGAGTGGGGCGAAAACGTGTTCGGAGCCGAAGCGGCGGCGCGCTACTATTTCGGCGTGAGCGCGGCGAGCCTCGCACCCGATCAGGCGGCGCGGCTGGCTGCGATGCTTCCGCGCCCACGCTACTATGACCGCAACCGCGGCTCACCCTATCTGGCGAGCTACAGCGAAAGCATTCTGGAACAGATGCCCGCCGCGCAGGTTCCCTAGCCTCTCCGGCGCGGGCGGTCGCACCCCGCTAGGATTGGCCCGCTGCACGGCGGCCGCGAGGAACGTCGACCCCTGCCAATAAGAGAAGGCCGACAACGAAGAACCCGCCTGTCGCAAGCATCGCGAGACGATGGTTACCTTCGGTCACCCAGCTTATGGCACCGTAGGTGATAGGGCCCACGATCGAGGACAGCTTTACTGCGAGGCCCCACAGGCCGAAAAACTCGGCGCGCCTGTCCTCGGGGCTCAAGTAGCCGACGAGCGCGCGGCCCGCCGACTGCGAGGAACCCAGGCAGAATCCGGCAAGATTGGCGGCGACCCAGAAAGGCCCTGGTCCTTTGGCAACCCAGGCGATCAGCGTCGTCGCGATCCAGAGGATAAGGGTGAGACCAACAGTGCGCACGTGCCCGAGGCGGTCCTGGATGTAACCGAAGGTGAAGGCGCCCACTGCAGCGGTCAGGTTGACCACCAGGATCAGAGTGATCGTGTCCTTTGTCGAGAAGCCGAGCGCCTGCTCCGCGTAGATGGCCGCGATTTCGCCGCGGGCGGACGGCGCCGCCCGAGCGCGCTCCCTAAGCATGAGGAAGGTCGGCAGGCTCGCCGCAGCGAAGGTCGCGGCGGTGATCAGCATCGTGACGGGTACGAACTGCTGTGCCTGCTCGCCGTGGCCTTGAGCCCAGGTGACGTAAGCCAGGCAAAGCCCGAGGGTCAGCAGTCCTCCCAGGTAGCCGAGGCTCCAGCCCCAGCCCGACACACGTCCCAGCGCTTCGCCCCGCGCGAGCTCGGGAAGGAACGCGGCGACGAGGTTCTCGCCGGCGCCGAAGCAGAAGTTGGAGATCACGAGCAGCGCCACCGCGAGCGCCAGGGTTCCGGGCCCGGTGACTGCGAGCAAGGCGGTGGCGACCACGCAGCCGGCCGTGGTGAGAGCGAGCAAGCGCTTTTTTGCCGCGCGTAGGTCGGCGTAGGCCCCGAGGACAGGCGCGGTCAGCAGAGTGCAAGCGTAGGAAACCGAAAGCGCAGCCGTCCAGGCGAAAGTCGCCCAAGGCGCGTTGCCTGCGATCACGGCGACGAAATAGGCGTTGAACACAGCCGTGATTACGACTGTCGTGTAGCCCGAATTCGCGAAGTCGTACATCGCCCAGGCAAGCACTTCAGTAGGGCGGACGTCCTCTGCGAGAGCGGCGCTGTCGGGTGCCATGGGACGAGATTTTTCTTTCGCCATGATACAGCGCGCTGCTACAATCGCCGCAGCCGCGTGGGGCGCATCCGGCGTCGTTCCGCGGCGCCACACCCCCG
>WNFY01001709.1_pt1 | contig 20876 bp, 19 predicted proteins | sample 5400091 | NCBI WGS metagenome assembly WNFY01 (sample SAMN13153364, study PRJNA577476) | soil metagenome | isolation source: 60 cm soil or saprolite under grassland replicate 1 | place: USA:California | collected 2016-06-15
TAGCCCGCCCAGTACAGGCGCGCGACCGTGCCGTCCTCGGCCCTGACGGCGCGGAGGAGCTCGCCCTGCTCCCGGCCGGACACGGTCGTCCACCGGTCGGGGCCGTCCGGCTGGAACACCGCGGGAGGCTGCGGCCGCAGCTCCCTGGCGACTGCGGGCCGTGCCTCCAGCCGGGCGTTGCGCCAGAAGCAGACGTACTCGCTGCCCTCCGACCACCAGCGCCCGAGCAGGCCCACGACCTCCGCAGGCGGCGGCTCCGCCGGTCGCCACGCCGGCCGCACGAGGGGACCGGCCTCCAGCACGGTGGCGAGCAGCTCGGCGGCCAGGCCCTCGACGTCCACGCCCGCGCCCGAGTTGGCCAGGACCGCGACGCCGGCGCGCTCCCCGTCCTTGGCGCAGGCCATCGTGCTCGCGAGGAAGCCGGGCATGGCACCGGCATGGCCGTGCAGGATGCGCCCGCCGCGGCGGTAGAGCATGAGACCGAGGCCCCAGGCGAGGGTCCAGCCCTCCAGGTCCGCGATTACCTGCGGATGGCGCATCTCCTCCAGGGTGTCGGGTGAGAGCACGGCCGGCTCGGGCTCGGCCAGGAAGGCCGCCCAGCGGAGGAGGTCGGCGGGCGTGCTCCAGAGCTGCCCGGCCGGCGCCATCCCGCGGAGCTGCACTGGTGGCTCGGGCCGGGCCACGTCGGCGTACGGGTCCACGAAATAGCCGCGCGCACGCGGCTCGACCGGGTCCATTGTGGTCCGGAGCATGCCCAGGGGCTCGAGCACGCGCTCGCGCAGCGCCGCCTCCCACGTGGTCGCGGACTGTCGCGCCACCACCTCGCCGAGCAGGGCGAAGGCCAGGTTCGAGTAGTGCCAGCGGCGGCCCGGCGCCAGCACCTTGCCAGCGCGCTCCAGGCCGGTCACCAGCTCCCGGGGGTCGGGGTCCTCGAGCGTCTCCCAGACCTCGCCGCCCGGCCCGGCGGCCGGCTCCCGCTTCAGGCCGGACAGGTGCACGAGCATGCGGCGCAGGGTGACGTCGCCGTGCGGGGTGCCGGGCAGGTGCCGCTCGAGCTGGTCGTCCAGCTCGAGGCGGCCGGCGTCGCGGAGCTGGAGCAGCAGCACGGCCGTGAAGGTCTTGGTGATCGAGCCGATCCTGTACTGCGTGTCGAGGGTCGGCTGAAGCCCCTGCTCCACGTCGGCGAGGCCGACGGCATCGGACCAGGTCACGGTGCCGTCGCGCACGACGGCGGCGGCGACGCTCGGGGCGCGGGCCTCGCGCTGCACGTCGTGCAGGCGCCGTGAGCACGCCTGCACGGTGGTGGCGCCCGCCGTGGGCCTCTGCATGGGCATCGCCTCCTCGACGCACCGATTGGGTAGGGTTGAATCGGCAGGAGGTGCGCATTGCCACGAACCTACCGCAGAGCTCGCCCTGAAGAGCACCGGACACTCGTGGTCCAGGACGCCCAAGCGTTCGGCGACTCCACCGCCAGCGCGAGCATCGACCGCTCGCTGGCTCGCACTCCGGTCGAGGAGCTGCGTGTCCTGGAGGAGGACGCTGCCCGAGCGGTTCACCCGGGTGGCGCACTGCCGCAGCGGCCAGGTCGAGCGGGACACCGCCTGGTGGCTGCACGACCTGCTCGCCGACCGCGGTCAGGGGCCGCCGCAGGTCTTCCTGGTCGACGGGCCGGACGGGCCGGACGGCTGGGCCGTCCTCAAGGTGAGCGAGCGGGTGACCAGCCGTGCGGTCACCGCGAGCGTCCAGGTGCTGGACTGGGGCGCCGCCAGCGAGCAGGGCTGGGCGCTCGCTGCTCGCCCTGGCCGCCGGGTTCGCGTCGCTTGACGCGACCGTGAACTGGAAGGGCCCCGAGCCGGAGCCGCTCGCCCTGCTCCTGCGCGAGCAGGACCTCCACCAGGTCCGCCAGCAGCGCTGGGTGCTCCGGATCGTGGACGTGCCCACCGCCTTCAGCGCGCGCGGCTCCTGGAGGCAATCCACGCCGGGCCGAGGCCCTGGAGCCCCGACTTCTACTGATCCCTACTGGTCCCCGAGCAGCACCTCGCCGATCTGCACGGCGTTGAGCGCCGCGCCCTTGCGCAGGTTGTCCGCCACCGACCAGAACAGCACCGCGTTGGCGTCGGCAAGGTCGGCGCGGATGCGGCCGACGAACACGCCGTCGGTGCCGGCGCACTCCAGCGGGGTCGGGTACACGCCGGCGGCGGGGTCGTCCGCCACGGTGACGCCGGGAGCGGCGGCCAGGGTCGCGCGGAAGGCGTCGAGGTCCACCGGGGCCTCGCACACGGCCCGGACCGAGACCGCGTGCCCGACCATGACCGGCACGCGCACGCACGTCGGGTGGCTGGCGAGCTCCGGCAGGCCGAGGATCTTGCGCGGCTCGTCCCGGAGCTTCAGCTCCTCGACGCTGTAGCCGGTCTGGTCGAAGCCCATGCACTGCGGGATCACGTTGAAGGCGATCGGGTGCGGGAACACCTCGCCGACCGGCAGCGCCCCAGGCCGCCCGCCGTGGCGCAGCAGCTCGCGGTCGCGGGTCAGCTCGGCGGCCTGCCCCAAGAGCTCGTCCATTCCCCGCTGGCCGGAGCCGCCGGCGGCCTGGAACGAGGTCGGCGTGATCGCCATCAGGCCGAACAGGTCGCGCAGCACCTTGAGCACCGGCGTGATCGTCAGCGTGGTGCAGTTGGGGTTGGCGACGATGCCGACGGGGTGCTCGCGCGCGACCTCGGCGTTGACGTCCGCGTCGACCAGCGGCACCTCCGGGTGCATCCGCCAGGCGCTGGAGTTGTCGACCACCACCGCGCCACGGGCGGCCGCCACCGGCGCCCACTCGCGCGAGATCCCGCCGCCGGCGGAGAACATCGCGATCGCCGCCCCGTCGAACGCCTCGGGCACAAGCGGGCCGACCTCGACCTCCTCGCCGCGGAACGTGACGCGCCGCCCCACCGAGCGTGCCGACGCGACCATGCGGACCTCGTCCACCGGCAGCTCGCGCTCGGCCACGATGCGGCGGAGGTCCTCGCCGACCGCGCCGGTGGCGCCCACGATCACCGCCCGGGTCATTGCGCTCGTCGTCCGCGTCATGGCCGCACCACCGGGATCTCGGCGGTGCCGTCGCCGTGCTCGTGGCGGAAGTCCGCCTCGTGGGAGAGGTGGAAGCGGTCGTGGATGGCGCGCACCGCCGTGGCGACGTCGGAGGAGCGCACCACGCAGGAGACGCGGATCGTCGAGGTCGAGATCATCTCGATGTTCACGCCGGCGTCGGCGAGCGCTTCGAACATGCCGGCCGCCACCCCCGGGCTCGACTTCATGCCCGCCCCCACCAGCGAGACCTTGGCGATGTCCGAGTCGGCGACCACCTCGACGGCGCCGACCTCGCTGGCGAGCTTCTCGAGCACGACCATGGCGCCGGCCAGGTCGCTCTTGGGCACGGTGAAGGAGATGTCGGTGGAGCCGCCGTGGGACACGTTCTGCACGATCATGTCCACGTTGATGCCCTGCTCGGCGATGCCGCGCATGATCCTGGCGGCGATCCCCGGCCGGTCGGGGACGCGGACGATGGTCACCTTGGCCTCCGAGGTGTCGTGCGGCACCCCGGAGATGATCGCCTTCTCCATTCGTTCGTCCTCCTCGCGCACCCAGGTCCCGGGCGCATCGGTGAAGCTCGAGCGGACGTGGAGCTGGATGCCGTAGCGACGGGCGTACTCCACGCAGCGCAGCATTAGCACCCGGGCGCCACAGGCCGCCATCTCGAGCATCTCCTCGTAGGAGACGACGTGCAGCCTGCGCGCCTCGGGCACCAGGCGCGGGTCCGCGGTGTAGACGCCGTCGACGTCGGTGTAGATCTCGCAGCTCCAGGCGTCGAGCGCGGCGGCGAGGGCAACGGCGGTGGTGTCCGAGCCGCCACGGCCCAAGGTGGTGACGTCGCGGTCGGTGGAGACCCCCTGGAAGCCGGCCACGATGACGACGTGTCCCTGCGACAGGGCCTCGCTGATGCGGCCGGCGCGCACGTCGAGGATGCGCGCCTTGCCGTGCAGGGTGTCGGTGATGATGCCGGCCTGGGAGCCCGTGAACGACTTGGCGGTCACCCCGCGCTCGGCGATGGCTATCGCCAGCAGCGCCATGGAGATGCGCTCCCCGGCGGTGAGCAGCATGTCCAGCTCGCGCGGGGGCGGGTCGCTCGAGACCCGGCGGGCGAGCGCGACCAGGTCATCGGTGGTGTCCCCCATTGCCGAGACCACCACCACGACGTCGTTGCCGGCCTGCCTGGTCGCAACCACCCGGTCGGCGACGCGCCTGATCCTCGGCGCGTCGGCGACCGAGGTGCCGCCGTACTTCTGCACGATCAAGGCCATCGGGGGTCCCTCTGCCAAGGTCGGTCTGCCAAGGGTCGGACGACGTTGCCCTGCGGCGCAGGCGGGCCTGACCCAGCCTATCAGGGGGACATGTCGCGGCGGCCGGCGAAGGCGCGGCCAAGGGTGACCTCGTCGGCGTACTCGAGGTCGCCGCCGACCGGCAGGCCGCTGGCGAGCCGCGTCACCCGGACCCCGAGCGGCGACAGCAGGCGCGCCAGGTACATGGCGGTGGCCTCGCCCTCCACGTTCGGGTTGGTGGCGAGGACGACCTCGCGGACGCCGTCCGGCTGGACCCGGGCGAGCAGCTCGCGGATGTGCAGGTCGTCAGGGCCGACGCCCTCGATCGGGCTGATGGCGCCGCCGAGGACGTGGTAGCGGCCGCGGAACTCGCGCGTCTTCTCGACCGCCACCAGGTCGCGTGGCTCCTCGACCACGCAGACCAGGCCGGCGTCGCGGCGCGGGTCCTTGCAGATGCGGCACACGTCGCCCTCGGCCACGTTCCAGCAGGCGCGGCAGAAGTGGACCCGGGCCTTGACCTCCTGGATCGCCCTTGCGAGGCGCTCGGCGTCGGCCGGTTCCACCTTGAGCAGGTGGAAGGCGATGCGCTGCGCGCTCTTCGGCCCGATGCCCGGAAGCCGCCCGAGCTCGTCGATCAGATCCTGAACGGGGCCCTCGTACACGTGAGCGGTCTCCTGCGAGGGCGTCAGATACCGAGCCCGGGAGGCAGGCCGAGCCCGCCGGTGGCATTGCCGAGCCGCTCCGCGGCGAGGTCCTTGGCCTTGCGCAGGCCCTCATTGACCGCGGCGGTCACCAGGTCGCCGAGCATCTCGGCGTCGTCCGGGTCGACCGCGTCCGGGTCGATCGAGACCGACTCGACCATGCCGTCTCCCGTGACCCGGGCCGTGACCACGCCGCCGCCGGCGCTGCCCTCGACTACTTCCTCGGCCAGCTTGTCCTGGGCCTGCTGCACCTGCTGCTGCATCTTCTGTAGCTGCTTGAGCATCTGGTTCGGGTTGAAGCCACCGCGGCCCATGCTCACCGCTTGCCCCTTTCGCTGCGCTCCCTGGTCTTCGACCCCTTGGCCCGCCTGCCGGCCGGAGCTTTGTTCGGCCGCTCCTCGACCACCTGGCCGCCCAGCTCCCGGGCGGCCCAGTCTGCCACCGCCCGCGCGTCCGCGTCCGCGTCGAGCGGCTCTCCCTCGTCGTTGTCGGGGTCGATCTCGAACTCCTCCACGGGGGGCGGCTCAGGCGCGGGCTGGGCCGCAGCGTCGCCGGGCCCCGGGTCGCCGGGCCCGGGGGGCGCCGCGGCGCCCGGCCCCGGACCCGGCTCCGGCGCGGGCGTCCCTGGACCGCCCGGGGTGGCCGGGACGGCGGGCGGGACCGCCGGCGCGGGCTCGCCGATCACCACCCGAAGCCGCAGGCCGCCGCCGACCACCGCCTCGAGGGCGGCCTCCACGTGCCGGTCGCGGCCGTTCTTGCCGAGCGCCTCGGCGTGGAAGCGGTGCTCGGGGGAGAACTCCACGATCACCTGCTGGTTCTCGAGCCCGACCAGCCTGCCGTGCTTCAGGAAGTCGGCGGTCACCCGGCTGGCCCTCTGCACCCGCTGGATCACCCCGCCCCAGGACCTGGTCACCAGGTCGAAGTCGACCGGGGCGGACGCCACCGGCTGCGGCGCGGCCCAGTCGTCCTCCGCCGCCGAGGCGGCCGCGGCACCGGCAGCGGGCGGCGCGGCCGGGCCACCGCGAGCGGCGGCGGCACCGCGAGCGGGCGGCGCGGTCGGCTTGCCCGGCTCGGTACGGGGCGCCTCCGCCGGTGCCGCCGCTGCCGCCGCTGCCGCCGGTGCCGGTGCCGGCCCTCTCCCCAAAGTGCCCTGGTCGCCGTCGCCGGGGACGATCGACAGGCGCCGCTCGAGCCGCTCGATCCGGGCGAGGAGGGCCTCGGCGTCCACCGACGCCTCGGGCATCGCGGCCCGCGACATGCCCACCTCGAGCACCAGCCGCTGGTCGGTGGCGGTCCGCATGTCGAGGTAGACGTCGCCGAGGATGCGCAGGGCCCTGGCGAGCTCGCCGGGACCGAAGCGCCCGGCCTGGGACGCCAGCCGCTCGCGGGTCTCCGGGGTGACGTCGACCAGGGTGGCCGAGTCCGGCGCGATGCGCAGCACGTACAGGTCGCGCAGGTGCTCCAGCCCCTCCCTGGCGAACTGCTGGAGGTCGTGACCCGCGTCGGCCACGCGCTCCACGCAGGCGAACACGTCGGCCACGCGCTGGCCGGCGATCGCCTCGGCCAGCTCGAAGCGGACCTCCGCGGGGAGGGCGCCGAGCGCCTGGGTCACGACGGACAGGGTCACCCGCCCACGGGCGAAGGTGATCACCTGGTCGAGCCGGCTCAGCCCGTCGCGCACCGAGCCGTCGGCCGCGCGCGCGATCACCTCCAAGGCTGCCGGCTCGACGTCGACGCCCTCCGCCGTGCAGACCTTGGCGAAGTACTCGGCCAGCAGGGCCGTGCGCACGCGCCGGAAGTCGTGCCGCTGGCAGCGCGAGCGGATCGCCTCGATAACCTTGTGCGGCTCGGTGGTGCAGAAGACGAAGCGGACGTGCTCCGGCGGCTCCTCGAGCACCTTGAGCATCGCGTTGAAGCCCTGCGGGGTGACCATGTGGGCCTCGTCGACGATGTAGATCTTGAAGCGCGACGCCGCGGGCGCGTAGTTCGCCTTCTCGCGCAGGTCGCGGGCATCGTCCACGGAGCCGTGGCTGGCGGCGTCGATCTCGGTCACGTCGAGGCTGGTGCCTTCGGTGATCGAGCGGCACGCGGCGCAGGCGTTGCAGGGCTCCGGCGTGGGGCCGCGCTCGCAGTTGAGCGCCTTGGCCAGGATCCTCGCCGTCGAGGTCTTGCCGGTCCCGCGCGTGCCGGTGAACAGCAGCGCGTGGTGGACCTGGCCGGTCTGGATGGCGTTGACCAGCGTGCCGACCACGTGGTCCTGGCCGACCACGTCGGCGAAGGTCTGGGGGCGCCACTTGCGGTAGAGGGAGACGTACGTCATGGGTTCGACTCGGGCGCGAGCGCGGACAGGGGAGCGGACCGTGCACCTGCCGTCGAGATCGCCGCCCGGAGCGCCCGCCAAGCCGGTGGCTCGGGCCCGGCACACCCGCGGCACCCGCCAGTGCTCACTTAGCGCTGCTTCCTCCCGGACCTGACGCGGTTCGCAAGGTGGCGTTGCGCGGGACCTGACCGTCAACACTCCGTACCTGGTGCTGACCTTCGGACGCGAGCCCTCGGGCAGGGATTCAGCCCCGCTGGAGCGGATTGCGGGTACAGGGCACCGCTAGCTCCCCACCTAGCACGGTCCGGGATCAGCCTATCGGCTCGACCGCCGCGCCGCCACTTCCGGCCTCTCCAGCGCTCCGGCGGAGGCTGAGGGGTTCGAACCCTCGAGGAGGTTACCCCCCTACACGCTTTCCAGGCGTGTGCCTTCGACCGCTCGGCCAAGCCTCCGCGCGGCAGTCTACCAGCCAGGACATGGCCGGCGGAGTGCGTGTAACGCGTGACGGCCCGCCGACGCTCTTCTTGATTGGCTAACTGACTGGTTCGCTTCCCCCTCTCAGATGGCATCCGGCCGCGAGGCATGCCCCGATAGGCAAATGGGGCATCAGGGAGGAATCATTTGAACCGGTCTCGTGGGAGGGACGGGGGTGGTGGACCGAGTCGGTCATGGTTTGTGGGGACTTGTTGGTGTGCTTCAGTTGCACACCGGTCTGGAGGGGGTTTTGTGAAAAGGCGCACAGTGAAAGCGGTCGCGCTGGCCGCGATACCGCTGCTCGTCGCACTGCTCAGCGTGCCGGCGGTGAGGCTGCAAGTGGCGGCCGCCGCCTCGTGCCCGACCGCGAACGTGCTGTCGGGCAGCAACTTCGAGATCGACGCGAGCGGCAACCTGAAGGTCGATGGCGGGGACCCGTGCATCGACTGGCTCGCCGACGGAACGGGGAGCGCCCTGCGGTCGGGCGTGTTGACGAAGAACGACAAACCGTCCGGATCTACCGATGACTCGTTCGGTCAGGGCACGGCCGAGAACAACGCCAACCCGACCATCGTCAGCGGCTCCATCCCGCCCAACAAGAGTGACCTGAAGGTGTTCGGGGCCTTCACGGAGACCGGCGCCAGCCAAAAGTTCCTCGAGCTGTTCTGGTCGCGCGTGCAGAACCCATCGGGCACGACCAACATGGACTTCGAGCTGAACCAGAAGTTCTGCAACCCGTCGGCGACGCCGACCAACTGCGCCAACAACGGCTCGGGCGTGACCCCGGAGACGCCGCTGCGGACCACCGGCGACAAGCTGATCACCTACGACCTTTCCAAGGGCGGCACCGTGCCGACGATCTCGATCCGGACCTGGACCGGATCGGTCTGGGGGCCGGCGACGGTCATCAGCGGCGGCGCGAACCCGCAGGCTCTGGGCTCGGTGAACACCTCTGCGATCTCGGCTGGCGACAGCGGTGGCGTCGGACCGCTCGACCCGTTCACCTTCGGCGAGGCGTCCATCTCGTTTGCCGCCCTCTTCCCTGGCAACGGATGTGGTTCGTTCGGCTCCGCCTACCTCAAGAGCCGCTCCTCGGACTCGTTCGCGGCCGAGCTCAAGGACTTCATCGCGCCCGAGCGGGTGCATATCACCAACTGCACCGCCATGACCACCAGCGCGACGGCGTCGGTGACGATCGGTGACCCGATCAGCGACACCGCCACCCTGAGCGGCACGACCAGCGACGCGACCGGCACGATCACCTTCCACCTGTTCAGCGACGACCAGTGCACGACCGAAGTCACCACCGGCCTCACCCCGGTGACGGTCAACGGCAGCGGCGACTACAACTCAGGGAACTTCACCCCCACCGCCGTCGGCACCTACTTCTGGACCGCCCACTACAGCGGCGACGCCAAGAACCTGGCCGTCTCGACCTCGTGCGGCGACCCCGACGAGTCGAGCGTGGTCGGCAAGGCCCCCTCCAGCATCTCAACCGGGCAGGAGTTCTTCCCGCAGGACACGGCGACGATTGCCGCCGGCGCCGGCGGGCTGCCCACGGGAAGCGTGTCCTTCAAGCTGTTCGGGCCGACCAATTCGACCTGCGACCCGAACGGGTCGGATCCGGTCTACACGGAGACGGTGGACCTCACCAACGGTCCGTCGGCCGGCACGTCGAACACCACGTTCAAGGTGACCTCGGCCACCGCCAGCACCTACAAGTGGCTCGTCGTCTACAGCGGCGACGCGACCCACGACGGCGCGACGAGCTCCTGCGGCACCGAGCAGTTCACGCTCACGATCGCCAACGGCTAGCAGCGAGCTGACGCGGCGCACAACGCCAGCGCAGCCGGCGGAGGCCCCGGGGCCCATCGTCTCCCGGGGCCTCCGCCCGTCTCCCCCCGCTGTCGAGCGGTCGTGCAAGACTTAGCCGTCATGTCGCTACGCGCGGGCACCCAGCCAGGGGGGTTTGAACATGTCCGGGCAGTCCTCTGAACCCGGAGCGCGCTTCGAGGTGCCCTTGTACCGAATGGCTGAGGCCGCCAAGTATCTGGGTGTGCCGACCGCGACGTTCGTAACGTGGGCGAAGGGCTATGTTCGTCAGCCTCCCGACCGCCCGGTGGTCAAGGCCCAGCCCGATCGTGACTGCTCTGCCAAGCCGCGGCAGGAACTATCCGACGATCCCGTTTGTCGGGCTCGCGGAAGGGATGGTGCTGGCCGCGCTCCGCAGCAAGGGCGTCCCGTTGCAGCGCATCCGACCAGCCGTTGCAGTCCTCGCTCAGACCATTGGGCTCGAGCACGCCCTCGCCTCCAAGGCGCTGTACACCGACGGCGCTGAGGTGCTGTACGACTACGCCGAGAAGCAGGTGACAGCCCGGCGGCCACAGACGCACGTGAGCTGGTCGTCGTGCGAAACAACCAGCGCGTGTTCGCCCCGCTCATCCTGGACTACCTCGAGCGTATCGAGTACGGGCCAGACGGTTACGCGCGGCTGATCCGCCTTCCCGAGTACCGGTACGCCGAGGTCGTCGCCGACCCCGAGCGCTCCTTCGGCCAGCCCATCTTCGCCCGTGGTGCGGCGAGGGTCGCCGATGTGCTGGAGCGGTTCTGGGCGGGGGAAGACCTCAGCACGGTCGCCGATGAGTTCGGCATCCCACCGGCAGAGCTCGAGGACGTGCTACGTGTCGCATCCCGCCGGGCTGCCTGATCTCTTCCTCGATCGGAGTCTGGGCCGGATCCAGGTGCCCAGGCTCCTGCGGGCTGCCGGGCTCCGTTTGGTGACCCTTGCCGAGTACTACGGTGTTCCTGCCGACCAGGAAGTCAAGGATGTGGTGTGGCTCCAACTGGCGGGCCAGAGTGGCTGGGTGGTGTTGATGAAGGGGCCCGGGTCGGCGCATGCCGCCTCCATGGCGGACAGATCGTGAAGGACCGGTTCACCATCTCCTGCGTGCGCTGTCAGGTTCTGCCGGGGGATGCAGAAGCAGCGGACGGCATCGCGCGCGACCGCCTCCCGCTCGGCGACGTTGGTACGGATGGCGCCTGCCAGGCCACAAGGCCCTCCCTCGCGCGGTGGGACCACTGCCGGCATCATTGCTGGCACGGATGTGCGCCGGAATGACTGGTGGCCTCCGCGGCGCACCGGACGTTCACGGTGCTTCTCGACCAGGAGGTCGCGCCATAACCACTTGGATCTTCGAGCCCGGCCACACCGAGGCCGAGTTCCGCGCGCGGCACATGATGGTCACCTGGGTGCGCGGGCTCTTCAAAGACATCCACGGCTCCATCCAGCTCGACTGGGACCGCCCGTTGGACACCACGTTCCAGGGTGAGATCGATGCCACCAAGATCTGGACCGGCGAGCACGACCGGGACACCCACCTGCGCAGCGCGGACTTCTTCGATGTCGAACATCACCCCAGGATTTTCTTCACCGGTCGCCTGACCGAGCGCACCGGCGACATGCATGCCAAGGCCAGCGTGGACCTGACCATCCGTGGGATCACGCGCGCGGTGACCCTGGACGTGGCCTACCTCGGCCAGTGGGCGACGCCGTTCTGGGTCGGCGACCAGGACCGCGGAACGCTGCACCGGGTCGGCTTTGCGGCCACCACCACGATCAACCGCCACGACTTCGGCGTCGCTTGGCAGGACAGGCTGCCGGGCGGCGGCGTGGTCGTGAGCAACGAGATCGACGTCGCCTTGGACGTCGAGGCGATCCTCAAGGACGACCTCGAGCGCACCGGGGCGATCGAGTACTACCGGGAGGACACGCAACCTGCTCCATAATCACCACGCGCTACGACTCCCAGGAAGCATTTAGTCTGCCGGCCGGGCTCTCCGATCCAAATGACGACGGCGCTGCCGTCGAACGGGATGGTTGGTAGGCCTGCTGGGCCGCAACGACGGGGACGATGCCGACGGGCGTCTGGCGTCAGAGAGTGCCGGGTCGCCACCGCCGGGGTGCAGGCGCAGCGGCCAACGGATGAGCAGCGGCAGTTCGAAGTGCTCCTGCCGCCTGGCCAGTCGGTGGGTGGCAAGCTCCACGACCTCCGTGCTGCCAGGATTGGCGATCGTGCGTTCGACGGCCGCGGCAAGGGCAGCCTGTTTGCGCCAGCCAGCGACGACGAGGTCGCCCAGGTCGAGGTCGAGCAGTCCGTGGGCGACGGTGGCGACCTGCCTGTCGGCAGCCTGACGTCCGGCCTGCGACACCTGTTGCAGCGCTGCGCCGAGGGAGCCCAGCACGCCCTTCTCGTCAAGGGCCTGGGCCAAGGCCTGCCCGGTGTCTTGGGTCTCGCCGAACAGGCGGGCCGAGGTGGTGGGCGGTTGGTTGGGGATGACAGTGGTCATCCGGTCACCTCCTGCACGGTTTGGGTGCCGGGATCGTGATGCGGCTCCAGCCGCACGGTGAAGGTCTGCGTGCTGTCACGGTTCGGCTCGACGGCCACAGCTGCCGGACCGGTGTGCGGCTCGGTACGGATGTCCTCGGCACTTGGCCGTCCTTGCGGCGGTCACGCTCCTTCTGGCGGGCCCGCCACCTGCGGATGGCCGCTTGCGCCAGAGCGCAAGCTAGGAAGGCCCCCGCGCCAATAAGGAGCTCGAGCAGGCCGCGCGCCCACCGGGGAGGCACGAAGGGACTGATCTTGAACGGTGTCTCGGCGAGAATCTGGCCCCCGGTCATCGCGAGCGCCACGGTGCTGACCCCTGGCTTGGCGTCGTTGGGCACCGATCGTTGCGCAGAGATGCTCCCGTCCGACCCGACTTGGACGGCAGGGCCGAGGGGGGACCCACCCAGCAGGACGTTGAGCGGGCACGGCGCGAGGTCGCGGTCGCCCTTCGCCGTGATGCGCAGCCCGGCTCCGCCTGCACCCTCGATGGGCGTCACCCGGAAACCCCGGATGTCGCCCCCCGAAGGCGCGCAATTCGGGCTCGTAGTGGTAGGCGGCACGCTGGTAGGCGGCACGCTGGTGGTGGTGGTGGTGGTCAGGGTGCGTGGGTTGACCGTCACGGTGACGGTGGCAGTGCCGCAGTCCGCCTGCCCGGCCGCATTGATGATGTTGTCGCACAAGCTGTACTGGAACTGGTCGCGGCCGAGGAACCCCGTCTCGGGCGTGTAGACGATGGTTCGGTCCGACCGCACCTGGATCGTCCCGTGCGGTGGCGAACGGTGCTCCACAACAACCGTCTGGTAGCCGGTATCGGGGTCGGGGTTGCGGTCGTTGGCGGCGACGGCGATCGCGACTGGCGTGTCCTGGGTGGTGGTGGCGGAATCGTCGACCGCCACCGGCGCGAGGTTGATCACGGTCAGCTCGCTCTGGACCCATTGGAGCTGCCGGTTGCAGTCGACGGTGAGCTCCAGCTTGTAGGCCCTCGGGAAGGTGCCTCTTGGGACGGTGAACCTGGCGACGAAGTTGCCGTTCTCGTCAGCCGTTACGTCCGTTGAGACGTCCTCGGTCATGCCGTGGAAGGTGAGCGTTCCTGCGCGGTTGCAGGAGCCGGTGTTGCCGCGAACCTCCACCGACCTTCCGGGGAGCGTGGAGGCGGGCGTGACTGATGAGATGCTCGGCTGCCTGGGCAGCACCCGCAGCTTCGCCGTCCCACCGACGGTGCGGCGGCCGTCTCGGGTGAGGGTGCCGATGACCGTATAGTCCCCAGGCTCGGTGGCCGTGCAGCTGGCCCCGACGCACGAGCCGTTCAGCTCCTTGATCGTGAAGACGGTCTGCGTGGTGACATCCACCGGATCGGCGCCATCGGCAACGCCGTAGGCGATATAGCCCTGGCTGGCCCCAAGCTCGATCGAGGTGGCCGCTGGCTGGAGGTCCAGGCGGTCAAACGGCCGGTCCACGTGCAGCACCGCCGTCCCACGGAGGCGGTATGGCACTCGGGGGCCGGGGGGAGGATACCCGTGACAGTATGCGGCCCGATGTCAGTCGCCGAGCAGCTGACCTTGCCCTTGGTGCACGAGCCGTCCGGGATGATCTTGAAGCGGGTCAGGCGGGTGACGTCAAAACTGTAGCTGTAGGTGTCGGGTTTCTCGGCGGTGTAGGCCTGATGTGGGCCCAGGTGGATCAGGACCTTGGCGGTGTAGTCCTGACGTTCGCCGACACCAATCGCCGCCTGGGACGGGTGGAGCACCAGCTGGACCAGCGCCCGGGACGGGATAAGCGGCGGCTGATCGCGGGTCACGGCAACCTGTAGCGCCCGTCAGCCCCAGCGGGTAGTTCGGGTTATGTACAGCGCAACGGGTCGGGGCGGCGACAAGGCCGTAGGCTGTGGAGCATGGACGACTACCTTGCTGCCAATCGGGCGCTGTGGGACGAGTGGACCGCGATCCACGAGCTCTCCAGCTTCTACGACCTGGAGAGCTTCAAGGCGGGCGGGTCCCGCCTGCGGGCCTACGAGGTCAACGAGGTCGGCGAGGTCGCCGGGAAGTCGCTGCTGCACCTGCAATGCCACTTCGGGATCGATGCGCTGTCGTGGGCCAGGCACGGCGCTCGGGTGACCGGGGCCGACTTCTCGGCCCGGGCCGTCGAGCTTGCCCGGTCGCTGGCTGCCGAGCTGCGCCTTGACGCCACCTTCGTCCGTTCGGACCTCTACGACCTGCCGTCGGTCCTCGACGGGCAGTTCGACATCGTCTACACCTCCCGTGGCGTGCTGGGGTGGCTGCCTGACCTGGACCGCTGGGCTGGGGTGGTCGCGCACTTCCTGCGTCCCGGCGGGGTGTTCTACGTGACCGAGATCCACCCGGTCGCCGAGGCCTTCGCCGACGAGCCAGGGCTGCGGCTGGGCTACCCGTACTTCCGGCGCCCCGAGCCGCTGGTGCTTCCGGTCCAGGGCTCCTACGCCGACCCGACCGCCCAGGTGCGCCAGCCCGTCGAGTACGGCTGGGCGCACAGCATGGGCGAGATCGTCACGGCGGTCGCCGGGGCGGGCCTGCGGATCGAGTTCCTCCACGAGCTTCCCTTCGTGGACTGGCCCCTCCGGTTCCTGGTCCGCCATGACGACGGCACCTGGCGCCTACCGCCGGACGCCGCCGGCGAGCTGCCGTTGTTCTTCTCCCTGCGCGCAACCAGTCCCTAGCCAGGCCCACGACGCGATCCTGGTGCCACGGCAGGCCAGATCCCAATTGACGTAACTATCTCGTCGCGCTGCCTCGTCGCGGGCGGCTTGGTTAAGCTGGTCGCTGGAGGCTTGCAACATGGCCGGCATGGAGACACAGCGGCAGGCTGCGCCTGTCTGGATCGTATTGTTCGATCGCTATGCTGCGCGATGGCTGTTCGCGTTCATCGCGCTGTCGGCGCTCGGCCTCGCGCTGCTGACCGTCATGTCCCACGGGTGGGTGCATCTGGTGCTGAGCCTGCCGGGGCACTTGGTGGTCGCCGTAGTAGCTGGGGGGATCGCCCTGCTCACGCGCTCGCCGGCGCGGCGGCGCAGTGCGGTGGTCTGCCTGCTTGGTGACCTGGTCGCGGGCGTGCCCAACCTGCTGTGGGTGGGCGGGCACCAGTGGCGCGGGTTGCTGACCGGCGTGCTGCTGCTGCCGGTGTTGGTGCCCGCGACCCGCCGGGCGCTCAGCGCGCGGCCCGTCGATGCCACCGTCGGCGGCTTCCAGCCCACGCCCGAGGTCGCGGCGGCCCGGAGCGAGGTGGCCTCGCAGGTCCCGGCGGCGCAGGTGCACAGCTTCCAGAAGCCGGTGCTGGTGCTCAACCCGCGCTCCGGGAGCGTCCAGGCGGTCCGCGATCGGCTCCTGGAGGCCGCCGACCGCTACGGCGTCCAGGTGCGCGAGGCCGCGACCCCCGCAGAGCTCGTCGCGCTCGCCCGCGAGGCGGTCGCCGATGGCGCGGACGTGCTCGGCGTGGCGGGCGGCGACGGCTCGCTCGCGGCGGTCGCCACGATGGCGATCGAGGCCGAGCTGCCCTTCGTGTGCGTCCCGGCCGGCACCCGCAACCACTTCGCACGCGACCTCGGGCTGGACCGCGCCGACCCGGCCGCCGCGATCGAGGCGTTCGTCGCCGGCCCGGAGCGACGCCTGGACGTCGCCACGGTGGGGCAGCGGCTGTTCCTGAACAACGCCTCCATCGGCGTCTACGCCGCGCTGGTGCACGAGCCGAGCTACCGCGACGACCGGCTGGGCGCGATCGACGGCGTGCTCGAGCGCATGCTCGAACGCCAGGCGCTGCCGGTCCACGCCAGCTTCCGCGACGGCTCCGGCAACGCCTGGGACCAGGTGCTGGTCCTGTTCGTCAGCAACAACGCCTACCCACTGACCAGCTTCGGCGGCCGGCCGCGCCTGGACGCGGGCACGCTGGAGGTGTCGGCGCTGCGCCGGACCGAAGGGCAGGAGATCGGCCGCGCGCTCGAGAACCTGGTCAACGGCCGCTATCAGGCGGGGGACGGCTGGGCGCGCTGGACCACCACGAGCCTCGAGGTCGACTCGCCCAGTGGCAGGCTGGAGGTCGGCATCGACGGCGAGCCGGTCGTGCTCCACACCCCGGTCGAATTCAAGATCCACGCGGGCGCGCTACGCGTGCTGGTCCCCCCGCCCCGGCCCGCATCCGGGTGGCCGTCGAGGTCCAAGGCCCCGGCGCGGCGCCGCCGAGCGCTGGGCATCGCTTCGACCCCTGAAGGACGCGTCGAGCAGGTCGCAGGGCTCGTGCGGCTGGGCCGCCTCCTCGGCCGGGTCGGCGAGCGCGAGTTCGGCCCCGGGCGAGACGAGTACGGCAGGCCCCTGACCCCACGACAGCGCCGCTCCAATGGGCCTGGGCCCGGTGGGCGGCCTTGAGCCGGGACGACCCGGGCCGAGCCTCCTCCCTGGCTCTCGGCAGCGGCGCGATCGGCTCGCTCGGCCGGGCCGCGGCGCGCCTGGACCAGGAGCTGTTCGAACGTACCGCCCGCAGGCGCTCGCCCCTGCTCGACCGGGCGCTTCCTCGCCTGACCCGCGCCGCCGACCACGGGGTGCTCTGGATGGCGGTCGCGGGCGGGCTGGCCCTGGTGGGCGGGCCGCGCGGCCGCCGTGCCGCCTGGACCGGCATGGTCGCGGTCGCGGTCACCAGCGCGCTCGCCAACCAACTCGGCAAGCGCTCGTTCAGCCGCCGCCGGCCGCTGCTCGACGCGGTCCCGCTCGACCGTCGTGCCCACCGCGTGCCCATCTCGGCCTCGTTCCCGTCTGGCCACGCCGCCTCGGCCGCCGCCTTCGCCACCACCGTCGCCACCACCGTCCCAGCGGCGGCGGTCCCGGTCGGGGTGCTGGCAGTCGGGGTCGCCTACTCGCGAGTCCACACCGGCGTGCACTACCCGGGCGACGTCGCGGCCGGTGTCCTCCTCGGCGGCAGCGTCGGCCTCCTCCTCGGCCGCCGCGCCCGCCGCAAGGGTCGCTGACAGCCTCGACCGAACAAGGCCAGACAGCGTCAGGCGTATCCGCACTCCAGCAAGGGCGAGGCCAAAGCGGAGCCGGGTCCCTGGCTCGCCGTGGCGGCAGGCTGGTCAAGCCTTGGGCGGCCGATGAGGGCGTCGGTGCGGTCATCGCCGCGTCAGTCGACTGAGCATGGCCGGCGGCCCGCTCGCTGAGCTGGTCCCCAGCCGCGACGCGATGCTGACCCATCTCAACGGCGACAACACCGCCACCGAGTCGCTGTTCGCGACCGGCGAGCGGGTGGCCGCCCTGCTCGCCATGCCGCACTCGCTCAGGCGAACACGACCGCCGTGAGCCACGCGCCGGCGATGAGCAGGCCCGCGCCGAGCTCGATGAGGATGGACAGGCCGACTGCTTTCAGCGCGTGCACGGTCGAGGGCCAGGCCTCGGCGTGGGTTCCGAGGCGGAGCCGCTCGGCCAGGTAGACGCCTGCCACGAAGCCGAGGAGCGCACCCACCACAGGGACCACGAAGAAGCCCACGATCGCGAGGACCCCACCGGCTGCGAGGCTGCTCCAGGGCACGCCGGCCGCGCGCATGCGCCTGCCGGGCACCAGGTATTTGACCACCTCGCCGGAGGCGGCCAGCGCCGAGGCGGCGGCGAGCACGATCCAGGCCGCGGCCGTGCGCTCGACCAGCGCCCAGACCAGCACGGCCGCCCACACCAGCAGCAGCCCCGGGAGCACGGGGACCAGCACCCCGAGCAGCCCCACGAGCATCGCGAGGCCCACGAGCACCAGACCGGTGGTGTCCATGCCGCGATTGTCCCCCACCTGGCCTGCTCGCATACTGGACCGTTTCGGCGGACGTGGAGGGCTGTAGCGTTGACACCCGCGGGCCGAGCGAGTACGTCAGACGGACGAGGACCGCGAGCCACAGGGGTGAGCCATGGCCGTTCGACGTCCCGACGCTGCCGATCTCGCGAGGATCGCCCGCGAGTTCCACTTCACCATTCCCGATGAGCGCATGCCGGTGGTCCAGGCGCTGGTCGAGGGGTTCCTGGCCCCCTACGACCGGCTCGACGCGATCGAGGAGCCGAAGCGGGCGCCGCGCGCTCCCCGCGACGGTGGCGCCCCGCCACGCGCCGCCGACAACCCGCTCGGCGCCTGGGCCTGGCGGGTGCGCATCGAGGGGGCCGGCGAGGGACCGCTGGCGGGCGCGACCATCGCGATCAAGGACAACGTGGCCGTCGCCGGCGTGCCCATGCGCAACGGCACCGTGCTGCTGGAGGGCTACACGCCCGACGAGGACGCGACCGTGGTCGAGCGGGTGCTGGACGCGGGCGCCACCATCCTGGGCAAATCGGTCTGCGAGAGCCTGTGCTTTTCTGGCGGGAGCCACACCGCCGACAGCGGACCGGTCCGCAACCCCTACGACCCGACCCGCAGCACCGGCGGCTCCTCGAGCGGGTCCGCGGCGCTGGTCGCGGCGGGCGAAGTCGACATGGCCATCGGCGGCGACCAGGGCGGCTCTGTCCGCATCCCGAGCTGCTGGAGCGGGGTCTACGGGCTCAAGCCGACCTGGGGCCTGGTGCCCTACACCGGCGCGTTCCCGATCGAGTCGTCGCTGGACCATCTCGGGCCGATGGCGCGCAGCACCCGCGACGTCGCCCGGCTGCTCCACGCCATCGCCGGACCCGACGGGCTCGATCCCCGCCAGCACGCAGCCATGCGGCCGGCCGACTACCTCGCCGCGCTCGACGCCGACGCCGCCGGGCTGCGGCTGGCGGTCGTGCGGGAGGGCTTCGGCCTGGAAGGGCTGTCCGAGCCGGACGTGGACGAGGCGGTGCGGCTGGCGGGACGAGCCTTCGCCAAGCTCGGCGCCGGCGTCGAGGAGGTGTCGATCCCCTGGCACCGGGACGCCATGCCGGTGTGGAACGCGGTCGCGCTCGAGGGAGCCACCGCGATCATGGTCGCCGGCGAGAGCATGGCGTACGGGGCCAAGGCCCGCTACGCCACCGGGCTGGTCGACGCCTACGGCGCGGGCCGCCGAGCCCGTGGGGACCGGCTGTCGGAGACGGTCAAGCTCACCGTGCTCGCAGGCCGCTGGATGGCCGAGGCCCACCACGGCCGCTACTACGCGAAAGCGCAGAACCTCGCGCGCACGGCCACGGCGGCCTATGACGCCGTCCTCAACGACCACGACCTGTTGCTGATGCCGACCCTGCCGCTGAAGGCCACGCCGATCCCGGCCGCCGACGCGCCGCTCGAGGAGTACGTGCGGCGGGCGCTCGAAATGATCCCCAATACCGCCCCGTTCGACGTCACAGGCCACCCCGCCATGAACGTGCCCTGCGCCATGTCCGACGGCCTGCCCATCGGCATGATGCTGGTCGGCCGCCACGGTGACGAGGCCACGGTCCTGCGCGGCGCCGCCGCCTACGAGCGCGAGGTCTGGAGTCCCCCACCGCCGCAGCGCGCCGGGAGCAAGCCCTAGTCGTCCGGGAGCGCCTCGGCGACCGGCCGCTGAACCGCTGAGCCGATCATCGGCGGCCGAGCACGCGGGTGCTCAGCCAGCCGTTGCGGAACGCGCCGCGCGGATCGAGCCGATCGGCCAGGCCGATGAAGTCAGGCAGGCGCTCATACAGGCGGGCGATGGCCGCGGCATCGGCCAGGAACACCTTGCCCCAGTGCGGGCGCGCGTCGAGCGGGGCGAGCGCGGCCTCGACGTCGACGAGCACGCGCTCCACAGCGTCCTGCTCAGGCTTCCAGGTGAAGTGGACCCCGATCGTGTCCTGCCCGTACTGTGGGCTCATCCACAACCGGTCGGCGGCCACGGTGCGGATCTCGGACACCTGCAACACGGGTCGGACCACCTCGCTGAGCGGCCGCAGCGCCTGGATCGTTGCAGCGGCGTGCTGGCGCGGCACCAGGTACTCCGACTGGAGCTCGGCGCCGGTGCTGGGCGTGAACCCCATGCGCCAGTGCGGCAGGCGGTCAGACCACAGGCCGGGCACGCCGAGCTGCGGCGTGGTGTTGGCCGGGTCGAGGCCCAGGACGGGGTGGCGCTGCACGGTCGCGGCGGTCGCGCCGAACAGGTCGCCGCGGACCTGCTCGGGAGCGTCGGTCACCCGGCTCTTCACCCATACCTGGTCGGTCGCCTCGCCCCAGCGGGTGAACACGCTCACGCTGTAGCCGGCAGCGGTGACCTCGTCGAAGTGCTCGAGCAGGGCGTCCCAGGCGAGGCCTTCGAACACCCGCTGGCGCACCCGGTAGGCGGGTTCAACGTCCAGGGTGATGCGGGTGACCGCACCGAGCGCGCCGAGCCCGACGACCAGGCCGTCGAAGTCGGCGTCGCCCCTTGCCGCCGTGAGCAGCTCGCCGGAGGCGGTGACCAGCTCCAACCCCGCGACCGAAGTCGCGAGGTTGCCGTTGGCGTCGCCGGAGCCGTGGGTGGCGGTCGCGACCGCACCCGCGACCGAAATGTGCGGCAGCGACGCCAGGTTGGCCAGGGCCAACCCCTCGGCCTGCAACGCCTCGGCAAGCTCGCCGTACTTCAAGCCCCCAGAGAAGGCGACCGTGCCGGCCGCATGGTCGACAGCCACGTCCGCAGGCAGGCCGTCCAAGCTGAGCAGCTCCGCAGAGTCTGCCACGTCGGTGAACGAGTGCCGCG
>WNFY01008827.1_pt1 | contig 20865 bp, 15 predicted proteins | sample 5400091 | NCBI WGS metagenome assembly WNFY01 (sample SAMN13153364, study PRJNA577476) | soil metagenome | isolation source: 60 cm soil or saprolite under grassland replicate 1 | place: USA:California | collected 2016-06-15
CCCCGGCGGATTGGAATGGTCTGACGATGGCAAGTCACTCTATTTCGAAACGGGTGTGAAAGGCGAAAACCATCTATTCCGCGTCGATGTCCCGACGAAATCGATTGCGCAGGTAACTTTCGGTTCGCGTGCCGTGCGCGGTGTCGATTTCAATTGGCCGACCAGGACGATGGTTTACCTGGTTAATGACTTCAAACATCTCGACGATCTCTTCATTGCCGATCTAAATGGAAAAGGCGAACGGAAGCTGACGAATCTTAACGAAGCGCTGTGGAAGCAACTGCGTTTTGCCGAGGTCGAACGCTTCTCGTACAAAGGCGCGGACGACTGGGACATCGATGGCTTTTTCGTCAAACCCATCGACTGGCAAGCAGGCAAGAAGTATCCAATGATTCTCAGCGTTCACGGAGGGCCGGCCGGACAGTATGGGGTCGATTGGTATCACGAGTTCCAGGTTTATGCGGCCAAGGGTTACGCAGTTCTCTTTACGAACCCGCGCGGCTCGACGGGTTACGGCCAGAAGTTCGAGCGCGGCATCGTCAATGAATGGGGCGGCAAGGATTTTATCGACATCATGAACGGCGTCGATGCGGCCCTGAAGCGCTATCCCTGGATCGATCAGGAACGGATGGGGGTGACGGGCGGAAGTTACGGCGGTTTTATGACCAACTGGATCGTAGGCCACACGGATCGTTTCAAAGCCGCGGTTACGCTGCGCAGCGTCTCGAACTTCATTTCGGACGATGGCACCCGCGATGGCGCTTATGGCCACGCGCCGGATTTTGGTGGCGATATTTTTCAGAAATTCGATCTGTACTGGGACCGCTCGCCGGTGAAGTATGCCAGGAACGTAAAGACGCCAACTTTGATCCTGCATTCAGACAATGACTATCGCGTGCCGATCGAACAGGGCGAGCAATGGTTTCGCGCGCTCAAACATTTCGGTGTCAACGCTGAGATTGTTTTCTTTCCGCGGGAGAATCACAATTTGACCCGCACCGGCGAGCCAAAACACCTGGTCGAAAGTTTGAACTGGCAGCTTTACTGGTTCGACAAATTCCTCAACGGAAACAATAACGCGGTGTCGCCGGATGCTAAGTGATATCGCTTGCAGGCAAGCGAACTTTATTAGTGCGCCAATTAAACGCAGGTAGAATGACTTGGTACGAGTCGTTACGCGGCTCCGCCGCAGCACAGTGCGGTAAGCCTCCGGCTTACCGTTTAAGCCTTCTTCTTTTTCTCTTTCATCCTGAGGCTGAGCCTCAGGATGAAAATGCTAAGAGAATCCTCCGGTTGGAAAGGCGCAGCCTTTCCGCATTGTGCGGCGGCAGAGCCGCGAAGCGTTTGATGCATTCGATGCGTGAGTATTTTGAGGCGCGAATCGTTCGCGGGCTAGCGATGCTCGCGCTTGCCTGCCTAATCTCACCCGCCGCTGCCTTCGCGCAGAAGAGAGCGGCGACGCGTAAACCGCGAACCACGCAACCACGCGCTACCTCTGAGTTGGAAAAACTCAGAAAGCAGTACATCGAGACTACGAAGGAATACAAAGCCAGTCTGGAAAAGCTCCTTGCACTGTATCAAGCGAGTGTGCGCAAAGCGCAGGACCACCTGGTTAAGTCAAAGCAACTTTTCAGCGAGGGATTGATCTCGAAAAATCAGCTTGACGAAACTCTGCCGATCGCGGTCTTTGGCCAGGGAGCAATTCACGATCGCTGGCGCCTCGATCATCATAATGCGATGGATGTCTCGCTGAATCCTGACGGACCGGAAGGCCAGGCGCTGATGGAATTCTTGCGTGGCAACGGGATTCGGTGGATCCGGCGGCCAATTCGCGCGTTGAATGTTTGGCCCACCCGCTGACGCGGGTAGTACTGACTTACCTTCAGTCACATTGCCATCATGACTGAAGTCTGGGACACGTTGCCCTGCTATTTGATCTCGTCCAGTCTTTCTTTCGCCTGCACAATCATCCAGCGAAGCTTTATCAGTTCCTCAAGAGTCAGCAGCAGACGCATGCGTTCGAAAAAGCCGCCTTCGATTGCGGCGGCAATTGCGCCTCCGGACAATTGCTTGAAAACGATGGCTTCGAAATCGCCTCGGGTACGATAACGCACTTCAAAGTGTGCAACCTCAAAGTTCCTACCCATGTGTGTCCCTTTACGAGGACCGTATCCAGCCGGCTCTCGAAATCTTCCAGCTTGTTTCGCGGTTCATAGAATTGTGGATCACGGGGCGGCGGCAAGCGCTCCAAACGTCTTTGCGCATAGACCGGTCCGAACAACGCGGCAATCATGAATGCCGCGAAGACTAATGAGCGAGTCGGGCTCATAGCGTTACTCCTTTTTAGTTTCGATCTGAAAAGCGGAGAGCTTAGGAGAGGATAACCTTTGGATTGTAACCCAGGAAGCTCGAATGAGTTCCAAAAATAACACGATCAAGTAGAAATATTCAGCTTGAGTTAATCTGGCGTAGTGCGATTTCTTCATCACGCTGAAAGCGTAAAATACAATAGCCCATGGTAAGCGCGTAGCGCGCCACCCTGGGTTAAGAGTATTCAAAGAATTGGAGCCCTGAAGGGGCGACAGAAATATCTTAGGGGTCACAAAGTAATCAGAAAATTGGGCAATGGACAAAAGAAGAGCCGCTGAGGCGGTAACTTGGACGGAGTGAATCCTGGCATCGCCGGTATCGCGTGCTTGACGACTCTTTCGCACAGTATCTGGCCAGTTTTGAACGGGAAGCGGGGCGAATATTCGAACGCTTCGTCGAACTGAAATTATCTTTTAGTGTCTGAACTTATCGTTCGCGTGCCATCAAAGGTTGCGGCTCGGGCTCGCGTGGTCTTTCTCGGGCGCTGTCAGGCGGAAGTGGCGGTGGCGGATTGGCGACGAACTTTTCCAGAGCGCCTTCGACCACTTCAAAGATGCGATTGACCGGAACGATCTGGAGTTCGTGGCGCACGTCTTCGGGAATGTCTTCCAGGTCGGCTTCATTGCGCGCCGGCAGGATGATGCGATGAATTCCAGCGCGATGCGCGGCCAGAACTTTTTCTTTAATGCCACCGACGGGAAATACCAGGCCTGAAAGAGTTATCTCGCCGGTCATGGCGGTATCCGGCCGCACGCGCCGGCCGGTATAAAGCGAGGCCAGCGCGGCCGTAATGGTCACGCCTGCAGAGGGCCCATCTTTCGGAATCGCGCCCGCGGGAACGTGCAGGTGGACGCCGTAGTCTTTGAACATCTCCGTGTTGATGCCGAATTCTTCTGCATGTGACCAGAGATATGACCGCGCGGCGCGCGCCGACTCCTGCATCACTTCACCGAGCTGCCCGGTGATCGTCAATCCGCTGCCACCCGGCAAGAGCGAGGCTTCAATAAACAGAATTTCCCCGCCCATTTCCGTCCAGGCCATTCCTGTCGCGACCCCCGCAGGCAATTCTTTGCGCGCTTCTTCGGGATAGAAGCGCGGCGGGCCAAGATATTCGTTGATGGCGTCAGCATCAATCGTAACTTTGTCGGTTTGTCCCTGCGCGATCTTCAAGGCAACTTTGCGCGCCACGCGACCAAGGTTACGCTCAAGTTGGCGCACACCGGCTTCACGGGTGTAGCGCGCGGCGATCAGTTTGATTGCGTCATCGGTGATTTCCAACTGCTCGGGCGTCAATCCGTTTTCGCGAACTTGACGTGGCGCCAGATAACGCTTTGCGATTTGCAGCTTTTCGCGATCGCTGTAACCCGCAAGCTGGATCACTTCCATCCGGTCGCGCAAGGGCGGTGGAATCGGCCCAAGCTGATTGGCCGTGCCGATGAAAAAGACTTTTGACAGATCGAACGGCAGATCAAGATAGTGATCGGTGAATGTGTTGTTTTGTTCGGGATCAAGGATCTCCAGCAAAGCGGCAGCCGGATCGCCGCGATAGTCGGCGCCCAGCTTATCGATCTCATCGAGCATCATTACCGGATTATTTACACCCGCGCGGCGAATCGATTGAATGACACGCCCCGGCATTGCGCCGACGTACGTACGTCGATGGCCACGGAGTTCGGCTTCGTCGCGGATACCGCCTAAGCTCAGGCGCTCGAAGTGACGGCCCATAGCCCGCGCGATTGATCGACCCAGCGAGGTCTTGCCAACGCCGGGCGCGCCTACAAAACAAAGAATCGGACTCTTTGCATCAGCGCGAAGTTTTCTGACGGCGAGAAATTCCAGAATGCGTTCTTTAACGTCTTCGAGACCATAATGATCTTCGTCCAGAACCTTCTGTGCTTCGTTTAAATCAAGACGATCTTCCGACGATTTTTTCCATGGCAATTCCAGAATGAAGTCCAGATAGGTGCGAATTACGTGATAGTCCGGCGCCATGCTCGGAAGTTTTTCCATCCGGCCCAGTTCGCGTTCGGCTTCCTTGCGAACTTCGTCGGGAAGACCCGCTTTCTCGAGACGCTCGCGCAATTGCGCGGCCTCGGCTTGCTCGCCACCATCCCCCTCGCCCAGCTCTTTCTGAATTGCTTTCATCTGCTGCCGAAGCACGTAATCCTTCTGGGCCTTGTCCATCTCCGTCTGCGCTTCGCTGGCAATCTTCGAACGCAAACGAATGATTTCGACTTCACGGGCGAGAAAGTCATGCGCCAGATGCAACAACTCGTCAGCCGAATCCGCCTCGAGCATCTGCTGCTCTTTCTCAACCCCAAGACTGAGAATCGAGCCCAGAAAGTACGCGAGCCTGATCGGATCATCGGCGCCGAGGACGACCAGACGCACTTCGGGCGGCACTTGCGGAAGATAGGCGAGCGCTTGCTGAATCAGTGACTGCACGTTGCGCTTGGCCGCTTCGACTTCTTCCTTATTCTTTACTTCCAGCTCGGGAAGAATTTCCACGCGCGCGCGCAGGAAAGGTTCTTCCTGCACCCATTTCTGTACCCGAATGCGGTCCGTGCCCTGAACGATCAGATGGAGTGCATCTTCGACCCGCTCCATGCGTTTGATCATCACCAGCGTGCCGACTTCGAAAAGATCAGCGGGTTTTGCATCTTGATCAGAGGTCTTGTCCGGGCGGACGCTGATACAGGCGAGTAACTTCTCTTCGCTGGCGAGGGCCGCTTCGACGGCAGCGATCGAGCCGGGCCGGCCGGCAGCCAGCGGCACCATCGTCTCCGGAAATAGAGTCGTGTTCTGCAGCGGCAGCACCGGAATTTCAAACGGCACGTTGTCGTGTTTCTGCTGCCCGGGCGACTCTGCTGCGGGATTGTTCAGATTGTTATTTGTTTCAGCCATTAGTTTCGAGAATGAAAGATCGCATTAATCGGCGGTAGCTCGATTTATTTTCGACTCGCGGCCCGAGCCTGGCCTTTCGATTCTTCCTGTTCCTCGTGCAATCGGAGAATCAAAAGACCATCACTGTAGTCGCGCGCAATTGATGCATGTTCTATCGAACGCGGAAACTGGATCGTTTTTTCAAACCGACTGTAAGTGATTTCAAGCTGATAATGCGAGACACCCTCGCCGCACAAACTGTCACGTCTGAGGCCACTCACCCGGAGCAATGGACCGTCGATCGTGATCTGCACGTCCTCTGGCCGGATTCCCGCAAGATCGACCTTCACAATCCACCCGTCGCGCGTGCGGTACACGTCAGCCGCCGGACACCATAGACGACCCGAAGGGCGTTTTTGGCGTTCGCCCTGGATCATACGAAAGTAACGATCAAACGATTCGCCGGACATACATCACAATTCCGTACAGAAAACATTGAGCAATTACGGGGAATCTGATAAACCGATTATAAAGGTTTCGCGCGCGATTGTCAGGCAGGGTTCAGAGTACCAACTTTAGTTGGGTCTTTTCGGCAAATCTACAGCCCGACTGAAGCCGTACTCTGAACCTCACCATCATTTCCAATCGCTTCGACGGGGCACGCCGCCAGGGCTTCGTCACAAGCCGTTCGCTCGGCTTGATTTTCAGGTTGTTTGCTTACATAAGAGTAGGCGTGCCTGAAAGAGCGTGTGAAATTTTCCGGGGCAGCGTCGCGGCAGACGTCGCAATCGATGCAGGAGCTATTAACGTAGAAAGGACCAGGAACGTTTTCTTTGACGCGGTCGTTTTGATCCGACATTTGCAGACGGCGTTTCCGATCTTATTTTCGCGGACCGTGCAGCACCAACCAGGCAGCAGTCGCTGCTTGCTTCTCGTCAGCTCGCCAGGGAGCGGTCACCGACCGCCGGATGTCATTAAGCTTTCATCCGGGAAAGGTCTTTATCTTTTGCACCAACTATTCCGGCTCCGCAAATTTTTACACCCTTTAATTGCAGCTCTCTAATCAAGCGAGCCAGGGCTTTTTGAGCGAGGGACTCGATCACGGCTGCGGACTTTTGCACCGCTCTCTGACTCTCTTCCCAGGGCAAATCCATGACGTCATGGTAGGGCTGGGCAGTTGCCGGCATCTTCGGATCAGCGAGCGGAATATCGAGCTTTGTTAAGATGACCGGCGAATCGATCGATCCGCCCAACACCACCGCGATTGCACGAGCGGTCTTTGCCCGCAGGCCGATGCTGACGAGATTGGATTTTTTCATGGCCGTGAAAACTGTAGGGCAGCCCTTGTGGCTGCCCGCAAAGAAAACCCGGGCAGGGACAAGCCCTGCCCCTACAGAAATTGTCTACGGATGCGTCATTTCTTCAGGCTTAACGAGAGCGTCAAACTCTTCGCCAGTCAATAAGCCTAATTCGATTGCTGACTCACGCAGGCTGATCTTTTTCTTGTGCGCGTTCTTGGCGATCTTTGCCGAATTGTCATAGCCGATGTGCGGATTCAAAGCGGTCACCAGCATCAGCGAGTCGCGCAGATTGTGGTCTATCTGCTCGCGATTGATGGTCATGCCGGCGATGCAGTATTCCACAAATCCGTGACACGCATCGTGTATCAAACGAATCGAGTGCAGCAGATTGTGAATCATCACCGGCTTGAAAACGTTGAGCTCGAAGTTGCCCTGCGAGCCGGCGAAGCCGATGGCCGCGTCGTTGCCCATCACTTGCACGGCGACCATGGTCATTGCTTCGCTCTGCGTCGGATTGACTTTGCCGGGCATGATTGATGAACCGGGCTCGTTTTCAGGAATAATCAGCTCCCCAAGACCACAGCGCGGACCGGAAGCCAGCCAGCGAATATCGTTGGCAATCTTCATCAACGAGGCAGCAAGAGTTTTCAGTCCGCCGCTACAAAAAACGATTTCGTCGTGTGCCGAAAGGGCGGCGAACTTGTTCGGATGCGATTTAAAAGGCAGGCCGGTTAGTTCGGCAACCTGTTTTGCGGCGCGCTCGCCGAATTCCGGATGCGCATTCAAGCCGGTTCCGACTGCTGTGCCGCCAATCGCCAGATCATAGAGCCCAAACAAAGTGTCTTTCATTCGCTCGATGTCGCGCTCGAGCAAGCTTGCCCATCCAGACATTTCCTGGCCGACGGTCAAAGGCGTGGCATCCTGGAGATGCGTGCGTCCAATCTTGACGACGTCTTTGAATTCGGTGGCCTTCGCGTCGATGGCGTCATGAACTTTCTGAACCTCAGGAATCAGCTTGTTCATTTGTTCTGCCGCGGCGATGTGCATAGCGGCCGGGAACGTGTCGTTCGACGATTGTGACATGTTGACATCGTCGTTCGGATGAATCGGTTTCTTAGCGCCCATAACGCTGCCCGCCAGTTCGATTGCCCGATTCGAGATTACTTCGTTGGCGTTCATGTTGGTCTGCGTGCCGCTGCCAGTTTGCCAGACTCGCAGGGGAAAATGTTCGTCGAGTTTTCCTTCAATCACTTCATCGCACGCTTGCACGATCAGTTTCACTTTTTCCGGCGTCAACTTGCCCAAATCCTGGTTAACCAGCGCGCAGGCTTTTTTTAGAATGCCGAACGCGCGAATCATTTCGCGCGGCATCACGTCAAAGCCGATGTTGAAATGAAGCAGGCTGCGCTGTGTTTGCGCGCCCCAGTACTTATCGGCGGGCACTTCAATTTCGCCCATCGAATCGGTTTCAAGACGAACACGCGCTGCCTTTTCTTGATCAATCGCTACTTGTTGCATGAGCGTCTAGTCAAAATCGCCAGTCGGATTGAGCAATCTTAAACTCACCAATCGATTTTACATCATCAGGTGCGGCGGGAATAGGTTCGATTCCGATCAAGGAATTCGCCAACGCGGCGGTCGGGCTATCAGTTTGTCTTTAGTCACCTGCACGCTGAGGAATCGAGCGCGCGAAGCCGGGGCTGATGCTTTTCTGAGGAAGCCACTTGACGAAAAGTCTTTGATTGACACGGTCGAGAAGCTAATCAACGTGGTCAAGGCCATTCTCAAGCCCGCGCAAAGGTGTTTTGCGGTTGCTCCTGTCTGGCCCGCGGCGAAACGAACAGCGCTGATCTTATTGCCTTGGGTCAAAGGTCTTTGCCGCGTTTACTTATCGATCGTGCTTGCCACCCGGTCACCATCGCTATAAGATAGGGCAGCGAAAAGTAACCCCCCGCTGTTCCCCATCCCCATTCAAGAGGCGTTTTGTTTTCGCCTGTGATCTCCCCCCGTTCGGTTCAGAGCGCTCAATTTGCCTGGTCGGCCGCCGCTCTGAGCGAATGTTAATGACCTTTAGTCAATGAAAAAACCATTCAACGATTCGGGATTGGAGCGCTGGCTGGCGGCGATTGTCGAGTCGTCTGACGACGCGATTATCAGTAAAGATTTGAACGGCATTATCACCAGTTGGAACGAAGGCGCCACGCGAATCTTTGGTTACAGCTCCGACGAAGTAATGGGAAAGTCGATAACCGTCCTGATCCCGCCCGACCGCGACAATGAAGAGCCGGAGATTCTCGAACGCATTCGGAAAGGCGAGCTCGTGGATCATTACGAAACGATGCGCCGGCGCAAAGATGGATCGCTCGTAGAAATTTCGTTGACGGTTTCTCCGGTAATCGACGAAAGCGGCAAAATCGTCGGCGCTTCAAAAATAGCTCGCGACATTACCGCTCGGAAAGAAGCTGAGCGTCAGCTCCTGAAACGCGACGTGGAGCGTGAAGAGCTGCTTGAACGCGAGCGGCAAGCACGCCAGGCGGCTGACGAGGCAAACCGTTTGAAAGATGAATTCCTGGCGACCCTGTCGCATGAGCTGCGCAATCCCCTGAATGTGATACTCGGTTATGCTGAGGTGCTGTTGCGCAATAAAGAAACTCAGCAGTCGCAGTTTGTCAGCCGCGCCGCTCAAGTAATGAGAAAGAACGCGTTGGCTCAATCTCAACTGATCGGCGATCTGCTTGATCTATCGCGCCTGCGCATGGGCAAGCTTTCGGTGAATCCCGAATCGGTTTCCCTGGCCGCAATTATCTGTAATGCTGTCGAGACGGTTCGAAACGAAGCGGCGGCAAAGAAGGTTGCCTTGATCGTTGAAATGCCGGAGGAAGTATTGTTCGTGCATGCTGATCCATTGCGACTCGAACAAGTGGTCTGGAACCTTCTCAACAACGCGGTCAAATTTACGCCGGCTGAAGGAACCGTTACGATCAGTCTGCGCTCTGAACAGGACGAAGCGATTCTTGCCGTTAAAGACACCGGGGAAGGAATCGATCCGAAATTCGTGCCTCACGTCTTTGAGATGTTTCGACAAGCCGATGCCAGCAACCGTCGCGCGCACGGCGGGCTTGGCATCGGTCTGGCGCTGGTTGCGCAGTTGATCAAATTGCAGGGCGGGTCCGTCGAAGCGTTCTCTGCTGGCAGTGGCAAGGGCGCAATATTTACCGTCAGAGTGCCCCTGAGTGTTGAATCGAGAGTTTCCGAACTATCCCAGCGAGCGCAAGAGACGGAGCATCTCAATCACCTGCGCGTGCTGGTCGTCGATGATTCAGAAGACACGGTTGAAATGCTCAGGCACTTGCTGGAGGCGCGAGGTGCTATCGTCAGTGCGGCGAAGCGCGCTGCCGAGGCGCTCGAATTGGCAGCCGAAAAAGGCTTTGACTTGATTGTGTCGGATGTCTCAATGCCGGCCATGGACGGATTTGAGTTGTTGCGCGCCCTCCGCGCCAACCCTCGGACCGCAAGCATTCCGGCGATCGCACTGACCGGTTTCAGTCGAAATGAAGACGCAATGCAAGCGCGGCAGGCTGGTTTTTTTGCTCACGTCGCCAAGCCTCTCGATACGAACAAGCTGATCCGAGTAATTCTGGCAGCGGTAAACAATCGCGAGGCTCGAAGCCCGAAGCCACTAGCCTCATCACAAACCAATTGGCCGGCGCCGGCAGCTTCTTAACGCATTTGCTCTGATCGTTTCGTTCAAGGCTTCGCCGGCTTTTTGTCGCGCGGCACGGCCCGAGGAATATCGCCGTCGTCTAGTACAGGTTGTTCCCGCAGGGTTAATTTGGGCGGACCGCCGCGCAGCACAGGTGGAATCTTGGGTGAGGGAATCTTTACTGTAGCGACTGTCGCCGTGCGTCGCAGAATTGCGCCGCCGCGTCCGGCAACCCACGCATTCGCGCCGCCATGATAAGCAATCGCGAACAGCGGCGAGGTGGTGACCGTCGGTTGCACTTGCCACATTCGGCCACCGTCTTTGGTTGCCAACACACGCCCATGATCGCCGGCAATGAGTGCATCGTCTCGCGACGCAACTGAGACAGCAAACAAATTAGTGGTCAACCCGCTCTCCTGATCTTTCCAGGTCGCGCCGCCATCGTCGGTGCGCAAGATGATTCCTTTCTCGCCGACTGCGTAGCCGCGCGTCGCATCGGCAAACGCTACCGCGTACAGCCACTCTTTCAGGTTGACCCCGACAGACTTCCAGGTTTCGCCACCATCGTCAGTGCGCAAAATTGTTCCGCCGGACCCTACAACAATGCCGTGCTTCTGATCGATGAAGTGAACATCCTCAAGCCATGCAAGAGTATTCGACGATTGTTGCTGCCAGGTCTCACCCCCATCTTCGGTTAGAAGGATCGTGCCGCGCGCGCCCACAACCCAGCCTCGTTTTTCCGAGATGAAGCAAATGCCGGTCAATTCTTCTCGAAAATTCGTCTCCTGCCGTTGCCAAACAATTCCGCCGTTGGTCGAATGCAGCACCATTCCCTCTTCACCAGCAATCCAGCCATTTCTGTCATTGACGAAGGTGACCGCATCCAGACGCACCATCGTGCCCGAAGGGCGCACAGTCCAATTCTTACCGCCTGACATCGTCGCCAGAATCTTGCCATGCGCGCCAACGGCCCATCCATGCGAACCGTCAAGAAAGAAAATGTCGGCCAGATTGTCGCGGCCGCCCTCGGTCAGACGTTCCCAGCCAAGCCCGCCATCTTCGCTGCGCAAGACCAGGCCGTCGCTGCCCGCCGCCCAACCTGTTTCCCCATCGGCAAAGTAAATCGTTACCAAACGCGGATTAGTTCTGATATTCGCTGGTATCCACGTCTTTCCTCCGTTCCCGGTGCTGAGAACTATTCCATTGTCGCCGGCGATCCAGCCATGCTGTTCGTCTGAAAAATAGACTGAGAGCAAATCATTCGTCATCAAAATGTCTACCGGCTCCCAGCTCACGCCGGCGTCATCGCTCATTAACACGCGGCCGCCGTAACCAATCGCAACCGCGTGCTTAGCCGTGATGAAAGTGACGCCGGTTAACGGTAGCGCGCCCAGGCGCAGTTGTTCTTTCCAGTTTTGACCACCGTCTGTCGTACGCAGCAGAGTGCCGCGATCACCAACCGCCAGTCCCGTAGTCTTGTTGATAAATGAAACGGAATAAAGATGCGCGCGAGTCGGACTCTTTTGCACCAACCATATCGTGCCGCCGTCGCGCGTCGCAATGATGCTGCCGTAGGTGCCGACTGCCCAGCCATATGCCGGATCATCGGGCAAGAAGATAACGGCGTAAAGATGATCCTTAACCGGCGTCTGAATTCTTGTCCACCGCTGCCCGCCGTTTGTTGTTTTTAATGCGAGCCCGCGAGCACCGACAACAAAAGCGCGCCGCCGATCCTGAACATAAAGACTGTTGAGGGATGCGACCTGGCGCGTGTATTGGCTTTCCCATCGAAAGCCGCCATCCGCGGTATGCAGAATGACGCCGTCTGCGCCGACAGCCCATCCGTGCAGCTTGTCGGCCGCGAAACGAACAGCACTGATTGCATTGCCCTGCGGCAGAGGATTTTGCCACTCCCACTCGCGGTTGGGAGTTTGGGGGAATACGCGCGACACAGAGCTAAGCGAAATAACAAGGAACGAGACTAAAACTGCCAGGAAACGCAGAAGTCGCAAAGTTCTTCGCAAAGAGCGCGAAGGCTCTGTCTTTCGCGTTACTTTGCGGTTTTTGTTTGCGACCTTAACGTTAGATTCTTCCCGCAGCGCGAGAAGAAAGAGCGGCATTTCTTGAGAGACGAATTTTGAAGACTCTAGTGACACTTGCTCTTACCGAAGAATGGATGTCTGGGACTTTCCGGTAGCCCGATTATAGATTCGTAGAAATAAGAAAGCGAGAGGAACGCCCGCGGGTTCCCTGTTGCAATCTCAAAATAATTCGGGGTCGTTCGCCGGCCGTTCTTCCGGCTCCGCAATGCCGATCTTATCGACCGCATCTTGCAGCACGGCGGGTTCGACATGTCCCAGCGCCGCGATTTTTCGCGCGGCTCGATCGGCAGCTTCCTGAATTACGTGCCCGACGTGGCCCTGCGCCCAATGCCACTCGACTTCGTGTCGCGCCTTTGCTTCGTCCAGACGTTTCCACCATTCGTGATTTGCTTTGCGACGAAAACGGCCCTTCATCGTTTCAATGACATAGCGTGAATCTGTGTGCAGCCGCACGCGACAAGGCTCTTTCAAAGCTTCCAGGCCGAGTGCTGCCGCGGCGATCTCTGCTTGTTGATTCGTCGCTTTGCCCAGATACAATCCGAACGCGCGCCACAGTCCCTGGTAACCAAGCAGGGCCACCGCGGCGGCGCGTGCTTCATCGCGGCCATTGCCGAGGCTCGAGCCGTCGCAGAAGATGGTGACGAGCTTGGTCGGACGTCTTGACAATTGTCCGTTATTCTCCATATCCGTCTCAGGTTTTAGCATGGATTTGTCTGCGAATGAATGGTAACAGTGCTATCGAGATGCCTTTAGGGTCCGGAATCTTGGAAGAGACGTTAGAGGGGCGTATTATTTCATTCGATGTTGAACGCTGGAAGCCTTACATTCGAGGAGTTTGCCATGCGCGAACAAGTGCCCCTGGCGACAATCCACGACGCCGTGCTGGAGTTTTTGCGCGGGCGCGACGATGCCGTCGTGTTCGGAGCACAAGCCGTCAACGCTTATGTGGGCGAGCCGCGAATGAGCCAGGACATTGATCTCGCTTCCACGCGCGCGACCGAACTCGCGGAAGAACTACGCGAGTATCTGAGTGAGCGTTTTCACATTGCTGTTCGTATTCGAGTAATCGGCGCCGGCAAAGGATATCGGCTGTTTCAAATTCAGAAACCTCGCAACCGTCATCTGGTTGATTTGCGGATGGTCGAATCACTCCCGCACGCCGAACGAATTGAAGACGTCCTCGTCACATCCCCACCGGACCTCATCGCCCAAAAGGTAATCTCGTATCACGCTCGCCGCGGACAGCCAAAGGCCGGAACCGACTGGCGCGATTTGGCGATGCTGCTCTTAACGTTTCCAGAGTTAAAGCAGGAAAAGGGCGAGGTAAGCGAGGCCTTGAAATTAGTTGGCGTCAAAGAAGAAGTTATGCAGACATGGCGTAAATTGGTAGCGCAGGAGCTGGTTGAACCTGAAGACGAGGGCGAGTTTGACTAAACTTGCCAATTACTCATTCACCTTCAATACAGCCAGGAAAGCTTCCTGCGGAATCTCTACGCGGCCGACTTTCTTCATCCGCTTCTTGCCTTCCTTCTGCTTCTCGAGGAGCTTGCGTTTGCGCGTGATGTCACCGCCATAACATTTCGCCAGCACGTTCTTGCCCAGCGCCTTCACCGTTTCGCGGGCGATGACTTTATTTCCGATTGCTGCCTGAATCGGGACTTCGAACAATTGCCGCGGAATCAACTGCTTCATTTTTTCGGCCAGTGCACGGCCCCTTGCTTGCGCCGTATCGCGATGAAGGATAAGCGAAAGCGCATCGACGGGTTCGCCGGCGACCAGAATGTCGAGTTTGACGAGATCGCTTTCGCGATAACCTTCAAGGTTGTAATCGAGCGAGGCATAGCCGCGCGAAACCGATTTCAAGCGATCGTAAAAGTCGAGCACGATCTCATTCAGCGGCAGCTCGTAAGTCAGCATTACGCGATTCGCGGCGATGTATTCGAAGCCTTTTTGTGTCCCGCGCTTTTCTTCCAGCAGTGGAAGAATTCCGCCCAGGTATTCATCGGGAGTCAGAATGACGGCGCGAATTACCGGCTCTTCGATTTTCGCCGTGCGCACGGCTTCCGGCATCTTGGCCGGTGAATCGATCTCGGTTGTTTGCGCATCCGTCGTCGTGACCAGATATCGCACGTTCGGCGCGGTCGTGATCAAATCCAGATCGAACTCACGCTCCAGACGTTCCTGCACGATCTCCATGTGCAGCAGGCCCAGAAAGCCGCAGCGAAATCCGAAACCCAACGCCGCGGAAGTTTCCGGCTCGTAAAAAAAAGACGCGTCGTTCAAACGCAGCTTGTCGAGGGCATCACGCAAATCTTCATCCTGATAGCCGGGGAACGGTTCGGTCGTGGGCCGCGCCGTTTCGGTAATCGTGTCGCCAATCTGCACATCGGCGACAGCCTTAATCGAGGCGGTGAGAAACCCGACTTCGCCGGCGGCAAGTTTATCGATTGGCGTGGGTCGCGGACGATTCACGCCCAGCGTATCGACCTGATAGTCGCGGCCCGCGGTCATGAAACGAATCTTCATGCCGGGACGAATCATGCCGTCGATCACCCGAAACAAGACGATCACGCCACGATACGAGTCATACCACGAATCGAAGATTAGGGCCTTTAGTGGCGCATTTTCATCGCCTTTCGGCGGCGGCACGTCGCGCACAATGCTTTCGAGAACTTCATCAACGCCAAGTCCAGTCTTGGCGCTGGTGAACAGCGCGTTGTGGGTACCGAGTCCGATGAAGTGCTCGATCTCTTCGATTGCTCTTTCAGGTTCGGCACCAGGCAGATCGATCTTGTTGATGACCGGAATCAATTCCAGATTGTTTTCGATTGCCAGGTAAGTATTGGCGAGTGTCTGTGCCTCGACGCCCTGTGAAGCATCTACCACGAGCAGCGCGCCTTCGCAGGCTGATAACGAACGCGAAACTTCGTAAGAAAAATCGACGTGACCGGGCGTGTCGATCAAGTTGAGGACGTAGGCATTGCCATCCTTGGCTTTGTAATCCAGACGCACCGCGTGCGCTTTGATTGTAATGCCACGCTCGCGCTCAAGGTCCATATCGTCGAGCACCTGCTCAGACATTTCGCGCTCAGTCAGCGCGCCGGTTAGTTCCAGCAGCCGATCGGCGAGTGTGGACTTGCCATGATCGATGTGCGCGATGATCGAGAAGTTGCGAATGCAAGACGGCGTCATTTGTCAGTAGTCAGTTGTCCGTTGCCGGTAGTTATTTGATTGGAACGAACCACTAACGTTAATTGTGCAACTTACCACTGACAACTAACAACTGACAGAAGGGTCGAAAATAACAAAACGGGCGCGAAACCGCACGCCCTTGGTCAAACGTCGGAGATGATTTTGAGCTCCGCAGGCAAGGATGCCTGCGGACCGCCGACAGGATGTCGGCGCTCCAGGCTCAGTCGGCAGCTTTCACATTATCAATCTGAGCGCGCTGCAGCTTGCCGCTGTAGTCGATGTAAACCGACTTCCATTCCGAGAAAATGTCGAGGACCTGCGTACCGGCTTCGCGATGGCCGTTGCCGGTGGCTTTCGTGCCACCGAACGGCAGATGGACTTCGGCGCCGATTGTCGAAGCGTTGATGTAGAAGATACCAGTGTAGGTTTCGTTCATTGCGTGAAATGCGCGGTTTACGTCCTGGGTATAGATGGCCGCGGACAAACCATAGCGCACGCCGTTCGCTATCTCGATCGCTTCGTCCAGCGAATTTGCAGGGATCACAGAAGTAACCGGTCCAAAGATTTCTTCCTGTGCAATCCGCATGTCAGGCGTGACGTCGGTGAACACAGTTGGCTCGAGGAAGTAGCCGTGCGCGTAGTCGCCTTTGGTCAGGCGGTTGCCGCCGCAAGCGAGCGTGGCTCTGTCTTCGTTTTCGCCGATGTCGATATAACCCAGAATTTTCTTGACGGCATCTTCGTTGATTACCGGCCCGACATCTACTTTCGGATCCGCGCCGTTGCCGATGCGCAAAGCTTTGGCGCGCTCGGTCAGTTTCTTGGCAAATTGCTTATAGACTTTCTTGTGCACAATTAATCGCGATGAAGCCGTACAGCGCTGGCCGGAAGTTCCGAATGCTCCCCAGACCGAGCCTTCGATAGCATTGTCGACGTCCGCGTCATCCATCACGATGATCGCATTCTTGCCGCCCATTTCGAGCGAGCAGATCGCATTACGTTCGGCGCAGGCGGAGGCGACCACGCGTCCCGTCTCAGTCGAGCCGGTGAATGAAATCAGACGCAACGAAGGATGATTCGTTATTCGGGTGCCCACAATTTTGCCCTGCCCCAGCACCAGATTGACGACGCCTGGCGGCACGCCGGCTTCCTCGCACGCTTTGACCAGATTATAAGTTGAGAGCGGAGTGTCTTCGGCGGGCTTGATGACGACCGTATTGCCGCAAACCAGGGCAGGTAACAATTTCCACGATGGAATCGCCATCGGAAAATTCCACGGCGTGATCAGGCCGCAAAGTCCGATGGGCTGCCGTACGCACATCGCGAACTTGTTGGGCATCTCGGCTGGCGTGGTGAAACCGTGCAAGCGCCGGCCCTCTCCGGCCGCGTAGTAAGTGCAATCGATTGCTTCCTGAACGTCGCCGCCAGTCTCCTTCAAAACTTTGCCCATTTCCCGCGTCATATCAGCGGCAAATTTGTGCTTATCGCGGATTAGAATTTCCCCGACGCGAAACAGGATCTCCGCACGGCGCGGCGCAGGCGTCAGCCGCCAATCGTTGAAAGCATCAGCAGCCGCGGAAACGGCCGTGTCGACATCTTCCCGGGTTGAAACAGGGAACCGGCCAATCACGTCACGAGTATCGGCGGGGGTCTTGTTCTCGAGCCATTCGCCGGCGACGCTCGGTACCCAACGGCCACCGATGTAGTTATGGTATGTATTGCTGCCGCGAGCCTGAGCAATCCGATTGGTGCGGGATTTTTTTGCCAGCGCTTTTTTTGCCTGAGCCATTGAAGAGTTTCGAGTTTCGAGTTCCGAGTTTCGAGTTCCGAGTTTTGGATCAAGTTATCCGATACTACGCGCCGAACTCGAAACCTGAAACTCGAAACCCGAAACCGTTTACTGATATGTGAACTGAGCGATTCGCTGCGTGATTCGATCGCCAGGTCTGTAATAACTCGAAAGGTTGAGTACGACGGCATCACCCGGCTTCAGCGATTCAACTATACGTTGAAAATCCGCCAGCGTCGTGACCGGAATGCGGTTGATGCGCGTGATCACTTCGCCCGGTTGAATTTCATTCGGCCGCACATCCGCGGCCAAGCCGTTTGGATCGACTTCTTTTACGTAGAGTCCTTTCAAGGTATTTCCGAGTCGCGCGCGTACAAATTCGGCGGACGCTCGCCCAGGGCCACGGTCACAGTTCGCTTGTCGAGTTTTCCATCGACGCTGCGGATGAAAGCGAGCGTGACTGTCTGGCCGACCGGCGTGCCGGCAATTTTGGATATCAAGTCCTGCGAGTCCTGCACCGGTTGACCATTGAACTCGACGATCGCGTCGTTAACCTGAAGACCAGCCTTGGCAGCAGGTGTCGGCTGTCCATTGCGGTCGTCCGGTTGAATATCGGCGACCACAGCGCCCTTTGCGTCGGTTAAGCCATACACGCGCGCAAATTCGCCGCGCACCGACTCAAGCGTCACGCCCAGAAAGCCACGCTTAACTTTTCCGCTCGCGAGAATCTGATCGCAGACAAACTTCGCTTCATTAGCCGGCAGGGCAAAGCCGATGCCGTTGTAATCGCCGGTCAATGTGGCGATTTGCGAGTTTACGCCGATGGCTTCGCCATGCATGTTAACCAGAGGCCCGCCGCTGTTGCCGCGATTGATGGCGGCGTCGGTTTGCAGAAACCGCTGAAAGTTGGTGAAGGCTTGTGAGTCGCGCTCTTTCTTCGAGATGATTCCCGCGGTGACGGTCTGGTCCAGGCCAAAAGGAGAGCCAATCGCCAGCACCCAATCGCCGACCTGAGCTGTGTTTGAATCTCCGAGCTTCATCACCGGCAAGTCGCGGCCGGCGTCAATTTTGATCACAGCCAGGTCGGTTTCGGGATCGATGCCGACGACCCGGCCGCGAAAACGCTCGCCTGTAAGCAGACTGATAGTGATTCGCGTCGCACCCTCGATCACATGCTGATTGGTGACAATGTAGCCTTTCGGATCGATGATGAATCCGCTGCCTACCCCGCGCGTCGGCCGTGGCGGTTGGCGGCGCAACATGTCATAAAGCGGATTGCTCGGCGTGCGATCGCTCTTGTCTTCGTTATCAGGCTCGGTGGTTTCGGACGCCTGAAGCGTGTCAATATTGACGACCGCTGGTTCGACCCGACGGGCAATCTCAACGAACGAGGCGGAGAGCGCTTCGGGCGCCCGCGCCACCGATTGAGTTTCATCCTGAGCCACTGCGGGTCGACCGGCCAAGATTGCACCGATGCCCATTCCTGTAAGCATGCAGACGACCGCCAAGGCGACAATCCAGACGCGCAGGTTGCGCAAAATTGTCGCTTCAGTGCCGGTAGTTTGATTAAGAGATTCGAACATGTTTCACCGCCTTGGAAATCGCGTTCGGCAATTTTGTCGGACAGACTCAATAACTGTTGTTAAGGGGAATCACTTCCGGGCAGTATAAACCAAATTACTTATGTGTCGCCGAAGGTTATCGGGAAACTGATTAGCACAGCAAACCTAGTACCACTTAAGAATGCAAGCGTATCTACCAGCGTGACTGTTCGAAATATCGATCTGGTGCTTTACGAGAGGCCGATGCTTCCTAGGATCTGCGTCCAATTGTCGGTTGAGCACAAAACCGTGATGACTGCGCACGGCAAGGCCCGAAAGAATCGTTATGGGGATATCATCGCGTACTGTAATCACATGCACAATCATCGTCGCGATTGCATTGTCGGGGCCACTGTGGTCATTAATACATCTGAAGCTTATGAGAATCCAGACGCGTTTGCGCGTGGCATTGAGCGGCCAAGATTCAAAATGGAAAAAGTTGTGAAGGATACCGTCAAGATCTTCGAAGGAATTCCATTGCGAGAATCCCCTGACGATCCGAATGACTTGCCGGAAGCTCTGGCTGTTATAGTTGTGAATTATGACGGTGTGAACCCTGCCAGTTTGGTTACTAGCGAGGCAAGCCCTGGTCGCTCCAGTCCGGCGCATTACGATAACTTCATTAAGCGACTCGCTGCGAAATATGAAGATCGGTTTTGTCAGTAACCTTTACTGTTGCCGTATCACTAAAAAGCCCCGATACCTGCTTATCTAGCCTTTGCTTAGCGATCCTAATGTAACCTGATTCGAGTTCTACTCCAATACCGCTTCGATCACACCGGGCCGCGGCCAGCAGGGTCGTTCCCGTTCCCATGAATGGATCAAGAATCGTATCCCCGGTAAATGAAAACATTCGCACCAGGCGATAGGCCAATTTCTTTGGATAAGGTGCAGGATGCTCGCGTGTAGACTCCCCAGGAAGCGTCCAGATTTGCTGAAACCACTCCTGATATTCCTCTTTCGATAGCCGCGATGAGTCGCGCTGAGCTAATGTTGGTTGACGGTAGCCACCGGGTTTCCTCAGCATCAAAATAAACTCAGCATCGTTCTTGATAATCGCGTTTGGTTCGTAAGGCTTGCCAAGAAACGATGAGCCGTTTTCAACCTCATAACTTGCGTTCGAGATCTTATGCCAGATGATCGGGTTTAGATTGTCGAAGCCGATCCGCCTTGCTCGTACGATAATGTCCGCGTGCATTGGCATAACCACATGCCGACCATTCTTTCGCCGCGAAAGGCACACATCACCGACAACGCAGACTAATCGCCCACCAGGGACGAGGGCCCTAAAGCAATGTTGCCACACCTTGTCCAGTTCTTCATGAAACTTCTCGTAATCGGCAATATGGCCAAGTTGGAGAGGATTCTCCGGGTACCTCTTGAGAGTCCAGTAAGGGGGAGAGGTTACCACCAAATGGATTGATGCGTCAGGAATCCAATCGAGCTCCCGAGCATCGCCGTGGTGTATGGTAAAAGACGTTGCTATCTGCGCCTTCGTGGGTGCGGGCATGAATGTCATGATAGATTTGTTCGATAGCGATTGCAATTTAGTTTTTGCGAATCGATCACGCCTCGGCGTTCTACTCCTGTGACAAGACTCTAGCACTTGAGGCAAGCGCTTTTTGACGTTTGACCTAAGACAAGTAAAAACAGACTTTCTCGCTCAGTGCAAAACCCTTATCAGTCGCAAGCAATACTCAGAACGAAGCTGGAAGTATTTATGGATACAATAAGACTTTCAGTATGCCTGATTCTCCCGCTCGATCCATCGCACGGACGCCGTCGGCCAGCGCGAACTCTTCGCTGATCAAACTCTCGACATCGATCGCGTTCGTTTTCAGCAATTCCAGGGCGGGCGCGAATCGGCCGCAGCGCGAGCCAACGACGCTAATTTCATCGACCACGATGCGCGCGGCATCCATTTCCG
>WNFY01007281.1_pt1 | contig 20863 bp, 24 predicted proteins | sample 5400091 | NCBI WGS metagenome assembly WNFY01 (sample SAMN13153364, study PRJNA577476) | soil metagenome | isolation source: 60 cm soil or saprolite under grassland replicate 1 | place: USA:California | collected 2016-06-15
CAACGGGTCCATTGGAAGGTCCGGGTATAGGATGAAGTTGGACAGGCAGTAGAAAGCTCATCAGCCTGGTGGGAAATGGGACTATTAGCGCGAAGCGATTGGCAGGCACAATGGATTGGCGCTCCATTCTATGGCGGACCTCGAACTTCAAGTCCGGCCCCCTATTTGCGCAAAGACCGTAGCCTTCAAAAGCCGGTCATGAGCGCCCGGTTATATGCAACAGCCATCGGACTTTATGAATTCTATATCAATGGTTCCCGAGTTGGAGATTCCGTCCTTACACCAGGTTGGACAGATTATTGCAAGCACAGTCAATATCAAACGTATGATGTCACTGAACTCCTGCGATCCGGTCCAAATGTATTTGGAGCGATTCTCGGTGACGGCTGGGGTGTCGGACATATTGCCTGGGTGGGTCGCCAACGCTACGCAGACCAACCGCAGCTCTTGGCACAAATTGTGCTCACCTATTCTGATGGCAGTACGGAAATCATAGCAACTGATGCAAGTTGGAAAGTAACAAGCGGCCCAATTCTCGAGTCCGATCTCTTGATGGGAGAAAGCTATGATGCGCGCCGCGAATTAAAGGGCTGGGCAAATCCCGGCTACAACGATGACTCGTGGCGATCTGTCAAAACATTTGCGGATTCTGGAATGGCTCTCGTGGCGACAAATGGTCCCACCGTCAGACGTCAGGAAGCGTTGCAGCCAGAGGAGATCCGCGTTATTCCAGACTTTGTAAACCCACGTTGGATTTTCGATATGGGTCAGAATATGGTTGGTTGGATTCGCCTTCGTGTTCGCGGAGAAAAAGGTACAACCATTACGATCCGATATGCGGAGGCTCTTAATCCGGATGGAACGCTCTATACGACAAACCTGAGGACAGCTCGCAACACCGATCATTACACCTTGAAAGGCGACGGGGAGGAAGTTTGGGAGCCGCATTTTACATTCCATGGTTTTCGCTATGTTGAATTGCTTGGCTTCCCGGGTACGCCAGATGAGGAAACGATTACCGGAATCGTTATCCACTCTGAGATGCCCACGACCGGAACGTTCGATTGTTCAGATCCCTTGATCAATCAACTGCAACATAATATCGTCTGGGGGCAAAAGGGTAACTTCGTCGATGTGCCCACAGATTGTCCGCAACGCGATGAGCGCCTGGGTTGGACAGGAGATGCGCAGGTCTTTATCCGCACGGCAGCATTCAATCAAAACGTGGCTGGCTTTTTTACAAAGTGGACACGCGATCTGGAAGATGCGCAATTTCCGGATGGAGCATATCCGGCTGTCGCCCCGAATCCCGCGGCCTGGTCGATCGGTGATGGAGGTCCGGCGTGGGCGGACGCGGGCGTCATCTGTCCCTGGACGATTTATCAATGTTACGACGATGTCCGTTTACTGGAAGAACGTTATGATTCGATGCGGCGTTTTATTGAATTTTTATCGCAGACCAGCAGGGACGGGGTACGATGTTATGCAGAATATAAAGGCTGGCATGGTTTTGGTGACTGGCTTGCCCTCGATGGAAGCGATGGACGCGAGGGCGGAACATCCAAGGAAATAATCGGTACTGCATTCTTCGCATATAGTACGCGACTGATGGAAAAGATCGCAGGTGTTCTGGGAAAAGAAGAGGATGCCCATTATTATGAAAGTTTGTCTGAGAAAGCGCGGGATGCATTTATCCAACGTTTTGTGAACAATGATGGAACCATCCGAGGCGAGACACAAACCTCTTATATCCTTGCCCTGTACTTTGATTTACTTCCGCAAGAACTCCGTCGGCCTGCTGCCGCTGAACTTGTGCGCAATATCCAAGCGCGAGAGAATCATCTCAGCACGGGCTTTGTTGGTACACCTTATATCAATTGGGTTCTGAGTGAGATGGGTCATTTGGATGTTGCTTATACGTTGCTGAAACAAACAACCTGGCCCTCATGGCTATATTCTGTCACGCAAGGCGCCACTACGATCTGGGAGCGCTGGGACGGCTGGACTCATGATAAAGGTTTTCAGGATCCGAGCATGAATTCGTTTAACCATTACGCCTATGGCGCGGTCGGTGCCTGGATGTATTCAGCCCTCGGCGGCATTGATCTTGATCCCGATCAACCCGGATACAAACATATCATTATGCATCCGCAGCCGGGAGGTGGATTGACACATGCCAGCGCGGAATTGCATTCGTTATATGGATTGATCAAAAGCGCTTGGAGCTTAGAAAATGGCAACTTCGAATGGCGTATTACGATCCCGGCGAACACTACTGCGACTATTTATCTCCCTGCCAATGATAGCTCTCAAATTATAGAGGGGGAGCAATCCGCGGAACACTCGGAAGGGGTAAGCTTCTTGCGGATGGAAAATAGCTCTGCAGTTTTTGGGCTTCAATCTGGGTCGTATGTTTTCTCAGCTCTGAAAAAGTGATTCAACGCAGACTTGGGCATGTATTTTTGAATAATCAAGCCAAATTATCTCTTGATCTGAAATTTGGTCCTTATTTTGTGACAAACGCTACATCCGCAGGCATACCGATTTTCAATTTTCCTTCCGGCGCGCTTACTTTCAGCTTGACAGCATAGACAGTGCTGGACCGTCCTTGCACGGTTTGAACATTGCGCGGCGTGAATTGTGCCTGATCAGTAATCCATGAGACAGTAGCCGAAAACGTTTTGCCGGGGAAAGAGTCGACACTCAGTTGGATCTGTTGTCCGAGCGAGATTTTGCCATATTGGTCTTCAGGGACATATATGGTAACGGTCAACTCATTGGTATTCGCCATAGTGATCGCTGCTACACCGGATTGAATGAATTCACCTGCATCTACATTGCGAGTCAACACAATGCCATCCATCGGCGCGTAGATGGTTAACTTTGCCATTTGAGCATCCAACAAGTTTAAGTTTGCCTGTGCTTGTTGAGCAACTCTCTGTGCCTGTTCCACCGCCGTTGCTTTGTATACCAAAGATACACGGTCGCGTCCGTGAGGTTTGCTGAGCAGCGGTCATTCGTGGCATCGTCGCGATTGTGCGGGGCGTAATAAACACCGACCTTGGTATTCGATGCCGCGCCTAGGCCTCTAGCCATCAGATTGCAGCTAAGCGCGAAACGCGTCTCGGATAGATCGGTGTGTTTACTGTACCATGAGTATATAAGTCACGTAATGGGTCAGGAGATGCAAAACCTGAAGAGCGCTCCGCCTTAGCTTAATACAAAGGAGATTAAGATGACTCTAGTTCAAAAACATATAAACGGTACAGAATATTATACAGACAATGAAGTTTATTATACATTCCATCCAGTTACACTTGCTACAGATACTTTGTGGGATTTCGCCTGCATGGATTTAGGGTTAACGAATAAAACCCGTTTTACCTCGCAAGAAACCAAGGATATAACCGACCTAGCAGGAATAGGTCCGCGTTATCCAACCAAGTTTCTTCTTTTAAAAAATGGCACCGCGATTCCGATCCCATATTTTGCCAACGGTAGCCCTAATTTGCGCCCAGATGACGTAATTTTACGGTCCGCCGTTGCTCCGGATGCCACTGTTCTTACTCCTATTATTCCGCCTGTTATTACTATTGTTCCCTCCTCCGTTTCAACAGAAAGCATTGCAGATCGACTTAAAGAAATTGAGAATTTGCACAATATGAAGCTCATCACTGATCCGGAATACCAGGCTAAACGTGCCAAAATCATGGCTGAGCTATGACCGGAATTTGGCTCGCCAAAGCTTTCTCTTTCCACAATGAGCTGTTCTGAAAACAGAACAGTTCATATTTATTCCTTCACCATCCTCGGTGATGATTACGATAATCACTTTGCGATGATGGATCCACAAATTAATTTGTTTTTTCAGAAGACTCTCCTTATCCATGGCTGGACGCGCTGACTTTTTTGAAATCAATATACCCCAGCTCCACATTTGTATCGATCAACTGCACCCGAACCCGTTCGCCAACGTCCAATCCCTCGAATCCTTCCACCAGCTTGCCTTCCACGGGAATGTTGAGAAGCCGGACCCATGTGCCTTTCTCAGATGCGCCGGTGACAATCGAATCAAACCGTTCTCCGATCCTTGATTCAAGCAGGAGCGCGGCCGCGGATTTTTCGACACGTCGTTCCACTTTCTTTGCTGCATCTTCTGCCTCGGTGCAATGAGTTGCCAAAGCGTCGAGCTCATCTTTGCTGTAGGGGGTTGGCTTGCCTGCCAGTGCTGCTTTCAACAAGCGCTGCGTAAGCAGATCGGGATAGCGGCGATTCGGGGCGGTAGAGTGACCGTAGTCCTTGACCGCAAGACCAAAGTGGCCAGGGGTATCTCCATCAGGAGGTTCGGCAATATATTCGCCGGGGCCCAAAAGCTTGATTACAACCAGAGAGAGATCAGGGAATCGAATCGGATCTGCGGCTTTTTGCTTGACCAGAAACTCCTCCAGCGCTCTTGAATCTGGCTCTTCTGGAAGGGTGAATTTATGTTCCGCGGCGATCTCAACGATCCGATCCCACCGTTTTGGAATGCGTACCACGCGTCGCATCGAAGGAAATCCCCTGACTGATAGATAGCGGGCGGTTACACCGTTTGCCGCGATCATGAAATCTTCAATGATATCCTTGGCACGGTTCGTTTCCTCAATTTCGAGCGAGCGGATCTGGTCACCATCGAATACGGGTTTCGCCTCAATCGTTTGCAAATTCAGCGCCCCATGAACATGGCGAAGTTTCTTCAGGCTTTGAGCAGCTTGGTCTTGCAGGTGCAGGTTTTCAGCCAAGCCAGGGACGGAAGAGATCGCCTCAGGCACAGTTCCATTCCCCTCCAGCCAGGCCGCAACACTGTTGTAAGCCAGCTTTGCGCGATTGAAGACTCTCGCCCTGAAGATCCTAGAATCCAGAAGAGACCCGTCTGCGTCAACTTCCATTTCAATCACAATTGCCAAACGTTCCTCATTAGGATTCAACGAGGTGAGATCGGTGGAGAGAATTTCAGGAAGCATCGGAAAGATCATCGCGGTGGTATACACTGAGGTCGTATTGTGGCGGGCATGTTCGCCGATGGCTGACCCTTCTTTCACGAGCGAGTCTACATCTGCGATGGCAACCATAATCCTGACCTTGTTCTTAGACATTGCCTCGGCAACGGTAAGCTGATCGAGATCACGTGAGTCATCATTGTCAATGGAAGCCCACAGAAGGTTCCGCATGTTGCGTATCTCAAGCGGACCCTCAGTTAGTACATCCGCTGTTACTACAGGGATCTCAAGCCTTGCGAGCTCCGCGAGTGCTTCGGTGGAAAAATCAGGGAGCAAGCCGCGCGCAAGCATTGCCTGGCGGGCGATACTTTGTAAAATAGAACGGTGATATTTCTTATTCGTGTTCATAGGATATCAAAATATTCTTCTCACTTTGATCCATCCAAAAAGTCGCCTTCAAAAGCTCCTACTGTTCTGCGTTTTGCGCAGACTTCTCTCAATAGTTAAGCTTCTTTCTTGATTTTGGATACCTGTGGTGTGCGGACCATTTTTCTCAATTCATTGACAGGAACACCTGTTTTACGACACTCTTGTTTTGTCCGCCTTACATGCTTCCGTATCCCTTTGAATGTTTTTTGATCTTTCCATTGCTGGTATTTGTCGCGATTATGTGAACTCCTTATTCTGTTGTGGGTACTCATTAGACGAGAAAATTTACTTTGGCACAATTTTCATCGTTGACCGATTCCTGTATTCGCTATATTCCGGGGGTAAACGATCGTATTCTTCATCCATCAACGGCGACGAAATCATGAAATCTGCGGTTGCCCGATTGCAGGCAACGGGAATATTCACTATTGCAGCCATCCGCAATAGTGAATATTTATCCGAATCGTGAGATGTGGACTTGATTGGATCCCAGAAGAAAATGAGGAGAGCGAAGTTCGTCAAGGTCACTTGCGAGAAGGGCATCAGCAACGATCTGCATCACTATTCGTCCTTTACTAGTTTGACGCCTTTGCCTCGAAATCTAGTGTTTATTTTGTTTGTTCGATCCAGCGGAGGGATTCATGCCATCTCTCGTAAATGGAGTACCCTTATCTTTCACTAATGACTGCACCGGCGATCGCTGATTGGAGCCGTTATTCGAAGAGCCATTTATATCGGCACTGGAAAATGGTCTCTTTGGCTTGCGCTTACTGACACCTTTGCGTCCCATTTGTTTCTCCTTGTTTTTAAATGCTTTGAATTACAGGCTTCTGATGTGTTACGCCTTTGTTGATCGGCCCCTTGATCAAATTCAAACGTCTCCTTTGTCATCAACTTTTGGAGAGGTTGTGAAACCAATTTAGGAATTTTGTAGCAGGCTTTTTCTGTTCTCGTAATTGAGCTGTGATCGCCCAATAAGAGATCCTTTCGCCACATTCGCAAATAACATACTCAGATCCCAGAACATGGTCTTCTCCTTTTGCTGCTGAGTCAACGACCGGGTTATTCGTTATCGTTCTCTTGCATGCAGGGCACGTGATTTGGTTTTCCATTTTTTCTCCTTTGCTGGTCGCCATGAAAATTGAAATCCGCTGTCAAAATGATTCATGCTTACAGCCTAAGCAGACTGACTGATGTAAACCGTCTCACTACGCGAGCTGTACCCTGCCCAGTAGGTTGCTCCATCCACCTCGTATTTGTCCATCATGATCGCCCGCCCAACATCATCGACTTGTTCCACGAACACAGTTTTCCGATTGGGTATTCGTCTGACCTTAATATCACCATATCCGGACTCACTCTTCCGGCTGTACTGCTCCACGATCTTCAATAACTGAGTGCTATTCATAGAATCTCCGCTAAATCTGTCACTTGGCCGTCTGGTCCACGTTTAATTCGATCATCGGTTGGATCGTTGTTTCTTCGATGTTTTGTTCGGGAGGCGATAAAACTGACCGAACAGCTTCAACGATCTGTTTCTCAACATTTGCCGGGACGACGGTGATCAGTTTGTCACGCTCTGGCTGACTCGCCAATTCATCTGCGAGACGCCCGGTACGGCTCAAGACAATGACCGGACGACCGTGCTCCAAGCTCAGTTCGATATCTTTTCGGGAAACTTCCCCGCCATTGAGCAAGATTGTCACGGAATGTTGTTTCCGGGATAATAATGTTGCCGTATCGACAATCCATGGAGATTCATCTCCAAAATTGCTTCCGGGAACAAGGATGAAATGAGTGTAGTGAGGCTCCAACTGCCAACGTTCTTTTCCCCACCATAAGAACTTTGTGCCTTCTGGTCCGCGGGGCCAGGTGACCAACTCTTCAGGTGCTATACCCACCAAGGGGTAATTGTGATGATTCCGCCTTCTTGTATGCCCGATTTCGGCCATGATTCCCATATTTGCACCACCGCAGATAACAACAGCTTCCAGATCCTGTGCAATCTTGGAAATGGTTTGGACAGCCTGTTGAGTCACTGCCGCCTCTTTTTTGTCGATCTCACCACCGATCAGTATGATCACCGGATGATCATCTTTCAGGCGTAATTCTGAGATGGCTTGGGGTAGATTAGAAGGCTTGCCAGGGAAAACACAGAGCCTTTGCTGATCTGGTGGAAAATAAATTGTTTGAGTACGCATAATTGCCTTTCCTTCGTTTGTTCATCACTTTCTGCTAGATCATCTCTTCGGCGCGACGGGCAAAATCACGAAACATTTACCAAGCGAATGCCTTCTTTTGGTTTTGCAAGTTGATGCAGTTTGGCGTGCACAAATACTATTGGATAAGCTAGTAAGGTAAGCAAATCCATAACCATAAAAAGTAAACAAAGTTTCAATGTCTTTTCTTCCGAAATATCCGTTGGAGTTATGTTGAAGAATGAGAAAGATCAAACTGGGATCGGAGTGGAAAACGGTGCAAGACTTTTGTAGCGATCTGAAGATCTGTCATTTTGACTGCATCTTCCACACTGACTACAAGTCCTCCCAGTCCTTCATTCTCAAGGCGTCTCTCAAGTTCATATTTGGCGACCTCGGGTCCAAAGATTTGGATCTCTGTAGCATCATGAATCTCTGCAATGATCTTGGCATAGTATTCACCGAGATGGTTCCAGAAACGACGGTCGCGTATATTCTCCGGTGAGCCGTCTCCCGGGACAACCGTCGAGTACAGGACATAATGTTCCATATCAGAAGTAATTATGGTTCTCCCCTCGACATTGTTAGTGATACTGACAATGACCGCCTTGTTGCGGTCGAGCCACAAACCAACTTTTTTATCCATTACGTTTCTTCCTTTTCTGATCAAGCGTTGAATGATTAATTTCGATCATTTTGCCGCCATCCTCCTCCCAGCGCAGGATATTTTCGATCGCGCGTTTGCTTCTCTCCGATACGGAATCAGGCTTTACCCAGGCAAGCACATTGCGATGAATTCGTGGCATGATAAAAAAAGACAATCTGTGGTTGAATAATTTATTTTTCATCACGATCCACCCAGGCTATCATTGGCGAGAAGTTGTTTTATCAACGACTTTTCTTCCCACGCAGGAACAAAGGGGGACTCAGGAAGCTTTTTCAAGAGTTGATACTCCACTTCCCGTTGTTCAACAGGGAACATTATTTGGGGGTAGGCGTGTTCTTGATTCTCGTAGATCATTTTCTTTTCTCCTTGCGACTCATGATGGATGCTCATGACGCTTTGTGCGTATGCGCGGGTTAGGCAGGGCTACCGATATTTATTCGCCTCCGATGCGACCAAGGAAAATACCTGCATCCTCCCACTCAGCTTCCGTCAACTTGATAAAACTTGTCAGCCTTTTGATGATCCTAGCCAAGATTGACAGACTCGTTAAAAAGCTCTCCCGATTCCGCTGCGTATCCGACCCTTGTTCATGGAAGGAATTATCCATTCTTGCCTCTTATGTTTCAAGGATATCGAATTTGCCGGCGGCTCGTTCCAGATCGTCGTCGGTGAGTTTGCCCCACCACGCTTTCGCCTCACCCCGGATTTGTTTCCACTCGCCTTTCAATACATCGTTGTTCACGGATTCTCCTTCGGACCATTCGAAAAACTTCCACGTTTTTTTGGCTTCATGAAATCGGAATGTTTGCAGCCACGGCACGCAGTCGCTCAGCCACACGCTCAGGCGTCTCTCCTTTACTGATAAACGTGTCTGCGCCAGCAGAGACAGCAGCTTGCTGACGGGCGTCCAAATGGCTGATGAGGACAATGACCAGTGTAGCCGGGCAGGCTGTACGGAGTTCCTCCAGAGCCGCGGTAGGCGAGTTGGGGAGCAAGTTCCAATCAATCAACAACATATCGGTACTTTTGAGTGGAGCCTGTGCTAACGCGGTTGCCCAATCTTCGGCTTCTCCAACGACTTCCATATGGAGATCCAGCAACATTAGGCGCAGAGCGGAACGCTCTTCTGTCAAACCATCGGCTATATATACGCGGGTCATAATACACTCATCGTACAACGCAAACTCCCCAGATGCATCCTGCGTCTGGGGAGTATCCCTCTCCGCCACTTGGGGGAGGGAAAGGTCAATAGCTCACATCTGACGGACCTGACCCGTGTGCCTATGCCTTAGCAGATACTACTTTTCATCCCTTCCCTTCAACAATTCTAATTTCATCAGGGGACAACCCATATAGCGCATAAACTCGCTGGTCAATCTCTGCATCGACCTGTGCAATCTGTTTTTCCAAATTACGGACATGGTCCAGATCATCCTCACGCCGCACGGACTGGCGCTCTTTTTGCAGTTCCAGCATCTTCTCCACCAGCTTGACAATCCCATCATGCGCAGACTTTTCAGCAGGATTCCCAAAATCTATTCGACGAATAGGGATACGGCGAACATGCTCAGGCAAAATACTAAGGCCATTGAAAAGCACAGTGCGATAGTAATAAAGTAGTAGTTTTGAGTTTATCAATCCTAGCGTGTAATATTCTGAATAATTGGTTGAAGGTGAGTAATTATCGGGCAGCTTTACTTGGCGTTGCTCACTTAGTAATTTGTATTGAACACAACAAATCAATTTTTGATCTGCGTAGAATCTCGCGTTGTCAAATGTTCCTAACAATCCTTGTGCAATTGCACGTATAAGAATTTTGGGGCTTTCATGTAATTCTCGGAATGTTGGTCTGGCCATTATTGTGGGCTGATAATCCAAATATAAGTCTTTGAATTCAATTAAGTATCTTTGTACATCTTTGCCTTCCAAATACGGAACAAAGTTATCCTTTGCTTTCTTTTTATGCAAAAAGTCAGATTTCTTGCGACCATCCTCAGCGTAAGCAACTATACCTTTACTTACATAAAACACTTTCCCTAAATTATCACTTTGATTCTCGATTTTCTTTACGAGAGGCATTATAGAATCCCCGATATCAAGGCGATACATTGCTTGAGGCATAGTTTCAAAAACTTTTTGCCCAATTTCAATCGTTTTCTTGCCAATTATTCCATCACTAAAATCGCCTCTCGGTACAATTGCAATGCGGTTTTCTCTTCTCGTACTCTCATCTGACACTTTCTTGATAACAAGAATACAAGTTTCAACCGTTGCATCTTGAAAAACTTTGTAACCAGAAAAATCTACAATATTTTCAATGCAACCAGTCTCCAAAATCATTTTTCTGAGCGGCATTGCATATGTTTGATTCAAAATCGCAGATGGAACGATAAACCCAATGCGTCCCCCAGGTTTCAATAAGGTAATTGCTTTTTCAAGGAAAAGAATAAAGATGTCAAATTTTTGGTAGGCTGTTTTGAAAATACCAGAGTTTGCAAAATCTTCCCTTTCGTTCTCTGGTAAGTTTTCAAAACGTACATAAGGTGGATTACCAATAATCACATCAAACCCGCCTTCTTTCAGGACTTGCTGGAAGTTCATTTCAAAGGTTTCAGAATGTAAACTGTCTCCATGCGCAATATTATCGAGCATCGGCAATTTCTCTCTTGAATGTAGACCACGCAAGAGCAAATTCAAACGCGCTACTTCTACAGCCTGCTTATCCTTGTCCACGCCGAAGATACAGTTTTGCAGAACTTCCATTTGGCGCATTCTGTCATAGAAATCCACTTCGCCTTTTTGCGCCTGTCCGCGCTGCTTGGCGACAAATTCATCGATCACGTCAAAGGCTTCGATCAGGAAGGAACCGGAACCACAAGCCATATCCAGCACACGCGGCGGATGGGATGGGTTGTAACCTTGTTCCTCAAGATATTTGCCTACCGTTTGCTGGACAATGTATTTTGTAACGAAGGTGGGCGTGTAATAGATCCCCTGGCTTTTGCGTTTGGTGCGTTTCTCTTCTACATGAATACCATCTCCTCCCTGAGCGGAGCCCTGCAAGGGCGAAGTCGAAGGGTCAGCCACTACATGACCTAAATATTGCTCGTAGGCTGTGCCTAAAACATCGGCATCCAACGCGTTGAAGTTGTAGCGCACATAATTCTTTTCATACAAGCCTTCAATGACCTGTTCCAAATCGGTCGGCGGGATTTGTAGTTCCTCCGAGAAATGTCTTGCGAATAATTCCGAGTTATAGGTAGCATCAAACTGGCGGAACACCTCCGCCAGTTCACGGTCAAGGTGGTTGATCTGCTTCTTATCCTTGAGCACGCGCACCAAGGAACGCAAACGGTTATCTTCCACTTCGCGGTCTTCTGCTGTGCGGATGAAGATTAAACGGTTGAGCAGACGTAAAACGGCTTTGTAATTCTTGAATAAGTTTTCACGCCATTTCTTCAAGTCATCGAAAAGATGCTGGCTGACAGGCAAGCGTTTGACTTTCTTGCCAACCTTTTCCGCCTCCGTATCCAGGCGACGGGAAAGGGTTTGTTCTTTCGAAAGCCACCACAAGCGTTCGAAATCCGTCAGGTATGTGTCCAGCGATAACTCAAAGAACTGTGCGCTGAACGGATTGCTTTCCTTCCACTCGGCGTTGAAGACGCGTAAACCTTCAAAGTCGGACAGCAATGCCCAGGTCACTGATTTCGTCCACGCATAATCAATGGCTTGTTTCACCCAGCGGGCATCGTTCAGATCTTCATTGGCTCGTTTTGTTTCGAGAAAATAGCGCGGCACATTCCCAATCAGGAAGGAGAAATCCACCCAGCCGCGTGATACCTTTTCTTCAGGACTTACTTCGTTGATGTTGCTCGTATCCCAGCCAAGAGCCTTGAACAACGGCAGGATATAACCGAGTCGTGTCTGCATCTCATTCAACCCCTTGCGTTGTGTCCCAGGCATGTTCTTGAAATTCTTGACCAGTCTTTCGATTTCCGCGTAGGCAAGTTCTTGTGTTGTCATTGTTTGTCCTGTGGAATGTTCACGAATCCCTATGCCGCAAGGATACAAGAAAAACTCCATCCATGCAAGGATGTGCCTTAAAACAAAGCCCCTCTCTTTCGGAGAGGGGAATGGGTTGAATCCTCAAAATCTGACAGACTACAACTCACTTGTTCATCTTTGCAGCTACGCTGAACAACCTATCTCATGCAGTCTAAAAGGCGGGCTCTGTATACAATATCGATGGTTGCCAGGCAATCCAATCGTCTGTCAGATGGCGTTGGTACACCACTTTTATGGACATAAAGCGATGCCAGATAAGCATGTTTGCCAGATATAGTGTAGCTTAACTTGTCAACAACTTCCATATATCTTTGCTGGATCGGTGTATACAACTTAGAGATATAGGTTCTCTTAATTCGGTTAAAAAACCTTTCCCGACCGATGGAAGCGGTCGGGGAAAATCAGCGGATAATGTGGCTGCGTAACGCCAGTGTGACTGCTTCTGTTCGGCTGGTCACCCCTAATTTGGACAGGATGTTGCTGACATGGGACTTGATCGTGGAAGAACTTACCGTCAGTCTCCCGGCGATCTGGGTATTGTTCAATCCCTCTACCATCAAGGTCAGGACTTCTCGTTCGCGCTCAGTCAGGTCAAGCCCGGGCTCGGGCGGTTGATTCGCCGTCTCGACCAGGGCTTGAGCAGCCTCGGGTGAGAGTGTCGCGCGACCGGCGTGGGCAGCGCGGATTGCCCCAGCAAGTTCATCCGCAGAGACATCCTTGAGCAGGTAGCCGATCGCTCCGGCTTCCAGGGCGTTCTTCACCAGGTCTCCCTCTTTAAAAGAGGTCAAAGCGATCACCTGCACCTGAGGAAACTGCTGTCGGATGAGGCGGGTTGTGGCTGCCCCGTCCATATCGGGCATGACCATATCCATCAGCACGACATCCGGCAGAGCCTCAGCGCAGAGCTGGATGGCAGCTGCGCCGCTTTCGGCTTCGCCTGCGAGCTGCAGATCATCAAAAACTTTTATGAAGGCGGCCAATCCTCGGCGTACCATGGTGTGGTCATCCACCAGCATCACGCGAATGGGTTGGGAAACGCGCATGCTCATACGGCCTCCTGTGTTGGTGCTTCTCTCCAGCGTATATAGAGTTCTGTGCCATGTCCGGGCTCGCTTGTGACTGTCAGTCGCGCGCCCACAGTTTCGGCGCGCTCACGCATCATGCTCAGTCCATAGTGGCCCGACGGTGTTTGCTCCGAGCTGTCAAAACCGCGGCCATTATCACGGATGTGAAGATCCAATGCGCCAGGTTCATGCCTCACATCAATTTCCACCTGAGTGGCTTTGGCGTGTTTGGCAATATTGTTGAGTGCTTCCTGGCAAATACGGTAGAACACCACCTGGGCCTCGGCCGGCAGAGCGGCTTCGCCAGTCGTTTTCACAAGGACCGGAACATTCGTTCTTCCCGTAAAGGCATTGCCTAAGAGTCGCAGCAGGTCAGCCAGATCCGTATCGGTCAGGGCCGAGGGTCGCAATTCGACCAGCAGAGAGCGCATTTCTGCCAGCGCGCCGCGCGTCAACCTTCGCAGGTCCTCCAGGGAACGGCGCGCTTCCTCGGGTTCGCGTTCCCACAAACGCGGCAGAACTTCGGCGATCAAGCCGGCTGAAAAGAGGGACTGATTAATGGCATCGTGCAGGTTGCGCGCCAGTTTCTGGCGTTCCTCCACGACCGCCAACGTCTGCGCGTCCTTATACAGTTCGGCGTTTATCATGGTGATGGCGGCCTGGTTGGCTACGCTCAAAGCCAGATCAGCATCGTGAGCCGTGAAATAATTCTTTCGGGTTTCGGCGATACCAATCCCGCCGATGATGCGGCCCCTGACTGCCAATGGTACCCACATCCAGGATTGCGTCCCTTCGAGCAAGGCAGCCGCCCCATCATCCAGAAGCGAACGCAGGAATCGCGCCTGCGGGTTGTCACTCCACACATCTGCGATGCGGATGGGTCGATGCCCATTTAACAGCGCGTTGAGAGTCTTCGAGTCCTGGAGGTGGATGCGAAAAGCCGAGGATTGCTCCAATTGTGGCGTCCCGCGCGTTGCCAGGCTAACCAGTGTAGAGTCTTCCAATACGAATAGCCCGCCATGGCTATACTTGATGATCTCTCGCAATTGATCGAGGATCAAACCCGGTTGAAATTCCAACGAGGATGCCAACGTGTGAGAGATGGTGAGCAGAGTCGCTTGTTCGCGCATATGGGTTTCAATCTTTTCGCCCAGGCTTTTTTCTGTTTGGATGCGCTGGCTGACATCCCGAATAGCGCTCAATTGGCACTGCCGGCCCTTATAGCTGATCAGCGACCTGCGTACTTCCGCGTAAAACTGTGAGCCATCCCTACGTGTATGGACGATGTGCGTTTCGGACACGCCATCCTGTTCAGCCATCCGGACATTTTCCCTGAATAAGGCGTGCTCTTCAGGAGGCATAAAGACAGCCGGATTCAGTCCGATGAATTCCTGGCGAGTGTAACCGTGCATCTTACATGCGGCGGAGTTGGCTTCCACCACGGAGTCTGTCTCGATATCATAGATGATCAACCCGTCGCTTGAGACTTCAAAGATGTTTCGATACTCCTCTTCAGAAGGTAGCTGGCTTTCAGGAACTTGATTCATAAAACTTTACCTTATTCATTCTACTGCAATCGAAAATGTTTTGGCTCTCTAGGATTCACCGTGATGAGTCGCCGAATGTAGGGCGACATTAATGTCGCCTTACGCCAGATATGCTGGATGATCACGGCATTTTCCAATGAACCAATATTTTGTCATTTCCTCGAAGGAAATCGAAAGAAACTGGATCTCCATTAGCTCTGTTCGCGGACAAACTTCATTCACCCTTTTGTACTCCAAGGTCTCCCATTTTGTCTTCCCGCGTATTTTGACCCTATACTGTGTTACACTGATACAGGCATACCATAAACAATATGTTTATCAATCGGGGGAAAACGGAGGGTGTTCCATAGGGAACATCCATTAATTCCCAGGCCCACTTGCTTAGTGTTAGCTCGATTAGTAGTAAAGGAAAACATTGTGAATAAGAGAGAGACTGTGCAGGCTCTTTTGGATTCCATCCAGAAGGGTGATTTTGAGAATGCAAAATCCATGATTGCAGATGATTTTCAGTTCAGCGGACCTATCCTTGAGCCGATCAACAAGGAAGCCTGGCTGGGAATGAGCTCCAGCTTGAAGACCGCCTTCCCAGACCTGAACTATCATTTCAAGGTGATTGGCGCAGAAGGCGATGTAGTAAGAGCTATCTCGCAACTGAGCGGGACACATACCGGACCATTCGATTTGACCAACATGAATATGGGTGTTATCCCTGCCACGGACAAAACCTTCTCTGCCAAGCATGAAAAGACAAAGATAACCGTCAAAGATAATAAGATCACATCCTGGATTGCTGAGCCAACTGAAGGCGCTGGACTGAAGGCGATCCTCGGGCAACTTGGTGTTCCGGTTCCCACAATTTAGTTGCGTGCCCGCTTGAATGGCTCAATTGAATGTAAATTGAAAACAAAATAACTGGATTTGTATGGCCTCACCGCCGTCAACCCTGTTATAGGGTTGACGGCGGTTTTATCCCGGTAGCGATGCCGGACATGTGCCCTTTAGGGTAGAAAGCAGAATTTCACATGGATGCAAGATTGTATGTAGGAAATTTGTCCAAGTCAACGACGCAGGATGAACTCAATGTGCTGTTCACGCAAGCTGGCGCTGTTGTTGCAACGGAAGTGATCAGAGATCGCAAGAGCGGCGAGTCGAAGGGCTTTGCGTTCGTCACCATGAGTGCGCAAAATGAAGCAGATAAGGCGATCAGCATGTTCAATGCCTATTCATTCGGAGATCATGATTTGAAAGTGAGTATGGCCAAACCAAAAGACCAACCCATCGCGACAAGACCCATGCTGGAGCCTTAAAAACGCTTGCCGCATCGAAGGAAATAGATGATCAATTTGCATATGAGTACGGTGATTTCTCGACCCGTCAAACAGGTCTTTGACTTTGTGAGCGCCTCAGAGAACGATGTTAAATGGCAGTATGGGACTCTGATGGCTGCCCGACTCCCGGATGGCGTCGATAGACCCGGATCCTTTTTTCGAAGCATTGGTCACTTGCTGGGACGCCGATATCAGGGCATCTTCGAAGTGACCGAATATAAGCCGAGCAGGAAATATAAGTTCAAATCACTTTCTGGCCCACTACACTCACAGACCTCCTACACCTTTGAGTCCGTCAGTGACAGCACAAAGATCAGCATAACGACACGAGCGCACGTGGGCAGTTTCTTCGAGATGAATGAACACCTTATGCAAAGAAAAATGAAGAAACAGCTGAAAGAAAATCTGGCACTCCTCAAGAACCTTCTTGAAGCACAGGAGATGATCCTGGGCTCTATAGTGATTTAATAGTTTTCCCTGATCAACATCCTCAAGTAGCCGCACTACTTTTACATCTACATCACAAGCTTCTCATGTGCTGAACTGGAGGATGTTTGAAAGGAGTAATTGCATGGAAAAATCCACTCATTCTATAATTAAACGCATTGCCTTCATCGGAAACTATTTTCCGCGTCAGTGTGGCATTGCCACCTTTACCACCGATCTCTGTGAATCCATATCTGATGAGTATAAGGGGACAGCCTGCATCGCGCTGCCGGTCAATGATACGGAAGATGGCTATGAATATCCCCCGCGCGTGCGCTTTGAATTGACTGAAAAGGATATCGAATCCTATCGCCGTGCGGCAGATTTCCTCAATATCAACAATGTGGATATGGTTTCGTTGCAGCATGAATATGGCATCTTCGGAGGAAAAGCAGGCAGTTATATCCTGACGCTCCTGCGCGAATTGCGTATGCCAGTTGTCACCACGCTGCATACAATCCTGCAGAATCCAAACCCTGATCAGCGACGAGTACTCAAGGAAATCGTTGCTCTGTCGGACCGCGTGGTTGTCATGAGCGAGCGGGGTGCGGAGTTTCTGCAGAGTGTCTACCAGGTACCTGAAGGAAAGATTGAACTCATTCCACATGGCATCCCGGATGTCCCCTTTATGGATCCAAGTTTTCATAAGGATCTGTTCGGGGTGGAGGGCAAACATGTTTTGCTGAGCTTTGGACTGCTCTCCGCAAATAAGGGAATTGAAAATGTCATTTCAGCACTTCCCATGATCCTGGAGAAATATCCAAACGTTGTATACATGGTTGTTGGTGCAACCCACCCTCACGTTGTACAGAATGAAGGTGAATCCTATCGCCTGTCTCTGCAATGGCTGGCTCATGAAAAAGGTGTGGAAGGAAATGTTATTTTCTATAACCGTTTCGTCAGCCTGGATGAATTGATTCAATTCATTAGCGCTGCTGATATATACATCACACCATATCTCGATGTGGCGCAAATCACCTCAGGCACACTGGCCTATACGCTGGGTGCAGGTAAGGCGGTCATTTCTACGCCATATTGGTATGCAGAAGAAATGCTGGCAGAGGATCGCGGTGCATTGATACCATTTAGCGATCCGCAGACACTGGCTGATCAGGTGATCGATCTGCTGGGCAATGAGTCCAAGCGTCATGCCATGCGCAAGCGCGCCTATCTTTATGGTAGGGATATGATCTGGCCGCAAGTGGCAAGGCGATATATGCAGACATTCGAACGCGCTCGGGCAGAACGTCGTCATTTTGTGCAGGCAGAATTTACGGTCAAGGCGCTGGACAAACGTGCCGGCGAATTGCCTCCTCTTCGGTTGGATCATCTGCGTCATCTCACAGATCAAACCGGTATCCTGCAACATGCCATGTTCACCATCCCGAACTATGGTGAAGGGTATACAACGGATGATAATGCCCGTGCTTTGATCGTCAGCATCCTCCTGGAGGATCTGGGCAACAAGGAGGCTGTTGATCTTGCAAACCGTTATCTTGCATTCACCTGGTATGCCTTCAACACAGAAACGAGACGTTTCCGTAATTTTATGGATTACCAGCGCAACTGGCTTGAAGAGAGTGGCTCGGATGACAGCCACGGGCGCGCCTTATGGGCGCTCGGACTAGTGCTTGGTCGCTCGAAGTTATCTGCTCTGCATAATATGGCGAGTCGGGTATTCCAGCAATCCCTGCTTGCGATCCTTGACACAACCAGCCCGCGCGCATGGGCATTTGCCCTGATCGGAATCCATGAATATTTGAGCCGCTTTGCAGGTGATCGTCGCGTCACTCAGGTCCAGGAAGAATTGGCTGGTCGATTATTGGCACTTTACAAGACCAACCAGATGGAAGGTTGGAACTGGTTTGAGGATAAGTTGACGTATTGCAATGCGGCACTGTCACAGGCAATGCTGTTGTGCGGAGAGTCCATTCCGAACCCGGAAATGACTCAGGTAGGACTCGTATCGCTCGATTGGCTTGCCGCACTGCAACAGTCAGATACCGAGGGCCGGCATTTCGTTCCCATCGGCTCAAACGGCTTTTATCCTCAAGGTGGTGAACGCGCCCGTTTCGATCAACAACCGGTGGAAGCACAGGCGATGATTTCTGCCTGCCTGGAAGCATATCGAGTCACCGGTAAAAACAGCTGGCATATGGAAGCCCAGCGTAGCTTTGAGTGGTTCCTGGGGCGCAACGATCTGCACCTGCCCGTATATGACCCAACAACTGGCGGATGTAGAGATGGTTTGCATCCTGATCGAGCGAATGAAAACCAGGGCGCCGAGTCTACACTTGCCTTTCTCCAATCACTTTTGGAGTTGAGATTAGCAGAAAATATTGATCGACCCACTGAGTATACACACAATGAACAATCATCCCTCGGATCTATTTCAGCGCTACAAGCTCAACCCCATTCTGACAGCCGCAAACTGGCCATATCAAGTCAATAGCGTATTCAACCCGGGCGCGACCATTCTCGCTGACGGTACTACCTTGCTGTTATGCCGCGTGGAGGATCGCAGCGGTCATTCCCATTTATGCGCCGCACGCTCCGCGAACGGCATCGATAACTGGGTGATCGACTCGACGCCTACTTTGATGGCTGACCCTGAACACTACCCGGAGGAATTGTGGGGCGTGGAAGATCCGCGCATCACCTACGTCCCAGAACTGAGTCAGTATGCTATCGCATATACTGCTTATGCAAGCGGAGGACCAGGCGTCGCGCTGGCGCTTACAAAGGATTTCCACTCCTTCGAACGCTACGGTGTAATTATGCAGCCAGAAGATAAAGACGCGGCTTTGCTGCCGCGCAGGATCAATGGCTACTGGGCACTGATCCATCGCCCCGTCGCTACTCCGAGCGCGCACATGTGGATATCCTACTCTTTGGACCTGCGGAACTGGGGTAATCATAAAAAAATTCTGGAAGCACGGCTTGGCGGTTGGTGGGATGCCAACAAGATTGGACTCTCCACTCCTCCTATTGAGACTGCAGAGGGCTGGCTGGTGATCTACCATGGCGTAAAGCAGAATGGGTCGGGAGTTATTTACAGGTTGGGTCTCGCTCTATTTGATTTGAATGAACCCGACTGTTGCTTGAAACGTGGTGACGAATGGGTGTTTGCTCCTGAGGAACCATACGAACGACATGGGGATGTGGACAAAGTGGTCTTTCCTTGCGGCGTTACCCTTGCACCTGACGGCGATACAGTCCGCATGTACTACGGGGCAGCAGATAGTAGCGTAGCCATGGCTACATCCAGTGTTCATAGCATGCTTCAATGGTTAAAAGAATGAGGTTAAAGATGATGAATGACGGAGTCTTATTCCTGCAGTTTGGCGTTTCTTTTTGTTTTCCACCCACTTATGATAGGAGATACTCATGAACTTCAACACCGGCGATACAGTTATGCACTGGAATTACGGAATTGGACAGATCGTTAATTTGGAGGAGCGAGATGTATCCGGCTCAAAGGCCCTTTACTATGCGGTCCACGTGCGAGACATGACTGTCTGGGTTCCGGCAGACGGTAAATTGGAAAGCAGATTGCGATTTCCAACTCCCAAAAATCGGTTCAAACAACTGCTCGCCATTTTATCTGGTCCGAGCGAGAAGCTTCCCGAGGACAGGCTAGAACGCAAGAATCGGCTTCTGGAACTGATAAATGATAGCCGCCCCGAATCGCTCTGTCAAATAATCCGCGACCTTTCCGCATACCAGAGGCACAAGACAGGACCATTGAACGATAACGATCAAATAGTCCTGAAACAGTCTCGGAGCACACTGCTTGGGGAGTGGGGATTTGTTTTGTCTATTACCCATGCGCAAGCCGAATTTGAATTGCATCGCTTGTTAACTCCCGGGCCGGTGGAAATGGCTGAATAGCGGGTGTTCAGCAGCAGGCAGATTGTATTTTGTGACAAGATTGATGGCTATATGTCAAACTACTAATATCGCGCGGCGCCTAATATCGTCTGTGAATGTAGAACTAAACAAAAAACGCCTCCCCAATTTCGAGGGAGGCGTTTAATGATTTCGGCAGTTGTTGAAATCCCGAATTCAAGCTGTTCCATCACAGCTTACTGTGGCGAGGC
>WNFY01002101.1_pt1 | contig 20848 bp, 12 predicted proteins | sample 5400091 | NCBI WGS metagenome assembly WNFY01 (sample SAMN13153364, study PRJNA577476) | soil metagenome | isolation source: 60 cm soil or saprolite under grassland replicate 1 | place: USA:California | collected 2016-06-15
GGTGACATCTGCTGCAATCCTGAGTGGTGTAGGCCGGATTGACTCTGGTGAACGCTCTGCCAGCTTCTTCCGCTTTGCAGGAGAGTTGTCCAAAGAACTGCGACCACGCCGCGTCACTGATGCTTTTTGCCAGACAATGGTTATGGACCATGCGATTGACGGTCAAGTCTTCAACACAGATCACGCCGAAGCGGTCCACGATCTGACGGCTCTGCTGGTGAGTGAAGTTCTCACGTCGGAAGGCGATGCGTTCATGGACCCGCGCTACCGCCTTACGGTGCTTGCGTCGCTGTGGAGTGCCCTTTGCCAGCTTGGAGTGTTTGCGTTGTACTTTGGCCAGCGCCTTCTCTTCCCGGCGTATGAAGCGCGGGTTCTCTATCTGGGAAGCATCGGAGAGGGTAGCAAAGGTCTTGAGTCCGACATCAATCCCGACCTGCTCAGGCGTATAGGGCAAGCGTTCGGGCTCACACTCTACCGAGAAGCACACGTACCATTTGCCGGTAGAGCTACGAGAGATCGTGCAGGTCTTGAGCGTGCCTTTGATGGGACGGTGAGAGACCATCTTGATACTCCCGATTTTCGAGAGACACACCCGGTCATCATGGGTGATGCTAAACCCACTCTGAGGGAAGGTGAAACTATCGTAGCGATCAGCTCCCCGAAAGCGGGGATATCCCGGTTTCTCGCCCGACTTCAGGCGGCGAAAGAAGGCTTTCATCGCCAGATCAATCCGCACGGCGACATTTTGCAAGACCTGGGAATGCACGCCTTTGAGGGTCGGACGTTCCGCTTTCAGGAGGGAGAAGGTCTCTTGTTGCTGAGAGAGCGAAAGGCTTTTGCCAGTTTGTTCATAGGTGCTTTTGCGTACTTCCAACAAGTGGTTATAGAGCCAACGACACTCAGAAAGTGTTTCGTTGAGCGACTTTCCTTGCTTCTTCGTTGGATACATCCTGTACTTGTAGGTTTTACGCATGCACACAGTATAGCGCAAAACAGGGTGGTGTGTCAAGCGAAACCGCTCCACACCTGCCCCAAACAAGGAACGCCCATTCATCCCCGGTTTGCGCAACACGGGGCTTTCTGGGCCGCTCACTGTAAAACACACAAATCCGACGATAGCAATAAGACGACCTCCCTCTCTTTTACTATCTCCTTGCAATCCTGATGGACCGTCTCTGAAGATAGTATCGGTAAACTGTTGACAAATATCGAGAGGCATGTTATTATCGCTTGCGTAGATAGTGCCGTGGTTTTAAGATCTGGAGCACTGATACTTGATAAGACGGTTTGATGAACTGGCTTGTCAGGCTTTTTCAGGAGGGGTCGCATAGTGGCCTAGTGCAGATGTTTGCTAAACATCCAGGATGTAACAGTCCTCGCGGGTTCGACTCCCGCCCCCTCCGCCTAAGATGTAGACAACTATGGTTGTCTACATCTTATAATAGGGGAGTAGCTCAATTGGCAGAGCAGCCGTCTCCAAAGAAACGTGCGCCCTTGATGGACTTTTGTTCTTGCTGTATAGTGCAGTATCACTGAAGCGGAAGTGATTAAAGCGCGACCTTACCTGATCTCGAAAGGGAAAAAGGGACAGTAGCATGGTTCGAAAAGTCCGGTTTATCTAATCTTTCAAGGCTAGAGGCCGGGCAGCTAGGCCGAGTATGGTGAAAGCTGGATTGTCTGAACCCCAGTCGTTACTCATTTAGGATTGTCAGCCGTGTTTTGGAGGGCTGGCAAACGCTTCTCCTGAGAAAACGGCGAACGAGGCACCTACACTCGGACCGGAACAAAGGTACAACCTGGGGATCACCTAAACATCGAAAGATGCATGGTGACAGAGTATCCATAGTACTCAAATGCCTGGAGTAATGTCCAGGACATGGGGAAGGGATACAGGAAGATCGCTAAATACGACTTCTGGAAAGCCGGATGCACTGAAAGGTGCCCGTCCGGTTTGGCCGAACATGGGGAAGGGATACAGGAAGATCGCTAAATACGACTTCTGGAAAGCCGGATGCACTGAAAGGTGCCCGTCCGGTTTGGCCGAATGGCAGGTTGCAGGTTCGATTCCTGTCTCCCCTGTGTAATGAAAGCTTCTGAACAGTTTATGTTCAGAAGCTTTTTTGTGCAACTACGGAAAATCCTCCAAATTGAGTATTGCTATTCAGAAACCATGCGTTATAGTTGGCCTTTAGCGTAGGGGAAGCTCTACGGAAAAGGTGCTTCCCTGGCCGGGTTCTGACTCGCACCAGATACGGCCATCGTGGCGCTCGACTATGTCCTTCGAGATTGCCAGGCCCAGGCCCAGGCCGCGCTTTGATGAAGATTGGGCGTCGGGCGTACGATAAAATGTCTCGAAGATGCGCTCCTGCAGATCTTTGGAGATACCTTTACCATAGTCTCTGACCTGGACAAGGGCTATGTGATCCTGCTTGCTAACCGTTACCTCGACCCGGCTCTCCTCAGGGGAATATTTTACGGCATTGCTGATGAGATTGACGAAGACCTGCGCCAGGCGTTCACAATCAACTTGCATCTTCACAGGCATTGATGGCACATCCAGCGTGATTACACGCCCGCTTAAGAGCCGCTGGTCTTCAACTACCTCGCGACAGGTGTCCTTGAGGTCGCATTTTTGCTTGCGTAACTCTACTTTGCCTGCACGTATGCTGCTCACGTCCATCAATTCGTCGATGAGGCCCGTCAGGCGCGTGGTCTGATCGTTGATTTTATTGAGTGTCGAGCCGATTGCTTCCATCTCGGGAGAGAGATCTTCCTGTTTCGACAAGCGCCGTATCATTAACTGCGCCTGCCCGCGAATGGTGGTTATGGGCGTTTTCAGTTCGTGCGAGGCGATCGAGATGAAGCGGTCCTTCATCTCGTTGGCTTCTCCAAGTTTCTGGTTCATTGCTTCCAGTTCTTCAGCGTAGGCCTGGAGTTCTTGCTCGGTGGAAAGGGCGCTCAAACGGGCTCGTTCGCGCTGGGCTGTGATCACAGCGATAGTGAGGCCGGATATGATAAAAGGTAACAGTTGCGTTATATCGTCCCAGCTATTGATTACTACGTGCCCAAGAGGGGGAACAAAATAGTAGTCAAGCAGTACCGTACTCAAGATAACTGCGACTAGGGCAGGACCGACTCCCCAGAAGAGAGCGATAAACAGAACGGTCAGGGTCATGAGAGAGCCAGCAAAATGAATCAATCCCAACATTTTTTGCAGAAAGAGAATGCCAATCGTGCCCACCGCTACTATGAAGGGACTGAGCAAGTAGCCAACGACGGGATGGCGCCATCTAGGACTCTGAGCAATATAGCTCTTGCGCAGTTGCGCTCTCTGCGCGAGACCCATGCGCTTCATCCTGCGGCCACGCCGATCAATATATACCCTCGATTGTGCTGCCTTCATTGTCATCCCGTTTTTCCTGGTCCTTTTTTCCCTGTTGCAGTGTAGCACATACGGTGCAGTTTAGACAAACTCGGCCTTGTTAGCGCGCTCTTACCAGGCGCGACTCTTCCACTGTCATGAATGCCTCTTGCATATATGCATCGTGCATAGCAATTATTGGAAGTTCGGGATGCTGGCGATAGAAACGGTGGAGGTCTATCAGCGTTTGACGCGCTGTTGCGTCATCACTGGTAAAGAGTGACCATAGAATGGGATGCATAGTTGTCGGGCGCGTGTAGTTTTCTGCACTCCACACGGCGTCCCCAATGAGAAAGAGTCGTGATCCTCGCGCACGATTGATGAACATTCCTGTGTTACCGGGTGTATGACCGGGCAAAGGTACGAGTACGATAGAACCATCGCCCAAAAGGTCGTAACTTGAACGAAAACCCATATAAGCAGGCCCTGAGCAGTCAAATAGCTGGTGCGGGTTGTTGCCCATGAGCCGCCACACCAGTTCGGTATTGTGGCCTGAAAGCCCTTCTCTGGCCGCTTCATATTCCACTCTATTGACGCGTAGTGGCACACCTGGAATATCTGGAATACCGCTGACGTGATCCCAATGCAAGTGTGAAAGAAGGGCAAAATCGAGGTCGCCCGGCTTGATCTCCAATTGCTGGAGGTGGCTACTCAAAGATTGTTCAAAGACAAAGCCTCCGATGACTGTGCGGAAGAAGAGCGACTGGTCTTTAAAGAACGTGTAAATATCAGTGCAGAAGCCTGTGTCGTAAAGAAATGTGGCCTGAGGATGACGTATCAAGACGGCACTATATGCATTCGTGTGTGGAGCAAACGAGAGAGCACCACGCGCCACCAGGAACTCTGGCAGGTCTACGTGACCGCAGCGCAAAAAAGTGACCTCGATCTCAGGCCATGTCGAGCTGTCTACCGCTCCCTCCTGCGTCTCATATACCTGCTCAGTAGCAAAATTTTCGGGCATTACACTCTTAACAGCGATGCCAGCACCTGCCGCCCCCAGGGCCATCGCTCCAAGGGTCGCCCAGTTTCGTAATTTCATTTCTAGTTCTCCGTCGTAGTACCAGCAGGTTGCGCGATAGGTAAGGTAAACCAGAAGGTGGAACCTTCACCTGGCTTACTCTGCACACCTACCTGCCCATGGTGATGTGCGATGATGGTCTGGCTTATACACAGACCAAGTCCCAGACCTACACCTGAGCCGCTCAACACTTTGATGGCTGGTGCCTGGTAAAAACATTCCCAGATACGCTGCTGCTCCTCTTCGGAGATTCCTGGTCCCTTATCGCTTACGGCAACACGTGCAGATGTGTCCTCGACCTTTAGCTGCACCTTGATGGATTCCCTGGCGTCCGAGTATTTGAGAGCATTGCTCAGGTAATTGGTAAGCACCTGGCCGATGCGATCGGGATCAGCCAGAATCGGTATCATCTCTACAGCAGGCATCTCTAACAGTATACTACGTTCGGAGACGGCTTTGCGCTGCTCCTGTATGATTTCCTGTACGATCGTTACCAGGTTAGCCGACTGCTGTCGCACGTGCACTTGCAGTTTGCCTGACTGAATACGCGAGATGTCGATCATATCGCCAACCAGGCGATTCAGGACACTGATCTGTCGCTCTGCTCGCCTCAACATATCCTGTGTGGCATTAACCTTCTCATTCACCTCTTCAGTAGCGACGACCGCTTTCCCGCTTAGCGATCTCAAGCGCCGCAGCGCTAACTGAGTATTGGCCTTAATGGTGGTGAGTGGTGTTCTCAACTCGTGGCTGGCAACGCCAAGGAACTCCTCCATACGCCGGTTGGACTCACGTAAAGCGACTTCGCGCCCCTGTGCCTCTGCCCGCTCGCTTAATAGGCGCTGACGCTCAATCACTAATGCGGATAATTTTGCGACTGCACTCGCCAGGGCAACTTCGCCTTCTGTATAGGCATGGCCCACTTTTCCATAATCCAGCATCAGCAGTCCTACTAGCCGTTCGCCTATACACATGGGAGCGACCAGCATTACCTTGATATTATACGAATCGGGTTGTTTGTTGAATGGAGGTTGTGTCATATCAAGCACTATTACCTCGTTAGCACGCAAGCGCTCGACAAGCTCTGGTGTTAGGCTGTTGCTTAAGCTACTCGTCTGTTGCTGCTGCCCCTCCCACCATGTTCTCTCTTGTTTCGGCGTGAGTCCATACACCGCCACCGGGCGCAGTATCTCTGCCTCTTGCTCGACTACATGAAGGCTCACATGCTGGCAGCCAAGCATGCTACTGGTTAATTTCGCCAATGAGCATCCTACCGTATCTATATCGCCACTGCTATCGGGCAGTTTTACCAGGGCTTCGGCCATAGCGAGCATACCTTCGAGTGCTTTCTGTGTGCGGCGTTCCAGGTGATGGCGTTCTGTCACATCACGCGCAATCAGCACTCCCCCAATGATCTCTCCAGAGGTATTACGCATAGGAGATCCACTCATGCTGAGATACTTAGGTTCTGCATCGGCAGTGCGAAATACTACGTCCAGGGCATTGGAGCCTTTGAGCGCCTCGCCGCTTAGAATACGTTGTACAGGCGATCTTTCAGATAAAAGAGGTCGTCCCTGCTCATCCCATAGTACATAGAGAAATGGGTGTTTCTGTCCTGGTTGAACGGGAGTTGTCGGCTGGACGCTTAACGGAAAGATTTCTTGCGCCGCTGCACTGGCAAATACAATGTTACCATCGCAGTCATAGACCAGTACAGCATCAGCCATTGACCCAAAAACTGCTTCTAACTGCTGCGCCTGCTCTGCCGCCTCTGCTTCCGCCCGCTTGCGTTCACTGATGTCCTCAATGATAGAGATAAAATATTGTGGTCTGCCCATATTATCCCGTACCAGAGATACTGTAAGGTTGGCCCAGACGAGCGAGCCATCCTTGCGGAAATAGCGTTTCTCCATTGTATATGTCTGCAGTTCGTCTTTTAGCAAGCGATTCACCTGCTCAAGATCAGTTTCGAGATCATCAGGATAGGTAATATCCTGGAATGTCAGCTCAAGCAATTCCTCACGTGTATAACCGAGGATAGCGCATAGCTTCTGATTGACTAGCAACCAGCGTCCGTCGATACTCACGTGCGCCATCCCTACAGCCGCCTGCTCAAATATAATACGGAATTGCCGCTCGCTTTCGCGCAAACGCTCTTCGCTCTCGCGCAGCTTCTTTTCTATATCATTATGCTCTATTGAAACCATGATTCTGGTATCAAGAGTATTCTCGTTGTCTGTTGTCATGGCGAGTCCTCCCTCTTTACCCTGTTCTACTTCTTGCTGGAATTGCCCCATGTGCGGATTTACTTATCGTTATAACGTGTGGAAGAGAAGATCCTTTGCCTGGTACAACAAAAACAACAGCCTCAGTAAATAATAGTAGACACCGATGCAATTGAATAATAAGTTTCCACTCCTCTATGACACGTAAGGCACACGAACTCTAGTGTAACACGATTGGGCTGAGATAAAAGATGCAATCTGTCTCTGGGTGCGGTTCATTTTTTTGCATGGAGCAAGCGCCGACGACCAGCATGATCAGGTCAATTGTCCCTGTAGGGGCGCGATTTATAAGCCCGTGCACCGGCCAGGGGAGAGCCACGGGCTTATAAATCGCGCCCCTACAGGGACAGATTCCAATGATGCAAACTTATGAAACGCACCCCCTGTCTCTCGTGTATCGTTTTTTTGGCGTACGACGTGCTTCTGAATAGCGATCTTTTTGTAAACATAATTGGAACAACATGCGGAAATTTTATAGTTGTCGTGCAACCAGACGGACGAGATCAGGAGGTTACAACCATCCTGAAGAAGCATGGTGGCAGCAGCTACATACTATCTTCTCTTCTTTTCAATTTCTCCTACTGCTTCTCTTCCTGTTCCAGCGCCTGGAGAACGGCTTCGACAAAGTGCGACTCCGGGAGTGCCCCGGTAAATTCCACGCGGTCATTGATCACCGTTTTGGGAACCCCTTGAACCCGGTAGCGCTGTGCGAGGTCGATAAACGAGGAAATCTCCACCACATCGGCGGTGACATGCTCGTTTTCAACCGCCAACGCGTGAGCTAATCTGGCAGCCCTGGGGCAATAGGGGCAGGTCGGGGTGACAAACACCTGGATGTGCAGATCCTGATCGATCTTTGCGAATGCCTCATGGGTTTTCTCGCTCACAGATGCTGTTCCCTTAGAGACATCGAGCAGGGCTTCTACCAGGGTCGAGAATTCATATCCTGCTGGGACTCCGAAGAACCGCACGGTTCCTTTGGTCTGCCCTTGCAAGACAATGGCAGGGATACGCTCAATGCCCTGCTCCTGTGCATCTTTCTCGTCGTGGACAAAATCCTTCATCGTGAGATGAAGCTTCTCCGAGGTGCCTACCAACTCTTCAAGCAACGCTTGCGCATCTTTGCAGTATCTGCACTCCTGCCCTGGAAGGATCAGGAGCGACTCGTGCTGGGTGAAGAAAGTAATGGTGACATCGTTTTGTAGCTCTTCTGCAAAGAGTGTTTGCAACCTTTCATAAGCCTTTGGTGCAATGAGTGCCATGACTGTGTGCCTCTCTTTCAGCTCCATGATTCGCAGATTGTCGCGGCGGCAGCCAGCCAGTTCTCGTTACTGCCAACGGTGGAAGTGACGATTCATCTCCATTAGCCCAGCAAGGCGACCGCTTGACCGCTATGATTTTTTAGGGTACCCTGAGAAGAGTGTACCCCATCTCGGCTATGTTTTGTACTCCCTGGCGAGTATTGTCCCCCAGAGTCTATCGAAAGAGAAGGCCTGACCATACTTTGCGGGACAAAACACACTCTAAGCCGTGAAGCCGCACCCAGGGCATGAGCAAGCTGATTTCCACCTTGGTGCGATGGGTCGGCAAGATGATATATGCCTGTTGGGGAGCACTTGTTTTTTGCTTCACATCGATTTATAATCATCCATAGCTTTTTGTTGGGGTGCAAAAAAGGAAGAGAAACATACCTCAATGCCAAAGAGCGCGCAGTACATAGTAAGCTGGTCGCCGGAGCGAGAAAATTATCTCTTAAGCGGATCAGAAAACGGAGCATATCTTCTCTCATTAGAGGATGGAGAAGGTTGGCTGGAGTGGCTTGAGGAGCATCGTGCGTTTGCTTTTCATGGTCGCAACGGGCAGATCAATCTGCTTAAAGAGAAGCGCAGTCGCGGGGGCGATGGCTACTGGTACGCCTATCAGCGACACGAGGGGCGGATGGTCAAACGCTACATTGGCCGGAGCATGCTATTGAGTATTGAGCGGCTGGAGGAGATTGCCATCCTGCTGGTGGGTGAGAATAGCTCGCCGCGTGAAAGCGTCAGGCCCGTTGCGAGCCCTATGCAATTCGAACCGCTGTTGATGCCAAAGCTACAGTTGCCACGCCTCCAGAAATCGCTCCTCCCACGCGAGCATCTGCTAGAACTGCTGGATAAGGGGCTGGAGCACAAATTAACGCTCATCGCCGGGCCGGCTGGCTATGGCAAAACAACGCTGGTCAATCAATGGATCGCGGCACGGAGCGCACACAGGGACTTTCCCCAGGTTGCCAGCGTCACCCTGGACGAGGGCGATAACGATCCGATCCGCTTCTGGCGCTATATCATCGCCGCCTGCCAGAAATTTCGCGCAGGATTTGGCGAGGAGGCGCTAGAATTGCTGCTCGCGCATCGATTACCGCCATTCAAGCCGCTGGAAATGATGCTCACCGCCTTGCTTAATGAATTGAGCCAGCTTGAGCATCCAAACATCCTGATCCTGGACGATTTTCATGTGATTCATTCGTCTCAGGTGACCAGAACGCTCAGTTTTTTCCTTGATCACCTGCCAACCTCGTTCCACCTGATCCTGCTCATCCGCGGCGATCCTCCGTTCTCAATGGCACGCTTGCGGGCACGCAACGAATTGCTGGACCTCTATCCTCCATACCTGGGCTTTTCGTTGGAAGAGACGCGTGCCTTTTTCGAGCAGGAGCTTTCCTTCGAGCTCTCGCCGAGAACCCTGCGCCAGATTTACGAGCGCATGGAAGGTTGGCCAACCGGCATACGTCTGCTCGCCAGTGCGCTGCATCGGTCCAACAGTGAGCAGGAGATCGAGCATGTGCTTGCGACCTTCGCGGGTAGTTACTGGAGCATTCAGGATTACTTTCTCAACGAGGTACTGCACACACTGCCGATGGAACAGCAGGAGTTTCTGCTACAAACCAGCATCCTTCCGCGCGTCACTGCCTCGCTTTGCGATGCCATAATGGAGCGCGAAGACAGCGCGAGGCTGCTTGAAGTACTGCGCGTAGGTGATCTCTTTCTGATCCCATTAGACGGGACAGGTGAATGGGCTCGCTATCATTCCCTCTTTGCTGAGGCGATGCAACAGGAGGCCCGCAGGCGCATGGGAGATGAGCACTTGCGCCAGATCGCGGCCCGAGCCAGCACCTGGTATGAGGAGCATGGACTACTCACTGAAGCGATCGAGACCGCGCTGGACGCCGCGGAATTTACACATGCAGCCGACCTGATCGAGCGGTTTATTGAGAGCAAACGGCGGAGGAACACCCCTGCTATCGCAGAGCTGTACAGCATGAACCGCTGGCTGAAACGCCTACCAGAGAAGGAACTGGAACGCAACCCGGACCTTTGTGTAGAGTATGCCATGACTTTGCTCTTCATCCTGATGGAAGGGCCGCGTTTTACGGATGGAAGAGAGCACATCCAACACCTGCTCCAGGTGGCAGAAAAGCAATGGCGAGACGCGAACAATACCGCAAGGCTGGCCGAGATTTTCGCCTTCCGGGCACTTCTGGCACGTCAAGAGGGGAACATGCTCCAGGCAGTGACCTGGGCCAGGCAGTCGCTGGCCTGGCTTCCCCAGGAAGATCGCACGTGGCGCAATCTTGCCCTGACCACGGTGGGCATTGGCGAGATGCTCGACGGCAATCTTGCAAACGCACACGACTTCCTCCTTGAAGCGCGGACACTCTGCGAACAGCAAGGTAACCATACTTACGCGCGCGCTACCAGGGGCATGCTCTGCGGGGTGAGTTTTGAACAGGGAGATCTACGCCACACAGCCGAGCAATTTCGCCAGATGCAGACCGAGGCCAGGGCGCAGGATGATCGCGACGATATCGCCCGCACCCAGCTAGGGCTGGCACAGATTGCTTACCAGTGGAACAACCTGGAAGAAGCGGAACTGGCCGCGCACGAGGCACTGAAGATCGGTGACCAGATGAACGTGGAAGAGTTTCAGGCCCAGGCGACGGTTCGCCTGGCCTTCATTGAGCACGCACGTGGTCAGACAGCGCAGGCACAGCAGCGTCTCACAGCATGGCTGTCACGGGGACAAACACCCATCTCACCGCATAACTACCAGCTCTATCGCGAGGTTCAGGCCACGCTGGTTCGCATTCAGCTTGCAAACGGCGATCTGGCGACTGCAGGACGCTTGTTTGCCAGTATTGAGCGGCGCGAAGAGATCCTGCCCCTGCTGCAGCGCCAGCGCGAACAATTGCTGCGGGCGCGTCTCCTCCTGGCTCAGAGAAAATTCACTGTTGTAATAGAGATGCTGGAAAACTTATGCAGAGCCGCTCTGCAAACGGGCCATATCTACCTCAAGCTAGAGACCCAGGTGGTGCTGGTCCTGGCTTATTCTCAGCAGGGAACATACGAAAAAGCATACAAGCAGTTGCACGAATTGCTGGAAACGACACGAAGCGAGGGCTATTTACGCCTCCTTCTCGACGAGGGCGAGGAGCTGGCCGACCTGTTGCGCAGGCTCCTATCTCATCTCCGCGAGAAAGTACTACTTGCTTATGTGCGGCGTATCCTGAACGCTTTTGCCCAGGAAAGCGGTGCGCCAACTCTGACGACAAAATTCAATACAACTCTCCTGCCAGAGCCTTTGAGTCAGCAGGAACAGAAAGTCCTGCGCCTGCTGGCTGCGGGCAACTCCAATGCTGAGATTGCCCGCGAACTTGTGGTCTCGGTAAATACCGTACGTACCCAGGTTCAGAGCATTTATCGCAAACTGAACGTCAACAACCGCGTCGAGGCGAGCGCCGTCGCCAATCAACTCGAACTGATCTAAGCAAGCTTTCTCTACACACAACAAATCTTCCTCAAATTTTCATTTCGTTGGTGAATTGCCTGGTTGTGCTCACATTGAGCACAACCGTTATAGCGAAATGAGCGTGAAAACTAATCCGCCAACAAAATCTTAATGTGATTGTACCGTTGGCACTGGTGTCGATGTTGATACCGGTGTTGGTGTTGATGCTGGTTCCGGCGTCGATGTTGATACTGGTGTTGGTGTTGATGCTGGTTCCGGTGTTGGTGTTGATGCTGGTGTTGGTGTTGATGCTGGTTCCGGCGTCGATGTTGATACTGGTGTTGATGTTGGTGCCAGCGTTGGGGTCGAGGTTGGTGCCAGAACAGGTGTCACCTTGCCAGGAGCCGAAAGAGCAGGAACGGGAAGAGTATCGTGACCGTTAATGTTGATTGCAGTGGCACGTGAGATAAACGCCGCGAAACCTAGAATGCCCATCATGATGAGAGTGATGGCAAGGGCGGCTCGAAGCATTTCCCCCTTTGGAGGATGCTTCGAGCGAATATAGGCCCAGGCTCCCAAAAGCGTTGTGGTAGAACCAATAAGCGCGGCAAACAGGCCAACAACATCACTAATACGCATTTCTTATTCTCCTTTATATATAATACAGGAAGTGAACCTTTTTATCCTCAACGCACTCAGTTGAGGCCATCATCGCCTTTTTTGGAGCACGACTGACCCGAGACGGTCGTCAATTTCGAAGCTTTCTTCTGTAGTGCCGTACTTAAAAGAGTTGAGTGCGCCATGCTTATACAGGTACAGATGGAGAATCATTCCACCAGAAAGAAGGATCATCATCATGATAAATGCCAGGAAGACCAACATTGTATATTATCCTTTCTAATTAGAGATAGTAGATTTTCAAGTATCAAACAGAGATAGTCGCCCGACCATATGAAGGATTTTACCTATTCGCGAGGGCTGGGTACTTCACTTTTTTGTCAGGCGCTCGTTCTTACGTTCTTAATCATTCCATTCCCAACTTCCGCCCCATTTTTATTGAAGTCACTGTCCACTCTCGTCGGTTATATTACTTCAAAAACCATCACATCCTTATTCATATTGTAATCGATTACAATATGAATGTCAAGAATACGAGTGGCGAGAATCCTTCTCTATCACAAAATCTTTTTATAACGGCCTTATTGGCAGAGCACTCAGAGATATATCGCTCTTAAAATATGAAATCGATTACAATTGCTGCCATCATCTGGCTACGTTTGTGCAGGAGAGAAACTGAACCAGGAAGGGGGATTATCTCGACATGATGAGACAAAACCGATCGGGAAGCCGACTTCGGCCAGGATAATCATCCGGTGCATCATCCTTATGGAGGATGCTGGCTCATCCGCCTGGAGGCTACAGTAAAGACCGATGCAAGAGAACAACTAGATTGGAGAATATAGTATGGACACATCGGAAGTCTTTACATCACAACCAGAGGAGTCAGGCAGCATGGCACCAGCGCCGAATCGCAAAGCCATCTTCTTTCTCGTGGTGGTCTCGTTTTTAAATACCATGGGCATGACTATCATCGGGCCTGTAGTGCCATTTATGACTTTGCGGCACCTGGGCAATCCAAACGACCTTGCTATCGTGGTAGCGTGGATGGTCTCGATCTATGGCATCTGCCAGCTTATCGCCGCTCCTGGCCTGGGCCTGCTGAGTGATCGCTTTGGTCGGCGCCCGATCCTATTCATCTGTCTGCTGGGTTCGGCGGTCGGCTACCTGCTCTTTGGACTGGGTGGCTCGCTCTGGATACTCTTCGTGGGTCGCATCATCGATGGTCTGACGGGTGGCAACTTTAGCGTGCTTTTCGCCTATATCGCAGATATCACCGCGCCGGAGGAGCGTGGCAAGTACTTTGGCATCGTGGGCGGTTTCTCTGGTGTCGGCTTTATCCTTGGTCCCAGCATCGGTGGCCTCCTGGCAAACGTTAGCTACAGCACACCATTTATCGTTGCGACCGCGATAATCCTGCTCAATATCGTCTGGGGCTTCTTTTTCTTGCCCGAGAGCCTGAACAAAGAGCATCGTGTGACCTCGATCCGCCTGCATGACCTGAATCCGCTCACACAGATGGGCAATGTGTTTACGATGGCAAATCTGCGCTGGCTCCTGCTGGCCGGTTTCTTCTACTCCTTCCCGTTTGCGATTTTGCAATCGAACCTGACCATTTTATTGAAGGATAGCCTGGGTTGGAATGCTACCGACGCTGGTATTGTTGCGACACTGGTTGGTGTGGTCGATATTCTGGTCCAGGGAGTACTGGTGGGCAAACTGCTGCCGATCTTTGGCGATGTGAAGTTAAGCATCGGCTCACTAAGCCTGGTCGCGCTCAGCTATATCCTGCTTGGAACGATCGCTCTGATCGCTTCACCGATCCTGCTTATTGCGGGGGTTATCCTCTTCGCCGGTTCGGGTGGGCTGGTGGAGAACGCGTTGCGCGGCCTGACCTCGCGACTGGCAGGATCGCGCCAGCAAGGTCTGGTTGGCGGTGCCAGCCAGTCGATGCAGTCTCTGGCGATGATTCTGGGTCCATTGTTTGGTGGTCTGCTCTACACTCAGTTGGGTCATGCCACGCCCTACTGGTCTGGTGCATTGATCATCGCTCTAGCCATCGCCTCGGTCGTCCTGGCTATTCCGGCCCTGCGTAAACACTCGACCGAAGCGGAAAGTGAGACTATGCGTGCAGAATCAGCAGACTAGCGAACGTTCGGCGATTGTATGAAACCGTGATGGCTTCGTGAGAGGTAAGTCTGCGGATGTGACTCCTCTATGACATCCAGACTTTATACTGCATAGCGCAAACATTACACTTTAGACTGAATGAATAGCTGCGGTGAGAGGTGTTTTTGAGCATCAAAAATCTGGATTTCACTGAGAGAGGAGAAATATATGGGTCCCTGGGCATGGGTCATCTTACTGGCGGTGTCCGCCATGCTAGCTACAGCGGCGCAGTATCTGTTCTTCCGCCAGGACGGGAAGGCAACCGACTACGACTGGGTGTTCATCGCGGGCGGAGCGCTGATCGGCGGCTTCACCGCCCACGTGTGGTATCCTGGCTTCGGCCCGGTGGTAGACGGCCTCAACCTTCTGCCAGCCCTGGCAGGCGAGGTCGTCCTGAGCGCTGTGATCGAACTGGTCTACCGCGCGTTCATCCGTCCACGCCAGACCGTGTAGCGTCTGGCAACAATTGTCCCCCAAAAAACAAACCTCCGTTGTATCTCCTGCATGAGAGATACAATGGAGGTTTGCTAGATCTATCTATTAAGCAGCCCTGGTCATCTCTGTCTGTGGGACGACAGTAATGCTGCCATCACGCACAGTCAAGAGGGCTGTCTGACCACTGGCAATTTCGCCCGCCAGCAAGGCATCGGCCAGCGCGTCATCAACGTAGGTCTGGATGGCACGGCGCAGAGGACGTGCACCAAACTCTTCGTCGAAACCTTCCTGCAACAGGAAGTCTCGCGCCTCGTCAGTAACTACCAGTTCGATCTTCTGCTCGCTCAGGCGGACACGGACCTGGTTCAGCATCAACTCAACAATGCTGTTCAATTCGCTCTTACCCAACGAATGGAAGACCACAATCTGGTCGATACGGTTGATGAACTCTGGACGGAACATCCTCTTCAGACCTTCCATTGCCTTGGAGCGCATCGCCTCGTGCTGCTCGTCGCGAACATCCTCGTCCTTCTTATACGAGAAACCGATACGTGCGGCACGCTTGAGATCAGTGCTACCAGCGTTGCTGGTCATGATCACAACAGTATTCTTGAAGTCCACCGTGCGACCCTGACCATCGGTCAAACGACCGTCGTCCATGATCTGCAACAGGGCGTTGAAGACTTCGGGGTGCGCCTTCTCAACCTCGTCAAACAGGATAACGCTGTATGGGCGGCGACGCACTTGCTCGGTCAACTGACCACCTTCGTCATAACCAACGTATCCAGGAGGGCTACCGAACAGACGCGCTACGGTATGCGGCTCCATATACTCCGACATGTCGAAGCGGATTATATTCTCTTCGCCACCAAACAGTTCAGCGGCCAGAGCTTTTGCCAGTTCCGTCTTACCAACACCGGTTGGTCCCAGGAACAGGAAGGAACCGATCGGGCGTTTTGGATCTTTCAGGCCAGCACGCGAACGGCGAATGGCACGAGCCACAGCGCTAATCGCCTCGTTCTGACCGATAACACGCTTGCGCAGATCCTCTTCCAGGTTGCGCAGGTTCTGGCGCTCACTTTCCAGCATCTGGCTGACTGGCACCCCGGTCCAGTTCTCAACGACACGAGCGATATGCTCAGGCGTGATAATCAACGCAATAGCATGGTTCGCCTGCGAGCGAGCTTTTTCCAGTTTACTCAGCGCTACCAGCTCCTGCTGACGCATCAGCGCAGCACGCTCATAGTCTTCACTGGTTGCCGCAGCTTCTTTTTTGGCCTGGATATCTGCCAGCTCTGCCTCTAGATCAGAGATAAGGGTCGGGCTGACAATACCTTCCTCCGTCGCCTCTAAGCGCAGAGCAGATCCTGCCTCGTCCATCACGTCGATGGCTTTGTCAGGCAAGAAACGATCATTGATATAGCGATTAGAGAGTTTGACCGCAGCCTCGATGGCCTCGTCGGTAATGCTTACACCATGGTGCGCTTCGTAGTTTGGACGCACGCGGCTCAGCATCTCAATCGCCTCTTCCTCGTTCGGCTCATTGACGATAACCGGCTGGAAGCGACGCTCTAACGCGGCATCCTTCTCGATATGTTTGCGATACTCATCTAGCGTGGTGGCACCGATACAGCGCAACTCACCACGTGCCAGCGCAGGCTTAATCATATCGCTCGCACCAACCGAACCTTCGGCAGCGCCAGCACCGACAACGGTATGCAGCTCGTCGATGAAGACGATGACCTCTGGAGCATTGCGCAGCTCCTCAAGAATGGACTTGATACGCTGCTCAAATTGTCCACGGAACATCGCTCCGGCAACCATACCGCCTATGTTCAGCGAGACGATACGCTTGCCACGCAGAGTGGCCGGGACGTTGCCTTCGTTGATACGACGGGCAAGCCCTTCGACAATAGCAGTCTTACCAACACCAGGCTCACCAATAAGCACCGGATTGTTCTTCTGACGACGACCCAGTACGGTAATCACACGGCGCAATTCACGATCACGACCAGCGGCTGGATCAAGTTTTCCCTCGGCAGCTTCTACGGTCAGGTCACGACCATACTGATCAAGGGTAGGGGTTTTACTATTTTTAACCTGCTGCTCAGCGGTCGCAGTGGCCCGGCCATTGCCCATACTTGCAGCAGCAGAATTGTTGTTATTTGCAGCGAATCCAAAGGGAGCATCGGGCATACCTTCGAGGCCGCCCGCCTGACCCATCATGCTCATCAGTTCGTCAACACACTGCTGGCACAAATAGTGCTGCTCTCTGCGTCCGTCAACGATCTGATCTACGCGCACGCGGGCGGGATTCTTTTGACATCTTTCGCATTTCATTATGTATATGCTCCTCGTTTATGTACAGATGTGAGTATGCCTACATCTTGTTTAGCAGACTCATCAGGCGATTGCTAGATTATAGCATAGAAATTTACCTTTGTCTAGCACTCGTCGCTTCTGATTGCTAACTTACCATTTATAACATAGGTATTCGGGCACTTATTCCCAAATCTTCCTGAGTCTTTCTAGCGGTGAGATGGGATAAGAGAATTACTCCTTATAAAATGTGTGAGTTGTAGACGACCTGCCATTTACCTGTTCTTGACGTATCGTACAAGGCCAGAAGGCTGTTCAGGCGTTATTTTATTAAGCCTTTTTTATTGCTCACTCTCTAATAACATTCTTACGCAAGGAAATCATCCCGGTTGTGAACGGATTGCCTATAGAGTCGACGGATTGACGGTGGGGCAAGCGGGCTTATAAATCGCGCCCCTACCTCGTCCTGCGCATACTTACAGTAATGATGAGGGATTGATTTCCAGCATCGTCACTTGTTTTAGATGATAATCTTTGTTAACCGCCTTATCTATAATAACGCGCTTCCTGGCGTTGAGGTTTCAATACTTATGTGATTGTTGAAGGAGCGCATTCACTCAAATTGACGATGCGACTGGGGTTATCTCCCCTAGTCGCATCGCGTAGGACAGAGGTGGTGCTCAGCATGAGAAGTCGATGAGAGACAGGTTGTGCACTTGTCGTAGTACAGGGCGATGAAGGGTTCCAGCTTTCACCACGCCTGCGCTGAATACTCTGGCCAGTTGTTAGCAATCTACTGGCGAACGCGGTTCCTGGACCGCATGCCAGTAGATTAAGAATGCTCAATCGAGCATGTATACAATCAAAGGGGGCATACAAACTGTCATGGAAAAGGCCACATAGCCCTTTAGCCTCGTCATTGAGACCGCTCTATAGCTCGCGATAAGAGTTATGTCCGCCCTGCGAGAAAAGCATTACATTCTCACTTTACGGCAGAAATGAGAGCGATGGCAACGGAGGTGCACGTATCATGTATATCTCCTCACTTACCCGATCGTGTCGGCTTAGATCTCTCCCAGTGCGCTTCCTTGCGCCTTTATTTTATCCTCTCTTGTATACGATTATGATAGCAGCGAACTATGAGATGGTTCTGTGCTACGACTGAATTAAGCCTGAGAAAGAAAATTGCTCCTGTGATGTGATATAGTTCAGACAGGAAGAACGGCTAGCGAAGGAGCAGCAAATATGGATTTTGCCTACACAGAAAAAGTTAACGGCTTGCGTCAGCAGCTCACTGCTTTTATGGAGCGCTTTATTTATCCCAACGAGCAGATATATAATGACCAGATCAAGGTCTCGGGCAATCCACACCATCATGCAGAGATTGTGAATGAGTTGAAGGCGAAGGCAAAAGCCGAAGGACTCTGGAACCTCTTCTTGCCCGACAAGGAGTACGGCGCGGGTTTGACAAATCTTGAATACGCGCCACTGGCCGAGATTATGGGACGAGTGACCTGGGCTTCGGAAGTCTTTAACTGTGCGGCACCCGATACTGGCAATATGGAGATTCTTGCTCAGTTCGGTACGGAGGAGCAAAAACAGCGCTGGTTGCATCCTTTGTTAGATGGTGAGATACGTTCGGCTTTTGCAATGACCGAACCGGATGTTGCCAGCTCGGATGCAACCAATATTCAGCTTACGATCCGGCGTGAAGGCGATCAGTACGTGCTGAACGGGCGCAAGTGGTGGGCTTCCGGTGCGGCCCGTGAGCGCTGCAAAATCTTTATTGTTATGGGTAAGACTGATGCTGACAATCCAGACCGACACAGGCAGCAGAGTATGGTGCTCGTCCCCAAAGATACGCCAGGCGTCACCATTGTTCGCAATCTGCCAGTAATGGGCTACGTGGATAACGAAAGCCACTGCGAAGTTCTGTTCGAGAATGTGCGTGTCCCTGCAAGCAACCTGCTTGGCGAGGAAGGTAGTGGTTTCGCCATTGCCCAGGCCCGGCTGGGGCCAGGTCGCATCCATCACTGTATGCGTTCTATTGGTGCCGCCCAACGCGCCCTGGAATTGATGTGCCGGCGTGCAGCAACGCGTATCGCTTTTGGCAAACCACTGGCAGAGCAAGGTATGGTCCAGGACTGGATAGCCCGCTCGCAGATTGAGATCGAGCAAGCGAGATTGCTCACGCTCAAAGCCGCCTGGACGATCGATACTCTGGGTAAGAAAGCGGCACAGAACGAGATTGCGATGATCAAGATCATTGCTCCCCAGGTGCATACTACTGTGGTCGATCGCGCTATTCAACTCTTTGGTGGTGCAGGTGTTAGCGATGATTTTCCGCTGGCTTCCATGTGGGCACATGGTCGTACCCTGCATATCGCCGATGGACCTGATGAGGTGCATAAGCGTTCGCTGGCGAGATCAGTTGTGCGGCAGTTGAGCAAATAAGCCAACCGGGCGACCGCGAGAGTCCATCCTACATAACACGCTCAGACCTGAGGAACCGGACGTAGTACAAGCCTGTTTCCCAGGTGGTGGCCCATTGGTCTACCCATAAGTCCAAGACCGATAAAACCGATGCGTTCAGCCATACTATACTCCCCGTAGTGCTTGTCTACAATCACAACGTAATTAGCGGGCGAGCCAGCCGCCGTCTACGACCAGCATGTGCCCATGGAGGTAATCGGACGCGGCTGAGGCTAGAAAGACAACTGCACCTGCCATATCTTCAGGCGTTCCCCAGCGACCAGCCGGAATACGCTCGCTGATTTGTCGCTCACGCTCAGGGTTCGCCCGAAGCGCGGCGTTGAGATCAGTATCCATATAGCCCGGGGCTATGGCGTTGACGTTGACGCCCTGGCTCGCCCATTCGTTGCACAACGATTTGGTCAGCCCTGCGATAGCATGTTTGCTCGCAGTATAGGCTGGTATGGTAATGCCGCCCTGGACAGACTGTAACGAGGCAATGTTGATAATCTTCCCACGGCCCCGTTGCACCATCTGCCGTCCAAAAATCTGGCAAAAGAGAAATCCAGTTCGGAGATTCACGTTGAAGAGGTATCCCAATCTTCAAGGGGGAAATCAACAGCCGGGGTCTCTTTTTCTCAACCGGTGGGGTCTATGGCGTCAAGCAGTGCTCCACTCAGATTGGTCCTGCTCAAGTCCGTTCCACTGAGCTTTGCCATGTTCAAATTAGCTCCCCGCAGATCGACCTCACTGAGATTAGCCCTCGTGAAGTCCGTCTCACTGCAGTTTGCCATGTAGAGGTCGGCCCCACTCAAATCGGTCTCGCTTAGATCGGCGTGGCTCAAATCAGCCTCGCTCAGATCGGCTTCCCTAAGGTTAGCCCAGCTCAGGTCGGCCCAGCTTAGATCGGCCTCGCGGAGGTTGGACTTACTGAGGTTGGCTCCACTCAGGTCGACCTCGCGGAAGTTGGCCTTACTGAGGTTGACCCCGCTGAGCACAACTCCCTCAAGGTGTGCACCACTGAGCAGCACTCTGCTCAGGTCTGCCTCATCGAAGAACGCTTCAATCAGTTGGGCCTCGCTCAGATTCGCCCCGCCGAGATCGGCCTTCACGAGCCTGGTTCTTCTGAGATCCGCTCGGCTCAGATTAGCTTTCCTGAGGTCTACTCTACTGAGATCTACCCCGCTCAAGTTGGCTCCGCTCAGGTTCGCTCCCATGAGTTTGGCCCCGGAGAAGCTCGTCCCGGTAAGGTCTGCCTCGCTCAGGTTGACCCCGCTGAGATTTACCCCGCCCAAATCTAGCTTGCTGAAGTTGGTCCTGATCAATCGGGTTCCACCGCAATGAATG
>WNFY01001789.1_pt1 | contig 20844 bp, 20 predicted proteins | sample 5400091 | NCBI WGS metagenome assembly WNFY01 (sample SAMN13153364, study PRJNA577476) | soil metagenome | isolation source: 60 cm soil or saprolite under grassland replicate 1 | place: USA:California | collected 2016-06-15
CGCGCACGTATTCCCGCGCATGATTGATCATCTCATGCTGGTAGAGCTTGGGCAGCTTCCCCGACGTTCGCCACGACATGCCCGCGAATCCCACGCTGGGTCAGATTCTTGGCGACGGTGGCGCGGACACGGCTCGGCTTCCCATCCTTGCCGCGCTCCAAAAGCCCGAGCACGGGCGTCTTGTCCATGCCGCCGGTTCCGCGAATGACCCGGTTGCGCTTAGACCAGTGCATGAACTTGGCCTTCCCGCCGATGAAGGTCTCGTCCGCCTCGACTGCGCCTTTCATCTTCGCCCAAGTGCGAGTCTGCATCGCCAGCCGGATACGGTGGAGCATGAACCAGCCGGTCTTTTGGGTGACGCCCAGCGCCCGCGCCAACTCGTAGGAGCTGATGCCGTTCTTGCTGTTGGCCAGCATCCAGAGCGCGGGCAGCCACTTGTCGAGCCCGATAGGACTATCCTCGAAGATCGTGCCGAGCTTGACCGAGAATTGCCGTCCGCACTCGCGACACTTCCAGATACGGCGGGTCTTGAGGAAACCGGGGTCTTTGCCGTCGCAGGCAGGGCAGGTCACGCCCTTGGGCCAACGGAGCGCGGCAAGGAAGGTGAGCGCGGTATCCTTATCGGAAAAATACCGGATGGCCTCAGTCAGCGAATTGGGGAAGCGGTTGGTCTTGGCCATGCAGAAAGGTACTTCAGGGGGCTTGGTGTGTCAAGTATGTTATTGCCGTGGTTAGACGGCAGCTTCACGGCTTGTCGGACGATCGCTCACGAAGGTACTCACTCAGAGTCTTCGATAGCGTCGCGAACTCCGACGGAATCATCAAGACCGTGGTGCTGTTGTTCTCTGCGCCTACCTCCGCGATCATTTGCATGCGGCGCAATTCCAGCGCCGCTGGATTACCGGCCATCTTGGCGGATGCGGCCGCGAGCTTTTCCGACGCTTCCAGTTCGGCTTCGGCCTTGATAATACGCGCGCGTTTCTCCCGGATCGCTTCAGCTTGCATGGCCATCACCTGTTGCATGGCTTCCGGTAGCTCAACGTCTTTCATTTCGAACCTCTCGACCTCGATACCCCAGGGCGTGGTGGAGCCCGAGATGCTCTCTTTGAGAAGCACGTTGATCTTGTCGCGTTCCTGCAGAACCTCGTCCAGGTCGTGTTGCCCAATGATGTTTCGCAGGCCCGTCAACGCCAGCTGATACACAGCATTCGGAGCTTCAGACACCGCAATCACGGACTTTCCGGCATCTACGATCCGATACCAGAGGACGGCGTTGAGCTTGATCGTAACGCTGTCGCGCGTGATTGTCTCTTGCTGTTCAGCAGACACCGTTTGCGTTCGGATGTCGATGATGACCGCGCGTTCTATGCCCAGTGGCACAATCCAGAACAGCCCAGGCCCACGCAGCCCCCTAAACCGACCAAGCCGAAACACTACGCCACGCTCGTATTCCTGCGCAATCCGGAGCCCGGAGACGAAGAGGGTCAGCACGACGGCGATGGCTATGAGGGGTGCCATAGAGCCCTTGTGTTGGATGATACGGTGAACCGCGCGTAGTGTCGACACTACCCCGGTCGCGCCGCCCCTCGCGAAGGCGGGAACCACAAAGAGAGAGTGTTACCTATCAGCTGATAACAAACTGTTACCTATCACCTGATAACAAACTGTTACCTATCACCGGCACTATTCAGCGCTGAAGTGCTGGAATGGTGTTCCCTTCGTTGATAACCGTACCGACTCGAGCCCACCGGATCCGACCGGTCTGACGGTCGCGTGAAAAGTAGACGACGGTCGGGCGCTGGATGACCGAATCGGCCGGGACGAAGCCCGTGTATCGGCTGTCGGCGGAGTTGTCACGGTTGTCACCCAGCACGAAATACTTGCCAGGAGGCACGACAAGCGGACCCCAGTTGTCGCGGGTCGGGTGGTAGTCCCGCGCCACGGCCGCTCCGCCGACGAGGTAAGCCTTCTGCCAGGCGAACTCCGGGTCGGAGATGTCGTGGCCGGCGTCCAACCGTTGCGTGTAGGACTCTCCGAGGGGCTCCGCGTTGACGCGCACTGCCCCGCCGCGCATCTCCACCGTGTCGTTTGGCAATCCGACGATTCGCTTGATCCATGAGCCTGGCCGGCGGCGATAGACGACTACTTCTCCCCGCTTCGGAGCGCGGCGCAGCGGCTTCGCGAAGATGTAGTCGCCCTGCAGGATAGTCGGCTCCATGCTGGCACTAGGCATCTGGTATGCCTCCAAAAGAGACTTCTTCAGAAGCCTCAAATGGAGAGGCTGTACGACGAACGCGACGGCGAGGAAAACAGCAACGTAGACGTACCAGCGGTTGTAACGTCGTGGCACGAAATCGACTCCGGCAGCACGAGCGGTCCTGGCTGCACTCCACGCGATTGGGGCGAAGATAAGCACCGGCGCGACCACTCCCCACAGGAGAAGGACTCGCGACTGCAGCGCTGCCTCAATAGCCACAGCTCCGGTACCAGCCGCGAGAGTCAGCATCCAAAAGGCCACGGCTCGCCGAGGTGCACCAGCGTAGACGTGGCCAAGCCCCGGGAGCAGCAGGCTCATGACCACGGCCACCCAGGGCCGCCGGCGCACGGGTGTCGCCGAAAGGGTTCGTGTCGGTTCGGTCACGGCTGCCTCTTGATTGGTGCCTCGACCTCGTCCGTTTGGCCGCCCGGCTCTGGAGTCAGGGGCGGGCCTGAGAACCCCTTGTTTCCCTCATGCCCTTTGTCGGAGGGAGGCGGTGTCAGTGGTCGGGTTGGCGACACTTCGTTGCCCAGGCACTCGAATCTGTGCGTGCTGATCGTGCAAGCTAGTGGGGAGATATCGGTGCACGTGCCGGTGCACGTGCACCGATTCTCCCCAACGCCGGGGATGTGCTCGAGCTCACGCGGGATCTGAAGCTCGCGCTCGATTGGATCGGGGACGTGGATCTCGGGATGGCTCCACAGCCGTGGGATCGACTCTTGGGCGAGATCGGCGACCGAAACCGTCACGCAACCGTCACGGACTCCACCGAGTCGTGGGGCACCGAAACGGAAGCATCAGCCCAGCTTGAACTTGCAGAACTGGGGCGGGAGGACTCGAACCTCCAACTTCCCGGTTAACAGCCGGGCGGTCTGCCAATTGACCTACACCCCAATCAAACGCCCCCGGCATCGCTCTGCCGGGGGCGTGCGTTCACGATCAACCCGCGACGCTACGCCCCCACGGCCCCCGGGTTGGGGTTGCCGTTGCAATTCGAGTTCGACAGAGCGCGCGTCGCCACAGGCCCCTACGGTATCATCAGACGGGCTCAGGAGCAAGCCCCTAACCCCCAACCCCTAACCCCTAGCCCCTAGTACTTCATCCCGCTCTTCTCGGCGAACGCCTTCAGCGCCGTTTCCTGCTCGGCCGTCAAGTGCTCGGGAATCTCGACGTGGATCTCGATGTACTGATCGCCGCGCCGTCCGTTGCGCTCGATGCCCTGTCCCGGGATGCGGAACCGCTGGCCGTGCGGTGTGCCGGGCGGCACCTTGAGCACCACGCGCTTCCCATCGAGGGTCCGCACCTTGATCTTCGAGCCGAGCAGCGCCTGGGCCAGGTTGATCGGCACGACCCCGATGACGTCGAGCCCGTCGCGCCGGAAGAAGCGGTCGGGCTCGACCTGGATCGCGACCACGACGTCGCCCCGTCCCTTGGCCCCCTGCCCCTTGAGACGCAGCCGCGTGCCGTCTTCCGTGCCGGCCGGGATGGTGATCGCCAGCCGCTTCTCGACGCGCACCTCGCCCGATCCGTGGCAGGTGGGACACGGCTGTGCCGGTACGCGCCCGCGGCCGCGGCACACTGGGCAGGGCCGCGTGACGGCGAACCCGCCCTGACCGAACGAAATCGTGCCGCGCCCCTTGCACTCGGGGCACGTCGAGAACGTCGTCCCCGGCGCGCCGCCCGACCCGCTGCACGTCGGGCACACCTCCGGAAGCGTGAGCGTGACGGGTACCCGGCCACCCAGCGCGGCGACCCGGAACGGGATCGAGACGGCGGTCTCGATCTCGTCCTCCTCCGCGCGGGGATCGCCGCCGCGCCGCCCGAAAATCGACGAGAACAAATCGCCGAGCCCGCCGAAGGAGCCCAGATCCGACAGATCGAACTCCACACCGGGCCCGGCTCCGCCGGGCGTGCCCCGCGTCCCGCCGCCACTCCCGGCTCCCGCAAACGCCCCGTAACGGCGCAGCCGGTCGTACTTCTTGCGCTTCTCCGGATCGCTCAGCACGTCGTGCGCTTCGTTGATCTCCTTGAAGCGCTCCGCCGCCTGCGGTTTGTTGGGGTTGCGGTCGGGATGGTACTGCTTGGCGAGCCGGCGAAACGCCTTCTTGATCTCGTCGGTGGTCGCCGTCTCCGAAACACCCAGGCTCTGATAGTAGTCCTGCTGGCCGGCCATCTATGACCCGTCCCCCGTCCCCCGTCCCTCGTCCCGTTTCCATTGTAACACGATCACCCGCGCCGGCCGGATCAGGGCACCGCGCATCTGATATCCCGGCTGCAGCACGGCCCCCACGGTGTGATCCTTCGCGGGATGGTCCGCAGGCCCCGTCGTGACCGCCTCGTGCAGGTTGGGATCGAACGGCACGCCGCTCTGATCCACCCGCGTCACCCCGGCGGCTTCCAGCTCTTTCCACAGCTTGCGCTCCACCAGGTCCACGCCGTCGTGAATCGTCTTGGCGTCGGTCTGCGCAGGGTCGACGTGCGCGAAGCGCGCTAGATCGTCGAGCGCATCCACCAGACGCAGCACGAGATCGGCCTGTGCCTTCTCCCAGGCCTCGGTCCGCTCCTTGAGCGCGCGCTTGCGAAAATTGTCGTACTCGGCGGCGAGCCGGAGATACTTGTCCTTCAGATCCGCGACCTCGCGCTCCAGTCGGGCCACGGCCTCTGCGGGGGGCTCGATGAGCGCGCCCGAGTCGGCCGTGGGAGCGGTCGCCTCCACGCCGCCGGCCTCCAACCCCTCGGCCGCCTGCCGTTGCTTCTCTTTATCGTCCATGGTCTTGCGTTTCTTTAGCAATCGATGTGCCGCCTCAAGTCCGCCGTTTTGGCACCAAGCTCTCTTACTATCTAGAGTCGCCCCGCCAGAAACGCTACCAGGTCACCGAACACCTGGTCGCGCTGCGGGTCGTGCAGCACCTCGTGGTACATCTCCGGGTACCAGCGGACCCGCACGCTGCCCTTCAAGCCGTCGGCGAATGCGCGCGCCTGATGCGCGTCCACCACGCGGTCCTCGCCCGCCAGCAGGAACAGCAGCGGCGATTCGATGCGATAGCCGTCCGCCACCACGGCCCGCTGGGCCCATTGGATCTCGCGCCACGCCCCCGGCGTCATCACGCTGTGCACGGATGCGTCCTCGGCGTACGCCTGATTCACGGCCGGATCCCGGCTCAGCGTGTCGGGATCGAGTCGCGCGGGGATCGGCAGTGTCGGCCACAGGTCCGCGAGGATGCGCCCGCCGATGAGCTTCCACGCCGGCGGCCGAAACGCGAGCCCGAGCCAGGGCCCGGCGATCACCGCACCGGCGATCGGGTCGCTCGGCTGCGTCTCGAGGTAGCGCAGCGCCACGAGCCCCCCGAACGAGAGCCCGAGCAGCACCTGGGGGCGCTCGGTGCGGATGCGCACCACGCGACGGAACGCCTGCAGGTCGCCGAGCAACTGGCTGAAGCGGGACAGATGTCCCGGCCGCCCTCCCGAGCGGCCGTGACCCCGCAGGTCGAGCAGATAGGCCGAGTACCCCGCGGCGCACAGCTGCTCGCCGGTCTCGCGCCAGCGCCCCGCGTGGTCGAACCAGCCGTGCAGCGCCAGGACGGCGGCGCGCGGCGCAGTGGCCTCGTAGGCATCGTAGACCAGCTGGGTACCGTCGGGCGCGGTGAGCGTAGGCATTCAGGATTCGACCAGGAGGCGCCGGAGCAGATCGAGCGCCGCCTGCGCGGCGCGGCGGCGGATTTCGTCGCGGTCGCCGGGAAACACGCGCTTCACGACGCGGGTGGCGGTGTGGACGCGGGCGGCGAGCCACACCGTGCCGACGGGCTTGTCCGGCGTGCCCCCGCCCGGTCCTGCGATGCCCGTGACGGCGATCGTGCAATCCGCCGAGAACAGACGCTGCGCTCCCTCGGCCATCGCGCGCACCGTCTCCTCGGACACGGCGCCGTGCGCCTCGAGCGTCTCGATCGGGACCTTCAGCGCCGCCGTCTTGACGACGTCGGCGTAGGCGACCACGCCGCCGATGAATGTGGCCGACGCGCCCGCGATGTTGGTGACCCGCTCGGCGACCATTCCCCCGGTGCACGATTCGGCCACGCCCAGCCGGTGCCGCCCGGCGCGCAGCGCGTCGAGCACCACGGCGGCGAGATCGGTGCCGTCCTCGCCGTAGCCGTGCTCGCCCGCGGCCGCCCGCAGCCGCTCGACCACCGCGGCGAGCCGCGCCGCGGCATCCCGGGCCCCGAGTCCCCAAGCGGTGACGCGCAGGTCCACGCCCTCGACCGACGGCAGGTAGGCGAGCGTGAGCGGCGCGATCTCCGGCTCGACCGGCCCGACGCGCTCGGCGAGCGCCGACTCCGCGATTCCCGTGGTGCGCACCGTGCGGGACAGCACCACGCGCGGCTCACCCGCGTGGCGTGCGACGAGGCGCGGCAGGACTTCCTCGACGAGCAGGCCCCGCATCTCGCGCGGCACCCCGGGGAGCAACACCACGACCCGGCCACGTGCGTCTTCCACCCACAACCCCGGGGCGGTGCCCCGCGGGTTCGGAAGCACGGTGGCGCCCTCGGGCACCTCCGCCTGCGTCCGATTGAGCGCCGGCATGGGGCGTCCCAGCTGCTGGAAGCGGGCCTCGAGACCCGCGAGCAGCTGCTCATCGAGCACGAGCCGCTTGCCGAACAGATCCGCGACCACCGTCTTGGTCATGTCATCCCGCGTGGGCCCGAGGCCGCCGGTGGTGATCACGAACCCCGCACGGTCCAGGGCTTCGGCCAGCCCCGCGCGGATCGCCTCGGGGCGGTCTGCGACCGTGGTACGGCGCGTGATCTCCGCGCCGGCAGCGGCGAGGGCGCGGCCCAGCTCGGCGGCGTTCGTGTCGACGGTGTGGCCGAGCAGCAGCTCGGTGCCGATGGTGAGGATTTCGAGCTTCACCCGCCGCCCTTCAGGACGGCGCGGTAGCGGTACAGGTACACGATGAGCGAGTACACGGTGAGCAGGATGGCGCCGGCGAGCGTCACGGCGACGAACCACCCGTGAAACTTGTTCCACGCCTCCTCGAGCCGGCCCGTCCAGCCGTGGCGCAGCAGCGCGTCGCGCCAGGCGAACCACGCGATCGTCGCCCCGATGAAGACGTTCTGCACCACGGCCTTGAGCTTCCCCGCGCCGGCCGCCGGGATCACCACGCCGCGCCGTTTCGCGAAGAAGCGAAAGGCGGTGATGAGCAGCTCCCGTCCCACCAGCAGCAGCGCCACCCACACCGGCAAGCTGCCCCACCAGGGAATCCCGTACAGGATGGTCGGGTGGCGCGTGAGCCAGAAGATGGGAATCAGCATGGCGAAGAGCAGCAGCTTGTCGGCGACGGGATCGAGCAGCTGACCGAGCTCGCTCACCTGGTTGCGCCGGCGGGCGAGATAGCCGTCCACCACGTCCGACGCGCTGGCCGCGAGGAAGATCAGAAACGCGATCACCTTGGGCCAGTACCCCTCGATGAAGGGGAGCAGCGCGACGACCGGCGTGAGGCAGATGCGCGCGAGGGTGAGGACGTTGGGCAGGGTCCAGCGCATGGGAGGGCGACCGCTCGCTAGCTGAGCGTCTTCAGAACCATCTTGCTCACCGTCTTCAAGGTGTCGAACACGCCGTCACCGCGCACCGCCACCGCCTCGAGGTAGGGCGCGCGGCCGATCCACTCGTTGCCCACCTTCTCCACCAGGTTCTCGCCGGCGTGCGTGGGATCGGGCGTGATTTTCTGGTGCGTCCCGTCCTCGATCGGCCACCCGGGATTGAGCGACGCCTGGAGGTCGCGCAACGGCGCCGCATTGGGGAGGTCGCGCTTGTTGTACTGGATGATGAACGGGATCTTCGTCAGGTCGTAGCCGTACTCGGACATGTTGTCGTACAGGTTCTGCATCGACTCGACGTTGGCCTCCATGCGCTCGATCTGGCTGTCCCCGACGAACACGATCCCGTCCACCCCCTTGAGGATGAGCTTGCGGCTGGCGTTGTAGTACACCTGTCCCGGCACGGTGTACAGGTGGAACCGTGTCTTGAAGCCGCGGATGGTGCCCAGGTCCACGGGGAGGAAGTCGAAAAACAGGGTGCGCTCCGTCTCGGTGGCGAGCGAGATCATCTTGCCGCGCGTGTTGGGCGAGACTTTGCCGTAGATGTGCTCGAGATTCGTGGTCTTGCCGCCCAACCCGGGGCCGTAGTACACGAGCTTGCAGTTGATCTCGCGGGACGCGTAGTTGATCATCGACATGGGGCGCGCGTCCTCTCAACCGAAGAGTTTGTCAATTTCGTCTTCCGCCCCTTCGAGCAGGCCTTTCTCGGACGCCGCCGGTCCCGTGCCGACCCGCTTGAACATCGCCTCGAACACGCGGTTCAGATGCTCCACGGCTCCCTTGCCCTTCAGCTTGACGAGGCCGAGCGTGGTGCGCTGGTCGAACAGCACGACGAGAATGACCCGTTTCGCCACGTCGGCGAGGAACATGGACTCCTTCTCGCCCTGATGCACGAGCGAGGCGAACTCGTGCTCCCCGATCATTTTGGCGAGCTGGTCGTTGGCGCTGAAGTCGGCGGCGGTGAGCGACGCGAAGGCGGCGGAGTCGAACTGCGGTGGGTCGCCCACGGTGGCCACGAGCTGGCCGGTGCGATCCACCAGCAGCGCGCACCGGGCGTTCGAGTCGCGCAGATACGCCTGGAGATGCTGCTGGATCTGCTTGAAGTCGCTCTCGGAGAACGACCAGCTCGCGGCACCCGCCATCACCCGGCCTCGGTCTTGTCGGACTCGGTCATGTCCCGCCGCGCGAGCAGCGCCTGCGCGATGGTCACGCCGTCGGCGTACTCGAGGTCGCCCCCGATCGGGATGCCGCGCGCGATGCGGGTCACCCGCACGCCCGTCGGCTTGAGCAGCTGCTGCAGGTACGTCGCAGTGACCTCCCCCTCCATGGAGGGATTGGTCGCGATGATGACCTCCACCACCCCGACGGCGCCTCCGTTGGTGACGCGCGCCAGCAAGCGGTCGAACCCCAGCGCCTCGGGCCCGACGCCCTCGAGCGGCGACAGCCGCCCGCCCAGCACGTGATAGCGGCCGCGAAAGCGTCCGGCCCGCTCGATCGCCGTGACATCCGACGCCTCCTCCACCACGCACAGCACGCTCGCGTCGCGCCGCGGGTCGCGACAGATGGCGCACGGGTCCTCGTCCGTGAGCGTGCCGCACACACCGCAGGTCGTCACACGCTCGCGCACCGTGCGGATCGCGTCCGCGAGGCGCGCGGCGCTCTCCGCCGGCTGCTTCAGCAGGTAAAACGTGAGCCGCTGCGCCGTCTTCCGTCCGATCCCGGGGAGCTTGGCCAGCTCCGTCACGAGATCATCGATGGCCGACACGGCGCGCTAAAGCGGCGGTTGCAGCGGAAACGGGAACGGCAGGCCCGAGGCGAGCTTCTTCACCTCCGCCTGGTACAGCTCGGCGGCACGCTGCTGCGCCTGCGACACCGCGGCGAGCACGAGGTCCTCGAGCATTTCCACGTCCCCCTGGGCGATCGCCTGGGGGTCGATCTTGATCGCGCGGATCTGCCCGCGCCCATCGGCGGTGGCCGCGACGATGCCGCCGCCCGCCGTGCAGGTCACCGTCTGCTGGGCCAGCTGGGACTGGATCTCGGACAGCCGGTACTGCATCTGCTGTCCCAGCTGCAGCAGGCTGGATAAATCCGCCATACGTCGAAAGTTACCCCTCGCCTAAACGGGTGGCAAGCTACTCGAGCAACTCCAAGTCCAGCGCATCCACGGCCGCATCGAGACCGGGGTCACGCGCGCGCAGCGCCTCCAGCCGCTCCGCCCGCACCCCCTGCTCCGTGAGACGGCCTGGCCGCGGAGCGGACCGCTGCCCCGGCTCCCCCCGCTCCCCCCGCTCCCCCTCCCCGCTCCCCGCTGCCTCGAGCCTGATGCGCACCGGCTCGGTGACATAGCGACCGATCAACTGAGCCAGCGACTCCCGTTGCCGCTCCAATCCCTCGGCGTGGACCGGGTCGAGCGCCCGCGCCACGACGGTCGTGCCGTCGATCGCGCTGGGCTCGACCGCGGGCAGCAACGCGCCGAGCATCGGCTTCTCGCGCCGCGCGTCTTCCACGATCCGAGGCCAGAGTGAGCGCAGACGGTCGAGGGTGAGGGGACCTTTTTCGGGGACGGGGGACGGGGGACGAGGGACGGGTGCGGCATCGCGCAGCACCGGCGCTGGTGTACTCGTCGGATTACCCGTCCCCCGTCCCACGTCCCCCGTCCCCTTGCCGAGGGCCCGAAGCACGTCGGCGATCTCGACCGTCCGCGCCATCATCGCCCACCGCAGCAGCAGCAGCTCGACGACCAGCCGGGCGTTGCCGCCGGCGCGCAACTGAGGCTCGAGCTCGGTGAGGACGGCGAGCAGACGCACCACGTCCGGTGCGGGGAGGGGGGAACGGTACCGCTCGATCAGGGCCTGCATCGCCTCCGTGAATCCCTCGGGCTTTCCGCCGAGGTTCGCCATCAGCACCGCGCGCAGGACGTCCCCGGCGCCGATCACGAACTCGCCCAGATCCGCGCCGCCATTCACCAGCCGCTCGACCAGAGGGAACACGCCGGCCGAATCGCGCTCGGCGACCACACGCAACAGCTCGCCATAGACGTCGTCCGGGATCAGACCCAGCACGTCGCGCACGCGGTCGGCGGTCACCGGCCCCGAGCCGAACGACACGACCTGATCGAGAATCGACAGCCCGTCGCGCATTCCGCCGTCCGCGCTCTTGGCGATCAGGCGCAGAGCGTCGTCGGCGGCCTCGAGTCGTTCCGCCGCCACCACCTGGCGCAGGCGCTCGACGATGGCGTGCGGGCCGATGCGCCGGAAGTCGAAGCGCTGCAGCCGGGACAGGATCGGCGCCGCGCTTTGCGCGATCTTCTGCGGCTCGGTGGTGGCGAAGACGAATACGACCCCCGACGGCGGCTCTTCGAGAATCTTGAGCAGCGCGTTCCACGCCTCGCGCGTCAGCATGTGGGCCTCGTCCACGATATAGACCTTGTGGCGCCCCTCCGCCGACGCGGCGTACATGGCGCGCTCCCGCAGGTCGCGTGCGTCGTCGACCCCGCGATTCGACGCCGCGTCGAGCTCCACCACGTCCAGGTTGGCGCCGCCGGTCCAGATGCGCGTGCACGAATCGCACTCGCCGCACGGCTCGCCCGCTACCCCGCTCGACTGCCGCCGCTCGCAATTCAGCGCCATCGCGAGGATGCGGGCTGCCGTGGTCTTCCCCACCCCGCGGGGACCCGCGAACAGGTATCCATGGGCCACGCGACCGCCCGCCACGGCGCCGCGCAGCGCCGCCGCGATGTGATCCTGGGCGATCAGGTCGGAGAAGCTTTTGGGACGATACTTGCGAGCGAGAGCGATCATGGGACGCAATCTAACGCGGAACGCGGAAGTCGGAACGCGGTTTCAAACGCGGAACGCGGAAGTCGGAACGCGGAACATCAGAGCCACCCTCCGGGCTCGACGGCTCACCTTCTGTTCCGCGTTCCGCGTTCTCACTTCCGCGTTCATAGGAGACCTGCGGACCTGGGGCAATGGAAAGCTAGTGGCAGGGCGTCGCTCCCGAAACTGGGGCCCGTGCCACCGTGACGCTCACATCCTCACGTTGGCGCGACGCCACCACGACGAGGCTCGTCGACCCTTCTTGCACCGCGGCGACGCGCACCACGCCCCCGGCGGCGTCGGCCCCGACGAACGTCACCCGCACCACGCCGCGGTCGCCCGTCGCCGCCTGCAGTCCCGTCACGGCGGCGTCGTTGCCGAAGCTGTCCTGGGCCGTCACGCGCAGCACGGCGGCGCCACCGGGCGCGAGCGCGATGCGGCGCTCGACCCGCGCCTCGCCGCAGCGCAGCGTGAGTTTGGCCGCGGGACCGGGCTCGGCATACAGCGTCGCCTGCCGCTCGATGGCGCCCACCTGCGCCTTCACTGCCACTGGGCCGACCCTCGGGCCCACCGTCAGGTCGACGTGGACACGCCCGTTCGAGTCGGTGACGACCCGCTCCGCGCCGAGCCACCCGTTCGTGATGGACAGCGCGACGTCGCGTCCCACGGCGGGGAGGCCGGCGGTGTCGCGCAGCTCGAACAGGAGGGGCACCGGCGGGTGCGCGCCCGCCGCCGCGTGCTGCCCCACGCCCAGCACGAACCCGCTCGCCACACCGGACAACGGGGGTCGATGCGGCGGTGCAGCCGCCTCGCTCGCGCCCGGCGCGGTGGCGCGGCGCACGCACCCATCGATCGCGCGCAGCACGACCGGCTCCGCCCCGAGGGCCACCAAATCGGCTCGGTCCCGGCTGGTCGGTGTGAAGCTGAGACAGCTGCGATGGATCAGCGCGGCGAGCTCGTCCGGCGCGAGCGTGGGCCCCGAGAGCAGCCGCAGCAGATCGGTTTTCCGCAGCGGCTCGCCGCCCCTCCCCTGAGCATACGCCGGCGCTGCGGCGAGCAGGAGGAGGACTACGGCCGGGCGCATCCCGATTGCTCGAACTTGCGCTCCACCGAATCGACGCGGGCGTACAGCGCCTGATCGCGTCCCGCGCGCGTGCCGTCGAGCACGCCGGCGCCGCGGCGCGCGGCGTTGTACGCAACCCACCGGGTCTCCACGAGTTCGAGCCCGCGCGCCAGCCCCGCGCACGCCAGCTGCCTCTGGTCGAACAGCCGGGCCCGGTCCGCGAAGGTGCGCACCACCTGCGTCACCGAGTCGCCGGCCAGGTCGAGCTTGGTCCGGGCCGGAGCTGAGGGCGGGGGCTGAGGCGGCCCGGCCGGGCGCGCCGCAGCCGGAGCGGCCCCGGTGTTGCCGGACGGCGCGGGGCGCGACGCCGCGGGCGGTGTCACGGTGGGCGGGGTTGGCTTCGCGGGCGGCCGGGCAGGTGCGGGAGCGCGGCGCCGCAGACCGGCGACGAGGCCGGCGACCTTGCCGCCCAGGGCGGAGACCTTGGCACTGATCGTGGACCCCACCCCGGTGATGGTCGACCACTTGGGCAGCGGCAGCTCCGGCTGGAACCACCAGTACGCACCGGCGGCCACGCCACCCAGCACGAGGACCAGCAGGGTGCGCGTCACCGACCGGGGGAGCTTGAGCCTGCGGCGTGGCGCCCGCGGGGCCTCGAGCTCCTCGTCGTAGTCTGCCTCCGCCCCCGCCCCCTCGCGCGCCTCGAAGTCGTCAGGCCAGACCGCGGGTTCGGGCCGGTCATCGTCCCGCGGCGCCTCCGGCGCGGCGGGGACCTCTTCGGGCTCGGGCTCTGGCTCGGGCTCGGGCTCGGGCGCCGCTCGCGGCCGCACGGGCGGTCTTTCAGTCGGAGGCGGCGCGACGTGCCGGGGCGGGGGGGGAGGCGGGGGAGGCGGGTGCGGTGGGGGCATGTCTTCAGCCGCCGTCAGGAACCTGAGCTCGCCGTCGTGCTCGGGCTCGGGCGGCGGTGGGGTCGGCCGGGGCGGCGGGGGCGGCGGGGGCGGCGGAGCCGGCGTGAACTTGGGCGCCCCGGGTGGCTTCGCAGCTACCCGGGGCCTGACCTGCGTGATGGCGGCCGGCGCAGTTGCGCCGGTCGGCGTGGCGGGATTGAACGCGCGGTAGTTCTTCCACGTCACAAAGGAGCGTTTTTTCCCATCGGGCCGGATCGACTCGGGCGCCAGCAGCTCGTAGAACGGCTGCGACGTGCCGGTCCACGCCTCGTCCGTCCCCGCGCGGAAGAACGACGCGGCGGGCTCCGCGGGATCCGTCCCCAGCAACAACGCCACCTGCCACGGCTCGGCGAAATAATGCTCGTGCGTCTCTAAGTCGTGTCCCGACAGGGTGAGCGGCAGCGGCGCGTGGGTGTGGTACCAGCCGATGAGGCTCGCCCGCTGCTGCTCGAGCTGCTGCTGGATATGGTCCCACAACCGCGTCACCACGTCGCGCGTGCGATCGCCGTAGATCGCCTGGTTCAGGCGCACCGCGACGTCGATCACGAGGTAGGAAACGCCGGTCTCGGGACACTCGCACTGGTCGCCGAGCAGGAAGCCGAGGATGCCCTGGCCCGGGCGGTGCGGCGTCGCCAGGTGCTCGAGAATCGCGGTGAGGGCGGCTTGCGACAGGAAGACGGGGAAGAGGATGTTGCCGGGACGCTTGGGACCCGCGCTGGCGGGGCTCCACAGGATCGACCGGCCGACCGGAATCGGCTGACGCAGCGGACCGGGAGTGGTCATGTCAGAAGATAAAACGTTGGTGGAGGTTGGGGAGGTTCTGGAGGTTGGTGGAGGTTGTGGAGGTTGGGGAGGTTGGGGAGGTTTGGGAGGTTGTCACGTCGGCGGTGCAACGGGGAGCTACGCGCCAGCGAGGCCCGCCGGCACCACTTGCTCGCGCTGCGAAACCCCGTGCCCGGGGTGCCCATAGAGCATCACGCGGTGGTCCGCGATGATCCGCTCGAGCATGGCCCCGAGGTTCATGGAAGGCTGGTACCCGATGAGCCGCTCCAGCTTCGAGATATCGGGGAGGCGGCGCTGCATGTCTTCGAAGCCCGGCTCGTAGGCGCGCTCGAACGGCACCAGCACGATGTCGGAGCGGCTTCCCACCATGTCCTTCACCATGCGGGCCAGGTCGTAGATGGTGATCTCGGCCGTGTGGCCGACGTTGAACACCTCGCCCGAGGCGCCGGGATGGGCGATCAGCGCGACCATCGCGTCCACGACGTCGCCCACCCACGTGAACGACCGCCGTTGCCGGCCGTCGCCGTAGACCGTGAGCGGCTCCCCCGCGAGGGCCTGGTGCACGAAGCGCGGCACGACCATACCGTACTGGCCCGTCTGGCGCGGACCGATCGTATTGAACATGCGCAGCACGGTGACGGGCAGGCCGAACTCGCGCGCGTAGGCCAGCGCCAGGTGCTCGTCGATGATCTTGGACGCCGCGTAGCACCAGCGGGACTTGGACGTCGCCCCGAGCACCAGGTCGTCGGACTCGGCGAATTTCGCCCGGTCGAGCTTGCCGTACACCTCGGACGTCGAGCTCAACAGGACGGCGCGTCGGTGTTTCGCCGCCAGCTCGAGCACCACCTCGGTGGACTTGATGTTCGTGGCGATCGTGTGCACCGGGCGCTCGACGATGAGTCGCACACCCACGGCGGCCGCGAGGTGGAACACCACGTCCGTGTCCGCGACGAGCGGCTCCATGACGTCCGCCCTGAGCACCGAGTTGAACGTGGCGCCGAAGTGCGGTCGGTCGTGAAAAGCGGCGATGTTCCGCACCCGACCCGTGGAGAGATCGTCGATGACGTGCACGCGCCAGCCGCGCTCGAGCAGCGCGCCCGCGAGGTGCGAGCCGATGAAGCCCGCGCCCCCCGTGATCAGCGCACGGCGGCTCACGAGGTCGCCTCCGCGGGCGGCCGCGCCTCGGCGACATCCCAGCGCACGTCGAAATGCACGAGCCGCGCGCCCTGGGCGCGACACAGGGCCCCCAGCTCCGCGAGGCGACCCGGCGCGAGCGCCGTCCCTGGAACGACCAGGTCGGTGACTCCGAGCGAGCGCACCAGATCGTGCAGCCGCGGGCCATCCGGGTAGACGGGGTAGCCCTGGAAGTCGCGGTCCCGGCCGCCCAGGTCGTCTTCCACGAAACCGACCGGCCGGAGACCCAGCTCGGGGCGCGACAACATCTCGGCCAGCGCGTCGCGGCCCACGCGGTCCGTACCGACGATCAGGGCGCGTCGCCCCTCGGGCTGGCCGCGCTGGTAGACGTACTCGAGCACCCGAAATGCGAATCGGGCGCCGGCGACGAGTGTGAGCATCAGGTACAGGTGCAGCAGCAGTTGCGTGAGGGACACGGGGACGCCGAGCACGGCGATCGCGGCGAGACCGAACAGGCCGCCCACGCCCACCGCGCGCAGCGCGCGCGCCGCTTCCGCCAGCCCCGCGTGCCGATACGATCCGCGGTACAGGCCCGCGAGCTTGAACCCCGCCAGCGTCGCGGTGACGACGACCGCCGTCTCCGCGATCGCGGCCTCCCAGTCGCCACCGCCCCCGGCGAGCGCCCAGCTCGCCAGGAACGACACCGCGACCGCGACGCCGTCATACGCCACGTGGATGCTGCGCCGGCGAAAGATCCTGCTCTCGAGCAGCGGCAGGAACGCGCCCCGGTCGAGCAGGCGGAGCTCTTCGTACAGCCAGCGCGGGGCCACGTACACGATGGCGGCGAAGACGAGCAGCGCGCCCAACAGACCCACGGCGGGCCGCTCCACCGCCGCCAGCCCGAGCGCGCCGGTGACGCCGGCGCAGACGAGCAGCACCGCGACCATCGTCCACGCGGGGAAGCCGAGCTCGAGCAAGCGATGCGGCACGTGACGGCGGTCGGGGATGAACAGCCCGGCACGGCCGCGCTGTAACAAGAAGCGCTCGCGCGACGAGCCCGGGCGCACGACGGCGAGCGCGCGCAACACCCGGCGGGTCACCGTCAGCCCGCACTCCGCCAGCGGGACGGCCACGGCGAGCAGGGCCGGCACCGCCAGCCAGGCGCCGTCCCGCTCCAGTCCCACGAGCGACGCGCTACCCAGCAAGAATCCCACGAGCAGGCTGCCCGAATCGCCCAGGAAGATCCGCGGCGAGCGGAAGTTGTGGGGCAGGAAGCCGAGCAGCGCGCCGGCGAGGCCGAGCAGCACGGCGGTCGCCACGACGCGGTCGAGCCCCAGCGCCGCGAGCCCGAGCGCGAGGGCGCAGACGAGCCCGATGCCTCCCGCCACACCATCCGCGACGTCCATCATGTTCACCGCGTTGGTGAGCGTGACGATCCAGAGCACGCCGACGAGCGGCCCGACCCAGCCGAGCGGCAGCGGCACCGTGTGTGGACCGAGCGCGATCGCCACTGGGGCTTGCGCGACCAGCACGACGGCGCCGGCGGCCGCGATCTCGAGCCCGAGCTTGAGCGTCGCGGGCAGGCCGCGCCAATCGTCGAGCACGCCCACGACGAGAACGACGAGCGCCGCCGCGCCCAGCGCGGCCCAGCGTACCACGCCGCCGCCCGCCAACAACGCCGTGCGCAGTGCCGGGCTCGCGGCGAACGCCGCGAGCAGCGCGATGGCCAGCGCGGCCGCGACGGCCACCCCGCCGAGCCGTGGCACGGGGGTGGTATGGACCTTCCGCTGGTCGGGCAGGTCGAGCACGCCGAGCGCGAGCGCGGCCCGCCGCACCAGGGGCGTGAGCGCCAGGCTCAGGAGCGCGCTGGCGACGAGGGCCCATCGGAAGACCGGTTCTGGGAAGCGCATCTTGTGACTTGCGCCTCCGTCAACCCTGTGGCTTCACCGCAACACCGGCGGGTTGCTCGGAAAAGAACTCGGGGGAGGGGAACGCCTCCCCAGCCTTCGCGCATTAAGAGAGTCGCTGGCGGCACACTCGTCAAGATGGCCTATTTCCTGAAGATGGCCCATTTCCTGGGGTTGCGGACTCAGGGAGAACGACGTACTTCTAGGCGGGCGTAGCGTCGACTCCACAGGGGGGATCATAAGGCCTCGGACGGGCAGGGTGGACGAGCTGGACGGGCAGGCCGCGCTGTCGTGGCACGGCCTGGTGGCGGCAGCGCGGCGCCAGGCCCCGTGGCTGCTGGGAACCGCCGGGTTGGTCGTGTCGCTCACCCTGCTGTTCACGCTGCGCCAGCGACCGGTGTACGAGGCGCGCGCCACGCTGCGCGTGGAGGAGCAGCACGGCCAGGGAAACCCCACCGACCTGCTGTCGGCGCTGCAAGCTCCCTCGACCATCGAGACGGAGACCGAGATCCTCCGCAGCCGCAGTGTGGCGGAAGACGTGATCGACTCGCTCGGCCTGCAGGGGACCGGGCCGGCGAAGGACCTGCGGGAGGCGCTGCGGGTCACCCGGCCCCAGGCGAACGCGGCGATCCTCGCGCTGAGCTACCAGAGCACCGATCCGGACCTCGCCGCCCGCGTCGTGAACACGGTGACGCGGTCCTACATCCGCCGGCGCAACGAGTTCCAGAAGCAGCAGGCACACGCCGCGATCGTGTTCCTCGAGGCGCAGGTGGGCACGATCGGCGGCGAGCTGGAGGAAGCGGAGCAGGCGCTCGAGGCGTTCCGGCGGGCGCACGTCGTGATCGACCCGCAGGTGCAGGCGGGGGAGCAGGTGCGGCGGCTGGCCGAGCTGCGCGCGCGGCAGGAAGAGCTGACCGGGGAGCGCTCACAGCTGCGCGACCTGCTGGCCCGGGCGCAGCTGCCGACGGAGAGCGCCGGGACCTGGGCGGACTTCGTGGGCGCGCCATCGCTGATCACGAGCCCGGCGATGAGCGGCATCGTGCAGCAGCTGTCGACGGTGGAGGCGGAGCGGGCGCGGCTCCTCACGTGGCGCACGCCGGCCGACCCCGACGTCGGGGGCCTGGACCGCACGATCCTCGTGCTGCGCACGCGCCTGGCGCAGCTGGTGGAGAGTCAGCTCCACGGCCTGGACGACGCGGCCCGCTCCACGGACTCGACGCTCGCCCGGTTCGACGTCGCGCTCGCACGGGTGCCGGCGGTCGAGCTCGACTATGCCCGGCTGCGGCGTCAAGTGGACCAGGACACCCAGCTCTTCACCTTGCTCCAGACCCGGCTGAAGGAGTCGGAGATCTCCGAGGCGATGGAGGTCGCCAACATCCAGGTGGTGGACCCGGCGATCGTGCCGACCCAGCCGGTCGGCCCGCGCCGTGTGACGAACCTGCTGTTCGGGACGGCGGGCGGGCTGCTGTTGGGCCTGCTGGTGGCGCTGGTGCGGGAGGGGAGCGACACGCGGGTGCGCTCGCGCGACGAGGTGGTGCGGCTCACCGAGCTGCCGCTGCTAGCCGCGATCCCGCGGATCCTCGTCAAGAACGGCCACCGCGGAGCGAAGCAGCTGGCGCAGCAGATCGAGACGCGGCTCGTGATCCAGCATTCGCCCAAGAGCCCCGCGGCGGAGGCGTACCGGGCGCTGCGCACCAACGTGGCGCACTCGACCACGCAGCGCGACCGGCCGTTGAAGACGCTGGTCGTCACGAGCCCGGAGCCGCGGGACGGGAAGACGACGACGGCGGTGAATCTCGCGATCACCCTCGCCGAGCAGGGGCACCGCACCGTGCTGGTGGGGGCGGACCAGCGGCGTCCGGTGCTGCACAAGGTATTCCATGTCGCCCGCGCGCCGGGGCTTTCGGACCTATTGAGCGGCACGGCGCAGCTGGACGACGTGATCCACTCGATCGACCTTCCCGACTACGCGCGGGGCCGGCTCGATTTCATCGCCGCCGGCCGGTCCGTGCCCAATCCCGCGGAGCTGTTGGGTTCGCCCGCGACGCCGCGCCTGCTCGAAGGCCTGGCCGCGCGCTACGACGCGGTGGTGCTCGATACCCCACCCCTCGGCGTCGTGACCGACGCCGCGGTGCTCGCCACGCTCGCCGACGGCGTGATCTTCGTGGCGCGCATGGGGGCGACCCACGGCGAGGCGCTGCGCCGGGCGGTACAGGAGCTCGAGGAGATCGGCACGCGCATCGTGGGCACCGTGTTGACCGACGTGCACCGCAGCGCCGATCGCCACGGCTACGCCTATGACGCCTACTACTCCTATTACTCATCGGACGAGGACGACGGTGACCCGCCGATCCGCAGGCGGAGGCGGCATGGTTGACCGCCGCGTGGTGAGCGTCTTGCTCGGTGTGTTGTGGGCGGCGCCACTCGCCGCCCAGCAGACCCCCGCCCCCGCCCCCGACCCGGTGGCGGTGACCGCGGGGGTGCGGCCGGGCGACGTGATCCGCGTGTGGATCTGGCGCGAGCAGGACTACTCGGGGGAATTCCCGGTGGACGCGCGCGGCACCGCCGTGCTGCCCCTGCTGGGCGAAGTGCGGGTGCCGGGGAAGACGGCGGAGCAGCTCTCCGACACGCTGCACGACGCGTATCGCAAGTATCTCAAGAACCCCTCGATCCAGGTGACGGTGCTGCGGCGGGTCAGCGTCCAGGGCGAGGTCGCGAAGCCGGGGCTCTACCCGGCGGACGCGACGATCACCGTGGGCGACCTGGTCTCGCTCGCCGGCGGCGTGACCCAGAACGCCAACCGCGACAAGATCCGGCTGGTGCGCGATGGCAAGGTGATCGTCTCGGGGCTCGGGCCCGGGACGGTGCTGCAGCGCTCGCCGGTGCAGTCGGGGGACGAGGTGTCGGTCTTTCTCTACGGTGGGGTGAGCGCCGCCGCGGCGCTCGCGGTGCATTTCATCACGCAGTAAAGCGGTGCCCCGGGCTTGCGGGGCTGGCCGAGCCGAGCGTATGCTCGGCGCATGGACAGGAACCGCCCGGCGGGCCGATTGATGTCGATCGACGAGTATCTCTCCTTTGAAGAGCGGAGCCCAGTCAAGCACGAGTACGTAGCCGGCGAAGCGTACGCCATGAGCGGCGTCACCACGCGCCACAACTTGATCACGCTCAACATCGTTAGGCATCTCCACGCCGTCGCACGCGCACACGGGTGCAGAGTGTTTGCGACGGACGTGAAGCTGCGGGCGGCGGCGGACCGGATCTATTATCCCGACGTGATCCTCGCCTGCGGCACGGCCGCCGCTGTGGAGCTCATCGTCGAGGCGCCGTCCGTGATCGTCGAGGTC
>WNFY01005147.1_pt1 | contig 20837 bp, 17 predicted proteins | sample 5400091 | NCBI WGS metagenome assembly WNFY01 (sample SAMN13153364, study PRJNA577476) | soil metagenome | isolation source: 60 cm soil or saprolite under grassland replicate 1 | place: USA:California | collected 2016-06-15
CGGCTTTTCGGTAGCATGCTTGTGCTGCAGAATTCGTTTGGCTAACGAGCAAGCAGACGGATTTTGTGCGACTCAATAGACTGTTCGTCAGCTGAGTCATACATCTTGCGCCATAGCCGTTGCCGCGGTGTTCTGAGCTGACGTATACGCCCTCGAGATAAATTACTTCGGGAGTATCGCTGACGATGTCGGCCTTAAATTTCAACCGTTCTTGCTCGACCGACACCCATACGCGTCGTTGTTCGACGCGCCGCGCACAGCGTCGCCGAAAGCCTTCCGGGTCTGCTTCGAGTGCATTAATTCCGCTCTCCTCGAATGCCGTCTGCGCATGAGCCGGCACAATTAGATCTAGATCCTTCAATGTCGCCGGTCGTAAGGAAGGGACGGTTTCAACGTTCGACGCCACTCGTTTCTCGAACAAGGAATCGCGACAAACCATTCGCGGCGTTTGCCCTCCTCTTACATAGTATTTAAGAAACTGACTCACCTGATTCTCCTCGCCGAGGACCGTGTGCGCACTGGGGCAACCCTGGGTCAGTGAGGCGAAAGCGGCTAAAGCTGGATCGGCTTCCGTCTCGAAGAGCGTTATATGACCGATCAAAGCCACACCCTGGAGACGTCCCTCAGCATCGCGGGAACCATAAAACCAACCGCGATTGAAGTCGCTTACGAGGCCGTTGTCACGTATCCAGCTCGTCATGATGAAGGTGTGACGGGGCCGCGCGGCAAGAAAATTCAGCACTTCATCCTTGTGACTGTTCACGAGACTATGAACTCGTTCACTGCCAGCCGGGATTGGCGGGGCCGTTTTGTTTTGAGACATAGTGAGCATGGTTGAGTCCTTTCCGAGTTATGGATGAGTCATTCGTGCAGAGTTAAATTCAAAACTCAGTAGCTGAGACAATCGATTTCCGTGTCCAGAACGACGTTCAGATTGGAGGTAAGATCGCCGTCGAGCATTGCGGCTTGCGCCTGAACATAGACATCACTCACGATCGTGCCATCACTGACGATGGTACCGTCGCTGGCAATTACGCCGTCGCTAACGATGGTCCCGTCGTTAATGATGACTCCATCACTAACGATTGTCCCCATGCTTAAGAAAAGCACCCCGCTGCTGATAGTAAGTCCGCTACTAATCAAAATGCTGTCACTGACGATTGTGCCATCGCTCACAATGGTGCCGTCGCTGACAATGGTCCCATCGGCGATGATTACGCCGTCACTAACTATGGTCCCATCGCTCACAATTGTGCCGTCGCTGACGATAGTGCCATCGCTAACAATCGTGCCCAACGCGTAAACGGGCTGATACTTGGTGATCAAGCCGGTACCCTTCGCCCAGTGCTGGCCCAGTATAATGCCCTGCGACCAGGTGAACGTTTGTCCGGCAATAGTAGTCTGGGGGGTGGGTAGAATAAGCGTCGTCAATAATGAACTCCCAACAGGTTTGGTTGTTCCTAAATTCGTGCGTACCAACCGAGCAAGTCGCACCGCGCCTTCAATGTTAACTTCGCCTGCCCCTTGCTCGAACATATTGAAGCCCGAGAGCGGCTGAGCCGTGTACATAAGAATGGCTTTAACCATGTTCGGCGTCAGAGTCGGATTCGCTTGCAGCAGCAGCGCCGCCGCGCCGGCAACCACCGGCGTCGACATCGAGGTTCCACTGAGATACATTTGGTCGCGACCAGCAACCGGGCTGACGTTTGCGTCAAGTTGAGGATTTTGGCTCACCAAAAGATTGTTTGCAGATTGGGCGGCGATGATCTTATTGCCTGGGGCAACGAGATCGGGCTTAATGAGATGATCGTAATGCTTCAGACCCGCTTCATCAGTCCAATAGCTTCGCGTCGGACCGCGCGAGCTGTAGCTGGCAATGCCATCGTCATTTCGTCCGTCCGTGCCAAAAGTATTGGCAGCGCCTACTGTAATAGCGGATGGTTCGTTGCCCGGGCAGTGAATTGCTCCATAGACTTTTTGACCTGCGGCGTTCTTGCCATTGTTGCCGGCGGCGGCAACAACGACAACACCTAAATCAACTAAACGACGCACGGCGCGACAAATCGGATCATTCTTGTATGAGTCAACAGCGGGGGTACCCAGACTCATATTGACAACCCGAATGTTATAGGTGGTTTTGTTACCCAGGACCCAATCCAGTGCTTCCAACGTGCCCGAGACCGTTCCGGTTCCGGTCGCGTTCAGCACCCGGAGATTAATGAGCTTCGCATTTGACGCGATTCCGAGATAAGCGGCATTTGATATGCGGCCGTTGCCCGCTGCAATGGCGGCGACGTGAGTACCGTGGCCGTAAGGATCATCAGTCCTATTCTCGCCAGTGAAGTCCTGGCTAAAGACCACGCGGCCGTTATTGCTCTTGTCAAGAAAATCGGTGTGGCTCGTGTAAATGCCTGAGTCAAGGATAGCGATGCCTATGCCCGTTCCATCAACTCCGCTGGAGGTGAGGGTCGAGTTGCGCACCAAATCAGTACCCGTAGTAGCCGTAAGATGACCACTGGAAAGTGTCGGCCTATCGGCGGAGACATAAGATACTTCGGGAAAAGCCGCGACGGCATCAACAACACTCGCCGGCATTTCGACGGCATGCGCACCAAGGTTTTGGAACGTCTTCCTGACATGCACGCCATTGCTATTCAGGAGCGAGTTCAAGTCTCCGCTCATCGGCGCGCGGAGCTGAAGAATAACTTTGACAGTATCCGCGTTGCTGGCGCTGTGCGCTTTACCCAGCAAATCAGGCGACACTTTCGTCGGCTTGCTCAGTGATTGTGCGCCGGCGCGGTCGTTGACCATAATTCCGCCGCTCAGACTGAGCACCAGTGATAAGCAGGTTAATATGGTTGCGGTGTAGCGTTTCATCTTTTTCATTTCATCTGTCCCCAATCGTCTTCAAGTTTTGCTTCGTTCTGTCCTATTACCGTTATCTGCGGGCCCGCAACACCCGCGACGCCTGTAATCCTCCATCACATCGAATCGCTGCTGACAAAAAGGCCGTTCATCTTCGAAAAGAAAAGGAACGGCCGCAGAATTAGTAAGCAGCGTCCTTCGGGAACTCCCACTACCATATTCCACGGAATTGGAACTTAGGCTGGTAAGTGCATGCCGACTCGGGCTTTCGCCACGAGGCGGCTCTTAACGGTGACGGAATTCTGGAAAAGAACAGGCTCGACAGAATCGAGCGCACCATCGCTTCGCGAGTGGTGTGCCAAGGTATCTTAGGGACGAATTATTTGAAGAAAGGCCAGTAAAACGAGGGGTTTTCAACGTATCCCCATCCAGTGTCCTGCTCTTCCGAAATCTATCGATTTGACTTGGGGAGCCTCAATCTGACTGACTCGGTTGACCGACCCTCAAGGTCTGAAGGCGATGATCAATTGCGGATCCGCAGATACAAAAAAACCGCCCGGTGGATCCCACACCGAGCGGTTCATCACAGGAGGAACCGAGTGTTATCGTGTGCCGCTGCGCCAACGACTAATGCGAGGCTCTTTCTGTTAGCAGCACGTCCGGAATAACCTCGATTGCTCAGATGAGTTTTGGCGGATTCGGGTTGCTAGGAGTGCTATCGCTTGATTTAGGTTGGGATTTGGCAGGCGACGAGCCAGAAATAACAAGTCCGCAGTCCGTCTTCCCCTCACTTTCTGCAGCACAATGTTATAATCCCGCACTTCATTTGCGGAATGTCTGTTTGTATTCAGCAGTTAGCACTTAAGCATGGTTATGAGGTCACAAAAACCTGACGGTAAGCGTTTGCGAGTGGTGAGCGCGCCACAAAACGGGTCGGGCATGGGTGAAGGTCCCGAAACACCGGCTGTTGATTCGCAGCAGGCCAACTGTCCGTTCTGTTTCGGCACCGGAATGGAAGTTGTTCCCGGTGTCGGCGCCCACCGGTGCCGCTGTCAAACGCCGGATCATCGGCAACGTCTTTTCCAGGCTGCGCGAATCCCGCCGCGCTATCAGCACTGCACGCTCCAGGGTTACGTCGCAGGCGACGCTGAGCTATCAAAATGGGCGGCCAAGCGCGAAGCCCAGATAGTGCTCGATGAATATTTGTCCCTGGATGGTCGCGGACTGCTGTTTATTGGCGCAGTCGGCGTCGGCAAAACTCATCTCGCTGTCGCAATTCTGCGTGAATTGATCGAACGCTATCAGGTTCGCGGTCTGTTCTATCAATTCGGCGCCCTGCTGCGACAAATTCAGGATTCCTACAACCCGATATCGCAGAGTTCCGAATTAAAAGTCGTTCAGCCGGTTTTCGATGCCGAGGTGCTGGTTCTGGATGAGTTGGGAGCATCCAAGCCAACTGATTGGGTGCGCGATACGATGATGCAAATCATCAACACCCGATATAACGACAAGCGAGTGACGATCTTTACAACTAACTATCTTGATGTGCGGAAGAACGAAAAAGATACTGGCGAGATACTCGAGGATCGCATTGGTGTTCCACTGCGATCGCGACTTTACGAGATGTGTAAGACCGTGGTCATCGAAGGCGAGGACTATCGAAAACGATCACTGGCGCAGACGGTTTAAGATAAGACCAGGACCAGCTATTTTCAAAACTGCTTCTCAGTATAGCGCTTCCGACATTCCTCAACGGTCTGGCGCGCGCTCTCAGTGTCGTGCCAACCCGTAATCCGAGTAGTCTTTGCCTCCAACTCCTTGTAGATCGTGAAGAAGTGCTCGATCTCTCGAAGCAGATGTGGATAGAGCTCGCTGTAGTCGCGCACATCGTTGAAGATCGGATTGTTCGTGCCAACCGCTAGAATCTTTTCGTCCTCTCTTCCCTGATCCACCATCTTCAGCATACCAATCGGCCGCACGACCATCAGACAACCCACAAAACTGGGCGCATCCACTAAAACCAGCACATCGAGCGGATCGCCATCGTCGCTGAGAGTACCAGGAATGAAACCGTAGTCTCCGGGATAATGAACTGGTGAAAAGAGGTTGCGATCGAGCCGAAAGACGTGAAGTTTTTTATCGTATTCGTACTTGTTGGTCTGCCCGCGAGGAATCTCGATCACTGCGTTGACTTCGTCCGGCGCGCTGTCACCGATCGGAAGAGCGAGATAATTTGTCATGATTCAGCGGCGGCGGATAAAGGGGTCGTCGCGCCAAAAGAAATTACAGAGTAGGTCGCGCGTTGTGTCCTCTTGCTTCCTCAACTGCGGTCTGGCAGGCGGCGTCATAGCGCGCCGTCGGCAAAGCTTCGAGCCGCCGTTCTTCAATGACTTTGCCGCAACGCACGCAGATTCCATACGAACCTTCATCGATCCGCATCAGCGCCTGGTCGATGTCCGCCACCATTTGTGATTCCTGTTCGCCCAGCTTCAAGGCAAGCTCCTCGATTACGTCACGCAAGGCCACATCGGCGCTCTCTTTAGCGCCGTCGCTCGCTGCATCGACAACGGCTGCCTGCTCGTCGCCCACCAGGCGCGCATGACGACGCAGCTCTTCCAACAAGAGCTTTCGAAAATGTTCCACTCTGGTCGATTCCATAGAAGACTTCACTCGCAAACACACTCGATCAAAATGCTTAGGAACTCCGGCCTGAGATTATAACCCGCGGCGACTCGCAGCAAAAGTGTCATAAGGTTGCATGTTTGATGCCTGTTGTGCTTTCATCCGACCCCGTTATCTCTGCAACCGATCAAGAACCTTGGACGTTACCACCGTCGCAATCATTGCTGTCCTAATGTTCGTCGTCGCGCTCTTGTATTCCACAGTAGGGCACGCCGGCGCCTCAGGTTATCTCGCAGCTATGGCGTTGTTCGGCACTTCGCCCGCTGTCATGAGACCCACTGCGCTCACGCTTAACATAATAGTGGCGACTGTCGGGACCATCCGATTTCTCCGCGCCGGTTTCTTTTCGTGGCGAACGTTCTGGCCTTTCGCGGTAGCTTCGATTCCGGCATCGTTTCTGGGGGGCTGGCTGACTTTGCCAATACCTCTCTACAAAGCCCTTGTCAGCGCTGTTTTGCTATACAGTGCAGTCAGACTTTTTTTCAGTGCCAAACAAGCAGATACGAAAGATACCAAACTGGTTGCGGTCTGGGTTGCACTTGTTCTCGGCGCGGCGATAGGTTTGCTTTCCGGGCTAACAGGCGTAGGCGGCGGGATTTTCCTGAGTCCACTATTGTTACTGATGGGTTGGGCCAGGACTAAAGAGACTTCGGGAGTATCAGTCACGTTTATTCTGGTGAATTCCATCGCCGGCCTTCTCGGGCATGGATTGTTCAGCCACTTCTCGGCGATCAGCTCACTGCCTCACGCAGCTTTCGTTTGGGCCCCGGCGGTACTTTTGGGCGGGTGGATCGGGACGGAGTTAGGTACCCGGCGCTTGCCAATCTCCGGAATCAGGCGTTGGCTTTCGGTGGTTCTAGTGTTGGCCGGACTGAAACTAGTAAGCGAGGTCGTGACTATTTTGCTCTACAGATGAGTTGAGCAGCCAACAAGGGGATCGTAAGTTCATGGTGACCTGTGATCGCATAGCCCCGACCCGCCCCATCAGCAGTCGGACGCCTGACAACATTCGTCAACGGGCGATACGATTGGATGAAGTCAAGATTTGCCGTCGTGATATCGGTAAATTCGTTACCGAGATTGCGCACCAGCGTAACGCATTTCAGGAAAACTTCCGGCAGGGTTACTGCCGATCCGATGTTCAGGTAAACTCCGCCACCGTGCATTCGTCTTACTAGCTCAGCCAGCAAGCGAAAATCAGTATGCGATGTTGCGCCGAGCGCCGCACCATCTACGCTGGGATGAAAGTGTGCGATGTCACCACCGATGGTTATGAAGGCGGTGAACGGGACGCGGGCTTTGTAGGCGGCGCAAAGCAATGACATTTCTTCGTATGCAGGCTGGCGATTAATCAACGCGCGGCCCACTGCCTCTCCCAACCCAATTGAAACGCGTTGACCCTGGCTCGCCGCTTCATTCAGAAGACTTCCTGTTTCTTCGGCGCCGCCAAACTCTCCTTCACCCAGGGTTGCGTCAACGTCTTCGGACGTGGATCCGACCATCGCGATTTCCGCGTCATGCACCAGCACCGAACCGTTCGCGGCAATGGCGGTCAAAAAACCGCGCCGCATCAGATCGATCATGACCGGCGCCAGACCGGTCTTGATCACATGACCGCCGATGCCCCAGATGATCGGCTTCTGTAATTCTCGTGCGCGCCGCATGCGGCTCGCCAGATCACGTAGGCTCTGCACCGCGAGAATGTTAGGAAGCGAAGAAAGATACTCGGACAGCGAAGAATCCTCATTTACCGACGTGACAAAGTCTTTGATCGTGACTTTGCTTGAACGTGAAGCGAGTGGATAAGTACTGACTTCGTCGAGACTGAGGGGTTGAAGATCTTCGTAGATAGACATGATTCGCAGAGCGCGCGCATCCTGCGTCCGATTCGCAGGCATAATGCCTGCGTTTCTAGTTTTGTCAGTTCTCTGCGGGAAACAGTTTCTCTTCAACCAGTTCGCAGAGGATGTGGCCGACCAGGTTATGCGTTTCCTGAACTCGCTGTGTGTCATTGCTCGGAACAATCAACGCGAGGTTGCAAAGCGCGGCAACAGTTCCACCGTCACGCCCGAGCAGGCCAATCACTTTTATGTCCTGTGTGCGCGCGCGTTCGCACGCGAAGACAATATTCGGTGAAGTTCCTGAAGTGGAAATGGCCAGACAAATATCACCTTTTGCGCCGAGCGCCTCAACCTGTCGGGCGAACACATTCTCAAAACCGGTATCATTCGCTATGCACGTTAGCACGCCGCCGTCAGTTGTTAATGCAATGGCCGGCAGCGCGCGTCGGTCTTGCAGAAAACGATTAACCAATTCTCCCGTGATATGCTGCGCATCAGCTGCAGAACCTCCGTTGCCAAAGACCAAAACCTTCCCTCCCTCGTTGACAGCGCGGGCAATAAGTTCGGCCGCACGCTCAATATCGGCAGCATGAGCCTCAAAGAATCGGCGCTTCACTTCGAGACTCTCGGCAACGATGGCTGAGATGCGATCTGACATGCGTTAACTGAAAGAATGGCAGGCGAAGTATATCACGCGACCTTCTTTGAGGTTTCGCGATCTATTCGGTTTTCTTTCCGACTACCGGGAAGCGAGTCTGTCGCGTTACCGTTTCGTTTGGCAGCTCCATTTAGTAGCGGCTTCAGCACCTGTCCCGTGTAGGATCGTTTGACCGCGGTGATTTCTTCCGGAGTTCCGCTGGCAACTACGCGGCCGCCGTGCGCTCCGCCTTCAGGCCCAAGGTCGATCACGAAATCCGCACTCTTTATCACGTCCAGATTGTGTTCAATGACAATCACCGTGTTTCCGAGGCTAACCAGGCACTGAAGTACGTCGAGCAACTTGTTTACATCCGCGAAGTGCAATCCGGTCGTTGGTTCGTCAAGAATGTAAATTGTTCGACCCGTAGCTCGCTTGGATAGTTCTTTCGCCAATTTGATCCGTTGCGCTTCACCGCCAGAAAGAGTCGTAGCCGATTGGCCGAGTTTGATGTAACCAAGGCCGACGTCGAGTAACGTCTGCAACTTCGGCTTAATCTGTGGAATATTCTCAAGCAAGGGCAGCGCCTCTTCTACGGTAGTATCGAGAAGTTCGGCAATTGACTTGCCTTTGTACTTGATTGCGAGCGTTTCGCGATTGTAACGAGCTCCGCGACACACGTCGCACAAAACGTAAACGTCCGGAAGAAAATTCATTTCGATCCGTTTCAGGCCTTCACCTTCACACGCCTCGCAACGCCCGCCCTTCACGTTGAATGAAAAGCGGCCGGGCTTGTAGCCGCGCTCGCGCGATTCCGGCAACATGGCGTAAAGCTCGCGAAGCGGGGTGAAAAGCCCCGTGTAAGTCGCGGGATTAGATCGTGGTGTACGTCCAATGGGTGATTGGTCAATTTCAATCACCTTATCGATGTATTCCAAACCTTCAATCGTCTGGTGCGCGCCAGGTTCTGGCAGTGAACCATAAACGTTCCTGGCGAGCGCGCGATAAAGGATGTCAGCAACCAGAGTAGATTTACCGGAACCGGAAACGCCGGTGACGACGGTTAACAGCCCGAGCGGAAACGCCACGTCGATCTCTTTCAGGTTATTGTGACGCGCGCCACGCACAGTGATTGCCTTTCCGTTTGGCGCACGTCGTTCAGCGGGAACGGAAATCTTCAGTTCGCCGCTGATGTATTGTCCCGTAATCGATTGCGGATTTGCCGCAACATCCCCTGGTGATCCCACAGCTACGACTGCACCGCCATGGCTGCCGGCGCCTGGGCCCAGGTCGACTACGTAATCCGCTCGCCGAATGGTTTCTTCGTCGTGCTCCACCACGAGCACCGTATTACCGAGATCGCGTAAGGCTGAAAGAGTATCGAGCAAGCGACGATTGTCGCGCGGATGCAAACCGATAGACGGCTCGTCGAGAACGTAGAGCACGCCACGCAATTGCGATCCAATCTGCGTGGCCAGCCGAATTCGTTGTCCCTCGCCGCCTGACAAAGTCGCTGACGCCCGGTTCAGCGTCAAATATCCCAGTCCGACGGTCTCCAAAAATCGCAGACGCATCTTAATCTCGCGCAAGATCAGTCCCGCGATCTGTTCCTCGCGCTTATCCAGCTTAATCTGATCGAACGCTTTAATTGCGTCCTCGATCGTCATGGCGGTGTAATCCGCAATACCCCGGCTACCCACACGGACAGCCAGTGAGTCTGCGCGCAGGCGGCGACCTCCACACTCGCTACAGACAGCCGGCGAAACCATTTCTTCAATCGCAACGCGGATTTTTTCGCTGGGAGGATCATCCAGCCTTTCACGCAACCAAGGCAGCGCGCCCTTCCAATAACTCTTGTATGAATACAAGCCCTGGCGAAATTTGAGCTGTGACGACAGACCGTTAAGAAATGCTTCGCGAACGTGGACAGGCAATTCAGCGAATGGCGTCGCGCGGGTCGCCTTGAAATGATCGATAACAGCTTGCAGCGCGCTGCGCAAATACGCCGAGCCCGCTTTGTCGGCCGATCCCATAAACGCCAGTTGCTCGGCGCTTTCATTGGTGTTCGGAATCAACCTTGCCGGATCGATTTCCAGGACCGATCCCAGACCGTGGCAATGCCGGCAGGCGCCGTAGGCGGAATTGAATGAAAACGAGCGCGGCTCGAGTGGCGGCACGTTAATTCCACAAATCACGCATGCCATTTTTTCCGAATATAACTTCTCTTCACCGTCAATGACGACGACCAGGACTGCGCCATTGGTAAGTTTCAGCGCCGTACGAATCGATTCTCCCAGACGCTCGTTTATGCCGGGTTTGATCAGCAAGCGATCGATGACTGCTTCGATTGTATGGTTGCGGCGCTTGTCGAGCCGTATCTCTTCATCCAGAGAGCGCAACTCGCCGTCGATCCGCGCGCGTATAAACCCGTCGCGGGCCAGTTTCGCCAACTCCTTTTTGAATTCGCCCTTTCGGCCGCGAACAATCGGCGCCAGGATCATGACGCGTTCGCCCTCGGGCAGCGCCACAACGCTCTGCAGAATCTGATCCACGCTTTGCCGGGTGATCGCAGCGCCGCATTGATGACAGTGCGGCAGGCCAATGGACGAGAAAAGCAAACGCAGGTAATCGTAAATCTCGGTGACTGTCCCGACTGTCGAACGCGGGCTGCGCGCCACAGTTTTCTGTTCGATCGAGATTGCCGGTGACAATCCTTCGACCGAATCGACATCCGGTTTTTCCAGTTGATCCAGAAACTGGCGCGCATAAGCCGAGAGCGATTCGACATAGCGTCGCTGGCCTTCGGCGTAGATCGTATCGAATGCCAGTGAAGACTTACCCGAACCGGAAAGCCCCGTAATCACTGTCAATTTGTCGCGTGGGATGTCAACGTCGATGTTCCTGAGGTTATGCTGGCGAGCGCCTCGGATGGTGATGCGGTCAATTGCCATAATCCTTGAACGAAAGACGGGCGCCACAGAGAAGAAGTTTTGGTGACGCAGAACCTGCTATTCTAGCTGACTAGTTTCCAACCGAGCAAGCGCGCCTAACCGTGTCTTGACAGCAAAAATACAGCCACCTAGACTGCAAACTGTCTCTTTCATTGGAGTCCCTAAGTGAATCTTCCTAACGCGCTAACGCTGTCGCGAATTTTTATTGTGCCGCTGCTCGTAGTCGTTTTGCTGACGCCGCTGTCGGAGAACCTCGGCGTGCCGCGTTACATTCTGGGCGTTGCTATTTTTGTCGGGGCCGCGTTGACTGATTATTTCGACGGTAAGATTGCGCGCCGGCGTAAGCAAGTTTCCAAACTGGGAAAGTTGCTCGACCCGATTGCGGACAAGCTTTTGATTTCGGCAGCGCTGATTTCACTGGTTGAGAATCACTTGGCGCCCGCGTGGGCCGTTGTGATCATCGTGGGGCGCGAGTTTGCCGTTACGGGATTGCGCTCGATTGCTGCGACTGAAGGCGTGGTAATTTCCGCTTCGCGCATGGGCAAGTTCAAGATGGTTGCCCAGGTTGTGACGGTGGGTTTACTGATCCTTTCGTTGTCGCCGACAGGTGGAACGCCGCACGTGTCAAATTTTGGCCGGCCCTTTCCGGCGATTCAGTTTTGGACAGTGCCTGAGCTGAGGACTGCCTGGGCTCATCTGGTCGGCCCGGAACATACAACCTGGAACGATTGGCAAGTACTCCTTTACACTGCCGGCCGAGCGATGTTATGGGTCGTCGTAATCTCAGCAATCTTTTCAATGTACGGTTATTTTCGCGCTTTCTTTACTGGAGTGGTTCGCCGTAAAGAGCCGAGTTCCAAGACAGTGACTGCGCCAGCCTCAGCAACGGCAAATTGTTTTGACGCGGGCGTTGCCCGTCTCGGCAGATCGAGGTCCGCACTCAAAAAGAACGAGGCTCTTCAGCAGAAATGCTGAAGAGCCTCTTAACGATCCGCGATCGAGCTCTCCCTAACGGTCGGGCTAGTGCCCCAAACCCACGTGCTTACGCAGGTGCTACTGACAAACTACCGACTAAGGCTGCGGCGTCGGCGATGGTTGTGCTTGCGGCTCGCGCCTCAACGTTGGGGGCGCGGGTTTGCTGTTATCCGGTTTCTGCGTGCCATCCGGCGTTGTGGTCGTCGAATCGTCCGGCGTCGGTTGTCTTCGCTTCAGAGTCGGTCGCCCAGGTGTCCCATCATCAAGAGACGATTCTTCACACGCTGAAACTCGGATGAGCTAATTACGTATTCCTCGCGCTCCGGAAAACGCGAGGCCAAAACCAAAGCCGCCGAGCGACGATCGGCCGGCGCTGGATGATCCATGAACATCTTGGCAATCGTGCCCGGTTTTTTCTTGTTCTTCGCTTCCAACTTCTCGAACATGGTGGCCATAGCAGTCGGATCATAACCGGCAGCCCACATGTACTGAACACCGAGCCGGTCAGCTTCGGCTTCAGCGGCGCGGGTGAATTTCAGCATCGCCATACCTTCAAAAAAACCACCGCCGTTATAAAGCACATTACTGAGGATCGGACCCCCGAGGAGAATCCCCGCCAACATGCCGTAATTAAGAAGCTCGAGCTTCTTTTCGTTCTCCATGTAGTGCCGAGCGCAAACGTGCGCAATCTCGTGAGCCATAACGCCGGCCAGTTCAGCCTCGTTGTCCGCGGCGAGAATCAGCCCCTTGTTCACGTAGAAGAAACCGCCCGGCAGTGCAAATGCATTCACTTCGTCCGAATCGATTACTTTAATTGTGAACGGCACCTTGGCGTCCGAATGAAGCACGATATTCTGGCCTACGCGATTTACGTATTCGGTAATGATTGGATCGTCTACGAATTTGGCCTCCTTATCGACTTCTGCCGCCACTTGTCGTCCGATGCGAACTTCCTTTTCGGTGCCCGCGGCCATCTTTCCCCAGATGCCCTTATTGATGTTCCGTTTCCCGATCATGGTCGGATCTTCGTTTGTTGGTAGTTGTTTATTGCTCGAAGATTGGCTGGCTGGTGTTGGCTGAGTGCTTTGTGCGCTGCCCGCTTTTTTTTCCTGGCTGACTGGCGCAGTCGATTGATTCTGACCTTGTCCTTGATCCTTTGTTTGCTGCGGAGCAGCCAACGCCGCAACACTGCTGATCCAGAGACTCATCCCCAAGCCGGTTGCAATAGCGGCACGAGAGAAGAAACTTTTCATTTAAACCTCCAACTTCCGAGGCCGGGAGAGAAAGACCGGGCTTAATCTCTCGGTGGCCGCAACCGACCTGATTGCGACCGCTTTTAGTTTTTAAGGAACAGCACCCCGAGGCACCGGCATTGCTTTCAGCTAACGCACCGCTTTGATGCGGTGTCAACAGCCGAGGTTGCGCCGTGACTGAGGAACTTTATTCGCGCAAATTCAACTTGACCGGGGGTTCAGCTTCAGTCCGCATTATAGACCACCAGAAGCGAAAAACCTATGCAATTGCGCGTGCTTCTGAGCGCATGCTACAGTCCGACTCCCGACGGCGACCTTGAGTCGCAACGCAACGAAGCATGAAAACCTCGAGACCAAAATCCCGTTTAAGTTCGCGAAGGCAGGAGTCTGGAATTTCGATCATTGGCGCGGGGCGCCTCGGCACAGCGTTAGGCTTAGCTCTTCACGACGCTGGTTACCCAATTGAACTCGTCGTTACCAAGAGATCGGCGAGCGCTCACCGGGCAGCAAAGGCAATAGGCGCCAATACTCAAGGCGTTTCAGCGGCTCAATTAGAGCGGTCCGATGCCGGGCAGACGAAGCGACTAATCGGCAGCTCGGTGATTTTAATCGCGACTCCGGATGACGTTATTTCGACGGTCGCTGAGCAACTGGCCGCTATATTCGCGTCGACATCGGCGTCGCTGGAAGCGAAGATTTCCCGGCCACGTCATACAGCCTTGCATACCAGCGGAGCCCTGTCCTCAGCAGTCCTCCGGCCACTGCGTAGTCTTGGCTTCGCGACCGGCTCCTTGCATCCGCTGGTTTCCGTAAGCGATCCACTCTCTGGAACCAGGTCGTTTACGAAATCTTTCTTTTGTGTGGAAGGTGACATCCCCGCCGTGCGTGCAGCGACTTCGATGGTGCGCGGGCTCGGCGCAGAAACATTTACTATCGATCCCGATAGCAAGGCGCTTTATCACGCGGCCGCTGTGATGGCTTCCGGAAATGTGATTGCGCTCTTCGATATTGCTCTCGACATGTTGGAGCGATGCGGTTTGTCTCGGCGGCTGTCGCATCGAGTGCTGTTGCCATTACTCGAAAGCTCGGTAAGGAACCTGGAAGGGACAAATTCGTTTAGCGCTCTGACTGGCCCATTCGCGCGCGGTGACATTACTACGGTACAAAAACATCTGACCGCCATGGAATCGCGGAACTTGCGACCGGCGCTCGCAGGTTACCTGGCCCTCGGGGCACGGTCAGTCGCGCTAGCCAAGAAGCGAAAGCCCAGACCCGCAGGCCTCGACCGCCTTGCTCGACTGCTTTCAGCCAGTGCTAAAGAGTCTTTATAGGCGAACGGTCGGGCTCCGGTTTCTTTAAAACTTAAGCAAAAGCGAGGCTTCGGAATCTGGCCGTCGCCAAACCCAGACCTAATCGACCGCATCCAAGCACGCCGAAGGATGCGATTCCACTTAACAAAGCCTTAACACAAAAACTTGGAACTAACGCGCGACTTCGTGCGTCTGTACAAATGCGCCCGGCTTGTTAACAGTTTTTTGTGGAAATCGTCTTAACGAGGGGAGTTCTTAACAATGAGCACTGCAAAAGCTGCCATCGTTGAATCCATATCCAAACGTCGCCTGCGCGGTCTGCCATCGCGGGCGCGAAAGGCGCAGCCGGCCCAGAGGTTGGAGAAAATTAAAGAAATGGCGTCGGCATTGCTTGACGAGGCTGCCACGCTCGATCACGAGAATGCTTTGGCGGAAACGACCGCGGCAGTGGAGAACCTTAATCCGAAATCTGGTCTGGATTTCTTCAAAGAGGTTCGGCGTTTTGAGATGCGGCTGATTCGTCGCGCTCTCGAGCTTACCGGAGGCAATCAAGCCCGCGCAGCCCGAATGCTGGGATTGGGCACAACTACTCTCAATTACAAGATTAAGTCCTACGAAATGCTTTAGCTTTAGGACGCGGCTTCACCTCGGCCGCGACACCCTCAATTTACAGCTTCGGAAGCCTCGTCCGCCGGCGCAATCAACTGTTGTTCAGAGACAGCCAGCATCCGCTCGTCAAACAGATTGGAATCGATCAAGGTCTGCACCAGATACTGACCTGCCACGGGAAAGGTTACGTTTACAAAGAAACTGATGTTGTCCGCCGAGCCGTGGGTGATTTCAAATCGCGCCGGTTGCGAGACGACCAGTGCCTGTTGCCGATCGGGCATTAGAATCCGCACCTCGGAAAGATGCGCACCGTCTCCACGCCAGTGATTCACAACCGCGAGCTTTGGCAACCAGACGGGCAACTGCGGCACGACGATGCTTTGAAAAACGCCCATGTATGACAGCTTGTTTCCAACTTCCAGACGCACGTCGTCGCAAAGAAGTGTGTATAGCAGTTCGAGTTTCTGTTGCCTGGTAGTTTCCATTTGTTTTTCCGCCATCATCCTAACATCTTTTTGAAAATAGCCTCATCGATTACCTTCACACCCAGTTTATTAGCCTTATCAAGTTTCGAGCCCGGTTCAGACCCAGCCAGCACGAAATCCGTTTTCTTGCTGACCGATGACATGACTCGGCCACCATGAGCTTCAATAAGAGCGCGAGCTTCATCCCGCGTCATCTTCGGAAGACTTCCGGTCAAGACGAACTGCTTTCCTGCTAATTTTTCATCTGTTGTTGCCGGCGCCTGTTTCTCGACTTCAGTGCGCACGCCCGCTTCGCGCAAGCGCTCGCACAGGCGCTTGTTTCCCGGATCGGCGAACCAGTCGTGAATACTCTGGGCCATAGTCAAGCCGATCTCGTGAACATCGTCCAGTTCCTCGACCGTCGCCTCGCTCAAGCGTTCCAGCGAACCAAATTGACGAGCCAGGATTGCTGCAGTGCGTTCACCCACGTGGCGTATCCCGAGGCCGTAGATCAAATGCCAAAGGTCGCGTGTTTTGCTGGCTTCAATTTGAGCCAGGACATTTGACGCCGATTTTTTCGCCATGCGCTCGAGCGACGTCAGATCTTCCAGGGTCAAGCTGTAGAGATCTGCGACGTCTCTAACCATTTTCCTGGCAAGCAACTGCTCGGCGAGCGCTACGCCGAGACCCTCAATGCGCATCGCGCGCCGCGAAGCAAAATGCAACAGACGACCGATTAATTGCGCGGGGCAGTCCGCGGCCACACAACGAGACAAGGCCTCGCCTTCAGGACGGGAAATCTGGCCACCGCAGACGGGACAGCCCTTCGGCATGCGGAATTTCTTTTCCTTGCCGGTACGTTTTGTTTCGACGACCTTGATTACTTTCGGAATAACGTCGCCACCTCGTTCAATCAGTACCCAGTCGCCGATGCGCAATCCCAGACGCTTAATTTCGTCTTCGTTGTGCAGCGTCGAGCGCGATACCGTGACGCCGCCGAGTTGCACCGGCTCGAGCATGGCCACCGGAGTTAGTGCGCCGGTTCGGCCGACCTGAACGACGATGTCGAGCACCCGTGTGGTGGCCTGGCGAGCCGCGTACTTATAGGCGACAGCCCAGCGCGGGGCTTTTCCCGTGGCACCGAATTCATCCTGCAATGCAGTCGAGTTCACTTTGACTACGACGCCGTCTATTTCGTAACCGAGATCGTCGCGTTTCGACTCCATCGCGTTGCAGAAGTCGATGACTTCTTCGATGGATTCGCATAGTTTGCGATGTTCGTTGACGCGAAGACCGGCGCGTTCCAGCCAGTTGAGAGCTTCCCAGTGCGTCGCGAACGCTTTGCGCTCGCCCAGCAGAACGTCATAAGCAAACATGTCCAGGCGGCGGCGCGCGACAATTGCCGGATCAAGTTGTCGAATAGTGCCGGAAGCGGCATTGCGCGGATTGGCAAAGCGAGGCTGCCCTTGTTCTTCCCGCTCCGCGTTGATGCGTTCAAATACTTTGCGCGGCAGATATACTTCGCCACGCACTTCGATCTCATGTCCGGCTTTTGCGGCTCCGTTTCTTAGCTTCAACGGAATGCTGCGAATCGTGCGAACATTTGGCGTCACGTCCTCGCCCCGAAATCCATCTCCGCGAGTTACACCGCGAGCAAACAATCCATCCTCGTAATGGATCGAAAGGGACAAGCCATCAATCTTCAGCTCGGTGACGTAATCGAAAGATTTCCCACGCGCAAGCCTGCGGCAACGTTCGTCAAACGCACGCAATTCGTCGATGTTGTAGCTATTGTCGAGCGAAAGCATTGGCCGGCGATGGAAGAATTCCGGAAAGCCTTCCGCCGGGCGGCCGCCAACCCGTTGCGTAGGACTGTCGGGTGTTATGAATTCGGGATGTTCTTGCTCGAGCTGGCGCAGCTTTTCGATTAGCTCGTCATATTCGCGATCAGAAATTTCGGGATTTTCCTGGAGGTAGTAGAGTTCGTCGTGGTGCCGAATCTCGTCACGAAGTTCGTTAATTGCTCTTTCTATGGATTGTTGCTTAGCCAAACGGCACCATCAATCTCGGAATAATAAGTAGCGCGGAGTCTTCGCGTCACGCTCAAACGCCCGACAAATCAAACCCGCGCTCAGGGCTTTCAAGAACTCTTCACGCACACGCAACTGCTCCCGCTTCGCGATATCCGGAGCTGATTTTAGAAGCGCGGAAAAATCTGCCGGGATTTCTATTACTTCCGCGGGCGACTCAAGCGGATATTCCAGGTCTGCGGCCAGTGCTTCCACGCGCGGCGTGCGTAATTCCCAGCTCGCAAATAGGCGGTCGCTGTCCATGCCCTTGGCGCCGGCCGACCTTTCTGCCGGGTTCGTCACATAATCCGTGCCATAGAAATTAACGGCGTAATCTCGAACCACCACGCCCAATCGATTCAAATTGAAATGCGCATTACGCGCGCGCATCGGTTCAAAAGTCCACTTGATAAAGTCGCGACCTTCCGACAAAGCGCGCGTTCGCTGCGCCCATTTAAGACGAGCGCCAATTCCATGATTCTGATATTCCGCGGTAACAGCCATCATGTGCGAGTAACCGAAAATTTCTGAGCCACGCACTGCCGCCAAATGATGCACGAAGCCGACGAGCCGGCCGTTAATGAATGCACCGAGTGTCCATCCGCCTGCCAAACGCGAGACGATCAGATGCCGCCGCGGCGAAATTTCCAAATCAGGAAGTCCAAAAACCGCGCGTTGAAGAGCAATACAGGCGTCGTACTCCCCGATGGTCGATACCTCGCGGATTTCGACGGCTCTCTCTCGCGTTTGCTTCAGCTCTTGTGAAGACATACGAAATGATTAGCAGTAACTGCGCCCCAACAGCGCGGCTGTTTGTTGGTACACCGCCATGATATCACGCAGTTTTGATCGCCTGCGATTACTTGGGTGATTCAACTAAGTGTGTTTGTTCTGAGTGGTAGTGGGAAGCTGGATCAGGATTTCCAATCCGCGCGATTGACGGTTCTGAAAGCTCAGCGTCGCGCCGAGCAGATCGAGATTATGTCTTGCGATCGCCAAACCGAGCTCGCTGGTACCGGATCGTGAATTTGTTGATTCCAGATCAATCATACCCGCTCCTTCGCTTTCGATCTTGAGAATAAAACCTCTGGCAGCCTTGTCGGCCGTCATGCATATCGGCGCTCCGGAACGATTGCTCGCGATTGCATGGGCGAGCAAATTGTAGAGGACCTGACGAAGCTTGCCTCGATCGGAAACTATCAGGGGCAGGTCCGCTGCGACTTTCGACCGCACCTGGCAACTTTGCTTGCGGGCTGCGGGCGCAACCGCCCGGCATGACTCGACTAACAGATCCTCAAGCGCGAACTCTTCACGACGAAGCTCTGACTTTCCTGCTTCCAGCCGCGAAAGGTCGGCCAGTTGGTTCAGACTGGCCTGCAGTTGCTGGGCGGAATTTTGAATTCTTTCGCAGAAATTCCGTTGCGGTTCATTAAGCTTTTCCTGACTCAACAGAATCTCGGCAAATCCCAGGATTGACGTAAGCGGCGTGCGCAGCTCGTGAGCCAGCCGCGCCAGAAAGCCCGAGCGATATTCGGCGAGCTGCCGCAGCTTTCGATTTTCGTCTTCCAGCGCGGTGTTGCGGACTTTAAGGCTTTCGATGGAAGCGTCGTTCGAATCGCGCCCTCTATCTTTTGGCGAGCGCACCGCGATGTTTGATCGTGACTGAGCCATTGAATTGCGATTGCCGGGAAACGTCAAGCAAATTATCAAAAAATGGAATGCGACTCAAGAAGGCTATGCTGGGCTATCTGGCAGTGTTTCAATCGTAAGTTGCGCGCAAACAAGCTACCCGGGGCACTAGCCCGACCGTTAGGGAGGGCTCAGTCTTCAAACTTAGCCAACTCGTCACCTTGACGAACAAGACATACTCGATCTCAACATCGCGTTCCTTCCAGAGATAGATCGTGCTGCCGTGACGCACCGAAACATAATGAGACAAGCCAACGGAAACTCGCTGTCATCAAAGTCTCGCATATCGGGACCGACTGACCTTTAGCCCTCCCTGACGGTCGGGCTAATGCCCCGTTTTCCACCGCTCCAGAAACGCTACCAGGTCCTTCTTCATCATCTTTCGGGCTGCTTCGAACTCGCCATCGCTGCTGCTGTAGAGCAGGCCTCCACTTCCATTGAGAATCACAACTGCCGGCACTCCTTTCTCGAGCGGAATCTTGTACTTTCTGACGAGGTCAAGATTCTTGTCAGCCTCGCCGATATCTACGTGCACCAGCAGGAAACTCTCTTTCACGATTTTTCCGGCCGCGCCTTCATGCAATGCCTGGTCGAGCACATGACAGTCATAGCACCAGTTGCCGCCGAAGATAAGCATCACGCGCTTGCTTTCTCTTACGGCGCGCGTCAACGCATCATCGATTTCTTTAGAAGCGTCTGCGTCAGCGGGATAGAGATCTTTCTTAACTGCGACGGGTTCGAGGACGCCGTCGTTGGCTTGCCGTACGTTAAGATTTCGTTGTTGCCTAACCTGATTGGCTATCTGCTCGATCATGGGCTTGAATGCCGGCTTTAGCTCGAAGCATTTCTTGAAATCCGTTTCAGCTTCAAGATCTCGGCCCGTACTGAGCAAAACCAGACCACGAGCGCCGTACGCCTCTGCATACAGTGGATTAATCTCAATAGCCTTGGCGAAATCAGCTAGCGCCCCGTTAAAGTCTCTCTTGTCTCCGCGCGCAATAGCCCGATTCAAATACGCGAGAGGATATCTCGGACTGATCTCAATCGCCTTGCTATAGTCGGTTATGGCACCGTCAAAATCATTTGTGTCATCTTTTACGTCTCCCCGAAAAACGTAAGCCTCAGCAAATCGTGGATTGATTTCCAAAGATCTATTGCAGTCTCTCATGGCCCGTTGGAAATCTTCCTTCTTCGTCCAGGAAACGCATCGATTGGCGTAAGCATAGGATTCATCTGGGTCAATCTTTAGTGCACTGTCAAAATCGACAATCGCTTCGTCGATAAGACCCTTGTCCATTAGAGTGTTCCCCCGATTTACATAAGCCTTGGCGAACTTCGAATCCAACTCTATGGCCTTGGTGTAGTCGGCGATGGCTTGGTCAAAATTCCCCTTCGCGTGCCAACTGATGCCGCGCTGATTGTAGGCATCAGCATATTTCGGGTTTATTTTGATAGCCTGGCTCAAGTCAGCAATTGAGCCATCAAAATCATT
>WNFY01002770.1_pt1 | contig 20828 bp, 25 predicted proteins | sample 5400091 | NCBI WGS metagenome assembly WNFY01 (sample SAMN13153364, study PRJNA577476) | soil metagenome | isolation source: 60 cm soil or saprolite under grassland replicate 1 | place: USA:California | collected 2016-06-15
TCACCTTGCGGTAGTCCCAGGTACGGAGCTGCTGGTAGACAGCACTGACGATGGTCGGGCCGTCGAAGCGGTAGCGGTTGTACACCACGACCACCACGTCGGCGTGCTCTTGCCACACACCGATCATGGGTGCGGCATGGGCCGAGCCGGAGCTCTGGGTGCCCGTGAGGTACACGAACGCCACATCGTGGTTGGCCGATGAACGGATGATGTGCGGTTTGGGATTGTAGACAATGTTCGCGGCGACGCCGTCGAACAATATCAACCAGACCAGCACTATCACTAGCAGGTAGATCAGCAGCAGAAGCGCGAGCTTCACTGCCGCAGATGCGGTCACCTGCGTCCTCCCCCCGGTTGTTGTGGTTAAGGTGCCGGATGATAGTAACATTTATGACGACGTATGTCAAGAGTAAATTAGCGAATACCATTGACACATTTATAAAAAAGTAGTATTATACCAGACAGTAAGAATTGTCGCACAATATGACAATCCTGAGAGGAGTTTTATGAACAAGGCTAAAACATTAGCCGGTATGTTGAGTGCAAGTGTGGTAACGGCAGCCTTGGTTGCTACCCCAGCTCTTGCCTGGCATCCAAAGGGCGTTATCGTCAAATACGTCCAAAATGAGACCACGCAGAGCGCTATGAGCGATGCTAATGACGTCGCACACGCTCCTGCAGCCAAACCTGGCGACATACTGAGCTACACTATTCTGGTCCGTAACGACGCTGTGGCTGACACTCGTGGTTACAATGACATGGCTCAGACCACGTTGACCGACACACTGCCCGCTGGCGTTGAGCTGGTCGGCAGTCCTTCGACCCGTACTATTACCGCCAACCTTGGCACGATTGTACCTGGCCAAAAGGTGAGCAAAGAGTACCGGGTTAAAGTTACCGCTACCAAAGACGGCGTGATTGAGAACAAAGCCTGCTTTACCGGTAACAGCAAGGCCAACGATAACCCACAGAGCGGCTGTGACGTCGCTGACGTAACCGTAAAGGTTCCCGTAACGCCCGATCAACCGCAGACGCCGGTTCAGCCTAAGCAACCTGCTCCCCAGGTAACGCCGCAGGCACTGCCCAACACTGGCGCAGTTGACATCCTGGGTGGCGCAGCCGGTATTGGCTCGTTGGGTTACGCTTCGCTGAGATACTTTCGCTCGAAGCGCAATCTGAAAAACAGCCATACAGGCTAGGCCAAGCATCGCGGGCATGAGAGGCCGCTATCAGTGGCCTCTTTTGCTTTATCGCAAATCACGTTACGCTTAAGCGCATGACACCCAGACAAAAACGTACGCTACTGGCGACCATCATTGGCAGCGGGGTTGTCTTTTTGGATGGTTCGATTGCGAATTTAGCCCTGCCAAGGATGGCTGTGGAGCTGCACGCTGGTTTTAGCGGGCAGCAGTGGGTAATTGACGGATATTTGCTGACATTGTCGGCGCTTATTCTGCTGGGCGGCTCGCTGGGTGATATTTATGGACGCAAGAAGGTGTATTTTTGGGGCGTGGCTGGGTTTGGGCTGATGTCGCTGGTGTGTGCTGTAGCGCCAAGCATTGGCGTGCTGGTCGGTGCACGATTGGCGCAGGGCGTGTTTGGAGCGCTGATGGTCCCCGGGGCGCTGGCTATCATCGATACGGCGTTTTCCGAAAAGCTTCGTGGCCGGGCGATTGGCCTGTGGACGGCGGCAACGTCTGGCATTATTGCGCTTGGACCACTCCTCGGCGGCTACTTGTTGGATGTGGGGTCTTGGCGGATGCTCTTTTTGATCAACGTGCCACTTTTGCTCCTTACCTTTTGGCTAGGAGCGCAGGCTATTGCAGAGAGCAAGGATCGCCTGCCGCGCAAAGTAGATAGCGGCGGAGCATTGTTGATGTGTGTGGCGCTTGCTGGGCTAACCTATGGTCTCATCGAGGGACCAAGCACCCAGTGGGCAGCGTCGACGCTTCTGGCTCTGCTGATCGGCGCGGTGTGCTTTGTTGCCTTTGTGTGGTACGAGGCGCATCAACGCGATCCCATGCTGCCATTGCGGCTTTTTGCCTCGCGTAACTTCACTGGCGCGAATGTCGCAACCTTTGCGATGTACGGTGGGTTGGGCGGTTTCTTCTTTGCGTTGATTATTTATGTACAGACAACGCTGCATTATCGAGGGATTCAGGCCGGACTCATTAGTTTGCCGGTATCGTTTTTTCTGGTTGCCCTTTCGGGCCGTGTGGGGGCGTTGTCAGGTAGGTATGGCCCCCGGTTTTTCATGACACTAGGACCGATTATCGCCGGCATTGGCATGCTGACGCTCTTGCCACTGCACGAGGGCTCAGGCTATCTCACGTCCATTTTGCCCGGCGTGGCGTTGTTTGGCCTGGGCATGTCGTTGACCGTCGCACCGCTCACTACAACGGTGTTAGCAGCCGTACGTAAAGATGACGCGGGCATTGCCTCGGCAGTGAACAACGCTGTCTCGCGAGTGTCAGGGCTGGCGGTCATCGCCGTATTGGGACTATTTGGCTCGTCGCAGGTCTATCAGTTTGCGGTGGTGCTGTGCGGAAGTCTGGCGATTGGCGCGGGAGTGTTATCGTTTATCATGGTGCGTAACTCAGAGGTATTGGCGAAGCGATAAATTTATCTGCTGCTTAGTACCGGTCGTATAAATATGGGAGGTACTCATCATGGACCCGCAGCAAGCACGAGATGAAGCCAACAACAAGCGCGATCAGGCCATGGACAAAGAAAAACAAATCTCTCAGCTTCAGGACGAGATTCGTCAGCTGAATGATGAAGCCGATCGGCTGGACCGCGATGCCATGGTCACCGAACAGGACATTGCCTCGAAGAAACAAGTCATCCAGGACCTTGAAGAACAAAAGGCCCAGATAGAGCAGAAGAAGGAAGAGCCGAGCGGCAATCCGGGCAGTGGCGGATTGTTTTAAGCAACTATATTGTTTTTATTGCAACTGCGGTGTAAAGTGAGCTTACCATGAGTGTGGATAGGCAAGAGCAAGAATATCAGCAATATGAGAACTATCTTCGTGCCAAACGTGCCGAAGCGGTCACATCGCTGGCTGGCATGGCAACTATGCTCTTTCTCGCAAGTATTGACCTCGGCATTACGCCAGTCGCTGAATCGAGCCCAGTAGAATCCTCACCAAACAATACACCAAGTTCTGAAGTTATCGACCTGTCGCAAGCGCGCCGTCGGAAACTCGGTGGTTTCGCCGCAGCTGCCGGCGAAGCCGAATTGGGATACGCACAGACCGCATAGAGATAGCTGCAGGGTAAGGGATGCTCCCGGGTAGGAGTCTATGGTAATAGCCAAAATTTTCATAGCCTGTGTCTGCTCATTTTTTATATAATTTGAGTTGTAAGAAAAAGGAGGGGCATATGACACAAGACACGGCAAACCCAACCAAGCAAGACGACGAAGATCAGGAAGAGGACGTCGTAAACGATCTGGTGCAGGATCAAGAGATCAAGCCAGAAGATGTTTCACCTGAGGATCGGCGCGAGCTCAATGAAGAGGTGGGTGACCACGGCAATGAACGCATCCCGCGACCCAGCGAGGATGGTGATGCCGACGCTGACCTGGATGAGCGCGAAGTGGCCCACGACGAGCACGACAACCGATAAATTTTAGGAGGTCTATGAAGTTTGGCTACACACTTTCTACAGAAGAGCACAATCCGAAAGATTTGGTTGCAGCTGCCGTCCGCGCAGAAGAAAGCGGTTTTGATTTTCTTGGCATATCTGACCACTTCCATCCTTGGACACGGGCGCAAGGGCAAAGCCCGTTTAGCTGGTCGGTTATTGGAGCAATTGCTCAAGCGACCAACACTATTCAGGTTTTTAGTGAAGTGGTGTGTCCCATTATGCGTTACCATCCTGCAATTGTGGCGCAGGCGGCGGCTACGTCTCAGATTCTTTTAGATGGGCGCTATAGCCTGGGTTTGGGCACAGGTGAGGCGTTGAACGAGCATGTGACAGGCGAGGGCTGGCCGCATAGTGATATTCGCCGAGCCATGCTGGAGGAGGCTATCGAAATTATCCGGGCGCTATGGACGGGAAAGCAGGTGAGCCTGTACGGACAATTTTTCTCGCTTGAGGCTGCTCGGTTGTTTACACTACCCGACACGTTGCCGCCCATGATAATATCAGCCTTTGGGCCAAAGTCGGCCGAGCTGGCAGGCCGAGTGGGCGATGGGTTTGTATCGGCCGAACCCGACAAGCAATTGGTCGAGATGTTTCGTTCCGGGCAGCACCTCCAGCGGCCAACGTACGCACAGCTAGACGTAAGCTTTGATACCGATGCCGAGCGTGCGGCAAAACGAGTCAAAGAGCAATGGCCACAAGGTGGTGTAGCGGGTCAGGCGATCACCGAACTGCGTTTGCCGCAGTATTTCGAGCAAGCTGCCAAGCCACTCACGGTCGAGCAAGTCAGTAAGGATGTCGTCTGTGGCAACACCATTGAAGACTATCTCAAGCAAGTCCGGCTGTATCGTGATGCTGGCTACGACCATATCTACTTTCACAATATCGGTGCAGATCAGCAGGCCTTTTTAGCCTTTGCTTATGACATGCTGCTTCCCGCGCTCCGTTCAGAAAGCGAGTAAGCAACGCGAAAGCAACCCTATCCCTCAAGCAATGAACGGAGGCGCTCGGTGTGCACTATGTACTGCTGATGCTCGTAGTGTATTACGCCGTCATTTTGCAGCTTCTTCAGCTGGGCACCCGTCGTTTCACGCGTCAGCCCCAAAAAGTTGGCCAGATCCTGCTGCGTGAGGGGAAGAAGCATACGCGTTCTCGAGTTCGTGATTCGCTTGCCAAAGCGACGCGTTAAAAAGTTAAAGGCATGCATCAGCTTGTCAGATGCCTTTGCCTGCTCCAGACTGTGGACGTGCTGCATCAGGTCGATGTCCAGATCGAGCACGTAATCAAACAGCCGTCGCAGCATCTCCGGGTCTGTGTCGGCGTGCTGCAACAGGTCTTCGCGTGGCACCTCGTACATATCGCAATCGGTGTATGCTTGGTAGTAGTAAAGGGACACGTCGGATTTGCCGAAGATCCATGTCAGCGGAAAGAGGTCCTGCGTGGTGACGAATGACACCGCTTTTTCCTCGCCGCTTCTGGTGGTGAGAAAGACCTTCACAAAGCCCGCTTTGACCACGTAGCTTCTGCGAGGCGCCAGACCTTCACAAATAATCATTTCGCCCTTTTGAAAACGGCGCACTGGAAACTTGTTGAGGAATTCTCTAAATGAAGTGTGCTGTTCCATACATACATCTTAGCATGGTGACCAAATGAGATATTTCATTGACCTTTTGGAAAATATATAATAAACGCAAATGAACCTTCTCGATAAATATCCCATCATTTCCGGCCAAATTACTCGGCAGGAGCTACAAAAAATTTTGTCAGTATTACAGGATGCCCAGAGGCGAGAAATTGCGGGGGATGTTGTAGAATTTGGTTGTTATGCCGGCACGACCTCGCTTTTTTTGCAGCGCATGTTGCTGCAGGAGGGCAGGAAACGGCAACTGCATGTGTATGATTCGTTTGAGGGGTTGCCACCAAAGAGCGCACAGGATGCCAGCCCGGCTGGTGAGCAGTTCAGGCCAGGCGAACTCCATGCCAGCAAGCGGGAGCTGGTGCGGCATTTCAAGCACGCGGGATTGCCCCTGCCCGTCATTCACAAGGCGTGGTTCGATCAGCTGCAGCCGCACGAGCTGCCGGCGCGGATAGCTTTTGCCTTTTTGGATGGTGATTTTTACCAGTCTATCCAAGCTAGCCTGCGCTTGGTGTGGCCACGCCTCAGCGCAGGGGCGGTTGTGATTGTGGATGATTATCAATCAGAGGCCTTGCCAGGCGCCAAGCGAGCTGTTGATGAATGGTTGGCCACGCATCCGGCGCGTCTGAATAGTATGCTCAGTCTGGCGATCATCCGGCCTTTAGGCTGATGGTGCAGGCGTGGCTTTTTCGTCGCCAGCGTGATGCCGCAGGGGTATTTCCTTGATGAAGAAGCTGATAATAAATGCGACAGACATTAATCCTGCTGAGACGAAGAAGATGCGAGTTATCGAGCTAGCTAGGGCGGTTTGCAGTGTGGCAACAAAATGTTTGAAGGCAATATCGGCGGCCGTATGCAGCTGTGGCGGTACGTGCGCCAGCTGCGTAGTAATAGTGTCGCGTCCCTGTTGACTGAGGATGCCTTGAACAGAATTGACGTCAATCGTCGTAAACTTGTCCCCTTGCCCACTGGCGGTGGCGATGTTGACGAATGGTTCGTCCTTTACGTTAGCTAGTTTTTGCGTGAGGATGTTATTGAGCAGACTACCCATGATGGCCACGCCGACGGTGCTGCCCACACTGCGAAACAGCTGCATTGAGGCCGTGGCTGTGCCAATCTCGCGCTGGTGGAACGAGTTTTGCACTGCTAGGTTGATCAGGGGCATACCGACACCCAGCCCAAGCCCGGTAATAACCATGCGCCACGCCAGATCCAGATAGTCGCTCTGTGGTGTCAGTCCTGTCAGCAGGAAAATGCCGGCCACCGCCACGCCCATACCAACCACCAGGACGGTCTTGTACCGGCCAATAGCCGTCACCACCCGGCCAGCTATTGCGCTGGCAACGGTCAGCCCGGCAATCATCGGCAGCAAAATGATACCGGCATTGGTTGCGCTAAAATTCAGCACATCCTGCGCAAACAGCGGAATGTAGATAATGGCACCAAACATACCAATACCGAAGATGAAGATAAGGATCGACGCTATATTGAAAATAGGATTTTTAAAGAAGTGAAGTGGCAAGACAGGGTCCTTCGCTTTGCGTTCAACCAGGATAAAGCTCAGCAAAAACACTACAGCACTGCTAAACAAACCAATAATTCGCGGCGAAGCCCACGCCCAATCTTTTGAACCGCCCAGCGAAGTCGCCAAGATGAGTGACCCCAGTCCGATAGTCAGCAGCGCAGCGCCCAGATAGTCGATAGAATGTTTCACCTTGGCCACAATAGTCGGCAAAAAGCGCGCGATCAGCCCAAAGGCAACGATGCCAATCGGCACGTTGATGTAAAACGTCCAGCGCCAGTTAGTGGTCAGGCCCAGCACGTGCACACCGTCGGTCAGCCAGCCGCCCAGCAGTGGTCCCACGACAGAACTCAGGCCAAAGACCGCACCAAACACGCCCATCCATTTACCGCGTTCAGCCGGTACAAACAAGTCACCAATGATCGAAAAAGCATTGGCAAAAAGGATACCGCCACCGATACCTTGGACAGCACGAAAGGCAATGAGCTGGTCAATATTTTGAGCGATGCCAGAGAGCATCGAACCCAGCACAAACACCACAATACCAGTCATCAGCAGTCGCCGGCGGCCGTAGATATCGCTCAGCTTACCGCTAATCGGCACCGTAACTGTCGATGCCAGCAAATAGGCAGTGACTACCCAGCTTAATTTTTCGAGGGCATTAAACTCGGTCAGGATTTTGGGCAGGGCGGTACCGACAATCGTCTGGTCCAGTGCTGCCAGAAAAAGCCCGGACATCACCGCAATCAATACAATAATCTTCTCGCGCTGGGTAATATGATGAAGCATTACAATGTTCCTTTCTCTTTGTTTGCAGCAGGTCTGGCGAGGCTCTGTAGCTCGTCAAAATCCGCACTCATTTTATCGAGCCAATTCTTCATGCAGGCCATGGGGAGCAGCATGGCTGCTTCGTTTCCGCGCATCATGATGACAACTTTGTCGCCCGGGCCAACGCCTAATCGTTCCCTGGTTTCCAACGGGATAACGATCTGGCCTTTTGTGCCAACAGTGGCGACGGCGAGGGAATGTGATAGGTCTGAAAAGCTCATAATTTTGAGTATGATTTGTATTACTAAGCATACAATATACTGGACATACTCAACATTTGCAAGCGTCAAAAAACCACCCCAAGGCTGAGGTGGTTTTTTGGGTAGTAAAGGGTGCTACCAACTTCGCTTGCGGAAGCTATTGAAGTCGCCGTTGCCGCGCGAATCGCCATCACGACGAGCAGGACGCTCGGTCTGAGGACGTGCTTCGTTCACGACAAGCGCGCGACCGCTAAACTCTTGTCCATTGAGGGCGTCGATGGCGGCTTTAGCTTCATCGTCGTTCTCATATTCTACAAACCCAAACCCTTTTGAACGACCGGTTTCGCGGTCGCTAATCAGGCGCACTGAGGCGACAGTACCATGAGCGCTAAAAAGCTCCCGAAGATCATCCTCGGTGGTATTGTAGGGTAGGTTTCCAACGTACAGTTTCACGTGCTTTGCTATACCTATCTTCACATTCTTACGTAACAGGACGACCACTTCATGCGCACGTTATTTTTTGTAGTTGCGTCCTGGTTCGAGAAAGGCTCGAAAGGAATCACTTCTAAGCGCACATAAGACCTGCCTAAGGTAGATTATCGACTAAAGCAGCAGATTGTCAATGTATTCATCCGCTTGTTTTTAACGCTGCTGACAGGCAGTACAGTACCCACTGAGCTCGATAACATGCCCGATAGTGAGGAAATTGTGGTCATGGCTCAGGCGGGAAATGGTGCTCTCCAGCTCTGGATTGATAATGTCGATAGTCTGTCCGCAGGATTGGCAAACGGCATGGTGGTGATGTGGGGTGAATATTTCGCTGAGCTCTATATGACTCCGCAGGCCTTGCCAGATACGATTCACGATGCCCAGCCGTTCAAACAATACCACGGTTCGATACACGGTAGCTCTATCAAGCGTAGGAGCACATTTCTGCGACAGAGTTGCAGTTGTGACTGGCCCGGACTTGCATAACTCATCAAACACCTGCCGACGGGGGCTGGTAATGCTATGCCCTGAGCCTTTGAGCGTATCGATGAGTCGTTTGTGCATAGTGATCATTGTACATTTTTGCGAGCAGATTGCAAAAGCAATATTTTTGCGACAGAAAGTCCTAAAATAGTGTTTATTCTACACTGTGTCACCCTGGTGGTAGTGCTATACTAAGCATACAGCTTAACAATTCAAAAAAAGCTCATCAGACGGAATCACGTGCAAATCGTGAACTGTGCCGCAACGGTAACCAAGCAACCCATCACGCTTGGAAGTCCGATACATCTGACGGGCGTATATCCCGAGCAGGAACTATCGAAACGTCTTTTTGAGACCTCTTTTTCTGCCCGGAAAAGAGGGTTTTTTATTTTTATGACACAGGATAGAGCAACCTTACGACAAGCTATCGAGGAGGAGCGTTATGAAGCGTACCACGACTGGGAGCGCCAGCAGCTGAACGATCCGCGCTTTACCGTCATGCGACTGATGCGCGATGATGCGCGACATCGGAGTGAGGTCTCGCCAGAAACGTGGGAGCGGTTTGATGTCGAGGAACGGACCTGGGCGGCCGAAGTCATACATGCGCCACACAGTCATGTCGATAGATTTTATTTTGATGGGCGGGACGTCATTGTAAAGGAGGCTGACGGCGTTCATCCAGCCATCACACTGCGCAGCGTGTACGAGGGCGGCTTGCGAAAGTCCCGAGCCGACGCCGAACAGGACCCGGATCTGGAGTTTCAGGTAGATCGTGACGAGCTGTTCATGCGTTTTTATGAAGAAATTGAGAAGATGTTACGCGGCGAGACGGCCCACGACACAATTCATATGGTCTCGACCTGTCCCGTACCAGAGGAGCTGTCTGACGATCCAGTTGAAGCACTCCGCCTAATGCGCGCCAAGTTTTATGATCCCGAGCGCGCCAAGTCCTTTGACTACACTGCCCGGCGCTTGCCGGATGGACGGTTGGAGTTGAGCGCTACAACTTTGGACAACAGCAACCTCACCGCGCATGCCAAGGTGTTGCAGGCCTATGGTTATCAGAACGTGGCCTTTAATCTCCAAAAGTCTCACGGCTACGGTCAGTATCTATCCTATGAAAACACGACGCATGTACCGATCGAGATGGTAATCGCGGCGCGGGTGTCGATTTATGACGCCGAGATGGAGGCACAGACTGGCCTGCGGCACCGCTACGGCCGCCAAGACGACAGCATAGACGCGCATGACTTCTTCCGTACACACTGCGAGGATTACTGGGCGGCTTATAAAGCCTATAGTGAGCTATTGGCCAAACATTTGGCCGGCCAGCAGCTGGAGCGGCCACTGCAGATATATTTGTTGAAATGCTTGGATGGTCAACAGCAAGCAGAACAAAGCGTGCTGAGCTTGCCGCAGTTGGAGCGATTGCGGTCCCAGTTGTGGGCTGGCCGGGTGACGCTGGATATGGCCCTAGGGTGCCGGGAGCTACTGGTGTATGATCATCACGCCACGATGACGCGATTGATGAAGGAGTTCCGCGAGACGGGGCAGGTAACGCAGCTGGCGAGTCATTCGGGCGCGGAGCTGCTCCGGGCCTATGCTGATACTGCCAGCAGCAATGGCGCAGCAGCAGCTGCTAATGGCGAGACATTTGCCGGCTGCGAGACAGCGACGGGCGTAAACAGCCTGACAACTGCCGCCCGGGCAGCGGGCGAGCAAGGTTTGAGCCTAGAGCAGTCGCTGCGTCTGCAAGAGGAAGAGGCGCTGCATTGCCTGCGCATTCAGCGCCAGGGCTATACCATCCGGCATACTGTCGAATGCCCGTTCTGTGACCAAAAAGTCGATGCGCGCGACACGCAGGCGACCATCGAATGTTTGAATAAAAGTTGCCGGACGGTGCTAAACAAAGCCACGGGTGAAACGTGGTCACTGCTGGATACCGAGGAGGCTCCGGCTGAACCGGAGATTGAGCCCGTGACCAGAATGTCACGTATCAGACTCCACGCTGGCCGGATCTACCGAGTGGGCAATGGCAATTATCGCCGCGAACTGCACACGGTGGTCGGTGGGGCGCGGCTGCTGTATGTTGACGAGCAGGGTCAGCATATTATTGGCCGAGCGGCCGAGCGGCTGGAGGCGGCTATCGTAGATCGGCTTGCAGCTGAGTCTCGAGCAGCGTGAGGTGACGGTCGCGGTAGGCGTCAAACTCGCGCTTGGTCAGCTTGGTCCGTTTGAGGAAATTGCTGATACGTTCACTGCCGATCAGATACGGCATCATGACATAGGTCGCGCCGTGGTTGTATAGTTCGTTGGCCTGTTCAAAGGTGTCGGCGTGGCAGATGAAAATCGCCTCGGGACTGCGCCGTGCCACTTGGTCGAGCAGCCCCAGGTTGGTGGCGTGATCGGTCATGACGCTGACAACGAGCTTGGCTTGGTCCAGGCTGATCTCGCCGAGCAGTTCCTGATCAGTCGCATCGCCATACATGAAATGCATGCGCTGTCGCTCGAGCGTCTCGATAACCTCAGGATCGTAGTCGATCACCACGAAACGCTTCTTCATATCGCGAAAAACTTTGGTAAATTCATGCCCGCCCTTGTGGTAGCCGAACAAAATGACGGGGTACGCAGCTTTGGCTCTTTCCTCTTCCCTGACGGTTTTACGTTCGAATATGCGCAGCCGATCCTCTAGGCGGGCATACAGCTGGTCGTCGTAGTGCATGAGGTAGGTCGTGGCGCCAATGGTGATGAGGGCAATAAGCGTCACGGTGGCGCTGGTCTCGGCCGAAACCAAGTGGTAACTCTGCGCCAGCAGCACCAACACAAGTGAGAACTCGCTGATTTGGGCGATCGGCAACCCAGCCTTGAAGCTGGTGCGCTTGGTGTAGCCCAAAAAGCCCAGCCCCGTCATAACCAGCAGCGGCTTGCAAAAGATAACCAGCACCGAAAAGAGCAGCGCCGGTACAATTACCAGACTAATGTGCTGCAGCTGCAATCGTTCGCCCAGCACGATGAAAAATACGACGATAAAAAAGTCGCGCAATGGTTTGAGCCGCGCGGCAATCTCTTGCGCATACGGCAGCCCCGCCAGGCTGACGCCGGCAAACAATGCACCTACTTCCAGTGAAAAACCAACGATCGAGAACACCGTCGCAATCCCAAATCCCCAGGCGATTGCGAACAAAAACAGCAGCTCCTGCGACGAAGCGATGAACCGCGATAATCGCGGCAGTAGCTGCGTACTGATGAATGTCAGCGCGGCCGCCAGTCCCACGCCTTTCAGCGCCAGCCAGCCGATCTCGCCCCCCGAGATACCGCCGTTATTATTGGCAGAGAGCACCAGCAGCGCCGCGGTGGCCACAATGTCTTCGACCAGCAGGATGCCAATGCAGATCTGTCCGTACAACCGCGTTTGCTGCCGTTTGTCGTTTAGTACCTTGACAATGATGATGGTGCTGCTAAATGTCAAGGCCGAACCAATAAACAGGGCATCCAGCGATGACAGCCCAATGGCGCGAGCGACCAGATAACCAATAAGCAACATGACGCTGATCTCCAGCAGTGCCACGACCACAACCGTCTTGCCAAGCTTGCGAATAACGCCAAAATTTAAGCCAAGCCCAATAATGAACAGCAGCAACGCAATGCCAATACTGCTAAACCCTTCAAATGTCGTCTGGTCAGCGATGAGGTGCAGAAACGACGGCCCCGCCAGGATACCAGTCAGAATGTAGCCCACGATAAGCGGTTGCCGCAGCAGCCGCATGACGATCGAGACCGCCGTGACGACGGTGATCAGCAGGCTGAGTTGCGCAAAAATAGTCGGTTGCATGTTTGTATCACGTAGCTCTTCCCTGATTATGTCATAGCTGCGGAAATAACTCTATGTCCGACTGGCAAATTACGCTAGCATAGAGATGCCCAAGCTGTAGGCTTATCGAAAGGTTGTGCATTGAAGCGTATGAGGGTATTGCCCCATTTTACTCTGGACGATGAGATGTACGAGGTGGTCAGGGCGGCTCTGGCCCATTCAGCGCCGGACGTGCAGTTGAGCTGGGAGGACTTCATCGATCCGAAAGGTTGGGTGCTGCTCCCCAATCCGGAGCGTCCACGCGAACCGTTTTACCGGGCGCAGCGGGTGCTGCTGCCCGGCCATCTCTCAAGCCCGAGGTATAGCCGGACGATCAAGGTCAATGTCTGGTATGGCCCTGATCTCCGCCGAGGGGAGCGGCCGTGGCCTCACAATCATCCATGGGACCACTTCAGCAGCCGCATTTTACTCGGTGGCTATGAGGAGGAGCGATGGCAGCGCCGCGGTGGTGGTCTGGACATCCGGCGAGCTGAGCACGGTCAGGGCAGCGCAAACAACGTGCCGCACGATGTCTATCATGAAGTGACGGGGATATTCGTGCCGGGACGTACCGTTACCCTGATGGATTGCGGCCGGAGCCGCGGCAAGGGCGAATGGGGCTATCTCGATACTGAGACAGGGTTATATATCCCCTATGCGCAAAGTCCTACCAAGGCGAAATTTGATGCGTTGTACCGGCAGCGCAATCGTCACCAGCTTTAGCGGCTGATGATAGCTGGGTGCGGCAAGGCTTGGGCGCCGCACCCAGCAATTACACCAAGCAGTGCTATACTTTAGGCAAGAAGCCGCAAGCGTTATGATCACATACTACTATAAGAACCTTCGCAGCAAGCAAGTCAGCGAGCTGGATGAGTATCATCCTGGCTCGTGGGTGTGCGTGCAGCAGCCCAGTGAGGACGAGATCGCCTTTTTGGTGAAGCGCTTCAAGCTTGAACCAGGGCATTTGGAGGATGCGGTCGACGAGGACGAAATGCCGCGGCTGGAGAAAGCAGCCGACAAGAGCTATATCTTCACCCGCTACGCCTATACGAATGACGACCTCGAGCTGACAACGGCTCCGCTGCTGTTCATCGTCGGGCCTGATCTGCTGATCACCGTGGCGCTCCGCGAATTGCCGCGCATCCAGCGCTTTTTGACGGGCAAGGTTGAGTTTGCGACCACGCAGCGCACCAAGCTTGTGTTGCAGATTTTGTCTCAAATAGTGGACGAGTACGAAACTTTCATCAACAACATCAGCCGCCAGACCAAGATGATCCGCTCCCGGCTGCGCGGCCACGAGATAAACAACCAGGACTTCATTGATTTTGTACTGATCGAGGATGAACTGAACGATTTCCTTTCGGCGATGCTGCCGACTACTGCCATCTTGCGGCGGCTGCTTCTGGGTAAGCATATTCAGCTGTACGAAGAGGATCAGGATCTGGTCGAGGACTTGCTGCTGAACAACGAGCAGTCGATCGAAAGTTGTAACAGCAACATCAAAACCATCATCAATATCCGCGAGGCGTATTCGACCATCAACTCTAATAATTTGAACCGTTCGATGAAAGTATTGACTGCGTTTACGGTTTTGATTACGCTGCCGAACGTAGTCTACGGACTGTATGGCATGAATATCGGTTTGCCGTTTCAGCATGATCCTTGGGCATTTGCGCTGGTCTTTCCGCTCAGCTTGGGGCTGAGCTGGCTGGTGTTTGTGGTTGCACGGAAGCGTCGAATATTTTAGAATAGGCATTGTCAGAGCCGAAACTGAGGTGGTGAACCGCTCATGCGGTATCAGATTTTGCATAACAGGAAGTGGCGTTGTCTTGAGCTTCGCTTTGATGGGAGGCTCGAGAGCCAGGTTGTGCAGCAGGTCCAGGAAGTAGTTACCAAGCTCTACGAGCAGGGCGTGAGTGTGCCCAATGCGTCGCCCTGGTATAAGGATACTGGCCAGGTATACTTCGACCTCATACCATTCTTCCGAACGCACAGAGGCTTCGCGGAACTGCGCGGGAGGATCGACAAGGCACTGCAGGCTCTGGGCTACAAACCACTCTGATCCTACCCGATCACTCAGGAACGAGGGAGAGCAATGCGGTATCAGTTGGGTCTCGTGAAAGGCGCTTCAGTAGATCTTCTTGATTTGCGTTTTGATGGGCCGCTCAACAGGTGGCCATGAGGAGGATTCGGCAGACGGTCACCACGCTGTATCCGAATGACCCCACCGGTGAGAAACCTTACAAGGAGGAGTCAACTCACTTCCAGTTCTACCTCCTTCCCTTCTACGGCACCGACAAGGGCTTCGCCGAGCTGCGCAGAAAGCTCTGCAAGGCCTTGAGCGAGCAGGGCCACAGAGTTCTGACGATGTCGTGCCCTCCCCTGCAACCCGGAGGGCACGCAAAACCTACAAAGTATTTTCTCCGTAGCGATTTCCCAGTATAGTAAGGGCATTACCAGGAGCGTAAGCACAATGTCCCGAAAAAAGGATTTTATCACCCGAAGCGCCGAATTGCCTGCCGAAGCGCTCGAAAAAACCATCGAAGTCGCCGAAAACGCTGGTAAGCTGCTGTCGCATGACCGGGCTATCAAGAAATCAGAGGAATATTGGCACCGCTTGGGCCCAGGCCTGACTACCGGTGCGTCCGACGACGATCCGTCCGGTATTGCGACGTACTCGCAAGCGGGTTCGCAGTTTGGCTTTCAGCTGCTGTGGCTGGCACCGTTGACCTTCCCGTTGATGGCGATCGTGCAGGAAATGTGCGCGCGCATCGGTCTGGTGACCGGCCGCGGCCTAGCTGGCAATATCCGTGTGCATTTTTCCAAGAAGATGCTGTTTCTGTGCACCACGCTGTTGTTTGCGGCTAATGCTTTTAACATCGGCGCTGACCTGGGCGCTATGGCAAAAGGCGCGCAGCTGCTGTATCCGACTGCTAACTTTGCCCTGCTGGTCATTGGCTTTGCCGTGGTCAGCGTGGGATTGCAAATATTTACGCCGTACGTCAAATATGCCAAGTATCTGAAATGGCTGGCCATGATTCTGCTGGCGTACGTGGTGTCGGCAATTTTGGCGCATCCGAATTGGGGTGAGGTGTTCAAAAACACTGTGCTGCCACAGCTGACATTTGGCAAGGATCAGCTGCTTATCATCTGCGCTATATTGGGTACAACTATTTCGCCCTACTTATTTTTCTGGCAGACGTCACAAGAGGTCGAGGAACAGATTTTGATGGGCCGCACGTCGATTGCGCTGCGTCGTGGCGCGACGAAAGAGGCGATTAAGAGCATGCGAGTTGACGTGTGGAGTGGCATGTTCCTGAGCAATGTCGTCATGTTTTTCATCATTGCGGCGTGTGGTGGCATTTTGTTTACACACGGTGTGACGAATATTAGCTCGGCAGCCCAAGCAGCCGAGGCGTTGCGGCCGTTTGCTGGTAACTATACGTACTTTTTGTTCGCGATTGGCATCATTGGCACGGGTATGCTGGCGATTCCGGTACTGGCCGGATCAAGCAGCTATGCGCTGGCCGAAAGCTTGAAGTGGCGCGAAGGGTTGTACCGCAAGCTCAAGCAGGCGCAGGCATTTTACGGTACGATTATTATTTCGATGATTATCGGTTTGGCGATTAACTTTGTGGGTTTGGACCCGATCAAGGCGTTGATCTATTCGGCGGTGGCGAATGGATTGGTGGCGCCGATTGTGCTGCTGCTGATCGTGCGGCTGAGCAGCAATCGCAAGGTGATGGGTGATTGGGCGAATAGGCCATTGACCACTGTGTTGGGCTGGGCGGTGACAGGACTGATGGCTGTGGCTGGTGTGGCGGCGGTCGTTTCTTTGTTCTAGGAGAGTGGCGGGCCAGTGGCAAGTCTGTGTTCANNNNAACGCGGGGAACGCGACGTTTCTGGTCGAACACAGACTTGCCACTGGCCCGCCGCAACTTAGCCGAAAAATCATTTGACAAACCCATAACGCTTATGATTGACTCGCGGGGAAGCATTTGGTAGATTTGTCTTTGTGTTGCCGATTAGCGAACGGCTGCGCGATAGTAAACAAGGAGTATATCCTACTATGCCCATTGACATCCGCAAAGTCCCTTCGCGGACCAAGCGTATAGAGGTGGAAATCGTTCCCGCCGAGTGGCAACTATACATAGCCCACTAGCAATAAAACAGCCTTGAGCAGCGATAGTTCAAGGCTGTTTTTATTGATAAGAAGTCTTAGGTATGGTTTGATATGATCTGCACGCATTCGTGACGAGACGAAGGGATGTGCGTAGTGGCTTTTTTCGATGCGAAGGAACTGCTAGAGATCCTGGAGAAAGCCCAGAAGTGGCTCGATCGCTACGGCCAGCGCCTTCAGGGTCAGGCGCACGGGCTCTCCGCTTACGCGGCGGTCGGTCTGACGATACTGCCTACTCCCGAAGCAGAAGCGCTCGCCCGGCGCCTCAGGGAAATTCCCGGCCTTGACCCCACAAAGTGGTTCGACTGGTCAAATGAGGTCGGCCAGAAGGATCGCGGTCGGTTCATTCTGCGAGCGTCGCGGGTTGAAGGTGCACTGCAGAGCCTGTTGGGTGGTAAGTGGTACCTCACTGACCCCAAGGCCGACCTGCCGCAGCTTATGGCCAGGTTGCGGTCTCTGCGCTGACCTGCGGCAACCCATAGCCCAACTGCAGGTCATGCAGTGATGTGGCTGCAAAGGCGTCCGCCCTGACCCCGCGGCGTCATCTCTACGGTCGTCTGTGATTGGCTGGAGCACTGTGTCGAATCCTCTTCTCAGCAAGGATGAATTGCTGGCCATTTTGCGGGAAACGAAGCAGATACTAGACGAGTATGGGCACCGTCTGGATGGCCAGACCAGGGGATTCACCCTGTGGATGGCCATTACTGAGACAGCCATGCGCGTGAAGCTGCCCAGGTGGTGGAACAGACTTGTCGCCCGCATCAAGGATGTGGACGAGCTCGACGAGGACAACCTTACCCACATCACGCAGGTCAAAGAGGTGCAGCGATCGTTGGTGCATCATGCAGGCATGCTGCTCATTAACACCCCAGAGTCGCTGGCGGAAGCCATTCGCCAGCTCGAAACGTCTGCCGATTGAGGCGCACATCGTGGTGCCCACCCTGACCCGCGGGCACCACGATACCAAACATTGATTTTATAGATGCGGCATGGTTAATTGGTGGGTGCCGTTTTCGTTCAGAGGAGGGGCTTTGCAGAGGCGACCATACTTCAATGCCCATAAGCTACTCGCGGTGATGAAGGAGGCGAGAGGGCTGCTCACCAAGTACGGCCATCGGTCCGATTCGGGCAATCAGGGCCTCACGGTCTGGATGGCCATCGGCCTGACGGCCACAGGTCTGGCAGCCACAGCTCACCGCAGAGACGGGTTGGCCCGCGCGCTCAGCCGCATGGCCGACCTGCGCACATATGAACTGGTGATCGGCTCCTACCTTCAGGACTGCGATGACCGCAACACGTACGTGGAAGAGTCGCTCCGAGCGCTGATCGATATGTGGCCGGACAACGACCTAAGGCGGGTGGACGAGATAATCCGCCGGCTGCAAGCGCTGAACTGACGTACGAACGATGGAAGCACTATGTCTATGCCCTCCTTCAACGAGCCCGAACTGCTCAAGGTTCTGAGGGAGGTGAAGAACTCCTCGACAGGCACGGCTAGGCCGTCATGAGCGAGCTCGAGCAGTATTGAGTGAGCCGCAGACGTCGTGCGGGCTGGCCGCACACAGGCCCGCACGACGTCATCCGTTTCTTATTGTGTTGTTGACGGTTGAGCAACTGGCGGCGTAACACCGGCCTTTGTCAGCTCATCATTGATGGCTTTGCTGAGTTTATCCTTGTCAAAGGTGACGTCCTGCGATAGCTTTTGGCCGTTCAGCAGCAGGCTTGGTGTCGAGGTCAGGCCAAAGCTGGCGGCGGTAGAGCGGTCGCGGTTGATTTTGGCTGTGACGTCTTTGTTGGTCAGGTCGGCCTTGAATTTATTGACATCGAGGTCCAGCCGCTTGGCATAGCCTTCGAATAACGAGCCGCGCTCACTCACCGGGGCTTGATTCCAGAAGTTTTGATTGTCATACAGCAGATCGTGGTATTCGTAGTATTTGCCCTGCAGGCCAGCGGCTTCGGCAGCAGTGGCAGCGGCCAGCGCGTTCGGGTGGATAGTGGTGAGGGGAAGTTCACGGAAGACAAAGGCGATCTTGTCCTTGTACTGCACCGAGATAGATTTCAAGACGGGGTAGAGCGATTCACAACCCGGACATTCATAGTCACCGTATTCCACCAGTACCACCTTGGCCTGCTTGTCGCCAAAGACATAATCGGGCACAGGGCTTTCGGTGATGACCTTGGTGGCGTCGCCCTTGAAGCTGGTGCCAAGATCTTTCTTGCTGCTAAATGCGACCATCCCCAGGATGCCGAGGCAGATCAGAATAAAGATAATCCAACGAGTGCGTGTCATGTATTTTCCTCTGTACTAGTATCCTTTATCATAGTCCAAGCTCCCGTGCTTGACAATTTACGCGCAGAAGACTGTGGATAGCCTGAGGCGGCTTCATGCGCAGTGGTACTATGGGTTCATGACGAGTATGCTTTTGCAGGTGATTATTGCCGTGCTGGCTATCCTGGCCGCGGGGATAAAGGCAGTACAGTTTATGCCGAACGAGCTGACTGATTTTGAGTTGAGGCGGCGTCTGCAGGCGGGTGATGACCAGGCGGCACGGGAATCTATCCTCCGTAAGGCAGGCCCCCTCCTCGATGCGTTGCGGCGCTTGGGCGTGCTGCTGCTCAGTGTAGTGATCGTTGTGGCGCTGGCCAGCAGATACAACACGCTGGTTGCTATTGCCTTGGCGCTTCTGTGGTTGCTCCTTATCGAGTTGCTCAGCGCGCAGCCATGGTTCCGCGTACTTGCCGAGCGCCTGGCAAAGAGATATCAGCCGCAATTCATCCGGACGGCGCAACGCCTTAGCCCGCTCCTACGACTGCTGGCCAACAAACAATTGCGAGGAAACGCGCCTGACACGGCATTTTATTCTAAGCAAGAATTGCTCGACGCGCTCGAGCGTGACCGGTCAGTGCTGGACAAGGACGAGAAGTTACTCCTCCGCCAAGCACTCTCCTATCAGGACAAACAAGTTCGCGACATTATGACGCCGCGTTCGGTCGTCGTGACGGCGAAGGCAACCGACACGGTCGGGCCGGTGCTGCTGGACCGCTTGCACAAGGCCGGCCACTCGCGCTATCCCGTCACCGATGGCGATCTGGACAACGTGCAGGGCGTGCTGTACATGCACAACCTCGTGCCGCTTGACCCCCAGGCCAAAACCGTGGGCGATGTCATGGACCAGGCGGTCTTCTACGTACAGCAGGAACAACCGCTGGACCATGTGTTGCGGGCCTTTTTGCGGACCAAGCATCATCTGTTTATGGTGGTGAATGAGTTTGAAGAGATTGTGGGTGTGATAAGTATCGAGGACGTGCTGGAGGCGATTATCGGCCGCAAGATTGTGGACGAGTTTGACCAGTATGATGATTTACGGGCAGTGGCTCGGCTGGCCGCAGCCAAGCGGCGTAAAGTGCGTGAGGATTGACGTCTAACAATTTTGCTGTTATAAGTTAGACGGATTGTCCCTTTGGCCACAAGAGGTGAATACGGTGGTTTTTGTCAGGAAAGACTTCGATGATGCGGTGTGGGGCATCAATGCAAGGTCGGTAGGAGCTGTGGCTCACTGCCGCCAGCTGCTGGACAGCGAAGACCTGCGTACCTACCGCGGACTCCCAGAATACAGGGAGGTTGCCGACGGCTACGAAGCTGTACTGCGCTCCAAGCTGGCCATGGCCTTGGCCGTGCGCCAGCGCAAGTTCCGGGAAGCGCTGGTCGAGGCCGAGAAAGCGCATGGGCTGGCTGCTCGGGCTACCTTCGGTAACGATCTGAGCTCGGCTGAGGTTCAGGCCATGATGACCATCGACATGGCCATCATCCGCTACTGCGGGGAGCGAAACGCCTTCGAAGCGATCAAGCTCCTCGGCCGGATCACCAAGAAGCCGTGGAAGGCCGATGCCCTGGCCATACTCGGCCGGATCTTCGTCGAGACTGGCCGGGCGGAGGAAGGCGCAGCCAAGCTCAGCGAAGCCCTACGCCTGGGGGTCGAGGTGCCAGCTGCGCG
>WNFY01001724.1_pt1 | contig 20789 bp, 19 predicted proteins | sample 5400091 | NCBI WGS metagenome assembly WNFY01 (sample SAMN13153364, study PRJNA577476) | soil metagenome | isolation source: 60 cm soil or saprolite under grassland replicate 1 | place: USA:California | collected 2016-06-15
GGGTCGCCACCTCCTCGGATCGTCGCTTCGCCGGACGGGCTGCTCGCCGGGCCGGCTGCTCGACCGGCCGACCGTCCCGCGGGCGGGCGCGAGCGTATCAGGCGAGCGGCCGGCCCACCTCGCTTGGCTCCAGCGCCGCCTCGCCGGCCACGCCTTCGCGGCGGCGGTCGACGCGAGGGCGCAGCAGGAACACGGCGAGCAGGGCGGCGACCAGCAGGCCGGTGCCGGAGACCAGGTAGGCGCTGTGGATCCCGGCCATGAAGGCGTCGCTGACCGCCCGGCGGACCGCGCCGCTGGAGACGTCGCCGCCGCCGCCGGCGCCGGAGGCGCCGGTGACGCCCTGGCCGGCCGCCGCCTCGATGCGCTCCCGGACCGCCGCCGGCAGGTGCAGCGGCGCCAGCCTGGAGGGCAGCTCGGCGCTGAAACGCGCGGTCACGATCGCGCCCAGCACCGCGACCCCCAGCGCTCCGCCCACCTGCCGGTTGGTGTTGACGGTGGCCGACGCGACCCCGGCCTGCCCTGGCGGCATCCCGGCGACCGCCGCCGCGGTCATCGGCGAGATGGTCAGCCCCAGGCCGAGCCCCAGCAGCAGCAGCGGCCCGAGCAGCTCCAGGTAGGGCGTGCCGGCCTCGCTCCGGGTGAGCAGCAGCAGCGCCGCCCCGGCCAGGGTGGTGCCGGCGGTGACCGGCACCCAGTACCCGTAGCGGGAGGCCAGCCGCCCGGCGATCGGCGCCACCACCACGATCACCAGCGTGCTCGGCGCATACCGCAGACCGGCCTGCAGCGGCGAGTAGCCCTGCACGGTCTGGAAGTAGAGGGTGTTGAAGAACACGAAGCCGAGCAGCGCGAAGCCCACCAGCAGAGCGATCGCGTTGGCGCTCGAGAAGCACGGGTCGCGGAAGAACCCCAGCGCCAGCATGGGGTTGGGACTGCGCCGCTCCACCAACAGGAAGGCGGGCAGCCCGACGATGGCGATCGCCAGCAGCGCCAGGATCGGCGGCGAGGTCCACCCGTGCGCGTTGCCCTCGATCAGCGCGAAGGTGAGCGAGCCGAGCGTCAGGATCGCCAGGACCTGGCCCGCCAGGTCGAGGCGGCGCCCGGCGGGGTTGCGCGACTCGGTGATGACCCGGCCGGCCACCAGCAGGGCGATCGCGCCGACCGGCACGTTGACGTAGAAGACGCTCCGCCAGCCGAGGGTGTCGGTCAGCAGGCCGCCGAGCAGGGGCCCGGCGACCAGTGCCATGGCGGATACGCCCGACCACAGGCCGATCGCCTGGGCCTGCTCGCGCCGGTCGGGGAAGGTCGCGGTGATCAGCGCCAGCGTGCTCGGCAGCAGGGCGGAGCCGCCGATGGCCTGCAGCGCACGGGAGGCGATCAGCATCTCCTCGCTGGTGGCCAGGCCGCACAGGGCCGAAGCGATGGTGAACACCACCAGCCCGATCTGGAAGACCCGCTTGCGGCCGTAGCGGTCGCCGAGCGCGCCGGCGGTGAGCAGCAGGCTGGCGAACACCAGGATGTAGGCGTCGACCACCAGCTGCAGGCTCATCACGCTGGCGCCCAGCTCGCGCTGGATGCTCGGCAGCGCGACGTTCACGATGGTGTTGTCGAGCATCACCATGAACAGCCCGAAGCAGCAGGCTCCGAGGGTGAGCAGCTTGACCCTGCGATTCTCAGCGAACACCGCAACCCCCCGGTGTCGCACCGGCCCCCGCGGCCGGTGTCGCGCCCCCATGGTGCAGGTGTTCAGCCGATGGCGCCGTCCAGGCCCTCAAGGACCAGGCCGACGGCGGCGCCGACCACCCGCTCGGGGGCGTCGCCGTCGCGGATGCGCAGGATGGCGGCGTTGACCACGCCCTGCACCAGGCCCGCGAGCAGGGCGCGGTCCGGCTCGGCCAGGTCGGCGAGCGCCTCGGTGAGGGTCGAGGCCAGGCGCTGGTGCAGCTCGCGGATGCGCGTCCGCGCCTCGGCGCCGACAGGGACCTCCGCGCCCGGCGGCGCCACCAGTCGCGGCTCCTCCACGGCCAGGTCGAGCTGGGCGCGGACGAAGGCCGCCACCCGCTCGCGGGGGCCGCTGGCGCCCTCGAGCCGGCTCCGGACCAGCTCGGCCTGGCGGCCGATCTCGCGCTCGCACAGCGCCACCACCAGGTCGTCCTTGGAGCCGAAGTACTCGTAGACGGTGGGGCGCGCCAGCCCGGTGCGGTCGGCGAGCGCGCCGAAGGTCAGCGCCGGATAGCCCTGCTCCTCCAGCACCAGCCTGGCGGCGTCCAGGAGCGCGGCCCGCTGCCGCGCGCGGTGCTCCGCGACGGTGGGCGCGCTGATCTTCGGCATAGACCCAAATCAAACCACACGAGGGTGTCGGGCGGCCCTGCTAGACTCCCGCCGGGCTGCACCGGCGCTCCCGCCGGAGCGTCCAGGAAACCCCGACAAGCGATCGAGGGGGGAAGCAGGCTGCTCGTCGAGGATTACGCCGAGCGGGTCACGGGCTGCGCCCAGTACCTCACCCGGCTGCTGGCGGACCAGGGGACGCGGGTGGACAACCCCGTCGACGAGCCGATCGGCCCCGAGGAGAGCGCCCCGCTGGAACTGGCGGACGACCGCGGCCTCGTCCAGTTCGGGGTCGACCCGGCGCCCGGCGTCACCGCCGCGGCCATCGACGGCGGCTCCGCCTGCCTGATCAACGGGCGCTCCTTCTGGGTGATCGCCTACCGCGCCGGCACCATCTGGCACCGCGACCGCGTGACCGTCCACGAGGACGCGCAGCCACTGTCGGTCGAGGCGCTCACCCAGACCGACGCCAAGGGCCGCTACGGCCAGGCGCTGGCGGCCGCCGGGGTGGTGCGCGAGCGCGAGCTGGCCGACCTCGGCGGGGTGGTCGACGTGCTCCGGGAGATGGCCGAGTGGCGGCGCACCCGCGAGGCGATCGAGCTCGCCGCCCCCGGCGACGTGGTGCTGGTCGACGGCAGCCTGCACCCCGGCGCGTTCCTCCCGGCCGCGCTGGTGGTCCCGATCCACGAGCTGGCGCTGGAGCGGGGCGTCGACCTGGTCGGCGTGACCAAAGCGTCCAAGCTGCGCTGGGGCCGCTACGCGCCGCTGGTGCTGCGGGTCCGGCGCCGGGCCGAGGTCGAGGTCGGCCCGGACGCCCGCTGGTACCTCCGGGTCACCCGCGACCCGCAGGAGGCGCCGCCGCTGGCCGACCCCGAGACCGGCGAGGCGGCACCGCCGCTGGCCGACCCCGAGACCGGCGAGGCGGCACCGGCGTTGGCCGACCCCGAGACCGGCGAGGCGGCACCGCCGTGGCGCTCCGAGGTGTACGTGGCGCGGCTGGCCTCGCGGGGCGCCTACGCCTTCCGGGTCGACGCGGTGCGCGGCCACCGCGACCCCGACGAGCTGTTCGCCGTGCTGGCCGGCCTCTCCGACGACCCGGCCTTCCTCGGCTACCCCTACCCGCTGGCCCGCGTCCACCAGGTCGTGAGCCTGCCCGGCCACCTGCTCGCCGACCTGCGCCGCGACCTGCGTGCGGCGTTCCTGCGCGAGGGCCTGCCCGAGGACGACGTCGACCTGGTGATGCGCGACTTCCACCTGACCCTGAACGCCTGAGCACAACCAAGGGAACACCGGCAATGCCCGAGTACAAAGGACGCATCTTCGGCCGCTCGGTCACCGACGTGCGCTTCCGCGCGTTCTACGGCGAGGACCTGTTCCTCGGCGAGCTGCTGGTCGGCGCCGACGCCGAGCGTGGCCGCCGCTACCTGTTCCGGGTCACCGACGTGGCCTACGGGTCGGAGTCGTCCGACGACGGCTGGGCCGAGCGGGTCGCCGGCGGCCTGATGGAGATGGACAACGTCGGCCAGCCGACCGGCATGCGCGACGTGGAGCGTCGTCTCTACAAGGTCGCCAAGGTCGCCTCGCTCGGCTACGTCGACGCCGCCGGCCGCTTCCACAAGCCCAAGAGCCTGCCGGCGCAGTTCGGCGAGGTCACCGCGCCGACCGAGGAGGACCTGGAGTTCCTGCGGGTGCGCATGGGCGACGTCGAGATCGGCCGGCTGCGCTCCGGTGAGGACACCATCGACCTGCCGGTCGGCATCCGCGGCGAGACGCTGCCCAGCCACGTCGGCGTCTTCGCCACCACCGGCATGGGCAAGTCCAACCTGATGAAGGTGCTCGCCGGCCAGCTCCTGGCCGCCGGCGGCCGCTACGCGATGCTGCTGTTCGACCCGCACGGCGAGTACCTGGAAGGCGGCGGCCCGCCGTGCAGGGGCCTGGCCCACCACCCCTGGGCCGAGCAGCGGCTGCGGGTCTATTCGCCAAGCCCCCGGGCCGGCCAGGCGAGCCTGCTGCGGCTGTCGCTGGCCGAGCTGTCAGTGGACGACCTGCGCACCGCCTGGAAGTTCACCGGCCCGCAGTCGGAGGCGCTGGAGAGCGCCGCCGCCCTGCTCGGCGACAAGGGCATCTGGATCAAGCGCCTGGCGGAGGAGGAGCCCGAGGACCTGAAGGACGCCGAGCTGGGCCGCCACGCGCTGGCGACCATCCAGGTGCTGACGCGCCGGGCCAAGCGGATCGTGCGGCTGCCGCTGATGACCGAGGACCCCAGCCAGTCGCTGACCGGCAAGGTCCTGGACGACCTGGCCGCCGGCAAGGTCGTGCTGGTCGACACCTCCGGGCTGGAGGCGGTCGAGGAAATGCTGGTCGCCTCGCTGCTGACCCGCAGCCTGCTGGAGGAGCGCGCCGGCGCCTACCGCGCCGACCGCGACCGCTTCGCGCGGCTCCCGCGCACCCTGGTCGCGTTGGAGGAGGCGCAGCGCGTGCTCACCCGCCTGGACGACGCCGAGTTCAACGTCTTCCCGCGGCTGGCGCGCGAGGGCCGCAAGTTCAACGTCGGCCTGTGCGCGGTCACCCAGCAGCCCAAGCTGATCGACGCGGAGCTGCTCAGCCAGTTCAACACCTATTTCGTGCTCGGCCTGGCCGACGAGCGCGACCGGCACATCCTCAGGCAGTCCTCCAAGCAGGACCTGTCCGACCTGGGCGCCGAGATCCAGACGCTGATGCCCGGCGAGGCGCTGGTGACCAACCCCGAGGCGCCGTTCGCGTTGCCGGCCAAGGTGCACCTCTATGAGGACTGGCTGAAGGGCGTACGGTCCCCGGAGCGCCCGACGCCGCGCCCGCCCGGCGCCCTCGAGGGCTTCTACGATTAGGAGGCGCACTGATCGCGATGATGTTGGGATCCAGGACCGCATGGGGGGTTCGGGGGACGCTTGTTGCCCCCCGAATGAACCGAGGACCTATGGCTCATCAACCCATACCGTAATGAGCCGTATCGTCGCTATTGCCGACGCGCATCTGGGGCGCGCGCACTACCAGGCGGTCAACCAGCAAGGGCTGAACCAGCGCGAGGCCGACTTCGCCGCCAGCTGGCACCGGGCGGTGGACGCGGCGCTGGCGCTGAACCCCGACGCCGTGCTGGTGCTCGGCGACCTGTTCGACATCCCGCGGCCGAGCTACCGGGCCTTCCGCGAGGGCGCCAAGGGCCTGCGGCGGCTGGCCGCCTCCGGCGTCCCGACCTGCGCGATCTCGGGCAACCACGACACCACCCGGCTGCGCGAGTCGGGCACGCCCTACGCGGTGCTGGCCGACACCTTCCCGGAGCTGGCCTTCGTGTACCGGGGCGCCTGGGAGGCGGTCGACCTGCTGCCGGGCCTGCGCGTGCACGCGGTGCCGCACTGCGCCGGCGAGGGCGAGCTCAAGGAGCAGGTCGCGGCGGCCGCCGCCGCCCGCTCGCTCGACCACATGAACCTGCTGGTCACCCACGCCGCGGTCACGGTGCTGTCGCGTCGCTACACCTATGGCGACGTCAACGAGCTGGAGGTCGACCTGGCGACCCTTGACGCCGGCTTCGACCGCATCCTGCTCGGCCACTTCCACAACTTCGCCAAGGTCGCGCCGAACGCCTGGTACCCGGGCTCCACCGACACCTTCAGCTTCGCCGACCTCCCACAGTCCGAGGAGCCGGAGGTCAAGGGCCTGCTGTCGCTGGAGACCACCTCCGGCAGGGTCCGCCACCACCCGGTGCCGGGCGCCCGGCCGCTGCGTACCTACCGCGTGGACGCCTTCGAGCTGGACCTCGGCGAGGTCTACGACGCCGTGGCCGGGCTGGTCGCCCCGGGCGAGACCGACGGGGCGGTGGTGCGGCTGTGGGTCGACCAGGCCCGGCCGGAGCTGCGCCGCCTGCTCGACCGCCGCGAGGTGGCCGAGGCGTTCCCCGGGGCGCTGGTCGTGAACGTGCAGGTGGAGGCGGTGGACGAGGAGGGCGCTGCCCAGCTCGCCGGCCAGCCGGTGGCCAGCCTCGCCGACGAGTGGGACCGCTACCTGGCCAGCGTGCCGATCGAGGGCTACGACCGCGACCGGCTGGCGGCCCTGGGCAGAGCGCACCTCCAGTGCGCGGAAGAGGAGGCGGGCTAGCCATGCACCTGCGCTCCCTGCGGCTGCGCAACTACCGCGTCTACCTCGCCGCCGACGTCGAATTCCCCGATGGCCTGGTCGGCATCTACGGCGCGAACGGCGCCGGGAAGAGTACGATTATCGAAGCTGTCCGTTATGCGTTGTATGGGGATGCTCGGACGGAGAAGTCGGAGCTGCGCTCGGCGGGCATCAACGAGGACGTGCGCGTGGAGCTGGTGTTCGAGCACGAGGGCAACAGCTACGAGGTGCGGCGCGTGCTCAAGGGCCGCAACCTCACGCCCTCGGTCGAGGTCTACGTCAACCGCCAGCTCGCGGCGCAGTCGGTGCGGGACGCCAACGCCTACCTCGGGCGGGTCCTGGGCATGGACCAGCGCGCCTTCCTGGCCTCGGTGTGCGCGCAGCAGAAGGAGCTGACCACCTTCGCGACCATGGAGCCGGCCCAGCGCCGCCGGCTGGTCCTCGACCTGCTGGGCGTGAGCCCGATCGAGCGGGCGCTGGTGCGCGTGCGCGAGGAGGCGCGCGACGCCAGGACCGCGGCCGGAGGCGCCCGCGCGCAGCTGCCCGACCTGCCGGCCGCCGAGTCGGCCGCTGCCGAGGCCGGCCTGGCCGCCGGGGTGGCAGCCGAAGCCGCCGACGCCGCCGTGGCGGCGGCCGATGCGGCGGGGACAGCCCAGGCCGCCGCGGAGAGCCAGGCCGCGCAGGCCGAGATCGCCGCCCGGAAGCTCGACGAGCTGCGCCAGCTCGCGGCCCTGGCCCGCGCCGACGCGACCAGCGCGCGCGGCGAGGCGCAGCGGCACGAGCGGCGCGCCCTGGAGGCCGACGCGCTGGTCCCGGAGCTGCAGGCCGCCAGCTCCAGGCACGCCGAGCTGGCGGAGGCGGCGGCGCCGCTGCCCGCGCTGGCCAGGGCGCTGGAGGCTCACCTGGAGCGCCAGGGCCTCCTGCGCGCCCTCCAGGACGCGGCCGGCCGCGAACAGGTCGCCCGGCGGGCCATGGCCGAGGCCGAACGCGAGTCGGCGGCGGCCGCCGGCCTGATGGAGGCCATGGCCCAGGCGGAGGCCGCCCTGGAGGAGATCGAGGGCGAGCTGGCCGCCATGCGCGAGCGCCACGCCACGGCGAGCGAGCTGCTGGGGGCGGCCGCCGCGCGCCTGGAGGCCGCCACCGCCGCCGCCGAGCGCTGCGCCAGCCTCGACCCCCAGGCGCCCTGCCCGACCTGCGGCCAGGCGCTCGGCGAGGCGCTGGCCGAGGTCACCGCCAGGCACGAGGGGGAGCTGGCGGCGGCCGCCCAGGCGCACGAGCTGGCCGCCGCCGCGCGCCGGGCCGCGGTCGAGGCCGGCAGGAAGCTGGCCGCCAGGCGCGACGAGCGGGCCGCGGAGCTGGAGCGGGCGCGCACCGCCGAGCAGCGCGCCGCCAGGGCCGCCGCCAGGGTCGAGAGCGCCGAGCAGGCCATCAAGGTCGCCGGTGACGAGGTGGTCGCCCGCCAGGCGGAGCTGGAGCGCCTTGGCGACCCCGGCTTCGACGCCGCCGCCCACCAGCGCGCCAGGCAGGCTGCCGAAGCGCTGCAGCCGGTCGCGCTGGCCCACAGCGAGCTGCGCGGCCGGGTCGAGCGCGGCGAGGTCGAGCGGGGGCTCGCCAGGGAAGCGCTGGACCGCGCGGTCCAGGCGGACGCGCGCGCCGCGACCGTGGAGGCCGAGGCCAGCGGGCTCGGCGAGGCCGACCAGGCGCTGGCCGCCGCCCGCGAGCGGGTGCGCCAGGCCGGCGAGGCCGCCCGCCGCACCCACGGCGAGCACCAGCGGGCCGCCGAGGCGCTGTCCGCCGCCCGGCGCCGCCACGACGACCTGGACCAGGCGCTGGCCGCGGCGCGAGCCAGGCACGAGGAGGTCGCCGAGCTGGAGGAGCGGGCCGCCTACCTGGCCCGCCTCGTCGACCTGATGGCCGCCTTCCGGCTCCACCTGGTGGCGCGGCTCGGCCGGCGCCTCTCGGTGGAGGCCGCCGAGCTGTTCGCCGAGCTCACCGACCACGAATACCAGGACCTGGTGGTCGACCCCGAGGACTACTCCATCCGCATCGCCGACCAGGGCACCGAGTACGAGCTGGCGCGCTACTCCGGCTCCGAGAACGACCTGGCCAGCCTGTCGCTGCGGGTGGCGGTGAGCCTGGTGATCGCCGAGGGTGCCGGTGAGCTGGGACTCCTTGTCCTGGACGAGGTGCTCGGATCGCTTGACCGCGAGCGCCGCGGGCGTATGCTTTCCGCCCTCACCACCTTGCAGGGCCGTTTCCGGCAGGTTCTGCTGGTGACCCACAACGACGAGGTGAAAGACCTGCTCCCGGCCGCGATCGAGGTGCGCAAGGGTCCACACCGGACCTCCACGGTGGGATTGCGCGGCTAAGGCGCCGCCGGCACCGGGTAGCGGATTTCGCGGCGGGGAACAACACCGAGCTCGGGAGCGTTACGGTCGTGAGCGCGATACCGGCGCACTCTGGAGGTTCGTGGTAGATACGCCGGCGTCGGTGGAGTGATCCATGCATCGACACGTGAAAGGAACTATGAGGGTGGCAGAAGAAGAGGAGGACGAGGCTCAGGTCGAGGCATCCCTCGACGAGCTGATCGCCAAAAAGCAGGACCGGCCGGCGCCTGTGGACGAGGACGACGACGACGAGGTCATGCTCGCGATGAGCAGGGACGAAGCGCGAGAGCCCTTGACCACCCGGGTCCTGCCGGTTCAACAAAACGAATTCATCTGTAAGAGCTGCTTCCTCGTGAAGCACCGCAGCCAGCTCGCCGACCAGCGGCGCCAGCTCTGTCGCGACTGCGCCTGACCATGGCTCCGGCGGGCGCTCAGGTGGGATGGCGGGCGGGCCCGGCCCCCCGGCTGGCCGCCGCCGTCCTCACCGGAGGCGCTCTGTCGCTCGCCTTCCCCGGCCCGGATCTCGGGCCGGTCGCGTTCGTGGCGCTGGTGCCGCTGCTGCTGGCAATCGAGAACGTCAGCCCGCGGCGGGCCGCCGCACTGGGATATCTCGCCGGTTTCGTATTCTTCGGGCTGCTGATCCTGTGGATCCCGACGGACTTCCTTGCGTGGACGGGCGGGGTCGGGTGGCTCGCCTGGGTGGCGCTGTGCGCCGCCGAGGCGTGCTTCGTGGCCGCGTTCGCCGCGCTGGTGCCCGCCACACGGCGGCTCGGCGGCTGGCGGGTCCTGCTGCTGCCCGCCTGCTGGGCCACCCTGGAGCTGCTGCGGGCCCACGCCCCGCTCGGCGGCTTCCCCTGGGGCATCCTCGGCGTGAGCCAGCACGCCGGAGGCCCCCTGCTCCCGCTGGCCAGCGTGATCGGCGCCTACGGCCTGTCTGCCGTGATCGTCGCCGTCAACCTCGCCATCGCCATCTGGGTCCGTGGCCTGGCCCGCCGCTCGGGGCTGGTCGGAGCGATCGGGTGGCCGGCGCTGGCGGTGGCGCTGCCGCTGGTGGGACTGCTGGCCCCGGCCGCGCCGGCGCCGAGCGGGCGTCCGCTGGACGTGGTGGTCGTGCAGGCCGGCCTGGCCGGAGGGCACGGGCTGGACCGGGGCGCCACCACCCAGGAGGTCTTCGACAACTTCGTCCGCCGCACCGAGGAGCTGAGCGGCGGGCCCCGCCCGGACCTGGTCGTCTGGGGGGAGGGCTCGGTGGACGACGACCCCATGGTCAACGCCGACCGGCTGGAGCGGATCCGCCAGACGGCGGCCAGCGTGGGCGCGCCGCTGCTGGTGGGCGCGACCACCCACGCCGGCGACGGCCACTACGCCACCGATGCGCTGCTGTTCACCCCGGGCGGCCAGCTCGCCGACCGCTACCGCAAGCGCCGGCTGGTGCCGTTCGGCGAGTACGTGCCGATGGCCTCGCTGATGGGCCGCGTGCTGCCGGTGACCCGCCAGGGCGTTCCCTTCGACAAGGTCCCCGGCCGGCGGCTGGAGCCGATGACCGTCGACGGCAGCTCGCTCGGCACCATCATCTGCTGGGAGTCCACCTACCCGGAGGACTCGCGGACGCTGGTGCGCGAAGGCGCCCAGATGCTGCTGGTCTCCACCAACAACGCCTCCTTCGGCGAGGGCCCCGCCTCGCTGCAGCACCTGGCCGCCAGCCAGCTCCGCGCCGTGGAGGAGGGCCGTACCGTGGTGCAGGCCGCCGTCTCCGGCGTCAGCGCGGTGATCAGCCCCGACGGCGTGGCCAGCCAGCGGACGGGCCTGTACCAGCAGGCGACCATGCGGGTCTCGGTCGCGCCGCGGGACGGGCTCACCCTGTACGCTCGATCCGGCCGTCTCGTCGAGGCCGCCATGCTCGCGGTTTCCGTGGCCACCGCGATGGTCGCCGTGCTGCCATGGAGCCGCCGGCGCCAGGCCACCTCGGCGCCGCCGACCACCCCGTCCAGCCAGGAACACGCCGTCATCCGAGGAAGCCAGTGAGAGCACTCGTCGTCATCCCCACCTACAACGAAATCGATTCGATCGAGCACGTGATCGTCAGGGTCCTGGCCGCCGACCGGCGCGCCGAGGTGCTGGTGGTCGACGACTCCAGTCCCGACGGCACCGGCGACCTGGTCGCCAAGCTCGCCGAGGACGAGCCGCGCGTGCACCTGCTGCGCCGCGGCGGCAAGCAGGGGCTGGGAGTGGCCTACCGTGCCGGCTTCGCCTGGGGGATCGAGCGGGACTACGACGCGCTGGTGGAGATGGACGCGGACATGTCGCACCCGCCGGAGCGGCTGCCAGCCCTGCTCGAGGGGCTCAGCCGGGCCGACCTGGTGATCGGCTCGCGCTACGTGCCAGGGGGGGCGACCGCGAACTGGAGCCCGCTGCGCAAGCTCATCTCGCGCGGCGGCAACGCCTATGTGCGGCTGGCACTCGGCCTGCCGGTCCACGACGCGACCGCCGGCTACCGCGCCTACCGCCGCGAGGTCCTGGAGGCCCTGCCGGTGTCGGCGGTGGCCTCCAACGGCTACTGCTTCCAGGTGGAGATGGCCCATCGCACCTGGCAGGAAGGTTTCCGGGTGATCGAGGTGCCGATCACCTTCACCGAGCGCACGAGCGGGGTCTCCAAGATGAACCAGCGGATCGTGGCCGAGGCGCTGCTGCGAGTCGCCGCCTGGGCCGTCGCCGGCGGCCGCCACCGGGCGCGCCCGCTGCACCCCCAGAGCGTCGCCTCCACCCAAGCCGGCTAGCCCGGCCCTCCGGCCGACGCCGATCCCACCAAAGGACACAGGCCATGGACTGGAAGCTCGAGTTGGTGAACGTCCCCGTCTCGGATGTGGACCGCGCCAAGGAGTTCTACGCCGACAAGGTCGGCTTCCATCTCGACCACGACCACACGGTCAGCGACCAGATGCGCTTCGTGCAGCTCACCCCGCCAGGGTCGGCCTGCTCGATCGCCATCGGCAAGGGCCTGGGGTCGGACGCGCAGCCCGGCTCCGTCAAGGGCTTGCAGCTCGTCGTCCCCGACATCCAGGCCGCGCACGCGGAGCTGGCCGGGCGGGGCGTGGAGGTCAGCGAGGTCCAGGAGTTCCCCTGGGGCCATTTCGTGTTCTTCAGCGACCCGGACGGTAACGGCTGGGCCGTGCAGGCCATCCCCGCTCGCGGCTAGCTCGCCGGTCTCAGGCTTGGGCCAGCGCCCGCTCCAGCCAGGCGCGCCACGCCTGCGTGGCCCTCTCCTGGTCGACCCCGCCGGCGAACAGGTGGTGGCCCAGGCCGACCGGCATGCCCCAGGCGTTCCTGCCGAAGAAGCGGTACAGCCCGTCGGCGGTGCGCAGGCCGATGAACTGGGGAGCGAGGTAGTCCACCACCGCGTCCATGGGCTCCAGCCCTGGCGGCGCCAGGCGCACGCGGTCGCCCTCGGCCACGCCCTCGCCGAGCCCGAGCGCCCGCCGCAGCATTCCGAACGCCTCCGGCCCGGTGGAGGAGGGCGGCCCCTCGGCCCCGACGAAGGTTGCCCCGCGGCCGCTGAAGTACCGCAGGTACTGCCCGAGCGTGTGCAGGTAGAAGTCCGTGTGGTGGTCGGCGCTGTCGTACTGGTTGTCCCAGTCGTCGACGAAGATGCCGCTGTGCACCCAGCGCAGCACCGTGCTGCCGCCCTGGCGTCCCTCGACGATCGCCTCCACCGCGTTGAACCAGCCGTCGGGGCCTTCGGTCCGCACCATGAAGTGCCGGGGCGGGTCCCAGACCGTCACCGTGGAGCCGTCGGCGCTGGTCCCTCCCTCCCGGGGCTCGACCTCGGTGGGGAACAGCCAGGCCGCGTTGCCCGGGCCTGTGGCGATCGCCTCCCAGACCTGCTCGGGCGTCGCCGGCAGCTCGACCTCTCGGCGAATCTCGAACTCGCGGGGCATCGTCAGCGCTCCTAGGTGCCAGTGTCGCCGGGGCCGGGCGCTGCCGCGGTCCGCTGGGGGCCGCGGGTGATGCTGGGGTGCAGGGCGACCACCAGGCGGTGCTGGCGGCCGCCCTCGGCCGTCTCGTCGTGGTACTTGCCGACCAGCGCGGTGACGGCGCCCGCCAGCTCCTCGGCGAACGCGGCGCGGTCGCCGGCGGAGGCGAAGCGGACCTGGCTGTCGATGCCGAAGGTGGCCAGCCGCTGCCTGGCGGCGGTCGCGCCGCCGATGAGGTCGCCGACCTCGCGGACCAGCCGGGCCGCCAGCGCCAGCAGCCACCGGGCCGAGAGCTGGTCGGGCGAGCGGCCGGGATCTGGCGCCACCGCGGCCAGCGCGGTGGGGGAGATCACGTAGGACGCGGCGGTGGCGCGCATCAGCCGCTCGATGCAGTTGCCCTTGCGGCGCTCCTCGACCAGCTCGACCAGCCCGTGCCGCTCCAGCGCGCGGAGATGGTAGTTGACCTTCTGCCTGGACAGGCCGACCTGCACGGCCAGCATGCTGGCGGAGCCCGGTTCTGCCAGCGCGGCCAGCAGCCGGGCCCGCACCGGGTCCAGTGACACCTCCGCGACGGCCGGATCGTCGATCACGGCAACCTCGAGCATGCGGCAACCGTCTCACCGAAAGGAAAGCTTGTCAAGACCGGCGCCGCTGTCCACTGGTCGCGGCGGCGCTGGGCACGGCATCATGGCATGCCGTTGGAGGGCCGAGCGCTGAGGAGGTCGAGGACGGGATGTGGCCGCGCCGGCGGGCGCCCGACCCGGAGGTCGAGGCCGCCTGGCAGAGCTTCCTGCGCTTCGCCAAGGCGCTGGACGAGGGGAGCAGGGCGCTGCTGGCGGCGGTGCCCTCGGCCCGGCGGCCCGGCGTGCCCCTGGACGCCAGCGTGCAGGGGTTCCTCGCCGGCACCGCCGCCGCGCGCGCGGAGCTGGCGGGCTGGGCCCTGCCCCAGCTCGCCGGAGCGCAGCTGGCCACCGCCGCCGCCCTCGACGCGGCCGACCACCGCGCGCTGGGGCTCGAAGCGGTCACCAGCGGCATGGAGTTCGAGCACCGCACCGAGGCCATCGGCGAGGTCCTGGACGAGCTCGGCCCGGCCCAGGAGGCCGAGCAGGCGCTGCGCGCGCTGCGCCGCCGCCGCTGAGCGCCCGGACGGTGCGATGGTGCATCAGCCGGCGTCGGGGCCAGGCGGGTCTGGCGAGATGGTGTCGCGGCGGCGGCGGGCGATCCCGGACAGCGCCTCCAGCACGATCCGGTTGGCGAGGAAGGCGGTGACCTGGCCGGGCCCGTCGTAGGGCGGTGACAGCTCGACCACGTCGAGGCCGACCACCGGCAGCTCCAGGGCGCAGCGGCGGACCGCGTCCAGGAGCTGGCGGCCGGTCAGCCCGCCTGGCTCAGGGGTGCCGGTTCCCGGTGCCATGCCCGGGTCGACCACGTCCACGTCGATCGAGAGGAACACGCCGTCGCAGTCGTCGGTGGCGATCGCGAACGCCTCGTCGAGGCAGTCGTCGAGCCCGCGGCGCACCACCTCGGCCATCTCGAAGCTGCGCATGCCCTGCTCGGCCATCCACTCGAGCACCGGCGGCTCTGGCCAGTACCCGCGCAGGCCGATCTGCAGGAAACGGTCGCCACGGGCGGCGCCGGACTCGATCAGTCGCCGCATCGGCGTGCCGTGGCCGAGCAGCGAGCCGAACTGGGTCTCACCGGTGTCGGCGTGGGCGTCGAAATGCACCACCGAGACCCTGCCGAAACCGAGATGGCGGGCAACGCCGGTGACGTCGGGCAGGGCGATGGTGTGGTCGCCGCCGAGCACGACTGGGATGGCACCCGCCCGCGCGATCGCGTGGACGGCCTGCTCGAGCCGCTCGATCGACGTCTCGATCTGGCCCGGCGGCATGGCCACGTCACCGGCGTCGACGACCTCGAGCTCCTTCAGCGGGTCGACGCGCAGGGCCAGGTGCGGCCGCGAGGCGTCGGCGGGGAGGTAGTCGGTGGTGCGAATCGCCAGCGGTCCGAAGCGGGCTCCTGGCCGGTAGCTGGTGCCGCTGTCGAAGGGGGCGCCGACGATCACGACGTCGGCGCCCGCGAACGACTCCGGCTGCTCCAGGTCGGCCTTGCGGACGCCCAGGAAGGTCACGTCTGGCCCGTACATCGTGGTTACGCACCTCGCGAATCGCTTGCTCGGACGCCTGCCGGGGGAGAGCCTACAGGGTCGTGGGCGCCCGCCCGCGGCGCTCGACTGATCGCGCGACCTGGAGGACGGATGGCGAGAAGCCTCGACGATCGACCGGAGAGCAAGGACCAGGTGCTGCCGCCGGGGGCGCGGCAGTGCTTCGCCTGCGGTGACGACAACCCCATCGGCATGCACCTGGAGGACATCCGTCGCGAAGGCGACGAGGTGCGGGCGACCCTGCACCCCAGACCCGAGTACCAGAGCTACCCGGGCATGCTCCACGGCGGACTGTCGACCACGGCGCTGGACGAGGTCATGGGGTACGCGGCCATCCTGCTCGCCGGCATCTGGAGCGCGACCGCCACCATGGAGGTGCGCTTCCGCTCCCCGGTGCCCTACGACGCGACCCTGGACCTGGTGGCCGGGATCACCGAGACGCGCAGCCGCCGGGTGCGAGCCTGGGCTCGCCTCCACCTGCCCGACGGCACCGTCGCCGTTTCCAGCGCCGGCCTGCTGGTCCCCCTGCCCCCCGAGACCGCGGCCCGCGCGCGCGAGCTCTACGGCCCACTTGCCTGAGCCGCCGGGCGCGACCGTGGCCTGGAGAGGGCTGGCCGGTTTCAGTGCGGGGTGAGCGGGAGCGGCGCGTGCCGCCGCTCGGCGTGGTGGGAGACCAGGCGGGTCAGTACACGGCGCAACTCGCGGCGCTCCTCGGCCGACAGCGGCTCGAGCAGGGCGTCCTGCGCCGCCTCGACCCGGGCGTCGAGCCGCTTCAGCGCGTCGGCTCCAGCGGGCGTCAGGCCGACCAGGTTGCGGCGCCGGTCCTGCTCGTCGCGGACCCGCGCGACGAGGCCGTCGCGTTCGAGGTCGTTGAGGACGGCGTGCAGGTCGCTGCGATCGATCCACAGGCGGCGCCCCAGCGCGGCCTGGCTGGTCGCCCCCTGCTCGTCGAGCGCCACGAGGACCGTGAAGTGATGCTTGCGGACGCCGGCCTCGGCCAGGGCCTCGCTGACCAGGCGGTGGGCGTGGAGGCCGAGCTGGCTCACGAGCCAGCTCGGGAGCGCTGTGAGCCGGCGCGGCGTAAGCGGCTCGGATGCGGTCGGTGCGTCCATGGGATCAGCCTAGCAAAGAACGTTGGTGATCCCACGCATTGCTGGTATGTTGGACGCGCCAACGTTGGCCACCCCAACGGACTACTCTCGAGCCGGCGAAGGAGAACGAATGCCCGCGATCGATGTGCTCGACTCGACGGTGTTCTACGAGGAGGCAGGGGCTGGGACCCCGCTCGTGTTCCTCCATGGCAACCCGACCTCGTCGTATCTCTGGCGGCACGTGCTGCCCCGGATCGGCGAGCCAGGCCGCTGCCTCGCGCCCGACCTGATCGGGATGGGTCGCTCCGGCAAGCCCGACGTGCCGTACCGGTTCGCCGATCACGCTCGCTATCTCGACGCCTGGTTCGATGCGCTGGCGCTGGACGGCGTGGTGCTGGTCGGCCACGACTGGGGCGGAGCGCTCGCATTCGACTGGGCGACCCGGCACCCGGGGCGGACGCGCGGCGTGGCCTTCATGGAGACCATCCTCCGACCGCTGTCATGGGACGACTTCCCGGGCCCCGCACGGCCGCGCTACGAGTCGCTTCGAGCGCCCGGGACCGGCGAGACGAAGGTCCTCGACGAGAACTTCTTCATCGAGCAGGCTTTGCGCCAAACCGTGCTGACCGGGCTGAGCGACGAGGACGTGGAGGCGTACCGCAAGCCGTACCCGACCCGCGACAGCCGACGTCCGTTGTTGGAGTGGCCGCGCGCGATGCCGATCGACGGCGAGCCGGCGGACGTGGTCAGCCGGATCGAGGCGTACGACGACTGGCTCGCCAGGAGCCGGGAAGTCCCGAAGCTGCTGCTGACCTTCGACACCTCGCCGACCCTGATGATCGGAGCGGAGCTGACCGCCTGGTGCTCCAGGAACATCGCCAGCCTGGAGATCCAGCACTGCGGAGCGGCCGCCCACCTCGCGCCGGAGGATCAGCCCGAGGCGATCGCCGCGGCCATCACCAGCTGGGCCGATCGGCACCAGCTACGGTCGAGCATCCGTCCTCTTTGACCCGAACGAAACGTCAAGATCCTATCGAGTGCTCAATGAGGGTGTCCGTGATGCTCCACAAGTCCTGACGTTGACGGGGACCAGACCATAGGCAAGGTGCTCACGCCTGCCTGGAGGTCCGGTCCCCGTGGCATACTGCCCGCGTTCGTCGCTGCCCGCCAACGTCCTGGTCTGGCTGGCCGGCCGCCTCGCCCACCTTGTGCCACCCCGCCCACCCGGACAGGGCGGCACCCGACCGCTTTGCCTGGAGGTCCGCCTGGACGCCGTCGCCGCGGTCATCTTGGACGGGCTGTCGTACCGACGCGCCGGCCGGGTCGTCGGGATCTCCAAGACCGAGGTAGGTGACAGCCTGGACCTGCTGCTGGGTCCGCTGCGACGGTGGCTGGCCGGGAAGCTGCCACGAGCACGAGCTCATCGAGCTATCGGGGCTGGGCGAGGTGCTGGACGCCACCGGGGTGGCCAGCCTGCTGGACCGAGGGTTCCAGGGGCTGGCCACGGGGCGCGAGCACTGGCATGCGCCGGTCGGGGACCGCCGCACCGAGGATCGGCTCAGCGACGCCCAACGGACGTTCAACCGACTGCAGGCGGGGCTACGCGCGCTGGTGGAGCAGGCGATCGCCCACCTTGCAGGCGCGTGGTCGCTGCGCGGTTGGCGCGGGCTGCTGTACCGGGTCCGGGATGTCTACCGCGCCGCCAGCGCGCTGGTCTGCCTGGGCCGGTGGCTGCACGGGTCCCCATATGACTCGGGTTTCGCATTTCACGCTGCGTCGGCAGCGCCGGTCGCCTGCGCGTGGAGGAGTTCTTCCAGGGTGGGCGTGACCAGCCGAGATGGCAGAAATTGGGCGGCCAGTAGCTCGCGGCGGAGCGCGGTGAGCATGCCAGCCAGCGAGACGGCGTGCTTGGTGCGATAACCAGGGCGCGTGGGCGCGGTAGACGGCCAGGTCGGCGGCCGGCTGGCCGTGCTGGGCGTACCAGCACACGACCAGGCTCACGCACAGCAGGCCAGGCCACGCAGGGCCTTGCCGGCGTAGGCGGCATCACAGACCAAGTGGACTCGCCGGTCGGGATGCCGCTGGCAGATCAGCCCGACGAACTGGCAGGCCAGGTCGAGCTTGCTACGGCCGGGCCGGCGGGGCTGCCACAGCCGGGCCAGCACCGGCAGGCACAGCATCCGGTGGGCCACAAACGGCAGGCGTACCAGCACACCGACGACGACCCAGTTGTTGCCCCACGCGGTGCGCTTGCGACCCGACGCGGCCGCATCGTAGTGCCAGCCGGCCCCGAATACCTTAGTCGGTCCGACAGCCCCGCGGCACTGACGTGCTCTTCGAAGACCGGCCCCAGCGCGGGCAGGTCCAGGCCGACGCCGCTGAGGGGGGTGCCGGCGGGCCAGGTGCACGCCCAGGCCGCCCTCGGCGCAGCCGATGTCGGCGAAGGTGCGGTGGCCGCTCCAGGGGAACTGCTCGCTGATCGCGACGATCGAGCCGGTGCTCAGCGCGGTCATGGCGCGAGCGAACGCCCGCAGCCTGGCGGGGTCGGCATAGAGCTCGGTGAAGAACGATCCGCCGGTCTTGGTCTCGTTTTGCGGCCGGCCGGTGCGCAGCCCCTCGGTCAGCTCCGCCCAGAAGCGGAACAGCCGGGCGTTGACCATCTCCAGGATGCCGCCAAGGTAGGCCGGCTTGGCCCGGTCGAGGAACGCCTCGGTGGCGGGGGTGTTGGCGTAGCGGCCGTCCTGGCGCTGCAGCATGCCGAGGGCGACCAGGGCGTCCAGGAAGTCCCGTGCCGACCGGGAGTGCAGGCCGAGCCGGGATCGCAGCGGCTCCAGCTCGGCGGAGGTTCCCGCCAGCGCGGTGAACACGCCCAGCTCCACGGCGCTGAGCAGCACCTTGGACCCCCAGAAGCCGAAGCCGAGCTGCAGGATGGCATCGGGCGAGGCGGCCGGGGCTGCTCCCGCCGGCTTCGCCACCGTGGTCTGGGTCATGCTGTGGTCCTCCTCATCTGAATCTGCCTCGCCGGGAGCCTGTAGCGGTGGGTGCCATCGCTATTCGCCGGGTGGGAAGGTGTACGTCGAGGGGATCGAGCTGGGTGGGCTGCCGATGACCAGGGCGATCTCCTGATGAGCGGCGAGCGTGATGCCGGCCGGGTTCCCCCTGTGGCGCTTGCCATCGACGAACACCACGACGCTCGCGCCGGGTTCGCAGTAGCCCCCGGCGCAGGAGCCGTCCAGCCGAACCCCCCACTGTTGGAAGAACTGGCCGAGGGTGAACCGAGTCCTTGTTGGCGCCTCGATGTGCAGCACGCCTGTTGCGTCGTGGGTGTGCAACGACGAGATGCACGGCCGGGGACACAGCTTGATGTACCCATAGGTCGGCGCCCCGTCGGTTTCGCCGCGATGGACTTCCGGGTCGGTGATGTCGATCCCGATCCCGCCGAGGATCTGGACGCGCTGACCGTTGACGAAGACGTCCAGGTGGGCGTGCACGTGGTAGGTGAAGAACTCGTGCGTTCCCGGGGTCAGCCCGGCTTGTCGGACCAGCGCCATGGGGTTGGATGGCAGGGGCCAGGGGGCCGCTCCCGCTGCGGGCGGGGGGGCCGGTGCGGCCGCGTAGCCCGGGCGCACCGCACCACCGTCGCCGCACGCGGCAAGGAGCACCAACGCCACGGGGATGGATGCCCAGCCGATCCGCTTCATCGCAGACCTGGCCCATGACAACCGAGGTGCCGGAACGCGGCAGCAGCGGAATGGGTTCACGCGGTCCTCCCATCGATCGGTCCTCCCGGTTCCTGCGAGCGGCGCCACTGCGGTCCAGGGGTCCAGGCGACGTGGTTATCCCCCGAAGCTGACCTGGGCCTGGGCGGTCCCTCCGGTACAGGGGCTGGGCGGGAAGGTCACAAAGCCCCCGATGGCCTCATCGGGGAGCAGCACCGACAGCGAGGAGGAGGTGATGGACCCAGCGAACACCACGGCGTGGGAATCGTGGGCGTTGAATGTGAACGTCCCCTGGGCCGTGGGCAGGGTGGGGTCGTCGGGCCAGGACGCGTCCAGGGTCCCGGTCCCGGACTTCATCCGGCATGGGCTCGGCGGGAAGGTGCGGGCCACCGAGAAGTTCAAGGTGACGGCGACCCGACCGGGCGGGAACCCCACGCAGCCCGCTGAGCAGGTCCCTTCGCCGGTGTAGGTGTAGCCGGTGAGGGCCCCGCAGCCGAACTCGGTGCACGAGAACTGGGGTGTGGCCGTGGCGGCGGCGATGTCGTAGGTGGTCGCGGTGGTGGCCTCGGCGGGGCCGCTCGGCAGGGCGAAGGCCGTCCCCACAACCAGGACCAGAGCGAGTGCCGCTGCTAGTCCCGCACGCTTCATTGCTGCCTGCTTCCTCATTGCGTGACTCCGTTCTTTCCTTTTCTTTCCGGGAGTTGCATGGCAGATGGCAGATCCTGCAGCGCTGCCGCTCATGCCCGGTTGCGGGTCTGGGACGCGCGGGCGGTTCGCAGCAGCCGGCCGGTCCACACCAGCCACACCGGCAGCAGCAGCGCGCCGCCGGTGACCAGGAGCGGGTCGATGAGGTCGCGGTCGGCGGCGTAGGCGCCACCGAGGGCGAGCAGGACCACGCCGAGCAGCAGCGAATAGCCACACCAGGCACGGGAGACGACCCGGCCGCCGAGCCGGCCGCCGATGCCGATCGGGCCATCGACGGC
>WNFY01002694.1_pt1 | contig 20781 bp, 20 predicted proteins | sample 5400091 | NCBI WGS metagenome assembly WNFY01 (sample SAMN13153364, study PRJNA577476) | soil metagenome | isolation source: 60 cm soil or saprolite under grassland replicate 1 | place: USA:California | collected 2016-06-15
TGACCGACATCGGTCAGGGTCGGGACGCCGGCCGCGCTGACCGCCCGCGCAATCCCGAAGTCCGCGACCAAGGCACTGTTCCCCGAAAGCAGGACGTTCTCCGGCTTGACGTCACGGTGGATCACTCCGTGCGCGTGCGCGTAGCTCAGCCCTTCCGCCACCTGGAATGTGATGTGGAGCGCGTCGTGGAGCCCGAGCGTCTTATCCCGCCCGAGCCGAGCGCGCAGCGATTCCCCTTCCACGTACGGCATCACGTAGTAACACAGCCCGTCGGGTCCGTCGGGGACGAAAAGGCATTCGTCGGCCGCCAGGATCGGCACGATATTGGGGTGGGTGAGCTTGGAGGTGACCTCGACTTCGCGGATGAACCGCTCGCGGAAAGTCGGTGTGGAGACTTCGGGGTTCATGACCTTGATCGCCACCTGACGCGGCGGATGTCGCTCTTGCGCCAGGTACACGCGCGCCATTCCGCCGGCGCCGATCTCGCGCTCCACCGTGTAGTGCGGAGCCAGGCCCTCGCGCAGGGCTCCCAGGACGTCGATCACGGCGTGCAAGGTATCGCGTCGCTCCGCATCTGGCGACGGCGGCGGTCAGGACGGGTCGTTCCACCTCTCGAGCCCATAGCCCGCTTCGTGCCAGGCACGGATCCCGCCGACCAGCACCGCCACGCGGTCCTGATCGTAGCCGCCCGCCATCAACGCTCGCGCCGCCCGGGCGCTTGTGGCTTCATCCTTTCACGCACAGTAGAAGATGAGGATCCGATCCGGCGCTACCGAGCCAGCTGCGATTCGTCCATTGGCCGCTTCGATGTCCGATACGGGGAGGGAGATCGCGCCCGTGGCGTGGGCGTTGTCGTACAGGCGGCGGTCGCGCGCATCCACGAGCACCGCACGCCCGGCGTCGACCAGCGGGCGCGCCTCGGCGACCGAGATGCGTTGGACGAGGTCGTTCGGGTCTGGGGTCATATCACACGGTTAAACCGCCCGGCGCGGCAAAAGGTTCGGATCGGTTCAGGGGCATCGTGGGATGAGCGATCGGCAGTGAGTTGACGCGCTGGATAACATGGGTCAATCGGCGCGGGCGATGGCAGAAGCCTCAATTGCTTGCCATGGGCGACGATGCGTCCGCCACAGGGCGCGGGTGATGGGGGTCACCGGCACGTCCCCCCTAACGGCCCATGTTGCAGCGCGCCCCAGCGCTCCCGCCATTGCTGGAGGTGTTCCATGCACGACCGCAACGCCTTTTACAAGATCGCCGCCGTCGCGCTCGTTTCGGTAGCCATATTCGGGACGGCGTGCGAAGGGCCGGCCCTACTTTCGGCACCCACTGCACGGCTCAGCAGCGAACTCGCGCCCGCCGCGGACGCGTCCTACAGCGTGATCGGGGATTGCGCCCGGGCGACCGTCATCGATCCCGGCAGCGTGACAAACGTCGCGGGCATGTTGATTCAGCGTGGCACCGTCTTCGATTGCCCCCTCACCGGTGATATCGAAGGCGTCGCCCGCGTCGTCCTGAATCTCACCCTTAGAAACGCCGGGACGCCCCAAGTCGAGGGGCGCGTCTTCGGCGAGACCATCTTTCTCGTGACCAGGTTCTTTGGCAGAACCGATCTCACGGGAACGTTCGAAGGGCCGTTCAACGGGAGTCTGGAGGAGGTCCGCTTCGGCGCCGCCACGACCAACCGGCGAGGCACAGGCGATTTTCAGGGTCTCGTGCTGCACGGTGTCGCCGTGCAGAATCCTCCCGGGTCTGGAACCGAAGTTGAGAATGGGCAGATCGTCGGACGCGACGAACCGTAAGCCGGATTCACGACGGCCACGCCGCCGGCGCCGGCTCGATCGCCAAGTCCACCGAGGGCCGTTCTGACCGGGGGAGGTGCGTCTCCCACCACAGGTGCGCGTCCGCTTCGGACCATGGCTCGAGCAGCGCGCAACCGGCCAAGCGGCGCGACAGCTCTAGCCCGTCGGGCGGCCGGCGCTCGGGATGGATACGCATGGCCTCGTTGTGCACGGGCATGCCCCGGTTGCGGAGTGCCTCACCCAGCAGCCGTTCGTTGTCATCCTGGCCGAGGATCAGAAGAAAAGGATACGGACTCAGGTCGCGCCCGATGTCACCTAACGGGACTCGTGCCGCCCGCCGGCCCTGCACCCAGATATTGGCGCCCGTGGCGCGTTTCCCCAGTTCGAGCGCGCGCTCGACGATGCCGAGGTGCGAGTAGATCTCCAACGTGCGCGCCTGCACGCCCAGCGCCCTCGTCTGGAGAGAGGGACCGGCGTGCCGGTCGATGATTCGCACGCGCACACCGCGCCGCGTGAGCTGATTCGCGAGCATCAGCCCCGTGGGGCCGGCGCCGACGACGAGGACATCAGTATGCGTGTCTACGCGCGCACTCATCTCTCTTTAACCACCTCTAGCGGACTCGTCTGGCGCGGTTCATTCTTGATCGGTTTAGTGTCGGACGCAAGTCAACCGCGTGCAGCGCGCGCCTGTCGCGATCCCTCTGGTCCAGGCGGCATCTGGCTGCGTTACCGTCGCGAAAGGGCGGCATTCCCGGTAACGATGAGTCCGGTACGCCACGTCTCATCCCCGCGTGCGCTTACCCAGACGGCGCCGGGAGAGCGCCCGCCGGGCGCGTGGCGCTACTCCTCACACCTCGCGCTCGTGTTGTCGGGTGGGGGCGCTCGCGGCGCGTATCACGTGGGGGTGCTCGCCGGGCTGGCGGAGCGGTTGCCCGGCCTCGAGTTCCCGATCCTTTCCGGGATGTCTGTGGGTGCGATCAACACACTCTATCTCGCCGCCCACCAGGGCCCGCTGCCCACCGCCGTCGCCGGCCTGCGCGCAGCGTGGGACCGCCTGACGAGCGAGGAGGTCTACCGCGTAAGGCCGGCCCGGCTGGCCGGGTCGATGCTCCGCTGGGTCTGGCACAGCGCCACGGGCCGACGCCGTGGACCGGTGGCCGTACACGGGCTCGCCGACACGCGCCCGCTGCGCGCGTTCCTGGCCCGGTGCGTGGATCCGGGGGGCGTCGACGCGAACATCGTCTACGGGCGACTCCGTTCGGTTGCGCTCAGCGCGATGTCGTATACGACGGGGCGCTCCGTCACCTTCGTGCAGGGGGCCGGCGACACGCCGACCTGGGAACGGGCCGAGCGGATCGCGGTGCGCACGCGACTCACGCTCGACCACGTGATGGCGTCCGCGGCGCTCCCGATTCTCTTTCCAGCCGTGCGTATCGGCGCCGAGTTCTACGGCGACGGGAGCGTCCGTCAGACGGCGCCGCTCGCGCCCGCGCTGCACCTGGGCGCCCGCGCCATCGTCGCCATCGGGCTGACGACGCCCCGCCGCGCCACGTCCACTCCACGCGCGGGCGACTACCCGAGCGCAGCGGAGGCGCTGGGCTTGCTCTTCGAGGCCATCTTCCTCGACGCGCTCGAGGCCGACGCCGAGCGCCTCGACCGAGTGAACCAGCTGCTCTCCGCGCTGCCGCCGCACATCCCCGCACCCGACGGGCTGCGACCTGTCGAGCTGCTGCTCCTGCACCCGACGCGTGATCTGGCCGATCTCGCCGCGGGGCAGGGCCGGCTGCTGCCGCCAGGGGTGCGCCGGATCGTGCGCGCGATGGGCGGACAGCGGGACGCAGCGTCGGAGTTCCTCGGGTTCCTGCTGTTCCACCCGGTGCACACGGCGCGGCTGGTGGAGGCGGGGTACGACGACGTCCGCGCGCAGTGGCCGGCCATCGAGCGATTTTTCGAGAGGTTGGAGCGGACCGGAAACCAGCAGAGTTGAAAATGCCTCCTCGGCCGACTAGGTTACGCTCGCGGGGGCGACAGGCTTCGACGGGTTTGGCGAGGATATCGCTGCGTGCCCAGGTTGTCAGTCACCTGGTAAAACCACTGGCACAATTCATAACTGCCAATTCAAACCTGGCACTGGCTGCGTAAGCTTCGGCTTCACGCACCTGCGTGAGTGGCAGCCCGCCTGAGGCGGCGCTCACGTATCGCAAAATCGGGCTGGCGTGACCTGGGGCCCGAACGGGTCGCGTAAGAGTTTCTAAGGGCTGGTTGCTGCCGTGGCCGGCGAGGCGCCGCGGTGGTGAGACCGAATAAGCCTCGTCTACGCACGTAGTAGCGGCATCGGAGTCATTCTCGGACCGGGGTTCGATTCCCCGCGCCTCCATTCTAGGGACTCGGGATTCGGGGTTCGGGGCTCGGGCGTGCACATCCCGAGTCCCGAACCCCTAGTCCCGAGCCCCTTTTCTGCAACACAACGACACGTGGCGCAACGAACTGGTGCCGCGTTCCGCTGCCGGGATGGAGGATTTCCCAGAACCCCCATTTGGGAGGCCTCAATGCCCGAGCCCACTGCGGTACCTGCTCCAGTGCGGAGCTACCGCGACCTCCGAGTTTGGCAGCAAGCGATGGACCTGGCAGAAGCGACCTATCGTGCGACCGACCAGTTTCCCGAGCACGAGCGTTACGGGCTCGTGACCCAGCTGCGACGTGCGGCCGTCTCGGTTGCGTCGAATATCGCGGAGGGGCATGCCCGCTCCACGGGCGACTACCTCCGCCATCTTCTCATCTCGCATGGGTCGCTTACAGAAATTGAGACGCAGTTAATCCTCAGCGCCCGGCTGGCGTTTCTCCCAGCGGAGCTGGCGGACTCGCTGTTGCAGACATGCGACCAAGTCGGCCGTATGCTGGGCGGCCTGCGGAAGAGTCTCAGGAAAAGGGGCTCGGGACTCGGGGTTCGGGGCTCGGGTGCGCGAATCCCGAACCCCGAGCCCCGAATCCCGAGCCCCTAGACTGTTGCCCGCGTTCGATTAGTTGCGCCCTGCTCCTCGAGCGCCGCCTGGGCCCCCGCGAGGCGGGCAGCGTCCGAGGCCCTAGAAAAGCCGGCGAAGAGGGAGCGTGACAAGGATTGTGTCGGCCCCGCGCATTATGCGAAACTGGCGAATCACGCCGTCTGCCGTGAGCGATCTACGAATGTCGGGGAGCTCGAGCTCACCGGTCGCGCGGCCATCGACGGCCAACAGCTGATCCCCAATCTGAATGCCGCTATCCGCCGCGGGGCTACGCGGCACGACGAAGGCCACCTTGAATTCTCGATAGTCGGGGCCCTGTGCCCTCAGAACCAATCCACTCCGGTCGTATGTGCAGTCGTGACCCGGTGGAGCGCCTGGCTCTACGATGACGCGATGGCGGGCGTAGTCGAGGATCACACGGCCTTCGCGGAATAGCCGTCCGCCGAGGACTCCGTCGTAGCGCGTAATAGCGAGGAACGACTTTTGCTCACGTCCAAGGCCGGTCGGCACCGAGGCGAACGCGAGGCTCCCCAACCGGAGAGCAGGGACACTCCCAACTGCCACCCGCAGAGGACCGGCGAGTCCCGTGATCAGCGGCCCTTCAATCGTGGGGTTCAGGACGGTGGCGAGCTTGCGTCGGTCTACAAAGGGCGTGAAAAGAATGAGGCACAGGCTACCGTTACCCGTGTCGAGCAGCAGACGAGCCTTCGCCGAGTCTCGTCCATGCAACGCGATGGGACTGCGAATCACCGGGGATGCGTTTCGGGCCATGAAGGGCAGTAAGACACCTGGTCCTGCGTAGGCATACCTCGCGGGGTCATATAGCCGCACGACCCGTTCCCGATAATCGATCTCGACGGTGAAGTGTTGTAGGAAATCCTCCCCGAGCAGCCCCGCCTGAAATCGTCCCGCGGCCTCGCTGACACTGCGCATGCTGTACAGGTCCACGACGTAGTTGCGTAGGGACAGGCTCTCCAGATGGATGGTGTCGACGAGGGCGTGGTTGGAGTCCGGCGCCCAGGGCAAACGGACGCCCACCTGTCGCGCCCACGAGCGATCGAGGCCCGTTCGTCCCGCGCCGGAGTCGAGTACGAGCCATTCCGAGGCGCCGTTGACCGTGACTCGGACGTTGATCCGCCCGTCGAACAGCTCGAAGGGAATGGTCGTGACCTGTGTTGTGTCACCGGCAATGCTGGGTATTGGGAGTCGAGGTCGTGGTGCTGTGGCGCATGCAAGAGCGGTTGCAGCAGTTACAAGAGCGCACGCTGCCCCCGAGGCCAAGGCTCGCGTCACACGGTTGCTCGGGTGCGGTTGATCACCCCCTGCTCCTCGAGCGCCGCCTGGGCCGCGGCGAGGCGGGCGATCGGCACGCGGAACGGCGAGCAGGACACGTAGTTCATGCCCACGTGGTGACAAAACTTCACCGACGCCGGCTCGCCGCCGTGCTCTCCGCAGATGCCGATCTTCAAGTCGGCCCGGGTTCCCCGGCCGAGCCGGACCGCCAGCTCGATGAGCTTGCCGACGCCCTCCTGGTCGAGCACTTGGAACGGGTCGTCCTTCAGGATGCCGTGCTCCACGTAGAACGGGAGGAACCGGCCCGCGTCGTCGCGCGACAGGCCGAAGGTCGTCTGGGTGAGGTCGTTCGTGCCGAACGAGAAGAACTCGGCCTCTTTAGCGATCTCGTCGGCAGTGAGCGCGGCGCGCGGCAGCTCGATCATGGTCCCCACCAGATACGGCACCGCCCGCCCCTCGGCCTGGAACACCTCCCGTGCCACCCGGCGCACGATTTCGGTCTGGCGGCGCAGCTCCTCGACGAGAGCGACCAGCGGGATCATGACCTCGACCGTCACCTTCTTGCCGCGGCTCACCACGCGGCACGCCGCCTCGAAAATCGCCCGGGCCTGCATTTCGGTGATCTCGGGATACGTGATGCCGAGCCGGCAGCCGCGATGCCCGAGCATCGGGTTCGCCTCGACCAGCGAGGCGACGAGCCGCTCCAGGCGGACCGCCGGCAGCTTCATGGCCCGGGCGAGCGTCCCGACCTCGTCCTTCCCGTGCGGCAGGAACTCGTGCAGCGGGGGATCGAGCAGCCGGATCGTGACGGGGTGGCCGGCCATCGCTTCGAAAATCCCCTCGAAGTCCTCGCGCTGCATCGGGAGCAGCTTGGCGAGCGCGCGACGGCGCCCCGCCTCGTCCGGCGCCACGATCATTTCGCGCATCGCCGTAATGCGATCGCCTTCGAAGAACATGTGCTCGGTGCGGCACAGCCCGATTCCCTCCGCGCCGAACTCGCGGGCGCGCTTCGCGTCGGCCGGCGTGTCGGCGTTGGCGCGCACCCGCAGCCGACGGTGTTCGTCGGCCCACGTCATCAGCTTGGCGTAGTGGCTGCCGAGCTTCGGCTCCACCAGTTTGGCGGCGCCGAGCAGCACCCGGCCGGTGGTCCCATCCACAGTGATGAGCTGGCCCCATTTGACGACGCGGCCGTTGGCGCGCAGCCGGCCCGCGGCGGGATCCACCTCGATGTCCTTCGCTCCCACGACGCAGGTCTTGCCCATCCCTCGGGCCACCACGGCCGCATGGCTCGTCATACCGCCGCGCGCGGTGATCACCGCCTGCGCCGCCACGATCCCGTGGAAGTCCTCGGGGGAGGTCTCCGGCCGGATGAGAATGACCTTACGGCCCTCATGGGCCAGCGCCTCCGCCTCGTCCGCATCGAACACCGCCTCGCCCGTCGCCGCCCCGGGCGAGGCCGGGAGACCTTTCGCGACCAGAATCACCGACGCGCGGGGGTCGACCATCGGATGGAACAGCTGATCCAGGTCCTGGGGCGGGACGCGCTGTACCGCCTCGCTGGGCGTGATGAGTCCCTCATCGACCATTTCCACGGCGCTGCGCACCGCCGCGAGCCCGGCGCGCTGAGCGCGGCGCGTTTGCAGCAGGTACAGGTCGCCGTGCTCGAACGTGAACTCGATGTCCTGCACGTCCCTGAAGTGCCGTTCGAGCTTTTCGGCGATACGCTCCAGCTCGCGATACACTTTGGTCAGCTTCCCGCGCTTGAGCCTCGCGATCGGCTCGGGAGTGCGGGCGCCCGAGACGACGTCCTCACCCTGCGCGTTGGTGAGCACGTCGCCGTTGAGCACCGCTTCGCCCGTGCTGCAGTCGCGCGTGAAGGCGACCCCGGTCCCGGAATCGTCCCCCATGTTGCCGTACACCATCGCGACCACGTTCACCGCGGTACCCAGATCGTCGGGGATGCCGTGCACCCGGCGGTAGTCTACGGCCCGGCGCGTGCGCCAGCTCTGGAAGACCGCCGCGATCGCCCCCCACAGCTGGACGGTGGGATCCTCGGGGAAGGGGAGCCCGCACTTCGCCTGGATGATGGACTTGAACTCTCGCACCAGGGCCTTCAGGTCGTCGGCTGGGAGGTCGATGTCCCGCTCTACCTTGCGGCGGCGCTTGAACTCGTCCAGCACTTCCGCGAACGGCTCCTTGCCGAGATCGAACACCACGTCGCCGTACATCTGGACGAAGCGACGGTATGAGTCGTAGGCAAACCGAGGGTTCTTCGAGCCCATGATGAGTCCCTGCACGGTCTCGTCGGTCAGGCCCAGGTTCAGAATCGTCTCCATCATCCCCGGCATCGATACCGCGGCGCCCGAGCGCACCGAGACGAGCAGCGGATTGCGCGCGTCGCCGAACCGCTTCTTGGCTGAGCGCTCCAGCTGCTTCAGATGGCGATCGACTTCTTCACGCAGATCGTCGGGGAAGGTGCCGTGCTCGAGGTAGGCGATGCAGAGCTTGGCGGAGATGGTGAACCCCGGTGGTACGGGGAGGCCCAGGTTCGCCATTTCGGCGAGACCGGCTCCCTTGCCGCCCAGGATGTCGCGCATGGCGGCCGAGCCGTCGGCCCGGCCGTCGCCGAAGGAATACACCCACCGCTCGAGCGCCGGCACGGCGGATCAACTGGGGATGGCGGCGAGGAGCGGGGCGGCGTTGCGGGCCCGCTCGAGATCTTCGGGGATGTCGGTGGGGTAGTCGCCCGAGAAGCAGGCGTGGCAGAAGTCGGCCGGATCCCCGCCCGCGGCCCGCAGCATCCCGTCCAGAGAGAGATACCCGAGGGTGTCGACGCCCAAATGCTCACGGATCTGCATGACGTTGTGGCTCGACGCGATCAGCTCGCTTTTGGTCGGCGTATCGATGCCGTAGTAGCACGGGCCCGTGATTGGGGGGGACGCGACGCGGAAATGCACCTCGGCCGCGCCCGCCTGGCGGATCAGCTGCACCAGCGCCCGGCTGGTCGTGCCGCGGACGATCGAGTCGTCCACGACCACAACCTTCTTTCCCAGCAGCACTTCGCGGACCGGATTGAACTTGATCTTGACCTTCGCCATGCGGCCGGCCTGGGCGGGATGGATGAATGTACGGCCGACGTAGTGATTGCGGATGAGCGCATGCTCGAGCTTGGTGCCCGACTCCTCCGAGAACCCGAGCGCCATGGCGTTGGACGAGTCGGGAACCGAGAACACGCAGTCGGCGCCGGGAGCGGGGTGCTCGCGGGCGAGCTCGTGCCCCAGCGCCCGACGCACCCGGTCCACGGAGCGGTGGAACACCGTGCTGTCGGGACGGGAGAAGTAGACCAGCTCGAATACGCAGCGGCGCGGCAGCCGCACGGGCAGACGGGGGAGCTGATCCACCTCCTCACCGTGGATGCGCACGAAGTCCCCGGGCTCGAGCTCCCGCACCGGTGTCGCGCCGGTGATGTCGAGCGCGCAGGTCTCGGACGCCACCACCCAGCCGCGCCCCAGCCGACCGAGCACCAGCGGCCGAAAGCCGCGCGGATCGACGATCGCGTACAGGGTGCGGCCGACGGTAATCAGAAGCGAGTAGGCTCCCTCCACCCGCTCGAGCGCGTCCAACAGCTGGTCCTCCGGCTCCCGGGCCTCGGAGCGGGCGATCAGGTGGACCAGCACCTCGCTGTCCGAGGAGCTCTGGAACAACGAGCCCTTGGCGACGAGGTCGGACCGCAGCTGGACCGCGTTCGTGAGGTTCCCGTTGTGCGCCAGCGCCAGCGGCCCTTCGCGGTAGCGGGCGAGCATCGGTTGGGCATTGGCGAGAACGGAGGTGCCGGCGGTGGAGTAGCGGGTGTGGCCGATCGCCACGTCGCCCGGTAGATCGCTCAGGACCTTCTCGTTGAAGATGTCCGAGACCAGCCCCATGCCGCGATGGGATCGCGCCACGCCTTCGCCGTCCACGGCCACCATCCCCCCCGACTCTTGCCCCCGATGCTGCAGGCTGTAGAGGCCGAGGTAGGCGACGCGGGCTGCGTCGGGAACGCCGGTGACGCCGATGATGCCGCACATCCGTTGGTCAGTCTCCCATGCGCCGGGTTACACTCGAGAAATATACGTCCCTGAGACGGTCGACGGGGTGCTCGACGGTCGCGTCGCGCAACCGCAGCCGGACCGGGCCGCCGCGCCCGGCCACAGCTCCCACCCGCTGCGCGGGCACGCCCAGCTCCTGTGCCAGCGCCGCCACCGCGGTCGTGCGCTCCGGTGAGCATGTGACAACGGCTCGCCCGTGGGATTCGCTGAACAACAGCTCGACAGCCGCAAGGCGCAAGGCGTAAGTGGTGAGATCGATGTCGAAGCCGAAGCCTGTCTCGTCGTACGGACCGCCCATCGCGACCTCCGCCAGCGCGATGCCGAGGCCCCCCTGCGAGCAATCGTGCGCGGAGCGGAGCAGACCGCGCTCCGCCGCCGCGACCAGGTAGTCCACGAGCCGCCGCTCAGCCGCCAGGTCCACCCGCGGCGGCTGGCCACCCACGAAGCCGTGGAGCGTCTCCCACAACTGTGAGCCGCCCAGCTCGGCCCGGGTCTCGCCCAGCACGAAGACGACGTCGCCGGTCGCGCGCGCGTGACTGGGGACGGCGCGGTCCGCGCGAAGCAGCAGGCCGACCATCCCCACTACCGGCGTCGGGTCCACCGCACCGGCGGGGCTCTCATTGTAGAAGGAGACATTCCCACCGGTCACCGGTGTGTCCAGCGCCCGGCAGGCATCGGCAATGCCGCGACAGCTCTCCTTGAATTGGTGAAACACCCACGGCCGTTCGGGACTCCCGAAGTTCAGGCAATCGGTGATGCCCAGCGGCCGGGCGCCCGTACAGGCGACGTTGCGGGCCGCCTCCGCCACGGCCGCCTTGCCTCCCTCGTACGGGTCGAGCAGCACGTACCGGCTGTTGCAGTCCACCGTCACGGCCAGGCCGAACTCCGCATTGCGGATCCGAATCACGCCGGCGTCGCCCCCTCCCGGGCCGATCACCGTGCCCGCTTGGACGGTCGAGTCGTACTGCTCGTAGACCCAGTGTTTCGATGCGATCGGGGGATGATCGAGCAGTGTGAGCAGCACCTCCCCGGGAGCAGGGAGCGGGGAGCGGGGAGCAGGACGCACCGTGCGCAAACGAGCGATCGCTTCGTCCTCGCACGCTTCCGGCGTGTACACGGGACAGTCGTCGATCAGGCGCCGCCCCGGGATTTCGACCACGACCTGGTCCTGCCATGTCGCCCGGTACATCCCGTCGTCGGTCACGCGGCCGATGGGCGTGGCCGTGAGGTCCCACTGCTCGGCGATCGCCTGCACCTGCGCGATCCGGTCGGGCCGCGCGACGACCAGCATGCGCTCCTGCGATTCGGACAGCAGGATCTCGTAGGGCGTCATGCCCGGCTCGCGCGTGGGCACGAGCGACAGATCGATCTCCACGCCCACGCCTCCTTTCGCGGCCATCTCGGCGGACGAGGATGTGAGACCCGCCGCACCCATGTCCTGGATGGCGATGATATGGCCCGACGCGATCAGCGCGAGGCTGGCCTCGAGCAGCAGCTTCTCGGTGAACGGATCGCCCACCTGGACCTGGGGCCTGCGCCGCTCGCTCTCGTGCGTCAGCTCTTCAGAGGCGAACGACGCGCCGTGAATGCCGTCGCGGCCCGTGCGCGCGCCCACCACCAGCAGCACGTTACCCACGCCGTGCGCCGCCGCCTTGATGAGATCCCGTTCCCTCAGCAGGCCGACGCACATCGCGTTCACCAGGGGGTTGCCGTTGTAGCTCGGGCTGAAGTCGACCTCACCTCCCAAAGTCGGAATGCCCACGCAGTTGCCGTAGTCGCCCACGCCCTTCACCACGCCGGCGAAGAGATAGCGGTTGCGCGCCTCGTCCAGCGGGCCGAAGCGCAGGCTGTTCAAGACCGCCACGGGTCGGGCGCCCATGGTGAACACGTCGCGCAGGATGCCCCCGACGCCGGTGGCGGCCCCCTGGTAGGGCTCGACCGCCGACGGGTGGTTGTGGGACTCGATCTTGAATGCCACGGCCCAGCCGTCGGGGAGCCGCAGTACCCCCGCATTCTCTCCCGGCCCCTGCACGACCTGCGGCCCCGTGGTCGGGAACGTTTTGAGCACCGGCCGCGAGTGCTTGTAGGAGCAGTGCTCGCTCCATAGCGCGGAGAACACCCCCAGCTCGGCGAAGCTGGGCGTCCGCCCCAGTAGCGCCGTGATCCGCGCGTACTCTGCGTCGGTGAGGTTGTGCTCGCGAACCAGCTGTGGCGTGATCTGGGGGTCGCCCGGGAATGGCGTGGGGGCTCCCGACATCACGCGTCGTTCACCTTCGCTCCGGACACGCCTCGCAGCAGGGCGCGGAACACGCGCCCCATGATGTTCGGCTCGGGATGCGCGAGTACGCTCTCCGCTTCGCCCGCGTCGAACCAGATCCCGTGGCAGTGCGTGCACTGATCGATCTGGATGCCGTGCCACTCTCCGGTGATCAGATCGTAGCCGCACTTTGGGCATTTCATGTGATGCGAGCGGCGCTCGGCTTCCGCCGCGGTCTTCTGGACGGTGGCGCGCTGCTGGCGCAGCAGCTCGGCATCCCGTCGGGCGAAGTATTCCTCCTCGTTTTTGCTGGGCTTGTCGGGCATCGGCCTCAAGGTGTCGAAGGTGATTTCACCGTGAGCGTGTCGCCGCCCGGACGCGCCGGGCCGTGCGGCGGCGTGGCGAACGGCGAGGACGACTGCCCGCTGTAGCCATGGCCCGGCCAACGCAGCACCGCATCCACCACCTTGCCGTTCTGGAGGAACACCACGTCCTCCGTGCCGCAGGTGAACTCGCAGCCGTTCCGGTAGTAGAGGTACGTCATCTCGCCCTGGCGACGAACGGCGATCGGCGGCCCCCACAGCGAGTAGATGTCCCGCTCGTTCATGTCCGGCGCAATGGTGCCCGTGTCGGGCGAGTCGTACGGGACGTCACGCGCGGGGAGCGGCACGGCGGGCGCCTGCCGGGCCGCCTTCTTCGGCGAGCGCGGAGGCGGGGCAGGCGGCGTGGGGGCGGCCCCGACATCCTGCGGCGGCGCGACGCGCTGCGTGTCCGGGACCAGCGGCGCCGGCTGGGTCGGCCTCGTGCGCTGACGCGCCGCCGCGATCTTCGCCTTGACGTTCTGCACCTGCTCGTTGATCTGCTTACACCCTGAGGTGGCGATCGTCAACAGCGCGCACATCAACAGCGTGCTGCGTCGCATGTCGAGCCTCCATCGAGTGAAAGACACGGGCTCCGTCCTGGCCGCCCAGGGCCGGGGCGTCGCGGCGCTCCGGGTGCGGCATGATCCCCACCACGTTCCGGCCGGCGTTCGTCACGCCGGCGATCTCGTTCGTCGAGCCGTTCGGGTTGTCCCGCACGTAGCGCCACACCACACGATCCGTCGCCTCGAGCTCGGCGGCCGTCCGGGGGTCCAGCACATACCGCCCGTCGCCGTGCGCCACCGGGATCTCGAGCACTTCACCCTTTTCGTACAGGCAGGTGAACGGCGTGTCGGTCTGCTCGACTCGCACCCACACCGGCCGGGAGAGGAACCGCAGCCGGGCATTGCGCATCAGGCCTCCCGGCAAGAGCCCCGCCTCGCACAGGATCTGGAAGCCGTTGCAGATGCCGAGCACCGCGCCGCCGGCGCGCGCGTGCTCGGTCACGGCGCCCATGACCTTCGAGAACCGGGCGATGGCGCCGGAGCGCAGGTAGTCGCCGTAGCTGAAGCCGCCGGGGAGGATCACCACATCGGCCTGCCGGAGATCGGTGTCGCGGTGCCAGACGAAGTAGGCGTCGGAGCCCGCCGCGTGCGCCGCGGCGAGCGTTTCCGCATCGCAGTTGGAGCCGGGAAACACGATCACGGCGACGCGTTTCATCGAGCGGCCCCTCCCTCCACGGCCAGGTCGTAGTCCTCGGTGACCGGGTTCGCGAGCAGCTGATCACACATCGCCCGCGCGCGGACCAGGGCTTCGTCGCGCGACGCCGCCTTCACCTCGAGCACCAAATGCTTGCCCATCCGCACCCGGGCGACCTCACCGAAGCCCAGGGCGTGCAGGGCGTGCTCCACCGCCTGGCCCTGCGGGTCGAGCAGGGCGGCGCGCGGCATCACGCGCACCTCGACTCGGAACGCGCTCATCCCTGGCCGCCCCCCCCGCGCTCGCGCGGGGAGATCCCACGCGGCGGGCCGAACACCTCGCCCACCGCCCCGTTGTCGGCGATCACGATCGGGCCCGCGATGTCGGTTTCGTCGTCGTCCTCGAAGAAGAAGCCGAGCAGCGTCGCGCGCAGGATACCGTACACCATGTAGGTGATCCCCAGCGGGAAGAAGAACTTGTCGTGCTCGAGGATCCCGAAGATCAGGGTAAACAGGATGGTGGCGAGCCCCAAGAGCCCCTTGAGCGTCCGCAGCCCCGCCCGCGGGAACGTCGCGTAGCGCACGTTGCTCACCATGAGGATGGTGAGGAGGATCATCAGCAGCTGCATCAGGTGGTGGCGCGGCAGGAAGCGGAACACCTGTTGATACAGCTCCGTGGTCGTGAACGGAAAGAAGGTGGCGAGGGTCATGCCGGCGGCCGGCGACGGCAGGCCGATGAAGTACCGCTTCGCGCGACCGGCCTGGGTGATGTTGAACCGGGCGAGCCGGATGGCGGCCGCCATGACGTAGAAGTAGCAGAAAATCCACTCCGCCTGGCCGCCGGTCGCGAACTCGAGCTGGTAGATGAGAAATGCCGGCGCGACACCGAAGCTCACCACGTCCACCAGGCTGTCGAGCTCCGCGCCGAACCGCGTGCCGGTGCGTGAGAGCCGCGCCACCCGGCCGTCCAGCGCGTCCAGGACGCCGGCGAAGAAGATGTACCAGCCGGCGCGATAGAACTCGCCGCGCGACGCCAGCACCATGGACCAGATGCCGAAGAACAAATTGAACAGCGTGAACAGGCTCGGCACGACGATCACGACGCGCCGCATGCTGCCGGGGCGGGGGAACGGCTTCACGGCGCGTACTCCGCCAGCACGGTCGCACCGGCCTGCACCCGGTCGCCGACGGCCACCCGCACCGTCGATCGCGCGGCGACCGGCAAGAACACATCCACGCGGGAGCCGAACCGGATGATTCCCATCCGCGCGCCCTGCGTCGCTCGGTCACCGGCCGCCCCGTCGGTGACGATGCGCCGCGCGATGAGCCCCGCGATCTGGCGCACGAGTACGGGACCGCGCGCGCCGCGCAGGGCGACCGACGCCTGCTCGTTGTCGAGACTGGCCTTGTCGGACGCGGCGTGGAGGAACCGACCGGGGTGGTACCGCACCAGCTCGACCGTCCCGGTCGCCGGATAGCGATTGACGTGCACGTCGAATACGCTCATGAAGATCGAGATCCGAGTCGCCGGGGCCTGGAGGTACATCGGCTCATCCACCACCCGCACGTCCACGATCTTGCCGTCCGCCGGGGCGATCACGTATTGATCGCCCCGCGGCCCCGTGCGGGTGGGGTCGCGGAAGAAGATCAGCAGCCAGACCGCAAGCAGAAACAGAGCGACCTCCGGTATCCACACCCAGGGCGACCCGCGCGCCACCCAGGCGCCGAGCACGACGAGCGTCCATCCTGGAAGGATGAACGGCCAGCCTTCGGGGGCGAGCCTCACCACGACCCCCCACCCAGTGCGGAGTGCGGAATGTGGAATGCGGAATGGCAATGGAAGGTCGGTCGCCGAGCGACACCGGCACTGATATTCCGCATTCCGCACTCCGCATTCCGCATTAGTTCTCTCATCCAATGTCCAGCGTGCGACCTGTGATGCGCCGATACGCCTCCAGATAGCGCTCGCTCGTCGCCTGCACGACCTCTCGCGGCAGCGGGGGCGGCGGGGCGTTGCCGTCCCACTGGCCGTCCTGCTTCAGCCCCGCCAGGTAATCGCGCAACGGCTGCTTGTCGAAGCTCGACTGGCTCCGGCCGGGCGCATATCGGTCGGCGGGCCAGAACCGGGAGGAGTCGGGCGTCAGGATTTCGTCGATCACGAGCAAGCGACCGTCGGGCGTGGTGCCGAACTCGAACTTCGTATCGGCGATGATGATCCCCCGCGGCGCCGCGTAGCCGCGGCCCGCGTCGTACAGGCTGAGGCTCGCGCGTTTGAGCTGCTCGGCCAGGGGCCGGCCGAGCGCTTGAACGACGTGAGTGAAGGTCACGTTCTCGTCGTGGCCCACGTCGGCCTTGGTCGCGGGCGAGAAGATCGGCGGAGCGATGCGGGCGCTCTCGACTAGTCCGGGCGCCAGCGGCTCGCCGGCGAGCGTGCCCGCCTTCTTGTATTCCGCCCAGGCGGAGCCCGTGAGGTAGCCGCGCACGACGCACTCGAACGGCACGGGTGTCGTGCGGCGCACGAGCATCGCCCGGCCCGTGAGGGCCGAGGATTGGTCGGCGAGCGCCGGAATGCGCGCCACGATCTCGTCCGCGTCGGCGGAGAGAAAGTGGCTCGACACCACCGTGGCGAGCCGCTCGAACCAGAAGGCGCTGAGCTGCGTCAGCACCGCGCCCTTGTGCGGTACTGGCTCGCGCAGGACGACGTCGAAGGCGCTCACCCGGTCGCTCGCGACGAGCAGCAATGTCCCGGCGTCCGCCTCGTACACCTCGCGAACCTTTGGAGCACCTCGGGCAGAACGTGCTCGAGGAACTCGTCCACCTGGCGCGGCGCACGTCCTGTATACGCGGCGGGATCGAGCTCCGCGGGACGGACGGCGATCTTCAGAGCTTTGAACGCCGCATCGCGACCGAGCCGCTCCAGCAGGTCGTTCGGCGCTCCCTGCTCGGCCACCGCCTGCGCCACGGCGAGACTGTGGGTGCGGATGACCTCGTGCAGCCGCTGGCGGTCGCCGCCCGCCTTCACGCCGCGCACCAGCAGGCGCTCGGTCGCGAGGAAGGGCAGCTGCGCCGCGACGTGGCGCGCGATCACCGGCTCGCGCACCTCGAGACCCGCGGCCACGTTGGTGGCCAGCACCAGGATCGCGTCCGAGGCCAGAAACGCCTCCGGAATGACCAGCCGGCGATTGGCGCTGTCGTCCAGAGTGCGCTCGAGCCACTGCTCCGCCGCCGTGTGCCAGGCGTTGCCTTCGAGCTCGATGACGAAGCGCGCGAGGCCGGTCATCCGCTCGGCGCGCATCGGATTCCGCTTGTACGCCATCGCGGACGAACCCACCTGGTCGCTCTCGAACGGCTCGAGCATCTCGCCTTCGTGCTGCAGCAGGCGCACATCGGTGGCGAACTTGGCCGCCGACTGGGCAACCCCCGCCAGGGCCGCGAGCACCTGAGCGTCGAGCTTCCGCGTGTAGGTCTGGCCGGTGATCGCGAACACTCGCGTGAAACCCATCCGCCGCGCGACGCGGGCGTCGAGCTCGCGTACTTTGTCATCGTCGCCGTCGAACAGCTCGAGGAAGCTGGCCTGGGTACCGGTGGTCCCCTTCACTCCGCGGAACTGCAGCGTATCCAGCCGATGCAGGATCTCCTCGGCGTCCAGCAGCAGCTCCTGCATCCACAGGGTGATCCGCTTGCCGACGGTGGTCAGCTGAGCCGGCTGGAAGTGCGTGTAGGCGAGGCAAGGCACATCACGATAGCGCCGGGCGGGCTTGGCGAGCGCCACCAACACGGCGGCCACGCGGCCGAGCAACAGCTGGAGCCCCTCGCGCATCAGGATGAGGTCGGTGTTGTCGGTGACGTAGGCGCTCGTCGCGCCGAGGTGAATGAAGGGGCGTGCCGCCGGCGCCTGCTCGCCCAGCTGGTGGATGTGCGCCATCACGTCGTGACGGATGCGTTTCTCGTGCTCCGCCGCGCGCTCCAGATCGGCGTCGTCCAGATGGGCGCGCAGCTCCTCGAGCGCGCGCTCGGGGATGTCGACGCCCAGATCTCGCTCGACCTCCATGAGGGCGAGCCACAGCCGCCGCCACAGCCCGATCCGCCGCCGCTCTCCCCACAGGGCCTGCATCGCCGGGGAGGCGTAGCGCTGGGACAGGGGTGAGCTGTAGGTCAAACCGAGGCCTTCGCGCGCGCCGCCAACTTGCTCCAGTCGGCCAGGAACTGCTCCAGCCCGCGATCGGTGAGCGGATGCAGCAACAGCTTCTTCAGGACGTCGGGGGGCAGCGTGGCCACGTCCGCGCCGAGCATGGCTGCCTCCACCACGTGCCGCGGATGCCGGATCGAGGCCGCGAGGATCTCGGTGGCGATCTGGTAGTTGTCGAAAATCACGCGCGCCTCGCGGATCACGTCCATCCCCTCCTGGCCCACATCGTCGAGGCGCCCGATGAACGGGCTGACGTAGGCCGCGCCCGCCTTCGCGGCGATCAGGCACTGCACGCTCGAGAAGCACAACGTGACATTGGTCTTGATGCCCGCCTCGGCGAGCCGCCGCACCGCCACCATGCCCGCCTCGAGCATCGGGATCTTCACGACGATGTTGTCCGCGATCTTGGCGAGCTCTTTGCCCTCGCGCACCATGGCGTCGGCCTCCAGCGCCACCACTTCCGCGGACACGGGACCCTCCACGAGAGAGCAGATCTCCTTGAGGACGTCACGCGGGTCCAGGTCGCCCGCCTGCTTCGCGAGCAGCGAGGGGTTGGTGGTGATCCCGTCGATCAACCCGGCCTGGGCCGCCCAGCTGATGTCTTTGAGGCTCGCGGTATCGAGAAAGAACTTCATGGCTTAGGCCCCGGCGTAGAGGTCAGCGGGATAGCGCACCGCCACGAGGTAGAGTCCTTGCGGCGGGGCGGGCGGGCTGGCCGCCTGGTTGTCGGTCGCGGTGAGCAGCCGGGGAAGATCCTCGAGCGGGCGCCGGCCCAGGGCGATGTCCACCATCGCGCCTACGAGAAAGCGCACCATCCGATGCAGGAATCGGTCGGCCTCGATCGTGAACGTCACCCCCGCTCCGTCAGTCCGCGGCGCCCACTGGGCGAGCGCCACGCGGCTGCGATAGTGGGGTCGTCCCGAGCCCGCGCCGGTGGCCGCGAGGCCGCGGAAGTCGTGCTCCCCCGGGAGCAGCTCGGCGGCGCGCGCCAGCCGAGCGACATCGAGCGGGCGTCCGAAGGCCCATTCGTATGGCCGCCGGAACGGCGAGCGGGCCGCGTCGTCGGTCCCGATCACGTAGCGGTAGCGGCGCGCCACGGCGCTCTTGCGCGCGTGAAACCCCGGTCGCATCGGGCACACCCGCTCCACCCAGATGTCCCGCGGCAGCAGGGCATTGAGGGCCCGGTAGAGCCCCGGCACGTCCTCCGCCCAGCGCCCGTCCGCCAGAAACCCGACGCCCTGGCCCAACGCGTGCACGCCCGTGTCCGTGCGTCCGGCGCCGGTCGCCGGGGTGCGACGACCCATGAGGCGCTCCAGCACGGCTTCGAATTCGGCCTGCACGGTGCGAGCATCCCGCTGCCGCTGCCAGCCCGCGAACTCAGCCCCGTCGTACTGCACCACGGCGAGGTAGGGCCGGCTCGTCACGGGCGAAAGATAGGCTGAAACAGGGGGTCAATCAAGGCACGCAACCCGTTGTGGCATTTGACAAAACGCGATTTTTCGGGATAGCTTTGGCTGGCCCGAAAACTCCCGAGCCCCGTGCCCCCGTCGTCCCACTCCGCGCCCTCCCCGCTCGAGCAAGCGATCGCCGCCCTCGCCGACCGCCGGTCCTTGAGCGAGCCCCAGGCGACCGACGTGTTCGCGGCCGTGATGCGGGGCGAAGCCACGCCCGTCCAGATCGCGGCCCTGTTGGTGGGCTTGCGGGTGAAGGGCGAGACGCCTGACGAGGTGGCGGGCGCCGCCCGCGCGCTACGCGACGCGATGGTGCGGGTGGAAGCGAACGGCGCACACCTCGTGGACACCTGCGGCACCGGCGGGGGAGCGGTCTCCACCTTCAATATCTCGACGGCCGCCGCGTTCGTCGCCGCCGGCGCCGGCGCCGTCGTGGCGAAGCACGGCAACCGATCCTTCACATCCAAGTGCGGCTCGGCCGATGTGCTCGAGGCGCTGGGCGTGCGCATCAGTCTCGACGCCGCCGACGCGGCCCGGGTGCTGCGGGAGGCGTGCGTCACGTTTCTCTTCGCGCCCAATTTCCATCCCGCGATGAAGCACGCGGGGCCGGTGCGGCGCGAGCTCGGGGTGGCGTCCGTGATGAACCTGCTCGGACCGCTCGCCAACCCCGCGGGCGTGCGACGTCAGGTGGTGGGCGTCGCGCACGCCGATCACGCGCCGCTCATGGCGGGGGCGCTCGCGCGCCTGGGAGTCGAGCATGCGCTCGTGGTCCACGGCCGGATCGGCATGGACGAGATCGCGCCGCAGGGCATCAGCGACGTGTGGGAAGTCCGCCCCGGGAGCGTGAACGTATGGGAGGTCGATCCGGCGGACCACGGCCTGGCGATCGACGACGTGGCCGGGCTGTCGGGGGCGGAGCCCCTGGCGAACGCCGCACGGATCGAGCGCTTGCTCGACGGCGGGCGTGACGATGCGGCCGGACTGGCCGCCCTGCTCCTCAATGGGGGCGCGGCGATCTACGTCGCGGGGCTGGTCGCTTCGTATGCCGACGGCGTGGCGCGGGCGCGGGAGATCGTGCGCGCCGGCAAGGCCCGGGAGGCCCTCGAACGACTGCGCCGCGCGACCGGCACTAGTATTTCCGGAT
>WNFY01001799.1_pt1 | contig 20775 bp, 18 predicted proteins | sample 5400091 | NCBI WGS metagenome assembly WNFY01 (sample SAMN13153364, study PRJNA577476) | soil metagenome | isolation source: 60 cm soil or saprolite under grassland replicate 1 | place: USA:California | collected 2016-06-15
GCGGCGAGGGGCCGGAGCCGCGGCCGGGCGTGCGCCCCGGACATATGCCGGGCGCGCGCAACGTGCCCTATGCGGGACTCATCGAGAACGGCCGCCTCGTCTCGCGCGACCGCATCGGCGCGGCGTTCGCGGGCGGCGGGGTCGATCTCGACAGACCGATCGTGACCAGCTGCGGTTCCGGCGTCACCGCGGCAATCCTGTGGCTCGCGCTCGACGCGCTGGGCAAGGAGCCGGCCGGCCTCTACGACGGCTCCTGGGTCGAATGGGGCTCGCGGCCGGAGCTGCCGGTGGCGACCGGGCCGAACTGAGCTCGCTCACCCGCGGTAGGCTTCGGCAAATTTCGCGGTGTCGGTGAATTCGCGGAATTGCACCACCTTGCCGCCCTTCACCGTGAAGATATGGATGAAGTCGCTCTCGACGGTCCGGCCGGTCTTGCGCAGCTTCCAGGCGTAATGGCCGAGCACGAAGACCTTGTCGCCCGAGGGGTAGAATTCCCGCGGCGAGAACTCGGTGGCATCCTGGGTCTTCGCGAGCGTATCGAAGAATTCCTGCGACACCCTTTCGCGTGCCCAGCAGAGGGTGGTCGCTCGGCCGCCCGACCAGTTCCCAGGTCGCGTCGGGCGCCATTGCGGCGATGATTTTCGCGATCTCGCCGCGGCCGAACGCGGCATAGAGGCTTTGGATCAGCGCGACGTTGGCATCACTCATGGCTTTCCTCTCCGGATGGCAATTGCAGGCTGCGGCGAGCAATCAGCGTAACATGCGGGCAGAATCGTGATCCGTCGCCTCCGATCCATGATTTTCGACGAAGCCCGCACAGGAGGCCGATCATGGCAAGATCCCCAAGCCCCGTCGCGATCGTCACCGGCGCCGCGAACGGCATCGGGCTAGCGGTCGCGCGTTCGCTGCTGCAAGCGGGATGGCGCGTCGCCGCGGTCGATCTCGCCGGCGCGGGCCTTGCCCGCAGGTTCGCCAAGCGCCGGCGCGCGGCCATCCTCGAAGGCGACGTAGCGGAGGAGAACACGGCAGAGCGGGCGGTGGCGGCGGCGCTCGAAACATTCGGACGGCTCGACGGCGTCGTGTCCAATGCGGGAATCTCGCGCAACAAGCCGATCGGAAAGCTCACGCTCGGGGAATGGCATCGCGTCCTCGACGTCAATCTGACCGCCGCCTTTCTGTTCGCCCGCGCCGCCGAGACGGCGCTGCGCAAGCGCAAAGGCGCGATGGTCCTCATCGCGTCGAGCCGGGCGCTGATGTCGGAGGCGAACACCGAGGCCTATTCGGCCTCGAAAGGCGGGCTGGTCGCGCTCAGCCACGCGCTTTCGATCAGCTTCGCGCCCGACGTGCGCGTCAATTGCGTCAGCCCCGGATGGATCCGGACCAGGAATTACGGCGAGCTGCGCAGAAAGGACCACGCGCAGCATCCGGCCGGTCGCGTCGGCAGGCCGGAGGATGTCGCCGCCATGGTGCAATTCCTGCTCGACCGGGAGCGCGCCGGATTCATCACCGGCGCGAATTTTCTCCTCGACGGCGGTATGACGCGGAAGATGATTTACGTGGAGTGAGTCTGCCGCAAAGACCATTTGAGCGTTGCGCAAGCGGCAGACGCTTCCCTCCCCCTGCACGGGGGAGGGATAGGGAGGGGTCAGAACAGCGCGACCCCCACCCGCCGCTTCGCGGCGACCTCCTCCTTTCAGAGGTGAAGCGAGTGTGGGGCCCGCTAATGCAAGATCTGGCTGAGAAACAGCTTGGTCCGCTCGTGCTGCGGATGGGCGAAGAATTCCTTGGGCTCGTTGGCCTCGATGATCTGCCCGGCGTCCATGAAGATCACCCGATCCGCCACCTGCCGGGCGAACCCCATCTCGTGGCTGACGACCAGCATGGTCATGCCTTCCTGGGCGAGTTCGACCATGGTGTCGAGCACCTCCTTGACCATCTCGGGATCCAGCGCGGAAGTCGGCTCGTCGAACAGCATGATTTTCGGGCTCATGCACAAAGCCCGCGCGATGGCGACGCGCTGCTGCTGCCCGCCGGATAGCTGCCCCGGATATTTGTTGGCCTGCTCCGGAATCTTCACGCGCTTCAAGTAGTGCATCGCGACCTCCTCGGCCTCCCGCTTGGGCATCTTGCGCACCCAGATCGGGGCGAGGGTCAAATTGTCGAGCACGGTGAGATGCGGAAACAGATTGAAGTGCTGAAACACCATGCCCACCTCGCGACGGACCTCGTCGATCTTCTTGAGGTCGTCGGCGAGCTCGACGCCGTCCACGACGATGCGGCCCTGCTGATGCTCCTCGAGCCGATTGATGCAGCGGATCATGGTCGATTTGCCGGACCCGGAGGGCCCGCAGATGATGATGCGTTCGCTGCGCTTGACCTGGAGATTGATGTCGCGCAGCACGTGAAAATCGCCGTACCATTTGTGCATCCCGACGATGTCGACCGCGATCTCGTTGGTCGTCGTCTGCATCTTCGGCCCGCCGCGCCGCGCTTTCGGCGTCTCGACCGGCTGCATCGTCTCGCTCATCATCGCCTCCGATCCGCAGGTCAGCGCCGGTCGCTTTTGGCCAGCCGCGCCTCGGTGTATCTCGCGTAGCGCGCCATCATGTAGCAGAACGTGAAATAGAAGATCGCGGCGACGACATAGCCGGTCGCGCTCGTCACCGACGTCGCCCATTTCGGATCGATCCGGGCGGCTTCGATCGTCCGCAACAGGTCGAACATGCCGACGATCGACACCAGCGTGGTGTCCTTGAACAGCCCGATGTAGGTGTTGACGATGTTCGGGATGGTGATCTTGAGCGCCTGGGGCAGGATGACCAGGCGCATCATCTGCGGATAGCTCAGCCCGACCGCCATGGCGCCTTCGTACTGGCCTTTCGGGATCGCCTGCAGGCCCGCGCGCACCACCTCGGCCATATAGGCCGATGCGAACATCGCAATGCCGACCAGCGCGCGCAGCACCTTGTCCGGCGACCAGGCGTCGGGGACGAACAGCGGCAGCATGACGCTGGCCATGAACAGCACGGTGATCAGCGGCACCCCGCGCACGAACTCGATGTAGATCACCGAGAGCAGCTTGACCGCCGGCATGCGCGAGCGCCGTCCCAACGCCAGCAGAATGCCGATCGGCAGCGACACCGCGATGCCGACCGCCGCAACCACGATGGTCACGAGCGCGCCGCCCCAATACGCGGTTTCGATCGTCGGCAGACCGAGCAAAGGCCAGCCGCGCAGCAGGATGAAGGACACGATCGGCAGCACGACGAAGGCATAGAACGCGCCAAGATCGCGGCGCGGCGCTTTCAACCACAGCAGCCAGACGACCCCGACCGCGAGCAGCGCAAAGAAGACGTCGACCCGCCACCGATGGGCAACCGGATAGGACCCGTAGATGAAATAGGCGAACCGCTCGCGCACGAACGGCCAACACGCCCCGACCTCCGGCCGAGTGGCGGACGGCAGACACGCGTCCCGATCCACGCCGACCCAGGTCGCGTCGATGACCAAAAACTTCGCGAACGGCGGGACCACCCAGGCGATCAGGAGGATCGACAGCAGCGTCAGCGCGGTGTTGAGCGGCGTCGCAAACAGGTTGGCGCGCAGCCAGCCGATCGGGCCGGTCATCGTGATGGGCGCCGGCTGAGCGTCCATCAGCAGCCGGCGGACATAGACGGGCTGAACGTCGGTCGCGGTCATGTCGGCGTCCTCAGCGTTCCACCAGCGCCATGCGCCTGTTGAACCAGTTCATGAACAGCGAGGTGACCAAACTGATCGTGAGATACACCAGCATGGTGATGGCGATCACCTCGACCGCCTGTCCGGTCTGGTTGAGCACGGTGCCGGCGAACACCAGCACCAGATCGGGGTACCCGATGAAAACCGCGAGCGAGGAATTTTTGGTCAGATTCAAGTATTGGCTGGTGAGCGGCGGAATGATCACCCGCATCGCCTGAGGCAGGACGATCAGGCGCAGCGTCGGCCCGGGCCGCAACCCCAGCGAATAGGCGGCCTCGGTCTGCCCGTGCGATACGGCCAGAATCCCGGCGCGCACCACCTCGGCGATGAAGGCAGCCGTATAAATCACCAGACCGAACAGCAGCGCGACCATCTCGGGCAGCAGCTCGATTCCGCCGCGCACGCCGAACCGTCCCTTTTCCGGATAGGAGAACTCGATCGGCGAACCCGCCAGAACGAAGACGAGGAGCGGAAGCCCGACAATCAGCCCGAGCGCGACCCAGAGCACCGGCGCCTGCTCGCCGGTCCGCTCCTGGCGCCTGCGCGCCCAGATCCGGAACGCGATCGATCCGACGACGCCGAGGACAAACGCCGCGAGAACCGCACCGAAGCCTTCGTGGAATATCGGCTGCGGAACGAACAGGCCGCGATTGTTCAGGAACGCACCGCCGCCGATGACCACACTTTCGCGCACGTCCGGCAGCGCCTTGAGCACGGCGTTGTACCAGAACAGAAGCTGCAGCAGCACCGGCAGATTGCGGATCAGCTCGACGTAGCCGCCGGCAAGCCGCGCCACCAGCCAGTTCTTCGACAGCCGCGCAATGCCGATGATGAAGCCGAGAATGGTCGCGAAGACGATGCCGAGCCCCGCGACCACCAGCGTGTTGCACAGCCCTACCCAGAAAGCCTGGCCGTAGGTCGAGGTGCTGCTGCTGTACTCGATCAGGCTCTGGCTGATATCGAATCCGGCCGTCTGGTTCCAGAACCCGAATCCCGAGGCGATCTTCGCGCGCCTGAGGTTCTCGATCGCATTGGCGACCGCGCCGTAAACGAGAACGGCGATGACGCCGCAGAGCAGCAGCTGATAAGCGAGGTTCCGCACTTTCGGATTATAGAGAAGCGATACCTTCGGCTTCTCGATCTCCGACACGGCGCTCATCACCACCTCCGAAGCGCCCGGCCGAGCCGGACGCCGTCAAGTCGGCCGACGCGCGGTCCGAGCGGCCGGCGCACCGTCACCGGATCGGCGGCGCATATTGGAGGCCGCCCTTGGTCCATAAATTATTCAGACCGCGAGTGATCTTCAGCGGCGACCCCTGGCCGACATTGCGCTCGAACACTTCCCCATAGTTGCCCACATGCTTGATGATCCGCACCGCCCAGTCCTTGGTAAGGCCGAGCTGTTCGCCGTAATTGCCTTCGGTGCCCACCAGACGCTTCACGTCGGGGATCGCGGAAGCCAGCGCCTCGTTGATGTTCTTCTGGCCGACGCCCAGCTCTTCGGCATTGAGCATCGCGTAATGCACCCATTTCACGATGTCGAACCACTGGTCGTCGCCGTGGCGGACCGCGGGTGAGAGCGGCTCTTTCGAGATGATCTCCGGCAGCACCACGTGATCGTTCGGGTTGGCGAAGCGCAGCCGTTCCGCGTAGAGGCCCGACGCATCGGTGGTGAACGCGTCGCATCGGCCGGCCTCATAGGCCTTTACGGTCTCGTCATTCGTCATGAACGTGACGGTCTTGAGCTTCATCTTGTTGGCGCGGAAATAGTCCGCGAGATTGAGCTCGGTCGTCGTGCCCTGCCCGACGCAGACCGCGGCGTCGCTGAGCTCGAGCGCCGAGTTGACCTTGAGGGCCTTGCGGACGATGAAGCCCTGGCCGTCATAATAGAACACGCTGGTGAAGTTCAGACCGAGCGCGGTATCGCGCGAGATGGTCCAGGTGGTATTGCGTGACAAGAGATCGACCTCTCCCGACTGCAGTCCCGTGAACCGGTCCTTGGCGGTCAATGCCGCGAATTTCACCTTGGTCGGGTCGTCGAATATCGCCGCCGCGATCGCCCGGCAGAAATCCACGTCGAGACCGTTCCAATTGCCCTGGGGGTCGGTCTGACCGAATCCGGCGAGTCCCGGATTGGAACCGCAGTTGAGCACGCCCCTGGTCTTCACCGTATTGAGGGTCTGGCCGATGGCGGTCGAAGCGGCAAGACCGAGCGCCGCCGCACAGAGGATCGTGGTGAGAATGCGCTTCATGATACAGCCTGCTCCCGATCTTTCGCCGTCCGAGGTGAAATTTGTTCGATGTCGAGCGGTCGGGCGGTGTCGACCGGGACCATCGGCCATCCCGCCCCGCGAGTCTTGTTGAGCCAAACTCGACGGTCGGAATCCGCGCTCCCCTCCTTGTTCCCGACCGTGGCCATCTCAGTCCGATCGAACCCGCAGGTCAAGGGCCGCGCCCTGGCGCCGATTTCGCCCGCGCGCGACGCCGCGCACGCCACGCGTTTGCGCGTGGGCCGCGGCGTGCTACTCGATTGAGCAATCAGGAGCGGCCATGAAGAAGAAATCCGACGAGAACGCGACCGGCTCGGATCTGAGCGCAGAGACCCGGCTGGTGGTCGGCGGCCGCGATCCGTTCGCCTATCACGGCTTCGTCAATCCGCCGGTTTATCATGCCTCGACCGTGCTTTACCCCAGCGCGGACGATCTGATCGCGCATCGCGCCCGCTACCAATATGGCCGGCGCGGCACGCCCACCTCCGAAGCGCTGGAAGGAGCCATTCAAGCCATCGAAGGCCCGGGCTGTGCCGGTGTTGCGCTCGTCCCCTCCGGCCTCTCGGCCATCTCCACCGCGCTGCTGGCGGCGCTCAAGAGCGGCGACCACGTTCTCGTCACCGACAGCGCCTATCGGCCGACCCGCACCTTCTGCGACGGCGTGTTGGCCCGGCTCGGGGTCGAGACCACCTATTACGATCCGCTCATCGGCGCCGGCATCGCCGGCCTGTTCCGGCCGAATACGCGCGCGGTCTTCCTCGAGGCGCCGGGCTCGCAATCCTTCGAAATGCAGGACGTTCCGGCCATCGCCGCCGCGGCGCACGAGCGCGGCTTGACCGTCCTGATGGACAACACCTGGTCGACGCCGCTGTATTTCCAGGCATTCGCCAAAGGCGTCGACCTCTCGATCCAGGCCGGGACCAAATACATCGGCGGGCATTCCGACGTCATGCTCGGAACCATATCGGCCAATGCCTCGCTGTGGCCACGGCTCAAGGAGACCGTCACCACGATGGGGCTCTGCGTCGGGCCCGACGACATGTATCTCGCCCTGCGCGGGCTGCGCACGCTCGGCGTGCGGCTCGAGCGGCACCGGCAATCGGCGCTGACCGTCGCGCGCCGGCTCTGCGCCCGGCCGGAAGTGCGGCGCGTGCTGCATCCGGCGCTCGAGGAGGATCCCGGGCACGAGATCTGGCGGCGCGACTTCACCGGATCCTCGGGGCTGTTCAGCATCGTGCTCCAGCCGGCCGGCGACGCCGCCGTGCACGCCTTCCTCGACGCGCTCCAGCTGTTCGGGATGGGATTTTCCTGGGGCGGATACGAGAGCCTCGTCATCCTGTTCGACTGCAGCGGCTACCGCACCGCGACGCGCTGGGCGCCGGGCGGGCCCGCCCTGCGCTTCCACATCGGGCTCGAGGATCCGAGCGACCTGATCGCCGACCTCGAACGCGGCTTTGCCGCGATGGCACAGGCGGGGTGAGACGGCATGTCCCGGACGAGCGAGTGGAGCGAGCGAAGATCCGGGACCCAGGAGTAAGTTCGCGAAGCGACCATGTTGCCAAGTCATCGATCATAACGCTTCGCGCCGCGCGGTCCGGGGAACGCGGCCCTTCAGTATGCGATCATCAAATCCGAGACGAGCGGCGATAGATCCGGCATCACTGCGCCGCGACTGCCGCGTGGCGCCGCTCGCGATGAATGAAATACAGATTGCGGGCGTAGATGAACAAGCCCAGCGCCTGGCCGGCGATGAACACCGGGTCCTTGCGGTAGAGCGCGTAAACGAGCAACAGTGTGCCGCCGCCGACCGAGAACAGCCAGAACGCCAGCGGGATCACGCTGCGACCGGCGCGCTCCGATGCGATCCATTGCACCAGAAAACGCGCCGAGAACAGCGCCTGCGCCAAAAAGCCGAGCGCGATCCACCAGTCGAGCTGCAGGATGAAGACTTCGCGGAAATAATCGGCGACGCCGTGCCAAAGCTCAGCCATTGCGCATCACCTCCGAAATCTGCGGAACGCGGCCGCGACGGCGGATCAGCCACCACACGCCGGCCAGATCGAGGATGCCGATCCACAGCCGGTTGCCCATGCCGTAGTGAGAGCGGCCATGGCGCCGGGGGCGGTCGATCACGTCCACATAACCGACTTCGTAGCCGTCGCGGCGCACCAGCGCCGGCAGGAACCGGTGCAACCCATCGAAATACGGCAAGGACAAAAACACCTCGCGGCGGAACGCCTTGAGCCCGCAGCCGGTGTCGCGCGTGCCGTCCCTGAGGATCGCCGAGCGCACGCGGTTGGCGACCCGCGACTGGAATTGCTTGGAACGGGTGGAGCGGCGCCCGACCCGCTGACCCGCGATCAGCCCGGTGCGCGGCGATGCCTCCTCCAGCGAGCGCACCAGCGCGGGGATGAACGACGGATCGTTCTGTCCGTCGCCGTCGAGCGTCACCACGATCGGCGCCCGCGCCGCCGCGACGCCGGTTCGCACCGCCGCCGATTGCCCGCAGGAACGCGCGTGCCGGATCTGGCGCAGCCAGCGCCGTTCCGACATCAGGCGCGTGAGCTCGCCTTCCGTGGTATCGCTCGACCCGTCGTTGACGTAGACGACTTCGAAGCTCCACCGCTGCGACATCGCGGCGGCGATCTCCTCGACCAGCGGACCGATGTTGTCCGCCTCGTCCTTGACCGGCACGACGATCGATACCGCCGGATTCCCGGGTGCGCTTGCTTCAGCCATGAGCGTGGCGGTTCTAGTGACCCGCCAGCTGACCCGCAAGGCTCTTGATCCGCCGCGCCGAGGGCCGGCGAACGCCCCGACCTTTGCGTGCGTCCCGCGCACGAACGCGAGCCGGCGCGGGGCGAAGCAGTTGCGAGCCAGAACGCCGTCCGGCACGCAGCTCAGGCGAGGTTGCGGAGCTTTCAGCGGATGAACGACCAATTCTTATAGAACAGCCGCTTGAACGAACCCGAGATGACTCTTGCGGCATTTACGGCGAAATCGAACCCCTTCTGCGAATAGTTGGGACGGACGATATCCATGAACAGGCAGTACCTAACGTGATCCACATCGTTGATCGAGCGGTGAAACATCGTGTCATCGAAGATAAACAGCGGATTATCCACCCAATAGTGGGGCTGATCATCGACTTCGATGAAGACGTCTCGGCTATCGACCGGCTCCAGATTGCACAGCACGCGGAACGTGAGCCGGAGAGGACCGAAATGCCAGGATGTCCGCTCCCGAGTGTTGAACGCGGAGACGGCGATCGTCTTGATGTAGCGATAGTCGCGCTCGAACGCCGGAATTCTCAGTTGCGTCGCCTGCACGGTCTTGTACCACTTGAACGTAAGCATGCAGCGCTTGTTCTGACCGATCGTTTTCGCGATGTGGTCCTTGATGAGATCGCCGTTCTCGACGAATGCGCGCACACAGGACTCGATCTCGGCGCGGTGGCCGGCGGGCAGGTCCTCCAACTTGTATTTGCCCTTGTTGCTGTACGAGAACAGATCCGCAAGAAGGTTTATCGGCGACAGCAGCCAAGTCCCCAAGCCATTGCCCATGAAATATTTTTCGATCAGCTCATATCTGATTTTCTTATGTCTGCCGACGTCGATCAGCCCACATGCGACGAGGATCAGCGTGGGAACCGGCACGAAATACACGGCCGATGCGAGCACGACCGCAAGCACGAGGATGCGTCGAACGCGCTTTACGCCGGGTCGCTTCAAAATGCTCACGCTGCTTGCCCTATCGGACGCCGGCCATGATCGGCAGGTCCGCCGCGAATGCGTTGCGTCGGTATCGTCGGTATGTGGAGATGACCCTTCCCCGCTGCCCCCAGCATCCTCGATTTCGGCCATTGCAGCAAGGCATCGCGACGACTAGCGGCCGGCCAGCCGGGCCGCAAGGCTCCTGATCCGCCGCGCCGAGGGCCCGGCGAGCGCCCTTACCTTTCCGTCCGTCCCGCGCACGAACGCGAGCCGGCGCGCGGCGAACCAGTTGCGCACGAGAATGGCGCCGAAAATTCCGACAAAAGCTCCGGCAATGACGTCGCTCGGGAAATGCGCGTGAACGGCGACCCGGCTCACGGCAATCACGCCGGCAAAGATCCACATCGACACGCGCGCCCGGGGCCAAATCGCGCCGATCGCAAACGCGGCCGCGAAGGCCGCGGTGCTGTGACCTGAAGGCAAGGCGGCATAATCCGGTCGCCAGGAAAATGGAACGTAATGAAACGGTCCCCAGTCCGACGGCCGAACCCGCCCGATCAGGCGCTTCACGATCGAGACCATCAGGCCCGGAATGCCGATGGCCAGGAACACGAACTCGAGCCGCACCACCAGCGAGAGGATCACGAGATTGGCGCCGCGCCCGAGCGCGGGCCGGGCCAAGGCTGCCGCCGCTATGACGAGGAGCCCCGCGGGCCACAGAAACCATCCGGATTTGCCGAAATTCGTGATCCGCTCGAAGACCTGGACGACCCAAGCCGGAAAATTTCGCTGCTGAGCAATGGCCCAGGCGTCGAAGAGCGCCATCGCGCCGCCGATGACGGCGATTGCGCCGAGGCCGACGAGCGCCAGAAAACTCCATCGCGGACCGGCGCGGCCCCCTGCCCCGTCCGCCCGCGCAAACGGCGGTCGCACGATGAGGGCGAGCCAGGCGCCGAGATGCGCCAGCATCCGGCCCATCACCGGGCCTCCCGGAGCCGCCGTGCGCTCGACCCGATCTCGCATCATGCTCATGAGGCGCCTTCCGAGCGATAGACCGCGATCGAAACGGAATGGCCGGAGCTGTGGTTGATGCCCTCGATCCGCGGACCCGGCGCATACCGCAATCCGATGGCTTCGGCCCGCTGCACGAAGGCGCGCTCGTGGCGCGACTCGACGAAGGCAAAGCGGCAATCGCCCTCGAGCAGAAAGTCGGCGGCCCCCTGGCCGTTGGTGAGGCGCGTCGAAGTGCCGAACAGGAACACCAAGCTCGGCTCATGATAGCCCGCGGATGCAAACAACGGACGCTCGCAGTCGGGATGAATATTGTAGGCAAGCAGCGCGCTCGGAAACAGCGGGCGCAGCAGCGGCACGATCGCGCCCGGGACCGCGATCCACAGCATGATGGCGGCGACGGCGGCACGCAGCAGCGAGCGCTCCGCGCCGTCGGCCTCGTAGAACCGCCAGGCCAGAAATCCGAAGATCATCGCCGCGGCGGAAAAAGGCCAGGCCAGCAGCCCGAGCTGCCGCCGCAGGACAATGAGTCCGATGACGGCGGCGATCGGCAGCACCACGGTCACCGCCGGCCATAGGATATTGGCGCGCACCAGGCGCCGGTCGCGCGAGAGACCGCCTTCCGCCATGACCCGCGCAATCAGGATGGCGATCGCGGGGTAGAGCGGCAGCACGTAGTGCGGCAGCTTGGTCGGCACCAGCTCGAACAGCAGCCATGCCGGCACCAGCCAGGCCAACAGGAATTGCGTTGCCGGGTCGCGATGCTGTTGCCACACCCGAGGCGCGGCAACCGCGGCGAGCGGCGCCGCGGGCCAGAACGTCGCCCAGAACGTCGCGAGGTAATATCCGGGCGGTCCGCCATGCGATTCCTGCGCGCCGACCAGCTTGCTCAGCAGGTCGTTGCCGATCGACTCGACGAAGAAGCTCGCCCCGGTCCGCCGGAGAATGGCGAGGAACCACGGCAGCACGAGCAGCAGCAGCCAAAGGGCTCCGGCGGCCGGGCGCAGGCGTGCGAGCCAGCGCCCGGAGCGGTCGCGCACCACGAGCGTCGCCACCGCGAGCGCGACCACCATGAGGATCACCGGCCCCTTCAACAACACGCCGCCGGCAAGGGCCGTCGAGAAAATTGCCGGAACGAGCCAGTTCGAGGGCTCCGGCGTCTGCTTGGGCGCGGCGAGATAGGCCCGCGCCAGCGCGCCGAGCGCCGCCACGATCGTGAGCAGCAACATCGCATCGGTTTTGGCGAGCCGCGCTTCGACCCCGAGCAGCAGCGAGCACGCCAGCATCAGGGCGGAAAGGTAGGCGGTGCGCCGCGAGCCGAAAGCGAGCGCGGCCCAATAGGTCAGCAGGACGGCGCCGATCGCGCCGACCAGGGACGGCAACCGATAGAGCCAGATCGTAGTGCGCGGGTCCGACGCGCCCAGTCCCTCCGCTGCCCGGACTGCTGCCGCCTGCAGCCAATAGATGCCGACCGGTTTCTTGTAGCGAACCTCTTCTTGAAAACGGATGTCGACATAATCTCCGCTCTCGATCATCTGCTTGGTTGCTTGAACGAACCGTGCCTCGTCGCGATCGACCGGAGGGATGTTGAAGAATCCCGGCAGATAGCTCACCAGGCAGACCGCGACCAGAAATGCGAGCGCGCGCGCATGGGACGCCGCGAGAAAATCGAGCAGCACCCCCAGCCCGGGAACCAGGGCCCGATAATGTTCTTCGATGGTCGTGGTCATCTTCCCGCGTCCAAAACCGACCATAGAGAAAACGGGCTGCCGCGAAAAGCTAGTGCGATACTTGAGCCCGCACGGGAAGTTCAGCGGAAAAGGTGTCGAGGTCGTGACGGCTCTGCCGGGCGCGCCCGCGTTGGGGCTATTGCAGCCGGAAGCTCACCGGAACGGTGAACGACATCGGCCGGCCGGTCGACGGCGCCGGAAACGGCGAGGCGCGATGGACCATCTCCCGGACCTCCTGGTCGAGGCTTGCGACGCCGCTGCCGCGCACCAGCGCGACCGAGGTCACGCGGCCGGCGCCGTCGAGGCTGAAGGAGACGCTGGCCACCCCCTGGTCGCCGCGGCTGCGGGCATCGGCCGGGAAGCGCTTGTAGCGGGCAAGATGCGCGGCGACGAGCCCGCGGTAATTGGTGTCCGCGTCGGAGCGGCCGCGTCCGACGCCATTGGCCGACGCTGCGGGGGCGCCGGCCGTTGCCGGCAGCATGGCTTGGCGCTGCCGCACCGGATGCTGCGGCTTGGGCTGGCGAGCCGGCGCCGGCGCGGCGCGCCTGGGCGCAGGCGCCGGGAGCGGCGGAACGACATCCCTTGCCGACGGGACCGCGAGCACCGGCGGCACCGTTGCCACGGGCAGCGCGGGCGTTGGCGGCGGCTCGGCAGTGGACACCACGAGCGGAGCTTCCTCCGGCGGCGGCTCGGGCTCGACTTGCTGCGCGGCTTCCTGCTGGGGCTCCGGTTGTGCCGCCGGCTCCTCGGCAAGGATCGGAGCCTGGGCCGGCTCTTGCTCGGATTTTGTGGTCTCCTGTGTATGCCCCGCCGGCATGTCGGTGCCGAGCACCAGCTCGACCGAGATCGATTCAACCCCGACGCTCGCCAGCGGCGGCGGCTCGCGGTTGAGCATCCAATAAACCCCCGCATGGGCAGCGAGCGAGCTTAGCAGCAGAGCGAGCATCCAGGCGCCGCGGTCCGGTTTCAGGAGTACCGGCGCGGGACGTTCGCCGGGCGCAAGCCGGACCTGCACGCCGGGCTCGCCCTCCTGGCGATGGCGTTTGACGAAGGGGACGACGTTCGTGAGATCCGCGCCCGCCCACGCCCGGTTCGCGAGCTCCCGGCTCGCCTCGATCACACCTGCCGGCGCGGCGACGCTGGGAGAAGTGCCATCGGCGGACGCGGGGTTGAGGCTCATGCTCGGCTCTCCGCCGCCTTTCGGCGCGGACCAAAGCTGAGAACCGTTGGAATCGACAGCAAGCTGAAGGCTGCACCCAACAGGAAGATCGCGCGCGGGTGTCCCTGGTCCATGAGCCAGCCGAACAGCAGCGGCGATACGATGCCGCCGAGATTGAACCCCGTGGTCACGAAACCGAACACTTTGCCGAACGACCCGGGCGGAGCCAGGGAACGCACGATCATATCGCGTGACGGCATGATCAGTCCCGAAAATAATCCGCCGATGGCCATCGACGCGATCAACAATGCCGTGCCGAGCGAGACCAGGCCGACCGCAAGCGTCGTGAGTGCGACCACGATCAGCCCGGCGACCGCGACGACCTCGTGGCGCTGGGTGCGGCTCGCCAGCAGGCCGCCCAGGAGCACTCCGATCGAGATCATCAGCAAATAGGCCGCCAAGGCCGTGTTGGCGATCGACAGCGGCGTGCCGTAGAGCGCGCCCAATGCCACGACCGAATAATTCTGCATTCCCCCGGCGGCGATCGCCAGCATCACGAAGAACGCGAGATTGCGCAGGAGCGGCGGCGAGAACAGGAGCTTCCAGCCTTCGCCGTTCGCCGCCTCCTCGGCCGGCCGGGTGCGTTCCCGCGCAATCGGCCCGCCCAAGGCGTCGCGCTGGAGCACCATCACGGCCGCAGCCAAGACCCCGAGCAGCGCCGCCGCCATGAACGCGCCGCGCCACCCGACGATGGCTTGCAGCACCAGCAAGGCCGGCGGCGCCACCGCGGACCCGAGCATCCCCGCAAAGGTGTGGAACGAAAACGCCTGCCCCATCCGCTGCGGCGAAACGTGGCGCGAGAGGATCGAGTAATCGGCCGGGTGGTAGACGGTGTTGCCGAGGCCGGCGACGGCGAACATCGCCACCAGGAACCAGAACGAGGGGACCAGCGCGGCGAGCGCAAACGCGCCCGCGCCCAGCAAGAGCCCGGCGACCAACACGGCGCGAGCGCCGATCCGGTCGGTCAGGAATCCGGCCGACGTCTGCAGCCCGGCCGAGACCACGTTGAAGGCGGCAAGCGCGAACCCGAGCTCGATATAGCTCACGCCGTACTCGGCCCGCACGAAGGGAAACAGCGGCGGCAGCAGGAGAATGTAGAAATGGCTGACGAAATGCGAGCCGCTCACGAGCCCCATGACGCGTGTGTCGCGGGCGTGCTTGGTTTGCGTTCGGAGCTCCAGCGCCTGGGCCATCGCGGCAGGCTTATCATGGCAAAAAGACCCTGACACCGCCGCGCTCCGGCAAGGCTGCCCCGCGCGAGCGACCGGCCCGCTCCGCGGTCCGTCCCGATGGTCGCCGTCGCGCTTCGCAACGCGCGAAGAATGAACTGCCCGCCTTTCCGCGTGCCGACGCTTGCGCCATTGAAAAATCAAGGGGCTGAAATCGCTTGCTTTTTGCTCTTCCATTTTGCAAAAATGCTATTGTCAGTTGTGGCATCGTGCAAATTCACAATCTGCATTCCACTATGCGGTTCTCCGTGAGGGCCGCGAGCTGTTCTCCGCGGGCCCGCCATGGAACGGTTTCGATTCCGTGCCGCGCGTGATCGGCCGTCGCCGGCCGAGGCTGCGGCACAACTGCCCTGCGACAAAACGAGCCAGAGCAGCCATGAACAAGTGTGATTAGGTAGGGGTCACTCGCTGGGCGGGCCCCCCGTTCCCCCCAACGCCGCCCAGCAAAAAAGCCCCGGTCGGGTCCCCCGGCCGGGGCTTTGTCTCGACCAGTCGCCGGCCTGCAAAGCGCCGCCCGATGGCCGCACTTTCGCGTCAGCTCGAAGCACGCCGAAGCAGGACCGATGGTGAAGCATCAGCCCATTGGACCGCATGAATCCGACCGGATAAGGTGCCCGAAATCGACCGAGCCGGAACGAAAGCTCGGCATTCCGGAGGAACCATTGTCCACTCGGGTCTGGGAAAATTCCTATCCGCCCGGCGTGCGCTGGGACGCGCCCCTGCCTGCGCCCGTGCCGGTGGAAAGCCTGCTCGACAGCGCCGCGGAAAAATGGCCGGAGCGGGTCGCGCTCGATTTCTACGACCGTACTTTCACGTTTCGCGAGCTGCGGGACCTCGCCGCGTGCGCCGCCAAGGGGCTGCAGGCGCTCGGCGTGGGCCCCGGCGTCCACGTCGGGCTGCACCTGCCCAACACGCCGCATTTCATCGTCGCGTTCTTCGCCGTGCTCATGGCCGGCGGCCGTGTGGTCAACTTCAGCCCGCTCGCCGCGCCGCGCGAGCTGAAATATCAGATCAGCGATGCCGAAGTGCAGGTGATGGTGACGCTCGGGCTGCCGATGCTCTATCCGCAGATCGCGGCGCTCAAGGGCACGGCGAAATTCGAGACCCTGGTGGTGTGCGCGATCGGGGATTTCCTGCCGGAGCCGATTGCGCGCGTGTTCGGGCCGGCGGCCGAGCGCGCGGCAGGCGCGGGACGGGAAATCGATTTTGCGGCGCTGATCGCCAATGACGGCAAGTTCCGGTCCCAGCCGCATGGGCCGCTCGAGGACGAGATCGCGACCCTGCAATACACCGGCGGAACGACCGGAGAGCCCAAAGGCGCCATGCTGACCCACGCCAATTTCTGCGCGGTGGTGAACGCGTATCGTCACTGGATCGGCGCCGATGAAGAGCCGGAAAAGACGCTCGCGGTGCTGCCGCTCTATCACATCTTCGGACTGTCCTTCATCATGCTGCTCTCCGTCGCCCAGGGCTCGCAAGCGGTGCTGCACATCCGCTTCGACCCGGACCGGGTGCTCGCCGACATCGGGCGCAAGAAGATCACGTCGTTTCCGGCGGTGCCGACGATGTACACGGCGCTCGTCAACCATCCCAAGATCAACGAGGTCGACTTCTCCTCGCTCAAGCTGTGCGCATCCGGCGGCGCGCCGCTGCCGCTGGAAGTGCTGCAGCAGTTCCGGCAGCTCACCGGGCTCACGCCGCGCGAAGGCTATGGCCTCACCGAGACCGCGCCGCTCGGCACCCTGCAGGTGATCGACGGGGCGGGCCGGCCCGGCACCGTCGGGCTGCCGGCGCCGCACACCGTCATCGAGGTGGTCGATCTCGAGACCGGCATGAAGGTGCTGCCGACCGGCGAGAAGGGCGAAATCTGCTTTCGCGGCCCGCAGGTGATGAAAGGCTATTGGAACAAGCCGGAAGCGACCGAGGAGGCGTTTCGCGGCGGCCGCTTCCACACCGGCGATATCGGCTACATGGACGCCGACGGCTTCGTGACGCTGGTCGACCGCAAGAAGGACATGATCCTGTCCGGCGGCTACAACGTATTCCCGCGCAATATCGAAGAGGCGATCTATGAGCACCCGGCGGTCGCCGAGGTGACCGTGATCGGCATACCCGACGCCTATCGCGGGCAATCCGCCAAGGCGTTCATCGTGCTGAAATCCGGGCAGCCTGCATTCGGCATCGAGGAGCTCAAGACGTTCCTGGCCGACAAGCTCGCGAAATACGAAATGCCGACCGAGATGGAGATCCGCGCCGCGTTGCCGAAAACGCCGGTCGGCAAGCTCTCGAAGAAGGAGCTCGTGGCCGAGGAGTTGGCGAAGCGCCAAGCCGCGGGAGCGCGCGACGTGGCCTGAGGGGAGCGCCGCGTCACTCCGGCAGCCCGGCCTTGCGCAGGCACTCTTCCAATTTCGTTAAATCTTCCGGTCGCCGCAGCGGCAACACGTTCTTGAGACTCGTAACGCAGTGTCCGGGATCGAGCTCACGCAGCTTTGTCACGATCTTTCGCGCGTCCTCCGCTCGGCCGGTGACCGCATTGCTTAGCGCGGCGGCAACGTATGCCGGAACCCAATTCGGCGCTTCCCGTATTGCCTTTACCGCCGATGCCACAGCGTCGTCATGGCGGCCTGCAAAAAACTGCGCCATTGCCATCCCGGTTTGCATCTGCCCGATGAGCGGATCGAGCGGGCTCAAGCGCATTGCTCGTGCGAAATGCTCGATCGCCTCCTCGGGCCTGCCGAGCCAGCCTCTAACCAAACCGCTGAAATGCCAGGCGGTCGCCAGGTTGGGATTGAGCATGAGGGCCCGATCGATCAGCGCAACGCCGTCTTCCAGATCGTGGACCGCGATGGCTAGCCCCAGTCCGGCCCCGCATAGCGCGACCGCGTCGTCCTTGCCCAATTGCGCGCCGCGCCGGGCCAGTCGGTCGGCCTCGGCAATTTCCCGTGCGCGATCGACCATCCAGCCGTTGGCAATACGCTGCGCATAACATCGCGCCGCCGCGCCGTAGGCCGCCGCAAACTCGGGGTCGAGCTCGATGGCCTTGTTGAACAGCCTGAGCGCGTCGTTGTTGGCGTCCCGCGTGAACTGATGAACGCCTGCCATGCCGCGCAGGAAATAGTCATAGGCATCGAGACTTTCGGTCGGCTTGCGTTTGGCGCGTTCGATTTCGGCTTGCTCCAGCTGCGGCCCGATCGCGCCGACGACGCTCGCCGTCACCTGGTCCTGCAGATCGAAGATATCCTCCAGCGCGCCGTCGAAACGGTCGGCCCAGAGATGCGCATTGGTCGCGCTGTCGATGAGCTGGCCGGTGATGCGCACCCGGTTCGCCGCCTTGCGCACGCTGCCTTCGAGGATGTAGCGCACCCCCAGCTCGCGGCTGACCTGTTTTACATCGACCGCCCGGCCCTTGTAGGTGAAGCTGGAGTTCCGGGCGATGACGAACAACCAGCGCATGCGCGACAGCGCCGTGATGATGTCTTCCACCACGCCATCGGCGAAATACTCCTGCTCCGGGTCGCCGCTCATGTTCTGGAACGGCAGAACCGCAATCGACGGCTTGTCGGGAATCGGCAACCAGGCGGTTTGCTTCATCTTTCCCAGGGAAGGCTCCAGCACGATTTTGTAGGCGCGCACCGGCCGCGCGATGTTCTTCAGATCCTGATTCCCGAGGTCGACGACCTCGACGGATATCTTGCCCTGCACCTGCCGGAAGGCGTCGTCCGAGACGCAGATCCCACCTGGTTCGGCAATGCCTTCCAGACGCGCAGCGATGTTGACGCTGTCGCCGAGCAGGTCGTCACCCGCGACGATCACGTCGCCGACATGAAGGCCGATCCGGAACTCGATGCGGCGGTCGGCCGGGTCATCCGCGTTCCGGACCTGCATTTCGCGCTGGGTGGCGATCGCGCAGCGTAGCGCGTCGATGATCGATGCAAATTCGATCAGGAGCCCGTCGCCCGTCGTTTTCACGATGCGACCGCGATGGATAGAAACGGCGGGATCGATCAGCTCCTCGCGAAGCTTGCGCAAGCGCTGGACGGTGCCTTCTTCATCGAGCCCCGTGAGCCGCGAATAGCCCGCGACATCGGCGGCAAGAATTGCGGCGAGCTTGCGAGGTTCGCTCATTCAGCGGCACGGGCCTGCGGAGGATGACGCGTACTCTATCACAGCATGGGCGATCGGACGGGAGGCCGGGAAGTCCCGGAGACGCGAGACCAGACCGGCCGGCAAGCCGCTGCTCACGTTGCAAAAACCGATCGACTACCATTATACCTCCACCCCAGAACTGCCGCCTTTACTGATTACACAGGCATTCTGTGGTAAGGTGCCTGTTCAGGGGGACGGGACCGAAAGGGCGGTTCCGCCATGTCGATGCGTTTGTGTACGAGTGCGGCTGCGGCGGCCGCGGTGTTCGGCGCGTGCTTGCAGGCGCAAGCTGCCGACATATCGACCCGTGTTCCGGCCAAGGCACCGGCCTACGCGCCCTATGCGCCGGTGCCGTATTTCAATTGGAGCGGGCTCTATTTCGGCATCAATGGCGGGGGCGGGTGGGGCAGTTCGAGCCACACTGACAGCCAACTCGGCAATACGACCGGAAATTTCGGGATCAGCGGCGGCCTGATCGGCGGAACGCTCGGATTCAATTATCAGGTCGGCTCCTGGGTGTGGGGCCTCGAGGGCGACCTCGACTGGGCCCGGATCCACGGCAGCAGCGGCCCGATCAACGGCGTGAACTACGATAGCTATCTGCAGTGGCTCAGCACCGTGCGCGGCCGGGTCGGCTACGCATTCGACCGGTTCCTGCCCTATGTCACCGGCGGCCTGGCGGTCGGGGACGTCAAAGGTGCCATTACAACTCCCCCGGTGACGATCCTGAGCGGCACCAACACCCAAGCGGGCTGGACCTTGGGCGCGGGCGTCGAATATGCCTTCACGCCGAGTCTGAGCGCCAAGGCCGAATACCTGTTCGTCGATCTCGGCTCGAGCACGCCCGTGCCCGGGGACAGCGTCGAGCTCAAGTCCCACGTCGTTCGCGGCGGCTTGAACTGGCGATTCAATTGGGACGGCCCGCGGCGGTATTAAGCGCAACGACGGCGGCGGGCCGGCGGCCTGTTGCTGCGGCTCGAACACCCGGCAGCCAGGCGCGGCGACGCTATTCGATGGCTTCCGTCACATCCTCGTAAACGTCGATCTCCACCGCCTGCGACAGCAGCGTGCGCCAAGTCTGCAGAAAAGCCCGCATGGTCGGATCGCCGGCAATCCGCTGCCGATTCATCTCGAAAGCCTCCTCGGCCTCGTATTCCAGCACCTGCACGAATTGCGTGGGATCGTCGACATTGTGCAGCAGCCGGATGCGGGCGCGCCCGAAAGCCTCGTAGAAGGGAATCGCGGCCTTGATGAAGGGAAGCAGTTGTTTGGTTTCCGTCGTCGGCGTCCTGATCTTGAAATGCAGAATACGCCGTACCGTTTTCGCTTCGTTTGCCATCCGGCGCGCTCCTAAAGCCTCGCACACGCGACCTTTCGCGAGGCGTGCGTGTCGCCAGCATCCATCGGCTTCATAGCATATTGCAGGGTCGAAAGCGGAGCTTGGCCCCGCGCACATCCCACGGATTCGGCGTGCCGCAGGCACGCAAGCCGCCCGATTTCGGCGCCGCATCGATGCTTGAGCTTTGGCGCGCAGGACGCCGAGGTCGCATCGATTGTGAAGCAGTTCACATCGCCCGAATCGGTGAATGCGGTACAGTCTGCATGGCGGGCCCCGGAATGTGCGCAGCATGCGAATTCCGCGGGGCATACATGCGACTCTCGCGAAAGGGCACTTTCTCGCCTATTTCCGCGCGTGAAGCCGGCCGGTCCGGCTCGCCC
>WNFY01004334.1_pt1 | contig 20767 bp, 27 predicted proteins | sample 5400091 | NCBI WGS metagenome assembly WNFY01 (sample SAMN13153364, study PRJNA577476) | soil metagenome | isolation source: 60 cm soil or saprolite under grassland replicate 1 | place: USA:California | collected 2016-06-15
TGCAACTGTTTGCTTGTAGTCTTGCACAACCATCACAAAGAGTATCTACCCCTGATCTGGCCTTCCTGACAGAAGGGCTGCCGCGTAATACACATGGGACGTTGTAGTTGTTGTTGCTCTCCTACTCATCCCTCATCTAGGTAAGATATTGTTCAAAGTTCCTGCAGTTGTTTGGTCTTCTTTGGTCTAACTAGATGCTTCACCATATACTGAACTCAAACCATGCATGTGAGTACATTCGTATATTGCACCGTTATAACCTCCTACATCTCTAACTATTCCCTTTTGTGCTAATTCAAGTACTTTGCTCGTGCAGTTTGCTTGTTTCGTAGGAGAAGAAGGCAAACCTATGCCTGTTCCAGCTGCAACACCAAATGCCAGTATAATTGTTAAGACGATTGCTCCAATTACGATTATAGATTTAGTTTTCTTGCTGCTCTTTGAAACGGTTGGTCTTCTGAATTCAAGTGATTCTAATGTCATAGACTATTCACCTCCTTTTATTTTCAAACAATTAACCATGAATTATGTAGGCGTTTGCTTATGGATATACTATAGTAAAATACTGTCGATATGTATCATAATCACTTGATATGAATAATAATTCAAATACGTAGAATAGGCGACTGACAGCATGTATTAAGGTGGTTTGTTAAGCGTGATAGATATGGTTAAAATGAAGTATAAGATTATTTGAAATAAAATCAAAAGAAAAGAAACTGAATTAACATTATTCAGTTTCTTTTGAAAACGAATATTAGGTCGATTGTGATAGAGATACTCTGCTCAAGTAATATGACACTAATGGTATGATACCATTCAAAATTATAGACTCTTGAAAAGTTCCTTCCCCGTTGTTGTCGAAGGATACCATGAGCAGTGCTTCTCTTTGTTGAGCTGCAATTACCGTTCCCATATTATTGGCAAAACCTGCAAACCTAATAGAATTGTCAATTTCTAATATGTGGTTACAAATGTCGTGGAGTACCAGGTTCTGAGCTGTTAACATCTGGGACATATATTACAACATATTAAAACTCCTACTTTAAGTAGAGTAAAAACCATTCAGAATTCATAATAATAGATTATGATTAAAGAGTCGACATATCTATATCTTGAGATCTTCACAGAAGTAGCCTACTGTCAAAACGAGTTAACAACCAACTGAAAGTAACTTGGATCTTGCTTGATTAAAAGTAAACGATCTATTGTATGCATGAAGAAATGGGAATGAATTTATCACCTATTCCTGAATAACTTTGGTTGCAGTCAAAAAATAACCAAGTGTAGTAGAATTAACAGACAATACCTTCAAACCGTGCTCTTCAACCTTTTTCCTTAGTTGAAGAGGCTCATAGAATCTGGCTCCAGTATGCAACATTCCCTCACAAATCTTCAGCCACTTCCCCTTTCTTGTATTAGGATCAATTTCCATAATAATCATCTTTCCATTACGTTTTAACACTCTCTTCATTTCCTCTAAACCTCTGTCCTGGTGTGGAAAATGATGAAATGAGGAACTTGCTACCACCCTGTCAAAATATTCACCTGGTAAAGGTATGTTTTCTGCTCCTCCTTCAACAAATTTAATATGTGGTCGATATGTTCTGCCGTATTCTACAACCGTCTGTTTTGGTTCTAAGACAACGATTTCTTTGCAATCTCTTGCGTAAACCTGTGTTATTTTTCCCGTATTGCCGCCTACGTCTAACAAAATATCACCTGGAGTAATATCTATATACTGTGTCATGAATTGAGCCCTCTTCTTAGCACCTAAGGTCAAAAACGATTCTTGTAACTCAGTAACGAATTTGTTATACACATCTCTTCAATATTTGAAGCAGCGTGTTTATTTAATCATACTACCTTTAATTAAAGTTACATCATCGAACAGACAGATATGCATTATTCTACTTCTACGTTTTTCATCAGCCGGGAGTTGTTGTAAGGAAAGTTTGTATTACTTTACCGAATTTATCTGGATATTGGAACATCAATCCACGACCAGCTCCTGTTGTCCGTACAAGCCATGCACCCGGGAGATTTTCCTGCAACAATTAAAGAGTTGCAGCTAGGAGGGGCCTCATTATGTAAAATCGTCCCATCCAATTTTAATCGATAGTTAACGTATCAATCATTCTAAGTATAGTTGGTAAAAATCTATCAAAATCTTGGATTTGTGAGCTGTAGCTTATAGCGATTTCTTTATAGCTTTTTACTGAAATGATCTTCATCCCTTCTTTGGGTAAGTGATTCTGTAATGGGTCGGTATAACTATAAAGTAATTTTGAGGCAGGCATTTCTCCCATTTTGCTATCATATGATCTTTCTAGAAATTTGACATTATCGAAACATCTTCCTAATTCGTGTACATGATCATCCGTAACGTCGTTTAATGTATAGCTTTCATGAACAGGTAATCTTTTAAGACTCAAAACAACTCTTGCAGAGAAGTGATTGTATATTATGTCTCTTATTTTTGCAAGTATTGCTTCTGAATCTTCTCCCTTTGAGAACCGTGTCCCAATTCCTGAAACAAACAATACCTCAAGGCCCGTATAATCATCGCTTAATAGTATTTCTTGTTTATTCCAAGTTGAGGGATATTGTATTGTCAGCTTGTGTGTATCGTTCTCGTACAATGAGAAACCGGCCATTGTTCTCGGTGGGATGATAATTCCTACTGGTATTTGCTTCTGTATCGTCATTGTGGCTATCTCCTGACGCTACTTGGTACAACCATCGTTTTTACTTGCTTGAACATGCAAGGCTTTATTGTTTTATCTGATATTTTACAGGCTGTAAAATGCCAAGCTACTTCAAGCGCTACAAGCGTACCCATAAACCCTATTATCGGATAGACTATGTTCTCAAACATAAATATGAAGTATTAACAGTTGCTTTTCTACTGTATTAAGTGACGTTTATGATAAATCGTAATAGCTGCTTATCACACTAACAGTAGTAGTCGAACAAACGAACTACCTAATCGAACTTAAGACCTTAAGGCGCATATAGAGAAAGGAAAACGAATAAATCAATTAAGAAATAGTTTGTATCAATTGCTCAGCCTTGAGTTGATGTCTAAGAAGCTTTGTTCTTGTTGTTAGAAAACAGGAACAACTTCCCACTCTCGTTCTAGCAAATGTTCCTCTAGTCTATGCATTTTTTCATCCAAATCCCTGAGGACTTTTGTTTCTATGTCTATCGACAGCCCTCTTATTTGCCTATTTGAAAAATAAAGCGTTATAAGCAGGGTTCCTACGATGCCTATTGTCTGCGCTATTTGTAAGATATCTAAATATCCTATATTGACCATAAAGAACAAGTCGATATACTTGCTTATCTTGATTTGGCAATGGGATCTGGTTCTGTTGCTAATGGAGGAAACGGTGCAGGAAGCCAAAATGGAGGAAATGGTGGTGTAGCAATAAACGGTGGTACTGCTAATGGAGCATCTGGTAGTACTAGTGGCAATGGTAATGCAGGAAATGACGGGGGTAGCTATTGGGCCTGGCAGTGATGCAGACGGTACTTCAGGTACTGGTAATGGAAATGGAAATAGCCGCAGTGTCGCACTTGACGGAGGTCATACTTCCCAAGGCTGTACTGACGCAATAGGGTAAAATGTGTGTTAACCCGCCTTGATGATTGTATAAAGTAATACTATGCCGAAGGTGCACAATATGTCAAGCTGATCCCATCATGCAAGGTGTACGATTGTCGAAATAATTAGACCGAAAACTATGAAAATTCTGATATTATGCAAAACTATGAAAACTTTGGTAGTTTAAAATCAAACTACCTGGCAGCAGGTGGATGGTGATACTATTATTTTGGTTGATTTAAAGCAGCAAGAGCTTGTTTTTTACCTGTTAGCGCAGCAACATTCTTTGGGTTTATAGCTAATCCTTATCAAAGTAGGTAATAGCTAGTCTGTAATTTCCTAAGCTGTTAAGAAAATTACCTTTGATAGTTAGATCAGCAATATACCTTGGATCTATAGCTAAAGCTTTGTCATAGTAGGTAATCGCTTTGGTGTAGTTTCTTAAACCACCAAGAGCGTTACCTTTGTCAGTTAGTGCAAGAACATATTTTGGATCTATAGCTAAAGCACTGTCATAGTAGGTAATCGCTTTGGTGTAGTTTCCTAAATGATAAAAAGATAAGCCTTTGTTATCCAGTGTCATAGTAGGTAATCGCTTTGGTGTAGTTTCCTAAATGATAAAAAGATAAGCCTTTGTTATCCAGTGCAGCAACATTCTTTGGATGGTGCGTTATAAGAAAGGTGAAGAATAGTGTCAGCAAATCAATTTTTGACTTGGAATCTAAAATTTTATAGATTTGTCGCCTATTTGTTATGTTCTTCTCGTTTATGTCTCTCAAGTTCTCCTAAATAGCTAAACGTTCGACCACATACATCACATTTGTAAAATGGACTGGCAGTAGATGACATAATCCGTACTATAGACGATAATCATATTTATGGATTGGGTACATGGTCTGACAAGAAAAGGACTAGTGCTAGGATTTTGTTATTGTCAATAAAAGCAATGAAACGTGGAATGATATAATACATAGGACTGGTCACTTATATTGAATTCAAATATTCTCTGAAAATTGCTTAGGTCATTCGAATCCTTGCAACAGCAATCACAAGCCCGATGGTAATCACCGGGATAATAGTGGCCTTTACCAACCAATTAGTTACTGCCACTCCTCCCGCGATTGCCGCCAAAACGTACACGATCACCACTGCTGCTTGTATTCTTGTTTCGACTCTTTTCTCACCCGAAATCGTCAGATGGCGCTGACGGACAAGACTACTTATCAAGCCAGTCCAGGTACCGGTGATATACGTTGTAGATACGTCGGAGACTCCTAGAGAACGAACTGCAGCACCCTGTATACCCATTGCTACCGTAGCCAGCACAATTAGGGTGTACAAGACAAGACCGCTGGGTTTGCCACCAGCGGAAAATCCTACAATTGCTAACAGTAAGAGCACTAGAACCTCCATGATGAAGGCCTTCGTTACAGCTTTAGACCATATTTTTTGTGTACCCGGAGTCGGATCCACAATCCTCGCACCTAGAGCGACACCTCCTATGTAGCCCGTAATAGCAGCCAGAGAGACTAAGGTCTGAAAAATCTTTCCACTACCAATCGCAAGCCCAAGAAGAACGGTGTTTCCTGTCTGGACGGATGCGAAAACACCGAGCCCAAGAAAGCTTAGAGCATCTATGAAACCTGACGTAAACGCGAGAACAACTACAAGCATGTTTCGCACGATGACGGTTTGGCCTCTTGCACCGTTGATATCTACCGGTGACTCTGATGGGTTCTTTGAAGGGTTATCATCAGATGGGTTACTCATAACGATCTTCCCTTTAGATCATGTTGCCAAGAACTCAGGATGAAGCGAGATTTCCCCCCAGCTGAACGAACATAATAACTTGACGATGTGTTGGGTTCGGAACATTACCTAAAGTTCTCGTTTACATCATAATAACAGCGAATACATAAGCCTTTCAATCAGAGCTGAGGTTTTCAAAACCAACCAAATCCCAAATCACAGATTTTGAGATTCCGATGACCTGACATTTCAGCTTGGGCAAAATAATTTGTAATATATAGCAAAGAAAGAATTGCTTCTAATCCTGATATTAAAATAAAACAAGATTGTTCAAACGCAAACGTGGAAATCAGGAAATAACCTAATCATTGAGAGTGTACGTCGATAGCTATTCTGCCTATTTAGCCTCCAGCTACAACGAAGAGATCTTCTTGATATTTTGGTAATGCATCCAGGATCTTCGGCTGTAAACCAAAAACAGATCCTAAGACCTCATTTGAATACGCACCAAAGGCACCTGAAATGCCGATATCTTCTGGTCGTTCATGGTTAAAGAAGACTGCAAATTGCATGTCTTCACTTGCGTCCACGTTCTCTATATAGTGAAAGTACGCCGAAGGGATAAAAACGATTTCTCCAGGACCAACTTCAAATGTATCTACGTCGTCCCCTGGGCTGAAAATGGTCATCCGAGCCCTTCCGCTTATGACATAGTCCAATTCAGCCGCATTAGGGTGCCAGTGAGGTTCCCGTATGCCTTTAGGTTTCAAAGTCAGAAGATAGCATGCAAGACCACTAAGAATTCCAAAATTATTCGCATTGCCTAGGGAAACCGTACCGCCTCTGCTTTGTACCATTGCTGGAAATGCCTTTAGGTTAAATTTATGGTAATTCGGGATTTTCCGATAATCGGTTGTGGCATTCTTAGGGTTGGATCTGGAGGTTATGAGTAGATCTTGACGAGATTTTTTGAAAGTGCCAAAATATTCAGATCCAAGTCCGAATGTGGCTCCAAGTACGTTGTCAGTCATTGACCCAGTTGACCCAGATATTCCAATATCTTCCGGCCTCTCGTGGTTAAACGCGATAGCGAATTTAGTTTCTCCGTGATTGATATTCTCGATGTGATGAAGATAGCCTTTAGGAACAAATACAATCTCACCTGTATCGACAGTAAAAGTATCATGGCCGGCGCCGGGGCTGAAGATCGTCATAAGAGCTCTACCTGATAAACAGTAGCTGAGTTCAGCCGCATTAGGGTGCCAGTGTGGTTCTCTGATACCACCACCTTCTAATCGTAAGGAATACAGCGCCATCCCATTCAGTGTAGCGAAATTATTTTGGTTAGCCATGGCTCGAGTGCCCCCATTACGAACAGCTTGTGGTTTTATAGCTTCAAGATTGAAAGTATGAATTGAACTCATTTACCTTCTTTTCATTGGAGTGTACTGATCTATTTGAAGTTTCTTGCAAGATGACTCCACTTGTATCATTTGCGGTGACGAGAGTAAGCAACCGCGAGGATATCATTGACGTGACCTGCATGCCAAATGTCGAGACCCTCTAGAGAAATTGCAAATTCGTTAGCTACACCCAGTGAAGATTACTCATACTTCTCACACTAACCTGGATCATGAAACAGATAAGCATTCTGCTAAGATGATATTGTGTACCGTGCGACTAAATGATTTGGAGTCTGATAAGATAGTTGATAATTGTGGGATAGTATCATTTTTGAGTTCTCAATATAGGTCAACACATGTATGCACGCGTTGTAGCGGTCAATTGCTAATATTGTTGAATTAGAAGTCATTGATTGAATTGAATCACCTAGTCATTATGACAGAGGGGGTAGAGTAATATGAAAGTCTTCATTGGAAAATCGCTGAGAAAACATATCTTCAGAAATAAAAGATATTTGATCCTAATATCCAACATGGTCATATTAATTTATGATGTTAAGATATAATTCTAGATAGGGTTCGCTTTAGAGAAAGCCAAAAGAAAGCCTTAGTACGGTCTTCCGCAATCCATTGTTCTCATCATAGTCATAAGAACAATAACAGAATGAATAATTTAGAACAATAACAGAATGAATAATTTATAAAAGGAAATCTATGGTTTATGAGGCTGTTCTGAAATTCTTAAAGAGGCTTGGCATATTAATTATGATACTGAAAAAAAGAAAATATCTAACCCAACTGTGTCACCTATAGCGAATGCTCCAAAACCCCTTAATCCATTAGTCTAGACAGCAATCTAGATGACGACCATGAAAAGAGCAGATGCCAGCACTTCTATTCCGAAAATGGCGGGTATTGGGAAACATAATTTGGTACATTGGCCCCTAGATTACAAGATGCAGACTATTTGGTCACTTTATAGTGCTACCTGCCGTTGCATTGGGACTTCCTGTTGGACTTCCTGTCTGAAGCATTTTTTGTTGCTCTAACTGATCTTCTATCTCTGTCGATAGTTTTTGAATAGTCTGGGAGTTGTATCCTTTTGCAAGTTCTTGGTTCACATGCAAAACAAAACTGTTTATTTTTTCATATGGACTTCCAACTCTAGCAGGTAACGCATCTGCTTGCGCCTGAGTGGTTATAATGCTTCCCGGTGGAACAAATTTGTTATCAGGGATTGTAACACCATCGGTTACGCAAATGGATCAACATATGCGGTTTTGGATATTTTTGGAGATGTGACATTTGGATTGAAATCAGTTTGAACGCTAGGACGAATATTTGTAGGGGTAGTTGTTTGAGCAGTTGCCGTAGTAGTGTTGCTAGTATTATTTGTAATCGATGGTCGTTGCTGCTGTAGAACTACTGCTGATGTTTTCAGAAATATTTGGTTAGAACCTGCTGCCATAATAATGGTTATGAGAACGACCGCCAATATCAAATTCTTATCAATTTTCATATGCATGGATCTTTTTAACGGGTTTATCATTAGTATGGTTAGCATCTCTAAACATTTTAGTTGACATCTCCCATACAATATCGAATTTTAATACAGGCTTTGCTGATGACAGCATTGGCTCATACCTCCATAATGTTGTAGATTTTTACGAGGATTGTGAGTTATAACGGGCCGGACGAGCTTTGTCTTGAAAGTTAGATCCGTCATGTCCACGATATTGCAACATCAATTATAAGAAATGCTACATGCACCGAGTACCAAAGAATAAAAGATACAGAGTGGTACAGGCCGCTATTCTGCAGTCTCAGTACTGCTGCTAACAGAGGTGCGATTGTGGTTAGTTTAGTAAGCCTCACATTATACATTCCTTACTGTCAACGCCTAATCCCTTCACCAAAACGTCTGCATTGTCTTTGTCTATCTAGGGATTGACATGATATTCAATTCTCCTTGATTCAATCATCGGGTATTGTATGAACTTTTGCAGATACTGACAAGTAGGAATAATTCAGCTTTCATGTGTTTAATTTAAAGTTCGACGCTGGGGCCGGCGTCCTTTCTAAGGGGGAAGAGTTGGCATAAACCGAGACATGAGCTGAATGAAAAAATCTATATTGACTTCAGAAATTTCAAGACTCCTTACCCAGAGGAAGTCTTTTAAAGGCGGCCGACTTTTTAGTCTTATGAGATTTATAATTCGTGCAAAAATTCCTACGGAAGCTGGAAACAAAATGGTAAAGGATCCAAACTTCTTAAAGAACCTTGAAGACTACATGAACAAAGCCAAGCCGGAAGCAGCATACTTCTTTGAGGCTGACGGCAACAGGGTAATGGCATTCATAGTTGAAATGCAAAGTGTAGACGAGATACCTGCTCTGGCTGAGCCATTATTCCAAGGAATGGGTGCCAACGTGGAATTCCATCCTGTAATGAGCTTTGATGACCTGAAGAAGGCGCTTCCAAGATCTATAAGTAGGTAGCCAAGTTTTCATACTCACCAGTCTACAGAAACTGATACAGATTGACCAAATGTAACGTCTGCTGAGTTGGTTGTGGTTGTGGTTGTGGTAGTATTGATGAAGTACTAGGGACAGTAGAAGGCTGAGTATTCGCAAAAATTTGGGTATATACCCTGTTCGTCAGAAGTGTAGAACTAAAATACATAACGCTCCACCCCTCTCCCTCTCCCTCTCCTTTTGGTGTCTCACATATTATTATTATATTCTGCAAGATGATTTTACAATGTCAGCAATATCACAAGCGGAAGCATCCAAACCGCTCCAAAAAAAGATGCAAGAATGCAAAAGATGCAAGGCAACAGGCTTGCCCAATCAGATGATTGGATTTGAAAAAGTAGGAGAAAATTCCAATACAGGGAAGATTATCTGGAAGTTAATAGATGAAAACGGTGGAGAACACACCCACAAACACATCCAGGATTTGCCTATCGACAGGCCACCATCCGCGACTTTGTTCAAACGCAGAAGAGTTGTGGATATAGCAGCAATTACAGACGTCAGCGAGGCAAAGAAGTTACTTGCATCAGGTTGGGAATATAAGACGTCATATCCTGCGACAATTGCTAATATACCACACTATGTACTCGTGAAAAGAGAATAAGGACAAAAAGCTTAGTCATAGAGACAATCCGCATACAAGTAAAGAAGAATAGCAGTAATAGGCTTCATAACATATGGAATAGTAACAGAGCTGCGGGATGACTCCTTGACATTTCGATAGAGACCAATCGTACGATACTGTGCATAAAAACGACTGGTCACAGTAAGACACACCAACTCAGTCGTCAAAAGCAACCTCCATCGAAATTAACAGAACAGAACCAGCGAGAGGATAGTGAGGTTTATTTATCCACTATGAATATTTTGTAATATGTTTGAACTACAGTTCGGTGGAGTTAGAATTAGCGTGGGTCTTATTGTTGTTGATATGCAGAACGGTTTTGTAGCTAAGGGGGTGTTAGAAGAGTAAGGGATGACTAGTCAGTCAATTACAAACAACTTAGCAGTTGTGACGTTGCATGATGCCGCGCCATCTTTCTCAAAAAGGATATTCGAATTTACAGATGCATTTGAGAATTTAGGAATAAATTTCAATGTTGCCGTTGTTCCATTTTTTCATCATAAGGAAGACCTTTCTAGGTTCCCAGAATTCGTGGATAAACTCAAGTCTTACAAACGATGTGAAATAGTGTTACATGGCCTTTATCATGAAGACAGAAACGGTCAGATGGACGATTTTCATACGAAGTTGAAAGGAGCTTGCCAAGAAGAAATAAGAGCAGGCTTAGAGATAATTGAACAGGTAGGAATAAAGACTAATGTATTTGTGCCACCGCAATGGAAACTAAGCAGGCTAGCTATTGAGATATTGGAGCTCTTAGGATTTGGTTTAGCAGAAATGCAGGAAGAATTCTTTCTACTTTCACAAAAGCCGGTCAGGAAAATCAAAGTTCCCAAGGTTTTAAGTTGGGACTTGACTGGACATCCGGACCAGAATATTGTAAGGATAGGCACAGAGGAAAGACGTTTCGAACTATTAGACGATGCACAAGGACGGAAAATGATCAGAATTGCTCCTCATCCACGTGACCCGCATAAGGTATTCAAAGAACAAATTGATATGATACGTGAATTAAAAGATCAAGACTATACAATTCTGCTATATAAGGAACTTATACCGAAATTGCGGGACTTTCCTTATACGACTATTTGCTAGTCGTATGGCAGAAGTTCGCTTCTTTGTATTGAAGCTGTTGCGGAGTTTAAAATGTTTATAACCTCTGTAGGCTGACTTACACTTGATCGGCTCCGAAATCGCCTGGAAATTCCCAACATGTCAAAGTTTCACTAATTGATTGGAATCTCATCCGACTGCGATGTGGTACAGACACGAAACGCTCTTTCAGAAGTATCTTTATCTATCCGATTAGCGGATGTATGCAGGGCATGCCAAGGTTTCTCGATGTTCATTCGATGAAAGGTCTTGATGAGGATACTTTAAAGGAAATCCAGAAAGCACCAACAGATGAATTCGGCGTCCTACATCTAAACATACTATATAATCCAGAGGTTGACAGATGCTTCTGTTTGATTGAAGCTCCAACTATGGAAGCAGTTCAGAAATATCATCAAAAGGTTGGTCTCAAGTGCGATTGGATCACGGAAGTAAAGACGACTGCTTGAGATATTTCTAATTTCATGTACAGATATTAACGAACCTGTACGCTAAACCAATCTTCGACGGATTGATAGAACAGAAGATTTTACACACTTGATATCGTTTCTGCCCGGTAAAATATCGACTAGCACGAATTGGCTTCTGTCCATTGTGACGAAAGCATATACCTCTGCAAGGGGGATCTTAATGTACTGACTGATTGCCACTGCTGCCCCTGCTACCACTACTGATGACCTCTACTACTTCTCTAAATCGTGTATTACTACCGTACGCAATTATGTTAACTAATGATAGAACTTCTTAGTGAAAGTAAACCTTTGCTTCCATATTTTGTGTACATTTTTTCGAACACGTCAACCTTTTCCTTTAACAAATTCCCGTTACTATCATACATTTTGGTGAAATTGGCACGCATTGACAAATTCCCTTTTCTATCATAGAACCTTATACTATAACTTTGTTTTCCATCAGACCTTGGTTCTTTTACAAATCTAGCTTCGATAACTTCCTCCAGATTAAGATGAATGTGCCATTGTCTATCCTCATCACCTATTGTTGCCCATTTCTCTCGGATCCTAAATGGTAATCCTTTCTCTACTCTTGCTTCTGCTATGCTGCCACCCCCACTGTTAACTGACACAAGTATATCTTGTTGAGATAGTATATCCGAAATTAACTGATAAGCTAAACCATATTTTGCATCCTGCTGCATGTAATTAATAATAATGAAATGGTTGATTATATGATTTTGTTCCTGACACAACGACTCATCGGAGATATTTTCATTAGGAAAGGAAAATTGATAGGATATATCAACCTACAATATGTCCCAAAACCTGTAAGAAAACCTTATTTGAATCACTTTTGCAACATTAGAAGTTATGAAAATCGTAGCAGTTCTTTATCCTGGAGGCGAAATAGCAAGAAAGACGCCAGAGCTCTTGGGTTGTGCAGAGAATGCTCTTGGCTTAACAGATTTTCTCGGAAGTCAAGGACATGAATTTGTTGTATTGACTGATAAGGAGACTGAACTTGACAAACAACTTGCTACGGCTGATATTTTGATTACTACTCCATTTTGGCCAGCTTACGTTACAAAAGAAAGAATTTCAAAGGCGCCTAAACTCCAGCTCATACTGACTGCGGGAATCGGTTCTGATCATATCGACTTGGCGGCTGCAGCTGCATGCAAAATTACGGTGGCGGAGATTACCGGTAGCAATGTCGTAAGCGTGGCTGAGCAAGTGGTAATGCATATTTTAGCACTTGTGCGTAATTACATACCAGCTTACAAACAGGTTCTTGATGGTAGATGGGATATTGCAGAAATTGCGGCAAAAGCGCATGATTTGGAAGATAAAGTTGTGGGCATCATAGGAGTGGGAAGGATTGGACAGCGGGTATGTGAAAGGCTGAAGGCATTTGATGTTAAAATGATATACTATGACTATCACCGGTTGAACACTGTAGAAGAGTTTGTACTTGGAGCACGTTATACTATATTAGATCGACTTGTCGAACAATCCGACATCATTACTATCAATACTCCCTTGACACCTCAGACAGACGGTATGTTTAACCACGATCTTCTTTTCCGTATGAAAAAAGGTGCATATCTTATCAATACTGCACGAGGTAGGATCGTCGATACTCTTTCTCTTGTACAAGCACTGGAGAAAGGCCATTTGGCAGGCTATGCAGGTGACGTTTGGTTTCCTCAACCGGCGCCTAAGGACCATCCATGGCGGCATATGCCAAACCATGCAATGGTTCCGCATTATTCCGGTACAACTTTGGAAGCACAAAGGAGGTACGCGGATGGAATAAAGGACTGTCTTCTCAGATTTATAAATGGGCGTCCTATTGAAGGAGATTATCTTATTGTAGATAACGGGAAGGTGGTAAGCCCTAGTTACAGCTATGCGTTCAAAACGTGAGTGAGAAAGCTCAACTGGCTACCAGCCCCCCCAGGTTCGATTTACTCTTATGCTGCGTATGTATTACCCAAATAAGAGACAATATGAACATATCAAAACCTTCATTTCAGACTCCTTGCTGCAGTTCGCTCAGCAATCGCGGTGAATCTCTGCTCCCAACAATTGAACCGTGATATCTGTAAGAGAAATCTAATAAGGTCACAGTTTGTTGCCCGACCTCGATGATATAGCCGTCAGGCTGGCGAGTCTCAAATATATGTTCCTTTGGCTCGGTGAGAAATTCGTTTAGTCAATTTCTACACGTTTCTTTAACTTTAGGGCTCGGAATACAAAACAATAGACAAATAATTCAACACTGTGAGAGTATCGTATTTTCATCCTTTCCTTGATTTGACCGCTAACAGTCAGCCTCTAATGACAAAACCAATCAAGCGTTGCGGCTGATTGTCATTCTAAGAACCATAGCGCTTCTTCCTGATTAGCTAATTCAGTTATTTCGAAATGAGCTTTATTATGGGTTCAAACAAACAATGAATTGTTTGATTATTTGAACAGACAAGTGTTTGGAATAGGTGTATTGTATATTGACCTCTTTTTTGACGATATCGTTTTGCAAACAATGATTTGTAGGTTTTGTAATAATAATATCCGAGATTGATTGTCAGGAAAGGGGAAAGAGGAAGAAGGCCACAGAAAAAAGAGAAAGTTTGAAGGAAAGATTATAGTAATAACCGGAGCTTCTTCGGGAATTGGAAGGCAGGCTGCTCTTGATTTTGTAAATAAAGGTGCGGGTTCAATAATACTTATAGCTCGCTCAGAATCAAAATTACTCGAACTAAAGGAAACATTGCAGGTTGTCAAGGAATCCAAAGGAGCAGAGATTGTAGCATATACTTGCGATATATCAAAAAAGGAAGATGTTCTAAGAACGGGAACACAAATACTCGAAAGATTTGGGCATATTGATTTATTGATAAACAATGCAGGTTTTGGAGAATTTGGTAAAGTGGAAAACCAGAGTATTGAACAAATAGAAGAAGTCATGAGGACAAATTATTTTGGAATGGTCTATTGTACCAAGATATTCTTGAATTCTATGCTCTCAAGACATTCAGGACATATTGTAAATGTAGCATCATTAGCGGCAAGTTTCGGAGTTGCTGGAATGGCTGGATATTGTGCTTCAAAATATGCTATGTTAGGATTCTCTGAGTCGCTCTATCATGAGCTATATGGAACTGGTGTACGCATAACAGTAGTAAGCCCTATCGGCGTAAAAACAAATTTCTTTAACAATCAATCTTTTGAGAATCATAGACCAAATTACACTGGCTTTATGCTCGAAGCAAGTGCTGTATCAAAAGCAATTCTTGCTGCAGCTAATTCCTCGCGTCTTGAACTAATAGTTCCTTTTTATGTGGGAGCTGGAGTGTGGTTTAAGCATACATTGCCCTATGCTGTCAATCCTATCGCTGGTGCGCTTTTCAGAAGACAACTGAACAAGGCACCAAAGTAGTAACAACGACTGGCTAATTACTAGTAAGAATGATTCAGGGTTGGATTAGGGTATTTATAACAACCTATCTGTTTTCGGCAGCCACATTTCTATTTCAAAGATTGATATTGGAACAACAATCAGTAACGCTCCAGAGTATTGGCTATAGTGCTAATTTAATGTACAGCTTACTTTCAGCTCGCTAAATATCTCAATTTGAGCATTTTTGTCTACATCCTTTGACCTTAGGATAAGAATAAATTGGATCCAGTTATTTTATTATTATTAATATAGATATTCCTGTTTGTCCATGAAGTAGAAAATTTGATGATATGATCTCCATATATGCCCTACCGAGAATTACCTATTTACTTCCAAAGAAACAATTTGACCGCTGTTAATGCTGATCTCAGAGTTAATGAAAGATCGAAGGAAAGAAGGCTCTGATATATCTGATATATGTGGTATGCGTTTCAATTTGAAATAACCATACAAAAACTGTATGCGCTTAAGACGACGTAGAATTCACATTTTTTGCTTCTAAAAGTACCACAAGTCTGCCAATAAAAGTTCCCCTAATGTTTATGAGTTGCAAACCGATTTTATCTAACTCATTTATAAAGTGTTCATTCATCAAATTTGTTTTTAGTTTGAACCGTCCTGTTTCTGTCTCTTGATCTAGACCTTTTATATAGATGCCTATCATTTCTATTTTTTTGCGCCATCTAGCTAATTCTTGTTCTGACTTGTTTTCACTCATTATACTACAATCTCTAATGCTTCTGATCATTATTATTAGTTATAGGTGTGCAGCCAATATACGTTGACATAGTTACTTGTGCTCATCTGGGAGTGGGAGCAAGAAAGCGTAGACCTTGAAGCAACACTTATTGCAAGACCGTCTCCACTTCCTTTTCTTACCGGCCGATCTACTCCTCCTTCTTCAATTCCTAGTCCTACTAAAGAACCTTCACAGATACCTCTACCACATTCATAACATTTTTGATAATGTTAAGTATGTGAGAATTTAACATGAGGTGGATTATAGGCTCAGTGATAGACCCATCTCAGTGATAGACTCATCTAACCGGGTGCAAATAAGAAAGACTTTTGTCTATGGACAGACATATCGGGAAACATATGAACAGACTAATTTGGATGATAGGACATTCTAAATTTAGCGTTAAGAATATTAAAATGATTAAGCAGCACAGATCTCAGTCTATTTACGGAATTATTACGTCTTTGTTCTTGCTATCAGGATTAGTTGTAGCTACTATGATCTTACCATTAGCATATGCACAACAAATTACTACTATTAACAACCCTGGCGCAGATCCTATTAAGCACATAGTAGTAATTATGCAGGAAAATCGAAGTTTTGATAATTACTTTGGTACTTCTCCTGGTGCTAATGGAATAGCTAAAGGGACATGCGTACCTTTATCTCCCAAGAACCCGACAGTGGGTTGTGTAAAACCATATCTTTCTACCGATGTCATTTCAGGAGATCTACCGCATGGCTATCAATCATCCGTGATAGCATATGATAATGGTAAGATGGACGGGTTTATGGTAGCGGAAAATGAGAATCCTAAAACTATGTCATATTATGACAGCAAAACAATACCGTACTATTGGGATCTGGCAAAGCGGTATGTATTAGCTGATAACTTTTACTCCTCAGTACTCAGTTATAGTTTGCCGAATCACTGGTTTGCTGTTGCTGGTCAAGCCCCAGCTACATCAATGTTTTATTTTATGCACAGGCCTCCTAATAACAACATACTAAACCAAGGGGAAAACGCTAGTACCATTGCTGGTGGTAATCCAAACAAAACAGCAAATTTTGGAGTCAATCCTAATCCAACAACCCATAATCTGAGAGACGAGATTGCAAGAGTCTATCTTGAAGAGTCCAATCTAACCAAGACAGTTGCAGATTTATTCATGAATAATACTCACAATATTACATGGAAGTATTACGATCATTTGGTGCGAGCAGGCAACTATAAAGCTGCGGTAAGTAGTGGCCGTGCGTTTGAGTACTGGAATCCATTCTCTGCAAAAGGATCTACATATACTGCATCATATTCTCCGCATTTTGTATACAGAGGACAAATATTTACTGATTTAAAGACTGGATCATTCCCAGAAGTTTCGTGGGTGATTCCAATCTTTCCTATCAGCGAACATGCCCCAGCCAATATAACGACTGGAATGAACTGGGTAAAACAGGTTCTAAATGCCATAATGAGCAGTCCATATTGGAATAGTACTGCAATAATATTAACATGGGATGATTATGGTGGATTCTATGACCATGTGCCTCCACCACAAATAGACAAATATGGTCTAGGATTTAGAATGCCAACCCTTATAATTTCACCATATGCTAAACCAGGATATATTGATCATACCCAATACCAATTCGAATCTATGCTAAAGTTCATAGAGTGGCGATTCAATCTGCAACCGTTAACTGAAAGAGACCTACACGCAAACGACCTATTAAATGCTTTCAATTTTAATCAGAATCCTAATCCGCCACACATAGTTCCACTAACAATAGCACAATTGAACGCTGTTCATCCATTCATAAATCTGGTGAGTACTATTGATTAAATAAATAAATCCATGTTTAGGGCCTACAGTCTAAACGTGGTATAAAGCTATAACATAATTCGAAGTGAACTGGGATTCGAACATTATGGGATGATGGGAAGTTAAGAGGTACTACATTTGATTCTGTAAAAGCAACGGGGAAGTTGGATTATCTAAGTAATATGATACAAGCGCTACTACATTCTGACCAGAGATAATCTCTAAAAAGAGCCTATTGCTGTATCTATCTGGAACAAGTATCGCAAAATGAAATAGTCCGGATGAACCTAGGGCTACATTTTTTGTACTTGGTTCACTTAGCATTGTTGAATCCCTGTTTAGAACCGAGATCATATACTTGATTGCCATTAAACATTCAGTTTCATGCATTAAAAACGATTATCTTAAATAAATTGCCATTGTATATTCATAGTGTGTATCAATAAATGGCAGAGATGAATAGGGATTTCGTTAAGGTTGCTGAAACAAAAGATATTCAGCCTACAAATATGAAGACAGTTGAAGTTGCTGGAGAAAAGATCTGTCTAGCTAATGTTGAAGGAAAAAATTACGCAATAGGTAACATTTGTACTCACCGGGGTGGTCCTCTAGCCGATGGGACACTCGAAGGCTATGAAGTTGAATGTCCTTGGCATGGGTCCAAATTTGATATTAGAACTGGCAAGGTTACAAGACCTCCTGCAAAGACACCAGAGCCAACGTATGAGGTAAAGGTAGATGGTAATGACATACTAATTAGGAAATCAAAATGAAGATTGCCACCAAAGATATTTTTGGAATACATCATATTACAGCCATAACTAGCGATGCACAGAGAAAACATAGGTTTTTATACTAATAATTTGGGACTTGGACTTGTAAAACTAACAGTAAATCAAGATGATCCAACCTCGTACCACCTGATAAATTGTCTGGGTTGTCGAATAAAAAACAGGACGTAGGATGAGATCGGCTCTATCAATACAATCTCCTGTACTTCCAAAAAGGATTCGTTTTGGAGGAAAACAGAAACAATAATAATTGAACTTTTATCATCTGACATAAATTCCACATATCGAGGTCATCAACTTTAACTACTATTCTAACATAAATAACGTCATGGAATCAGAGAAGGAACAAAAAGGTTATGTTTCTAATCCATTTCTAAATCCGATAGGATTCTGGCAAAACTATTTGATAAATTGGATTGAAGCGAGCAGAGGATTTTATGAAAATGCAATTAAAGCTAATGAGCATTGGCTCGCTGCATTCTGGGATCCTTGGTTAAGGGCAGCGGGCCTAGAACGAAAAGAAACAGCAGAGGTAGAATAGTCTATCGCCTATCATGACTTTAATACATTACTCCACATATTTCTCCGGGCTTTTCACGCAAGGAAACTTTGGGGATTTGAAAATGTTCAACATTCAGAATGACAACAAAAGAGAAAAAGAAATGAGTTAGTAAAGTTAGGTCTTGGCGAAGTATGGAATATTGAATGTTAGAAAACATTTTTCATGCTTTTGCCAGTTTAAGATCCAAAGCAATTGAACTATTCGTATAAGGTAACTCTGCTAGCATTCTAGCAGTATGGCCATAAACATAGAGCCTATGATCTTTACTACGGAATTTGGAATTTTGTGCTTGGTGAAATCTTTGAACTGCTGCATTTTTTTACGATACGTGCCGCTTTCCTTAACAGCCTTAACATGACCAATTCTATGAGTTCTTGCAGAATGTTATATTAGTGATCTGCACAACTTATTTTTCCTTGCTTTTTGGTACCCACTCTACTCTGCGCCTTTCGTTGTTGGTTTAGGACACTACTGATGGTTTTTGATTTATCATAAACGCTGCTGAGTACAATAGTAATACAAGTCGAATCAGACTATGATGTATGTGGAAATCAAAAATCAAATCAAACATCTGCGTCATAGGAATGCTAGTCGGATTAGCTTTAATCGGTATCCTCTTTATGCTGCCGCTACATGAACGGTGGTACTAGCAATTCGTGGAGATTTAACCGGCTACTCATTTTTTGAACCCTATTTGGCTTTAATTGTAATGTCTATTTCGTGATCTCATAAAGCTGTCTTCCCCCCACATAATGCGTCATAGTTGGAGGAGGTCTTGTCATACTAAGTTAATCCAAATAGAATGATTGAAAGACTGTTAAAAAGGCTATTCGCATTGTTCCGGTTTACCGATCCTGTATCAATCTAATTAATGCATCCTTCGCTGCTAACAGCGTACCTACGATACTTGTACTGTATTTGCATTTGATAAATGTATTTCACTATCTAGAAGAGCAGCTTTATTTCTATTAACATAATGGGGGCTTTAAGTTTACAAACGTTTAATATTTCTATAATAACATTTAAGTCTATCAGCATTTTAGTAGTAATTATTGATAAATCAAAAAAGGAAGTTCAGCCAATCTAAGAGGTTGGAGGGAATGTGGACGACGAATAATCTGAAAAGCAAAATTATCTATACTATCCATTATTTTGATAAGGGTCATCTTAAAGCAGCTAATAATACTAATTTCGATACTAAAATTGAAAAATACTCTTGTTGGTCTATTCTGTTTATTGACAAACTCAAAATAGAAGCAAAAATTATACACAAAGGAAGAGGTAAATTTAAAATTCTTGAAGACAAATACAAGGGAAAGTATGTTAATAAAATAGTTGATGCATCAGATGTGATTCGATGTATAGTGAATTCCTACGACGATAAAACATACAATATTGTGAGCAAAGAAAAACTGGCACAATTTTCCAATAAAAAACAGTATATTGACCTTGAGACCTAAAAAAGACCGGTGAACCTGTTCGAACTCCGATGTAGTTTGTCAATTACAATGACATCGTTTATGTTAGTACAACTGGAGATTCTTGGAAAGTCAAACGCCTACGCAATAACTCACATGTACATATTGCACCTTGTGACTTTATTGGACATCCAAATGGTGAATGGATCGAAGCTAAGGCAAACATTCTAAATTCGAATGAGTCTGAAAAAGCAAAGCAACATCTCCTGATACTGTGGAGGAAGTTGTGATTTCAATTTGTCAAAGAGATCGATTTAATAGACTAGTAGAGTCGTCTACGAACCCTTAGTTGTTCTGATTCTCTCTTGCCACCAATCCAGGCGGCCATCCACCAGAACATAAATAGATCATGAATGGATGGTCATATTGAGGATTGACAGAAGATATGCTAATTTTGGAGACCTGGAGAATACGAATGCATGAG
>WNFY01005465.1_pt1 | contig 20765 bp, 24 predicted proteins | sample 5400091 | NCBI WGS metagenome assembly WNFY01 (sample SAMN13153364, study PRJNA577476) | soil metagenome | isolation source: 60 cm soil or saprolite under grassland replicate 1 | place: USA:California | collected 2016-06-15
AACTCAGCTGAGAGGATAGATTCTAGAAGGGTCCGCATAAAATTCTCTGGAGGAGCACCGATCCAGGAGAGACTCCTCTCCGACATTGTCACGATGAAGATCGGCATGATAAGCTTCCACTCTCCAACTTCCGCGCTCGAAGACACATATCTCAATCTCATCAAGGACACGCTGTGACCCGACAGTGAGCCAGTCACCAACCCGACTTAGTTCATCAACAAGGACGCACATCCTTCCAAGCAGCATCTCCCAAGTCGGGACCGTGACCAAGTACGAACTAGTCAATTATTTCAGATCCCGCAGATTCTTCGTACTACTAGTAATCGGAGTGATAATCAGCGCGCTCCTCACCGTGCTGGTCGGATATTACAGACCCGCAGATTTCATGTCTTCTAGTCTGAAATTCTATTACAACTGGTTCGGAGGTTCAGTCACTTTTATCATAATATTGTCCGGCATCTTCTACGGCGGAGATGCAATATCTGGAGAGTTCCAGAACAAGACCGGCTATTTCCTCGTAGCTAACCCGCTCCGCAGGTCCGCGATCTACATTGGAAAATGGCTTGGCGCCCTCATAGCCTCAATGATAATGCTCGCAGTATTCACGGCCATAGCGATAGGCAACGGCGTCTACTATTTCGGACTAAGCATTCCCTACCAGCTATGGGTGTCAGTCCTATTCGGGCTTCTCTACCTGATAGCGGTCCTCGGATTCACATTCTTCTTCAGCTCCCTATTCAAGAGCAGCTCAATATCCATTCTAGTGACTGCTATACTCTTCCTCTTCGCCTTCATGCTAATCCAGACACTTGTCGAGGGTCTCGTGAAAATAGAGCCTTGGTTCCTGATAACCTATGGAGCTCAGATTATCACAAATACACTAATCGACCCGTACCCCACGACATCAACTCAGGGATTTGGACCCAATGTTTTCACCAGCTATGCAACAACCATTCCTGAAGGAATAGCTATACTCTCAGCTTACTTCCTCGTCACGGCCGTACTTGGTCTTCTCATCTTTGAAAGAAGAGAGTTCACCTAGTCCGAGAAGTCTAGACATTTCTTAGATCCATTAGTGGGGGCCTTTCGGCCTCGTAGTTTCCAGACCGAACCTTTTCGCGAACGCCCCAGATCAGATTCGATCTTCGCTGTTCGACTTTGAACTCTCTCAGCTCATTCCGTGAGACTGGATGAGTTCGCGGAACTTGCTGTTTTTCATGAGTTCGTCTGCGATGGCATCGTTTTCCTTTCCTTCCCTATCCCAGACGAGGAACCTCGATTCGCCACTGCGAGAGAACCATGCAATGTAATAGGGCATGTAGAACAGGCTTCCCTCCAAGAGCTCCAGCTTTCCCAGGTCGACCTTTGACGGCAGCTTGAGCCCATCTGCGAAGATCTTCCATCTCGTCTCGCGAGTCTTCTTCAAGTGGTCGATGCTATCTTTGATGTCTTGTTTCGCACGGTCAGTCTTGAGTAGAGAATCGTACTGTTTTGATAGTTCTCGCAACTGGTTGTCGTAGCCGGAGAGCACCTGCTTGAGTTCTTCCAGCCGCTCGCTTACGAGAACTGTCGAGTCGACCCCTTGGATTATTGAGCCTGGTTCTGACTCTATGTCCGTCAATCGAGGTGCCAGCGCGGCTAGTTCTGGATAGAAGCCCAGGTCGACCTCGCGGAGCGCCAGCACAACCGACCTTCCCTGCCCCAGGACAGTCTGCTTTGAGAGTAGGCCCTTCTCTGCGGAGAACTGGTACGTGAAGTCCAGATAGGGCAGATACATGATCTTCTCGAAGACCCGGTGTTCTTCCGAGCCCCCCAGAATTCCCTTCTTGATCCGTTTCTTTTCAGCGTCATGCTGGAGAGCTACCTCTGGAACCGTCATCGGGAGAGCCTTAACGACCATCGGTTCTGGAGCGGCTCCCTCATTCAATCTCTCTATCTCCGCCGGTTCCAAGGGTCCACAGTGATGCTCATAAGCCATCTGGGCACCAGAATTCCCGCCTCGCCTTGGTCGAATGTCAGATAGTAGAACAGCCTCGTCTTCAGTTTGGAAATAACTTGGGAGTCCATGCCGAGTGATAGTCCTGTTCGCACACGGTCGATGGCCTGGCGGGCCGAGAGACTTGAATCTCACTTTTCCAACTTCTTAGGCTTAACGGTTATTCGATGGGTCAGGAGATGAAATTATTCGGCCCAGAAAGGTATTATTGCCTGAAGCGAGCTTCCTTGTGAATAACCTGGGCGTTGCGGATGGCGCAGACTCGGAAGCAGAAAGTACTCCAACAGGTCCAGCAGCAGCGAAGACAGAGAACCATCATCACCTTCACAATCGTCGCTGTCCTAATCGCCATTATTGTAGGAGTGATCATCTTCCTTCCTCACCCCCCGCAAAACCCAGTTCAGCTGCCTCCGTATCTGGACCATTGCGTCACCAGTCCCAATCCTTTTTACCATTCGCATCCCCATCTTGTCATTACGATAAGTGGCATCGGCCGGGCACTTCCTGTCACGTTCGAGACTGGATACGACCCTGGATGTGGCCGGGTGATGCACACCCACGATTCTTCAGGCATTATTCATGTTGAAACTGACCAGGACGTAAGCTACACACTTGGGGACTGGTTCCTCATCTGGGGCCACTGGGCAGGGAGCACTACGACGGCAACATTCAACTCAACGCAGATATTCAATAATGAGGCCGGCCCAAGCACAGGGCATACCCTGAACATGACTGTCAATGGGAGTGTTGACACGACCCCGTCCGATTTCAAAGGCGGGAATCCTGCTGACTTCCAGAATCTCTGGATTCCAAGAGATGCTCAAACAGGACAGGACGGTTGCACCCCTGCTCCTAGCACCGGCTGTATCCCCTTCAACATTGTGATTACGTACTCATAGAGCAACGGGTATAGCGTGTTTCCGACGCGAAGAGGTGAGGGCAAACCGGACTCTCGCTTTGCTAAACTCCACTCTGACATTTCCCTAATCTACTCCTAATTCTGTGCTAGAGTAGGCGAGGGAATTGAACGCCGTCATTGCTAAGAAGGTTCTCAACAGCATCATCTGGATAGTATCCGGTGTCCTAGTAATCATCATCCGAGCTTTGATCATTCAAAGCCCATCTATCCTCGTTTGGGAACTTCTCGGCGGCGGAATGGTCGCTTATGGATCGTTTAGGCTTCTCTGGGCACTAGCTAGAAGCGTACCAACAGATTCCTCGATCCCTTGAAATCTTCTGTCGTTGGATTGTTCCGTGGAGTGATGAGCTGGTTATCGCGGAATGCGCTACATTGTGCCTGAGGGAGGTGGTGTGCCCATTTGTCCAGGCATTGGCTGTGGACCCATGGCCATCTGTTCTGGGATAGAGAAGAACGCGACTATCTGTAGGATTTCTGCGACAATGATTATGAGGATTCCGACTCCCAATATGAAAGTTGCAGCCCCTATCAGGTATAGCAATCCGGTCGTGTGGAACATTCCAATGTTGAGCCTCGTCCCTATTGTGTCGTAGCTCCTCTTCAAGAATATGGAAGCTATCAGAAAGAAAATCCATGCTATAGCTGCCCCAATTATGATTGATGTAATGAACGCAAAGAACCCCGCCGGGGGCGCCGTGCCAGGCATAAAGGAAAAGTTACCGAAACCGATGAATGAGGAAAAAGCGCTCAGAACTATTGCAATTAGCGCGATAATTCCTATGATTGATAGGACCACTGCGATGATCATGTTGTTGAATATAGTTTGATTCGAAAAAATGTCTGCAACGTATTTCACAGCTACGAGAACGAGAATGAATCCGATGATTGCGAGGACTGCCCCCGGCGCACCGAGGAATGTCCCGATTAGTACAAGGATGGCGCCAACTCCGCCAAGCGATTTGGCCTGCCCCAGAGATGCCATGGTTCCATGTTGGGCCAATTGTAGTTAACGCTTTAGGAGTCCTGGGATAGCGCGCGTGCGCTAGTCGAGCTGCAACACCATGTACCTCTCGTTGATGTATCCTTCTTGGAGCCATCCTGGAAGTTTTCCGCATTCGACGAATCCAGCTTTCACATAGAGTTTCTCTGCTGGTGTATTGCCTCCGAAGACCGTCAACATGACCCTGGAAAGGTTGAGCCTCTTGGCCAGTGTCTTCATCGCGTCCATCAGCAACATGCCTACGCCGAGGCCCTGATATTCGGCTCTGACGTACATGCCGAGAATCATTACATGCTGCATCACGTCAGGATCGGCCCTAGAGAGATCAAGTATCCCCACAGGCTCTCCAATGGATTCGTCCTCACAGACTATTGGAAACACTCTGCGCTTGTCGAACCATTCCTCATACGTGCCCGGACCCCAGGGAACTGAGCCTTCAAAGACGCCGCTTGCTATTCCTCGGATGACGTTGAGATGAGTGGCAGCCTTGTCCAAGAAAGGGCGATCCTCCTTGCGATAGCCTCGAATCTTCACTCTCTGGTTCTTCGATCTATCAACATCCAGAACCGGATAGAGCCCAGGACTAGCGTAGCTTCGACGGACATTGAAGCGATACCGATCGCCTAGCTCTTTGTAGAGATAGTGCAAGTCAAACCTCTTTCCGTCAAGAGACACAGCACCCGGAATTGACGCGCCGATCTTGTAGTCGAGCGCCTTGAGTGCTTGGAGGCGTTTGCGATCGTAGCCGAAGATTCGGGTTCGAAGAACGAGCTTCTCCTGAGCCACTGCAGTGTCCTCGATCCTTCCAACCGCCTCTTTCAGACCCGCTAGAGAGTCTGTCACGACGACAAAGTCAGCTCGGGGCGTCCATTTCTCTCGCCCCGAGTGAAAGGCGAAAAGTGCGTCGACCGCTCTCACCGAGTAGAGAAGGAAGCTGTTTCTTTCAGGGAAGTATTCTTTGAAATGTTCCTCGCTGAGAGGTAGGACGTGTCCGATTTGTAGACTCCGTTCGTTCAGGTATTTTCGTCCGGCAGCGATATCCTGATCTAGGGCAGTTAGGCGCAACTCTTTCCCTGTAGCGTATGTCTGGACAGTTTAAGCTAGCCGAACGAAACAACCGTCGACTGGTGTCGTCGCTGAATGGGTTCCAAGTTCCGGTTAGAGGTGTTTATCTGATCCAGTTTGGATCTATCGCCGTCCCGTCTGCCCCATCTTCTTCTGTTTGTTGACAAGTACCACGCCTGCCAGAATCAGTAGGAAGCTGACTCCATGCCAGGGGCTGAGGTTTTCCGGAAGAAGGAGCACAGAAGTTATCACGCCGAACACTGGGACCAAGTTGCCGAAGATCGCAGCTCTCCCAGCTCCAATCTTCGAGACCCCTTCTACATAGAAGAAGTATCCTACTACGGTTGAGAGGAGGGCGAGGTAGACTATTCCAAGCCACGAGACTGGACTCCAACTGTAGGTCCAAGGCGCCTCCGACAGCGATAAGGGAATTAGAAAGACCCAGCCAAACAGAGAGATCCATGCGAGGATTGCTAGGGATGAAGGTGCTGGACTCGTGTTGTCTGCTCTGTTTGCTCCCATAAATCTTCTCAAAGTAACGGTGTAGATGGCATAGGCTACTGCTCCTCCGAAGACGAGACTTATCCCGAGAGGTCTGTTCAGAACAGCAGTGTTCGGGGAGAGGAGAGAGATAACGCCTATCCCGGCCAGTCCTGAGATGAAGCCCAGACCCTTGGTCTTTGTCAAGCGTTCGTTGAGAACGAACGATGCCATGATCGCTATGAGTACGGGTCCTATACCAATGACGAGTGAGTCATCGCTAGCAGCCGCATATCTGACACCGTAAAGGAAGAAGACTTGGTAGAGTGTCGTGGAGAATAGCCCCATAATGACGAGACTCGCGATCCATTTCCGTTCAAGCCTGATCGGCTGTCCCTTGATCTTGAGGATTCCGAACAATACCGGAACAACTATTGCGTATCTGAGTGCGGCAATAGACACGGGAGGAAGGTCTATCGCCAGAAGCCTCCCGACAGGCCAAGCCAGCCCCCAGAGGAACATTGTCAGTAGAAGCTGAGAATATACAATCCAGTTCCGACTATCGACTTCAAACGTCGTGGTTTCCTTGGGCATGTGTTGCAGGTCGGTTTTGCTCTGCCCTTCCAGGACCATGTGAGAAAGGTCTCAGGACGGGATAAGTAGTTTGACTCCGAATCTTGCTCTCAAAACTGGTTGCTGGTGAAGAACTAACCGTTCTGGAAAGATTGTTGCTATGCAGGCTTGAAGGCTATGATATCGGTCAGAGCACCAGTCCGCTCTGCGTTGTCCTTCAGAATTGCGACAACTTTCATTCCGAAAGTCACTTTGCTGGGCTCATTGTTTAGTTTGTGAACGATACCTCCTTTCACTCCTTCAAACCTTATGAGCGCGATAGTCACTGGGTCGCTAGGTTCTCCAGTTCTATTCCTGTTAACGGTCGTGTAGCTGTAGACATATCCCGGACCTTCGAGCGTTCTGGTCTCTTTCATCTCAATGAAGCATGATGGGCAGAACATTCGAGCGGGAACATAGCTGTTCTTGCACTTGGCACACTTCGAGGCCAAGAACCGTCCGTTCTTTTTCAGTTCTCGGCGAAACTCTTCTCCAGCCACCCCCGCTGTATAGTGGAATTCTAGTGGGATGCTGTCGGTCCAGTGGCGCGCTCGTGAAGACTGGGAGATCTTCTCTAGGATTGGCATATCCTAGAGCTCCAACGGTTTGAAGTATCGGATGTCCGTGATTGCTCCCTGCCTCTCGCTGGGCTGTTTCCAGACTGCTTGGACCTTCATTCCGATCCATATCTTCGAAGGTTCTACTTCTCCTAGGTTGTGGAGTATTCCCATGCCGGGGCTGGCCCCGTCTATGTCGACGACTGCGACCAGAATTGGGGTCTTGAGGCGTCTCGCGTCAGTACCTACGTGAGAGATGGAGAAGGTGTTGACTGTCCCAGTGTCCTTGATCTGGACCCACTCGTCTGTTGGTCTGTAGCACTGCTCGCAGTACATTCTTGGGGGAACAAGTATTCTCTCGCATCTGTTGCACTTTCGAGCAACGATTCTGCCGTTTTTCAGCTCGTCCAGGAATCTGCTGATGGCGACTCCAGCGGCCCAGCTGTATCGGGGGACGAACTTGTAGTAGACATCGAGGTACTTTCCCTCCTTCAGCTCGTCCGATGTGATCTCGTGGCCCGGATAGCTCGTTATTTTCTGGGACATTTCTTCTTCTCCCTCTAGGACCTCATCACTGCGACCGTCCCGACCTGCATCAGGTCTCCCCATGCCTGGGCTACACCGGTCCGCGCGTCCTTCTTGACCTGTCGTTTTCCCGCTTCTCCTCTCAACTGCCAGAACAGTTCGCAGATCTTCATCATCCCAGCTGCCGCGATCGGGTTCCCGACGCCCAGTAGTCCGCCGGAGGGACAGACCGGGAGGTCTCCGTCACGCTGGGTTACTCCGTCAACGGTCATCTTGGGAGCCTCGCCCTTGCCAGCGAGCTGCAGCCCTTCCAGATGGTGCAGTTCCTTGTAGTCGAAGGGATCGTAGGGCTCCGCAACGTCAATCTCTTTCCGAGGATTCTTGATGCCTGCCATCCTATAGGCCATCTTAGCAGCCTTCTCAACATACTCCGGATACGCCAAATCCCTGTTAGTCCAGTGCATCGTGTCAAGGGTCCAGCCAACGCCGTCCAGCCAGACGGGTTCATCTGTCAACTTCTTCGCGACCTTCTCGGAAACCAAGACAACTGCGGCTGCGCCGTCGCTGGGTGGACTCACATCCAGTCGCTTCACGGGCGAGCAGATTGGCTCGGAATTCATTACGTCGCTCACTGTTATCTTGGCTCCGAGCTGGGCTGAAGGATGGTCAATCGCGTTTCCCTTGTTCTTCACGGCGACCTCTGCGATCTCCTCCTCCTTGATTCCGTACTTGTGCATGTACCGTCGCATCTCTAGCGAGAAGATCCAGAGCAGCGTCGTCCCGAGCGGACGTTCTAGGATCTGGTCAAAGATACTCCAGAAAGCGTACTGGGGATGTGGGTGCAAAGGTGACATCTTCTCTTCCGCGACGCAGAGGCATGTATCGTACATTCCGGAAGCCACGTTCCACCAGCCTCCGATCGGTGTGAAGACCCCAGTTCCGCCTCCAACATAGACTCGTTCGTGCGGCTTCCCGATGGCGCCCATTCCATCAAGGTAGTATTCTCCTTTCATGTGGACCCCGTCGAACGCGTCCGGAGCCGAGCCGGAGACTACCGACTGAATGTCCTTGAGCGTTAGCCCGGCAGAGTCTAGAGCCATCTTTGAAGCCTCGAACGACAGCTCCTTCGGGGACTCGAGCATTCGTCTTCGGAACAGGGTAATTCCCGCACCGACAACCGCAACACGTCTCCTCATCGACACACCACTCCTAGTTGCTCAGCACCGCTACTGCGCCGGTAGCCGTGGGGATTCCTCTCCAGCTCTGGACCAGCGCCTTCTTTGCTCTGGGAATCTGGAGGCGGCCTGCTTCTCCGCGTAGTTGTAGGACCGCTTCAAGGGTTCGATGGAGCCCAGTTGCCTCTAGGAGATGCCCCACTCCTAGAGAGCCCCCCGAGGGGTTCACGGGCAATCGGCCGTCTCTGTCGAAAACGCCTGAGCTGAGCATCTTCCCAACTTTTCCCTTCTTGGCAAGTTTGAGAGCTTCAATGCTCTGCAATTCCTTGTACGAGTACGTATCATCCACCTCTGCTAGGTCGAAGTAGCTTGCGGGGATTCCGATGCCCGCCATCTTGTAGGCTCTGGAGGCTGCTTGCTCGACATAGTCAGCCCAGCCAAAATCCCGATCCTCAACAACGGGCGTATCAGAACTCCATCCAATGCCTCTTACCCAGACAGTATGATCCCCCAGCCTCCTTGCTTTCTTGGCGGATGCAAGAACGAACACGATGCTTGCGTCGATCCCCTTGCTGGACTCTAGCTCCGTCAACGGCGAAGCAACCACCGGGTTGCTCATCACTCCCTCTCGGTCAATGTTGGCCCCGTGGACTCCTCGCGGGTTGGAGAGAGCGTTCTTCTTGTTCTTGACTGCGACCTGGGCACAGTCTTCTCGCTTAGTCGCGGAATCCTTGAGATACCTGGTCATCTCCATTCCGGCCAGGAATCGTGGGTCCGCGTCTAAATGATGATGCGTATAGATGGGATCGAAGCCAAAACTTGTGATCTCGCTAGGGTTCAAGACGTCTGAGATCTTGCTGTGAGACTCGACAACGACCACATCGGCGATTCCTGACATGATATGCATACACGCGGTCGCCAGTCCGATGATTCCATCAGAGGAGATGGTGCACAATGGCCGGAGCACCGCGCCCAGCTGGTCAGGCATGTACTCGTCTGTGATGCTGATTCCTTCCCAAAAGTCCTCGGTGCAGCAGACAAAGCTCTGAACGTCTCTCCGCGGGTCTATGCCCGCATCCTCATACGCCCGACTTGACGCCTCAAACATCAACTCTCGGGTGGAGAGCCCGGGAGTCATCGAGTCGAAGCCCGCGTAGCCTGCGCCGACTATTCCCACTTGGAGGGGCAAGAGTCCATCGGAAAAACGCGCCGTGATTTGTTCACTATAAGGATTCCGCGGAAGAATAACTCTTAGGGGATCGCAACTCGCACGGGAGTGCCGCAGCTAGTGCAGAAGTTAGCGGCTGGAGAGAGGGGCTGGCCGCAGGACCTGCAGTAGACGGGACCCATCATAGGTTGCATTGGTGGCTGCGCTTGGATCATCGCCTGGCGCTGATGCTCCTTCCGCGCAACAGCAACCGCGACCAGAACCGCGATGAGTATTGGTGGAATTATTATCGTGATTAGCTCTGGTAGGCTGAAGACCTTTGCGATAAGAGACCCGGGGCCCGAAATGTCATGGACTTGGTTCGAAGTTATGCCGTAAGGCACTGAGATATGGACAGAATAGGAAGAGGGAGGCAGTTGTGGGAAGATTACTTCGCCGTTGCTGTTGGTTCGTAGGGTCTGATTTGTCGAATCGGGAAGGTACATTATGATTGTTGCGTTCTTGACTGGGAGGGAGTAGATGTAGCCGACTACTGCAAATGTGACGGAGAAGACGTTGGTAGGGAAGACTTGGCTTGGCCCTGACATGTCGACTATCAGGTTGGTCGCGACGTTGACGGCGTGCCAGTAGATCGTGTTGATTGACCACTGCCCCGATGGGGAGGGGACTATTTGGTTCTGGTAGTTTGTGTAGAAGATGGTTTTGCTGGAATCGTTTAGAGAGATCCAGTCTGGGGTGATGTTCTTTCCGTCCTGGTCGACAAAGGAGAACGACATGTTCGTGCCCGTGCACGGGAGAGCGAGTGTGGACCACAACGCGCTCGTAGTGGCGTTGCCACATTCATCCGGCCCGGGAGTTGGAATGTTGCTTCCCGACAGAAAGTCATTTGGGAGGTTTTCTATTTCAGCGACGCCGTATGGATTTGGAAGACAGGAATTGGGGCTTTGCCCGCAGCCTATGTGGACGTTCCCTGTTTGTACCGGTTGGAATGAGTTGGGGCTCGTAGCGTACTTCAGGTTCTTGAATTCCGCTGGGCCTATTGTGTCAGTTCTAACAGTAGTTTCCGCCACTTCAGAAAGAGCTGCAACCGAGTTGCCGCCTGTCGTGCCCGCACCTAGGTTGTATTTGTTGCCGGCAGGTGGACTGGAACCAAGATAGTGATCGTCCATGTAGAATGCCCAAACGCCATTTCCCGTGTGGTTCATGGTGTAGGTATGCCAAAATCCGATTGGTCCCGCGGACCCTGCGGGTCCGATGATTGGGGGAGAAGTTGTATTGTTAGGTGGGAAAAATTCGTAGAACCAAGCACAACAATAGAACTGGCCGCTGGTGGTTAGCCCGTTGAGGTATCCTACTTGGACGAAGGCATTGTTGGACAGGAGGCTACCAACCCAGTAGGAATGCGCATCATTGTTGAGCTTATCATATACAGCTCTAATCATCACGCTAGCACCAACACTGTTGTGCGTGCTGGCGTCTCCAACTGCACCTTGCTGGAACCAGTAGGGGTCCCCAGCACTGACACTTGACACTCCCATAGGGCCCTGTCGTATCGGAAGAGGCCGTTCCGGGACAGCATTGGTGGGAGTCTGAAAATGATTTCCCACAGGTCCTCCTAGGGAGAGCAAGGCTAGCGCAGCTACGGCCATCAAGCTCAGAGTCTTCGTCTGGCTTCGCAGCGGCTTCATCACAGACCTATCATTGGACCTGTCTGTTTGGTGCTGAAAAACGTGTTGTCCCTAAATGTTAAACAATTCGAGGATAGGCCCTGCTTCCCGGAGAGCATCAGCAATGGGATTTCTAATTCAAGAACAGAAAGAACTCGTCGAAATGATGTACGGACCGGCTGCTGAGGACTATCTTCTCATACTAGACTCGCTGGGCGACTTCTTCGAGAAAGAGATCGAGCCAACGGCACGCCAGATCGATGTGAAGGCCGAGTTTCCTCGTGAGAATATTCAGAAGCTCTTCGAGCAGGGCTTCACCAGAGATGTGCGGAAAGGCTTGCGCGAGCACCGCCCTATCACTCGCAATCCACGGCACCTGTTGCGAAGGCGTCCGCCAGTTCAGCAACCCAGGCCAGAAGAAGGAATATCTTCCGCAGATGATTAGTGGGAAAAAGTTCGCCGGGTTCTCTCTAACCGAGCCAGGGGCCGGCTCCGACGCGCGGAACTTGCAGACGACCGCGCGTCTTGAAGGTGGGCAGTGGCTCATTAATGGTACGAAGATGTTCACTACCAACGGTGGCTACTGCGACCTCTACTTCCTCTTCGCCAAGACTCCGAAAGGTCCCTCGGCGTTTCTTGTGGATGCAAAGCTCGCCAAATCCAGTAAACACATCGAGAAGCTCGGCTACCGGGGGTCGGTCACAGCAGAAGTCGTCTTTGAGAACGCCCACGCTCCTAAAGAAAGCCTGGTCGGGACCGAGGGGGAGGGCTTCGAGTATGCAAAGAAGATGCTCTATGGGGGGCGAGTAACCGTCGGTGCTATCAGCACGGGAATCGCCCGAGCCGCGTTTGACAAGGCTGTCAGATATAGCAAGGACCGCACAGCGTTCGGCAAACCACTCTCCGATTTTGAGATGATACAGTCAAAGCTGGCAGATATGCTAACGGACATCAACGCGTCCCGGTTGATGGTGTACCGGGCGGCGCACCTGAAAGACCGAGGGAAGCCTTTCGAGTCTGAAGCTGCGCAGGCGAAACTGTTTGCAAGCGAGAAGTGTCTGAGGGTCTGCGATGAGGCGATCCAGATACACGGCGGGTATGGGTATGCTGACGAGTTTGACGTGCATCGTCACTGGAGAGATGCTAGGCTCAACACTGTAGGTGAGGGAACCTCGGAGATAATGCGACTCTTAGTCTCGAAGAACATCATCAAAGGCCCCTAGACCACGGTCAAGGGCTCAGCCGCTTCTCGTAGAGGCTGGCCCTTCCTCTAGGCTCGACAACGTCACCGCGATAGACGAATCCGTCCCGCTCATAATAGTCTCGAATCTTCCGATCTTCAGCCAAACAGTTGAGCCTAAGAAACCTCTTACCTGCACTCTTGGCTTGGGCCTCGGCCCACCTTAACATCTCAAGCCCAATGCCCTTCCCACCAGAGCCCGGTCTTATCGCGAGCTTGTGAATGTAGCCGGCGTCCGCCGGCCGTTCCCCCCAGAACAAAGAATCAGTCCACTGGAGGATGAACGTCCCCACCGTCAGGTCGTCGCCTCGTCAAGAATTCCAAGAACGATGTCGACATCAGTTGACCTGGCTGGCCTGATGCTGATCTGAACGGGGGCCAATGATGTACGAGGACCTACGTCTGCCATCTGGCTCTTGGATTTTTCCTTTACCAGCATTTTCCACGCCGATAGAAGCGAAAAAGGCTCGGAACAAGCCCTGATCGCAAATATGGGCGTTCGATTTGACCTCACAACATTTTCACGCTGACCTCCACCATTACGAAAAACGCTAGATTGGCCGATTCTACCCCCTGAACCGTAAAACTCTCCCATATTGGGTTCAACTGGCGGGACCCTCTCCAGAAAATCTCCAAAGTGTTGATCCTCACGACGCAAGATTGCTTTTCCGGAACCGTAGATGGGCGAAACGGGCCTTGGGGGACCTGAAGCTTATTACCGCCGGTGAAAAGACAACATGCATCTTATCGGGTCAGATAGTGTTCAGACCGGCTAGAGGCTTGAGATGAGCATGAGGGTTCTGATCATCGGAGCAGGCCGCATAGGGATGCACTTGATCCGGTACATCTCCATGAGCGATGATAACCAGCTCACCGTGATAGAGAAGAAGCTCGAGCGGTGCCGGGAAGTGTCGAACGTGTCAGACGCGACCATTCTGAACGAGGATGGTTCCAAGCCCGATATTCTCAAGAAGGCAGAGGCCTCGCAGACCGACCTTCTTCTCGTCGCGACCAGCGACGACCGGGCCAATATCTCCGCGACGAGGCACGCCAAGAAGGAGTTCGGGGTTCCTCGAATAATCTCGGTGGCGAACAGTCCCAAGAACAAGGAGCGATTGGCTGAGGCCGGCGCCGACATCGTCATCTGCCCGGTCGAGCTTGCCCTCCGAGACTTTGAGAACCTGCTCGCACGGGACCGCGCCACCACCCTGATCTATAGGCCGGAGCTTGACCTGCGCGTCGCCGAGACGACCATACCGCTCAACGCCACCCTCATCGGAAAGAAGATCCACGAGATCAAGATGCCGGACAAATGCAGAGTCGCCCTCGTCTGTCGGGATAGCACCTACGTCTTCCCTGAGCCTGAACTGGAGCTAAAATCTGGGGATAGGGTCCTGCTTCTGGGTGACGCGCCTTCCGTCGCGCGGACAGTGGAACTCTTAAGGTCAGATGAAACAGCCTAGCTGCCATCAGACGCTGGAATCAGAGTGGTCTTCAACATATTCGACCTATTCACCAGCACACCGGCAATAGAAATCCTCACCGTACTGCTGATCTTCCTCCTAACCTACCTCGTCGTCCGGTTTTACAGGATCATCATCACAAGGATCGCCGGGACAGTCCCATCGGGGCTAGTAGCCAGCCTACAACAGATCGGCTCCTGGGCCATCTGGATTCTCGGCGTAATCATCATACTCAACACGCTGAACGTGCCCATACTCCTCCTTCTAGTGCTCCTCTTCCTCGGCGGCCTAACAATTATCACGGCCTACAGGAGCGTCTTGACAGACATGGCTGCCTCCCAGTTCGTATCCACCTACCAGCCGTTCAAAGTTGGAGAATGGATAGAGGTCCAGGGCCACTATGGAAGAGTGTTGGAGAGGAATCTCATACAGACAAAAATGCTCACTCCTGACAATGAAATAGTTGTTATCCCGAACTCGATGCTTCTGAGAAGGACAATCATCAACAGAACCCGATCAGGAGGACTAAGGGTCCAGATACCGGTCACGGTCGAGACAAGGATCAATCTGAAAAAAATAGAAGATTATCTCCTGGGCATTGCTGGGGAGATAAAGGTGGACCTTCTTCCAGACTCGACGCCTCAGGTCCGGGTCACCCAAGTGTCTCCTCAAGAGACAAGCCTCCTCCTGCTGCTGCAGATTGCGAATCCTGCCAAACGTGACCAGATAATCTCCGATGTCCAGAAGAGATTCTACGAGCTACTCTCTGAACTCGCCTAAGACCCGAGAACCGGTCCGGCTACCGAACTCTTCCTTCTAACTCTGGTGTAGGCGAAGAACAGTAGGAGTCCAAAGCCCATCCATATGCTGCCGAATTCTCTGCCGAGGGGGTGGAGGATGACAACCAGCAGCCAGATTGTCAGGTCTGCGATGACTGATAGTACTCCTATGATTCAGTGCACCGAAGTTGTACAGTTGTGCAGCAAAGTTGAGTTCACCCGAGAAGGCGATGGCGATAGAGATCGAAGAGAAGACGATTATCGAGATGAACGGGGTATTGTACTTCTTGTGGAGTATTCCGAACACTCTCGGTATTGCGCCATCCTGGCTCATCGCGTAGGTTATTCGTGACGCTCCGACGATTCCAGCGTTCGCAGCCACGAGCAGTACTGATATTCCGAGGAGGGAGGCGAGGCTGGCTAGAATCCAGCCGTTCGGGAGCGCGAGCGCGATAAAAGCTACCGGGTCGTTGATACTGGTTGGATTGTTCAGAAAATCTTGAACGCTCCTAACTCCGACGGCGAGGGTCGAAAAGGCGAGAGAGGCTGCCACGGTGGCGGCGCTTATGAGAAAGACGGCTCGTGGAATGTTCTTCGCCGGCCTCCTCGTCTCTCCAGCGCTCTGCGAGATGACCTCGATGCCAAGGTATGATGACATGGCTATCGTGATCGCGTAGAGAAAGTTGGGGTAGGTTGGAGAGGTTCCGAAGCGTATCGTGTTGAGACCCGGCCTGAACGAGAAGAGATAGCCTGTGCCTAGTATGATGGCAATTCCCGCGATGTTGAAGAGGACTAGAAAGTATGAGAACTTGGCCGATTCTGCTATCCCAAAGATGTTGAGGATCATGAGCAGAGCCGTCGTGGCTGCAGTTGCCGAGCCGATGAGGAGGGGAGCATTTAGCTGAGGGAGGAAGTATCCTAGGTATCCGATGGCTGATAGGGCCGAGATGGCAGTCGTAACAACATAGTCGAGTAGAAGTGCCCAGGCTGCGAGGAAGGCGACGTTCTGTCCGAATGCTCTCCTAGCATAGACGAACGCTCCACCTGCCTGATGGTATAGGCTGGCGAGTTCTGCATAGCAGAGGGCTGTCAGAACGTAGGCTATTGTCGCGAGGAGGTAGGCGAATGTTGCGGCCGCGCCTGCGTAGATGATTACGAGTCCAAGGGTGAAGTATATGCCCTCGGCGACGTCGGCGTAGCCGAAAGCGAAGTTTCCGAGGATGCCTATGTTACGTCTTAGCCGTCGTCCCCGTCTCTGCGCCATGGGATGCCATCAAAGATCCTACAAGAACTCGCCAGTCGAAGCTGGTTCAATACTCCGGCAGAGTACTAGATAATAAGGTGTAGCCAGTAGAGGCCTCCGTTCTCCTATCTGTAGGAACCTAGAGCAAGCCGGGAATGAGCTGGACTATTCTTTTAGCTTCTTGAGCCGCTTTTCTACCGCATCGACCTGTTTGGACAGGAACAACCGGTAGGCCTTCAAGAGCTTGACCTGTTGCGGTTTCGTCTGCTTATCGATGGTCGTCATTGTTCGCTTGAAGGTTTCAGACGCCCTCTCCAAGCTCTCGTCTATCGTTGCAGATACTTTGGGGCTGACATCTTGGACAAATTTGCTGGTCGACCCAACCATGGTCTTGCCTGCCGAAGCAAGGTCTTTGGATGCATGAGTGATATCACGCCGTATCTTCTCAACCGTTGTTCTGATGTCACGTCGCGGTCCCTGAGATCCGTCTTCAGAAGACATGCCTACCACATATAGTGTGCCTTTCCGAGATAAATCTTCAAAACTGAACAAATTGAACGCTTGGGCCGAACCAATATTACCCAGAATCGGATGCCGGACCCAGCATGAAGGGCGTGAAGGAGAAGGTCTACCATGCCTGGAAGACTGGCACGTTTCCCAGCCCGGCTACGAAGACGCTGGGCATCAAGATACTGGAACTCTCCGAGGGACGATCACTGGTCGAGATGATGGTTGACCCGAACCATCACAACATGTCGGCAACAATGCACGGGGGCATAATGGCGGATATCGCCGACGCTGCGATGGGAATAGCAATCGCAACCACGATCTCGCAAGAAGAGGACTTTACGACCATGGAGATGAAGATCAGCTTCCTCAGACCCCACATCAAGGGACCCTTGAGAGCCGAGGGAACCGTGGCGAAACGGGGAAAACGTGTCGCCTTTGCCGAGGCGGTGCTGAAGAACCAGCAAGATCAGGTAGTGGCGAAGGCTAACGGCACCTGGCTGTTCCTGACCGTCTAGATTTCTGAGGCCGGGCTTCTCAGCCTACGCTCTTCTTGTCTTCCCGGGGGGGTTTGGGGCGCGCGTGTCGACGGCAAGGATTTTGAAAAAAGAATTCTTGGTTTTCTTTTCATCGGTATTTTTTCGGATCCAGGAATTGAAAGTTTCGATTTTTTGGAGGTAGGAGGGTGAATGTGAGAGTGGGGTTAGACTTCGAGTCGGACCCGATACTCGCCGAACACGTTTCTCAACGTGTCGCTGATCTCGCCGACGGTGCATTCAGACCGGACTGCCCCCAGTATGTCGCTGAGCAGGTTCTTGTCCTTCCGCGCAGAACTGGCCAACTTGGCAAGCGCATTCTTGGCCTTGGCCTCATTACGCTGTCTCCTGAATCTCCGTAGTTGCTCGACCTGTAGTCCTTCTATGCTGGGGTCGATCCGCTGGATCTTCACCTCTCCCGGATGCTCCACTGTGAACCGGTTTACTCCGATGATGATGCTTCTGCCCTCATCGATCGAACGTTGCTCTTCGTAGGCATTCTCCTGGATCTGCTTATGGACGAACCCGGACTCGATAGCCTTCCTTGCTCCTCCAAGCCTTCGCACTTCCTCCATCAGCCTGGTCGCGCGATCCTCGATGGTTCTCGTCAACTGTTCGAGATAGAAGCTTCCTCCCAAGGGATCGGCTGTCCGTCTGACTCCGGATTCGTAGGCGATTATCTGCTGGGTCCGTAGCGCGATCCTGACAGACTCCTCGGTGGGGAGGCCCAGTGCCTCGTCGCGAGAGTTCGTGTGGAGAGACTGGGTCCCTCCAAGGACAGCCGCTAGTGCTTGGATGGCAACCCTGGCGACATTATTGTCAGGCTGTTGAGCAGTCAGCGTCTCACCGCTGGTCTGTGTGTGAAAACGTAGCTTGGCAGACTCCGGATTGCGAGCTTTGAAACGCTTCTTCATCAGGCCGGCCCAGATCCTCCTAGCAGCTCTGAACTTTGCAATCTCTTCGAGGAAGTCGTTTCTGCACGCGAAGAAGAATGAGAGCTGGGGCGCAAAGTCGTCGACTCTGAGTCCCCGGGCTATTGCGGTCTCAACATACTCTATCGCGTTCGAGAAGCAGAAAGCCAGCTCTTGAACAGCGTTGGCGCCTGACTCTCGGATATGATAACCGCTGACGCTGATCGGATGCCAGTGAGGCATCTTGAGAGCACAGTACTCGATGAGGTCGACCGCGAGCCTCAGCGAGGCTTCCGGGGGATAGATGTAGGTATTCCTTGCAACATACTCTTTGAGAATATCGTTCTGCGTCGTGCCCCGCAGGACCTGTTGCTGGACGCCCTGTTCTAGACCGGCCGCGACGTAGAGTGAGAGGAGGATTGGAGCGGTCGAGTTTATAGTCATACTAGTGCTGACACGACCAAGGTCTATTCCGTCGAACAGTCGTCTCATGTCGTCAATGCTACTAATTGCTACTCCGACTCGGCCTACTTCGCCTTGAGACCTCGGATGGTCCGAATCGAGTCCTAGCTGGGTCGGAAGGTCGAATGCTGTGCTGAGTCCTGTCTCGCCGTGGGAGATTAGATACTTGAATCGCCGGTTGGTCTCTCTGGCTGAGCCGAAGCCGGTGTACTGGCGCATGGTCCACAGCCGGTCGCGGTACATTGAAGGATAGATTCCCCGGGTGTACGGGTACTCGCCGGGCTTTCCAACGGACCGGGTCCACTTGGCTGGAACGTCCCGAGCACCGTATGCTGCCTTGACCGGGATTCCCGAGTCGGTTGCTGTCTCGTCAGGCATTTGGTGACGCGTCCAGTCCCGCTATGATCTTCACAAGCTTCCCAGCCGCAGTCTCAGGGTCCAACTCCTTCCTTGAGACTTGGCCCAGAAGCTGACGCCAAGACTTCTCTCCCTTCAGACGATTGATCGTCTCGCTGTAAAAATCTGAAAACGCGGCTTCCACCAATTCCGCTTCCAGTCTCTGTCTCATTCTCTCTTCTCTCAGACCGTGCTCGTCCAGGAACTTCTCGAACTTTTCAAGAGTGTCAACAAAGGCGGGGACCCCCGTCCCCTTTACTGCTACGGTCTTCAGCACGGGAGGCCTCCAGCCTTTCTTCTCCTGGACACCGCTGGCAATGTTGAACATAGTCTTCGCAGGGTTGACAATATCCGCCTTGTTTACGACGAAAATATCGCCGATCTCGTTGAAGCCGGCCTTGAACGCCTGAACCTCATCTCCGAGCTGTGGCATCAAGACCACAACCGTCGCGTCAACCGCCGTCGCCACCTGGACCTCCGTCTGGCCAGCGCCGACAGTCTCAACAATTACCACGTCCATCCCAGCAGCGTCAAGAACTCGAATAGTATTCCGTGCTGCTCGAGCCAGACCCCCAACATCCCCCCGGGACGCCATGCTGCGGATGTAGACCTCTCTCTCGAGACTATGATCCATCATCCGCAATCTATCTCCAAGCAAAGCTCCACCAGTGAATGGGCTGGACGGGTCGATGGCGAGCACTCCTACACTCTGGCCCCTCTTCCGGTACTCCTCGATCGTCTTGTCGACAAGCGTACTCTTGCCGGTCCCGGTAGGACCGGTGATGCCGATCGTGAACGCCTTGCCCGTCCGGGGATAGATCTCTTGGATGAGCCTACGCCGGTCCGGTCCGCCGCCTTCAATTATCGATATAGCCTTCGCGAGGCTTCTGTGATCGCCCTTCAACACTCCCGAGGCCAGTTCACCTACCAAAGTAGAGTCTTGATCGAGAATCCCTCGAACCGTATTTCAACGTTCAGAGAACCGCCGTGGGGATAATGGAGAAATACGAAAACTCTAGCCTGAGGGTTGTCTCGTGAATATTTTGGCGAAAGGTTACTGGAAACAGACCCTGCAAGGAATCAGGAAGAAGCAGAAGGCTAAACCTTCAACCTTCAACCCGAAGTATCTGGCCAGGCTGAAACGGCAAGAGGCCCAGTGGCAGCGAAAGACGCTAGGCAAGTGGACCAGGGGGAGTCCGGAGAGGAGGAAGGAGTTTCGGAACCCGTCCAACATTCCGATCGGCAGACTCTACACTCCTGAGGACATTGCATATCGTGATGAGGCTGAGCAGGCTGGCTTTCCAGGCGAGTATCCGTACCTGCGTGGCGTCTATCCGACAATGTATCGCGGACGCCCCTGGACGATGCGGATGTTCTCCGGATTTGGCACTCCCGAGGATACGAACAAGCGGCTCCACTATCTTCTCGAACATGGTGAGACAGGGTTGAGCATCGCGTTTGACATGCCCACCCTGTACGGGTACGATCCGGACCATCCTAGAGCGGAGGGTGAGGTTGGCCGATGCGGCGTCTCGGTCGGCTCGTTGAAAGACATGGAGGTCATCCTCGAAGGCATCCCATTGGAGAAGGTGAGTACGAGCATGACGATCAACGCTCCTGCATCTGTCTTGACGGCGATGTACGTGGGCGTGGCGGAGAGGCAGGGATTGAAGCCGAAAGAACTCCGAGGGACGGTTCAGGCGGATATTCTCAAGGAGTATATTGCCCAGAAGGAGTGGGCGTTCCCTCCCGAGGCTCATCTCCGTATCATCCGGGACATGATGGTCTACTGCAGCAAGGAGATGCCCCAGTGGAACTACATCAGCATCAGCGGATACCACATCCGCGAGGCCGGCTCCAGCGCAGTCCAAGAACTCGCCTTCACACTGGCCGACGGGTTCGCATATGTTGATCTCGGCATCGAGGCGGGGTTGAGGGTGGACGATTTCGCGCCTCGTCTCTCCTTCTTCTGGAACTGTGGCATGGACTTTTTCGAGGAGATTGCAAAGTTCAGAGCTGCTAGGAGAATCTGGGCCCGGGTGATGAAGCAGAAGTACAAGGCAA
>WNFY01008358.1_pt1 | contig 20761 bp, 13 predicted proteins | sample 5400091 | NCBI WGS metagenome assembly WNFY01 (sample SAMN13153364, study PRJNA577476) | soil metagenome | isolation source: 60 cm soil or saprolite under grassland replicate 1 | place: USA:California | collected 2016-06-15
GCAGCGTCCCATTGATCGCATCCGTGTAGAACTGCGAAATAGGAACAATGTTATTTGTGTACTGACTGGGGTTGTTCCTGATGGTCTGTCCAAAGACGAAGTCGTGCAGATAACTCGTTCTTATCAAACACGCGGGATCAGTGTTTGCAGGAGGCGTAGCGCAGGCCGTTCCCCCCGTCGGGACGTAGATCTTCCAGGTGATGCCCTTGTTTTGCGCTTCTTCAAAAATCGTTGGCCCCGGAAGCAGTGCGGAATCGAGTGGCGGATTTGCGCCTCGCTGATATACGTAACCGCTCGAAGTCCCGGCAATCAGGTATTCGCGATTCGGTGGAGTTCGAGTCATGACCGGCGAAAACCATGAATCTGAGGTCGAGAATTTAGTCGCCAGCGAGTAGTAGTAATTTAGGTCTCCGCCGTCGTAATAGCCCATGGCGCGATGCCCATCCACGTCGAAGAACGGCGCAGGCTGGCCCGCGTTGACGTGCTGCCGCGCATCGTGTGCTGCGGCCTCCACAAACCCGTCCAGAGTTGCCGTAGGTGAAACCGGGTCCATCACGTTCCAGTCACGGTGGGCCTCAGCCCACGAGGGATTCGGGTTCTCCACACACGTGCTCGCAAGATGAAACGAAGCCAGCGACGGGCTGGCTGAGTCAATCACGCAATTGCTGTTCGGTGGATAAGGGAAAGCGGGATCACAATCGGGGTTGGTCGGCGCAGCCGCCGGGTTAGCTGGCGGATTGAATTGCGCCAGCCCATCAAACGGCTGATCGGGAATTCCATTCGTCGCCCAGTACCCGCGCATAGCGCCAAAGTACTGATCGAACGAGCGGTTTTCCTGCGCCAGGAAGATGATGTGGTTGATGCTGTTCAGGCTGGCACCGAACGTTGCCGTGACCGTGCTGTTCCCCGGCGTTACCGTGCATTGTTTAGCATTCGTTCCGGTGCATGAACCACTCCAGCCCGCGAATGTAAAGCCGGTTGCTGCTGCGGCGGTCAGCGTCACCGTCGCGCTGTTCTGGAAGTCCGCAGTGCACGTGCCCGGGCAGCTGATGCCACTTGGCGTGCTGGTTACGGTACCAGAACCACCTCCGGCAGTGGCGACCTGCACCTGAAACTCCCCCGCTGGCAGGGACGCCAAGCCGACGCACCCTCCCAGGATAGCAATGAGCAGAATTGTCCCAACCAGAGCGATCACTCGAGGCATGGATAATCCTTTATTTGCGAGCGGCACTAGGATGAGAGCTGTGGGTTACTGGTTGGTTCATGCCCGCCCCGGTAAGGCGCTTCTGGCCCACCAGTCGACGGATTTCATTCTGTTTAGGCAGCTATGCTAACTTCTGATGTGTGCAAGATCGAAACAACAGCTGGCTAGTTTTCGCGACTTTGCATCCAAAGCATGAGAGGATCGTCCCTTTCGACGAGGGTTAAACCTATGGCCGCAGGCCGCTCTTTTTCAGCTTTCGTTCGCCTGTGTCTCGTCCCAGGCTTTCTCCTTTTGACCATCCCCGCATTCGCGGAGACCTGCTTTACCTCCGACGATATGGACGCCGCCACGCGCACGGCGATTCAAGCCACCGCAACCAAATTTTTTGACATGGTTACACGTGGCGATTCAGCCTCCTTAAAACAGAGTTCGATTCCCGGAGTCGCGGGCGATTTTGGATGGATTGAAGGCACGATCAAAGATAACCAGGCGAACTTGGCCGGCGCGCATGCAACGCCTCGCGCTCCATTTCTTCTCAAAGCCGAAGGGACCGCCCCCGTTCCGAAGGCGGAATTTTTGTGCGGCATCTTTGGCGCTGGCGGACAGACCACAAACAGTGCCGAGTTCATTATTCCCAATCTTCCTCCGGGCAGTTACGGGATCATAACTCTGGACATTTCCGGCCACAAGGCGCCGGTGACGCTCTCATTCGTTCTGCAGCAGCAAGGCACGGACTGGAAGATGGGTGGCTTCTTTTTGCGTGATACTCAGGTTGTAGGCCATGACGCCAATTGGTTCCTGGACCACGCCCGCGCCTTCAAAGCGAAAGGTCAAACCCACAATGCTTGGCTGTACTTCGTCGAGGGAAGAGAACTTTCTATGCCGGTGCCGTTCATGTACACGCAGGCCACCGACAAACTCTACGACGAAGCACAGAGCGTAAAGCCGTCTGACTTCCCGTTGAACGGCGGGACCTCCGACCTTACTTCTCCCGATGGAAAGACGTACAAACTCTCCGCCTTGTTCCCGACCACCGTGGGTCAGGAGCTTCATCTGGTGGTGAAGTTCCAAACGGCTAGCGTCGCCAACACGGGCGACACGTTCCAGGAATGCATGGCCGTCATGAAAGCGCTTCTGCTCAAATTTCCAGAGCTGCGAGATGCCTTCGATGGCATTGTCGCGCGCGCTGTGGAACCCTCGGGCAAAGACTATGGCGCGCTGATGCACATGAAAGATCTCAAGTAGTCGGCACATTTTTGTTTTAGGCGTTTCGCTGCTACGGTTCTTCTACAAGCTTTTCCCCTCCACATTGAGCGATTATTCCTGTTGGAATAGTGTTTCTTTTCCTGACGCAGGGGTTCGCAATTGCCATCTGAAGTTTCGTCATTTCGTGAAAGGTAGAAGTGATGAAGTGCGCGATTGTTCTTACCGTAATTCTCCTCGTCGGCCCTGCAATTCTTTTTGCCCAATTACAAACTCAACCGCCTTCTGCATCTGTCGCTGGACAAGCCCCGTCTTCGGTTGTGGCGGGCAATACGGGAATGGTTCTGCTGAATGGAAAGGTCACAACCGAGACGAATTCGCCACCGCCCGACAGTGTGACCGTAGCTCTGGAGTGTGGCGACAGGCAGCCGGTGGCGCAGGTGCATTCCGACTCCAGAGGGTACTTCAGTATCAGCGTGCAGTCATCCAACCGCATTTCGGCGTCGTACCCATCGCAAATAGTGAAGGGCGGGTCATCCGGAATCGATTTGGGAACGTGCGAACTAATCGCAGATCTTGCCGGATACAAGGCTGAGCCATTGCGGATAACTCGAACTGGAGACATCGGACCCGTCAATGTGGGCACGATTGTGCTGCGCGCCGCCACGCCGAACCAGACTTTCACAGTGAGCCTCACGTCTCTCGCTGCACCTGACAAAGCTAAAGCCGCATTCGAGAAAGGCGAGGAGCAAAAGAAGAAAGGTAAGTGGTCTGCTGCGATGGACTCATTCAGAAAGGCCATCGCCGCATACCCGAAGTACGCGCTCGCATGGCTGGAACTTGGACGCGTGCAGGCTACACAGAAAGACTTTGTGGATGCCCGGCAGTCATTTCACGAATCTATTACCCAGGATTCAAAACTCGCGGATGGCTACGTCGAACTCGCGCATCTCGCGGCACAGCAGCGGCAATGGCAGGAACTTGCGGGCGCGACAGACCATTTGGTGCAGATTCATCCTGATGCAGCCGAATACTGGTTCCTGAATTCTGCCGCGAACTTCAACCTCGGGAAGCTACAGCAAGCGGAGGTGAGCATCACCAGGGGAATACGCCTCGATTCCGCGCACCAGTTGCCACAACTGGAATATCTGTACGGACTGATTCTTGCGCGCAAGCAGGATTACCAATCGGCAGTGGAACACATAAGTCTCTATCTCAAGCTATCGCCACAGGCCGCCGATGCCAAGGATGCTCAGCGGACTCTTGAAGAATTCCAGAAACGAGCTCAGCTCGCCACCCGCTAAGTACGACAAAATGCGTGATCTTTCTCCCGGTAACCGAAGCGCGGTTACAGCGGGCATCTTTACCGTTCTAAAAGCGCCCTTTAATCTGCAACTCATGAAACTGAACGCACTGGTGATGTCTCGCAGCCATAGCTCGATCCGTGTGCTGGTCGCGGCATTCGCCGAACTGGGCATCGAATATCGAATTTCGCCCTCGGCTTCAGAAACCATGGAGACGCTGGCCGCGGATTATCATTCGGCGCTCATTGTGGATTTTGATCTTCCGCACGCCGTCCAGGTTGCGAAAGTCGCGCGTGCCGCATCGGCAAAGCGCCGTCCAGTCCTGTTTGGAATGATTGGCTCAACAACGCCGATTGGCAGCGTCTTTCAAGCGGGCGCAAATTTCGTGTTGTACAAGCCTCTCGATCCCTTACAGGTTCTGCACTCGTTGCGCGCTGCGCAAGCCTTCATGCGTGAGGATCGCCGTAGTTCCTCTCGCGACAAGGGCGAGACTCTGGCTTACCTGCAGCTTCCCGCGGGAACGACTCCAGCGTTGGTGCACGATGTTACCGAGCACGGCCTTTCATTACAGGCGGCGGAACCAATGCTGCCGTTGCGAAATGTGCGGCTGAGATTCTTGCTTCCCGGAACTACACAGGTTGTGCATGCCAATGCTGACTTCATTTGGGCTGATGGGGAAGGACGCGCGGGACTCTTCTTTAGCGATATGGCCATGGCTTGCCGCCGCGATCTGCAGGCATGGCTCAAAAAACGTGGCGCCCTTAAATCGGAAGCTGTGCGCTCGCTCTTGGAACCTCAGGGTCGCCGAGCGTTGGTAGCTGCTCACTAACCGTATTTCGTACATCTGGCAACTGTCATCCCGACCAAGACGCTGGATTGGCTTTGCCAATCCAACCTCGCGTGGAGGGACCTGATGTTTCCCATGCGGAACTCACAATCTCCAGGAGTTGGGGTGGGTTCCTGCTCGAAGCGCGCTCTAAGCCAATGTCGCCCCTCTGATATTCTCGCCGTTAGTGACCTCATTCGACCTTACATCTCTCTCCGCTTGTCAAATGGCACAGCAGATTCGCGCAAAGAAGCTGTCTCCTATCGAGCTTGTGGAAGCCCATCTCGCGCGCATTGAGACGTTCAACCCGAAAATCAACGCATTTGTTCACATCGATGCGGATCGCGCGCTCGATCAAGCCCGAGCTGCCGAAGTCGCGGTCATGCAAAATTACCATCTTGGTGCTCTTCACGGCGTTCCCATCAGCATGAAGAGCTCGATCAGTGTTGCCGGAATGCCGTACGAAGCGGGGACCAAACTGCGAGCGGGCGTGGTTGGCGAGAACGACGCCCCGCTTGTCAGCCGTTTGCGTAATGCGGGGGCGATCGTGCTCGGAGTGACCAACACTCCCGAATTTCTCATGGCCTGGGAAACCGACAATCTGCTCTACGGCCGCACCAACAATCCCTGGGATTTGTCACGCACCGCTGGAGGCTCAAGCGGCGGGGAGGCTGCAGCCATTGCGTCCGGGTGTTCAGCGGGCGGCGTCGGCAGCGATGGAGGCGGTTCCATTCGCGTCCCCGCCCATTTCTGCGGAATTTGCGGATTGAAACCGACACCCGGACGAATTCCCGCTAGCGGACACTTTCCGCAGTCGGTCGGCCCATTTGCACTATTAGGGGTCGTGGGCCCAATGGCAAGGACTGTCGCCGCTGTGAAGCTGCTATTTGAAATCATGCAGGGCCCCGACATTGGCGACCCCTCTGCCGCGCCCGTCCCAGTTCGCTGGCCTGATCGAAGTGAACTCAAAAAATTGCGAATCGGATACTTTGAGAGTGATGACCGGACTCCGGTGACGGCGGAAACTCGCGAAGCGGTTCAACAAGCCGCGAACGCCTTGCGCGCTGCTGGATTTGAAGTCGAACCATTCCGTCCGTTCGGTCTCGAGAAAGCCCGCCAGCTATGGTGGCAGTTTTTTGGCGTAGCCGGAGGCATGTTACTAGGGCCGATGGTACGAGGCCGCGAATCCGAACTCAGCCCGATCCTGAAGGAGTTCAACGGCTGGGTCGCAGCGGAAAATCCTCACACTGCGCAAACGCTTCTTGACACCTGGATTGAACGCGACCTTGTCCGCATGCAGGCGTTCGAGCAGATGGAAAAATTCTCCGTTCTACTTTGTCCAGTGGCTGCAGTTCCTGCGTTCCATCACGGTGAGCGGAGCTGGCAAGTGGCAGGAAAGACAGTCGAGTATCTCGATGCCTGGAGCTACTGCGAGTGGTTCAACCTATTGGGCATGCCGGCGGCAAGCGTACCGGTTTCCCGGAGTTGCGAAGGTCTTCCCATCGGCGTTCAAGTTGTCGCCAGGCCGTGGGAGGAAGAGTTGGTTTTGTCGGTATCCGAACTCATCGAGGCGAGCTGTGGTTTCAAGCTCCGTCCGGCTTGTTCGTGAATGGAAACGCGGATTTCTTTACGGGCCTGTTTTCGGCAACCAGCGTTCCTGGTGGAACATCATCTGCCACTCTCCTGTGTGCGGTATCCAAATCGAGCTGCGCAAAGAGTACTTCTCACCTTTTCGGTCGGCTGATTCAGCCCGCGCCCGATAGGTAACCAATGCCGTGTCCGGCGCAAGCTCGACCACTCGAAATTCTTCAATGGTAAGTTGGGCCGGAAGTTGTCTGCTCAGCTGATACAGTACCTGCTTCTTGTCATACGTCCGGCCGCTGCTGCCAAATTCCACGAAGTCATCGGCCAGCATGGGGGCCAGCATCTCAGGAGTGCGGCGAAGTACCGGATCGAGCAGCTTCTTTTCCAACTCGAGCAACTGTTCGGAGAGAGATGCCATTCAGGAGCACGGAGCCTGCGTCTGACGATGTTTATACTCTCTCGCAAAGACGCTGAAAGACACCAAGGTATACGTGGTACTCCCAACGGGCCGCTATGCGCTGAGAATCTGCTTTCGGTCACCTTTGCGCGAACTTTTCTAGTCTTTTTCCATTATTGATCGCCACTTCTCGTGCGACTACATTCCTCAACACCTGGGTTGGAGTCTTTCTAGGCTAGTTGTGCGAACTTCGCCGAGTGCGCCTGCCAATCCCATGAACAATTTCCGGTGGTGGAGGCAAGTGTGCCGAGGAATCTCGCTTTCATATTTGTTCTTCTTCTTTCAATTGCAGCAGCGGGGCAAAGTAACTATGCGGTCTTGACCGGCAGCATTTTCGATCCGCAACAGCATCCCGTCGTGGGCGCCAGCGTGAACCTTACGTCATCGGCAACCGGCGCGGTGCGTCATACGGTGACGAACGCCTCGGGTCTGTATGAAATTCCTGGACTCCAGCCGGGGGGTTACGTACTGCGTGTGACTGCGCGTGATTTTGGCACGTCGGCACAGCCGCTGCAGCTCGAAGTGGCGCAGCGATTGGCAGTGGATATTCGACTGCAAGTTGAGTCTCGAAAAGAAGCAGTGGAAGTCAGCAGCACTCCGGAAGCGATTCACACCACCGAGGCTTCGGTTGGAGAAGTCATCGAGCCCACCTCCGTTCAGAACCTTCCGCTCAACGGACGGATGCTGATTGACTTGGTGCTTACGGTGCCTGGTGCGCACGTCAGCCACGGCGCGCAGACCGGGAACATGAATCCTCTTTATTGGCGTCCGGGACAGCGCTCGGCGGTGAGCGTAGGCGGCAGCCGTCCCAATGGCAATTATTTTCTCCTTGATGGCACTACCAATACTGATCCTACCTTTAACACTCAGAACCTGAGCCCTTCGCCGGATGCAGTCCAGGAATTCAAAGTTCAGACTGGCAGCTATTCAGCCGAGATGGGCGGCGCGGGCGGCGGCCAGATCAACATAGTGACGCGCGGCGGTAGCAATCAGTATCACGGTACGGTTTACGAATTTCTCCGCAACGGCTTCATGGACGCTTCGTCGTTCAATGACATGGGAAACAATCACATGGTGCAGAACGATTTCGGCGCGTCCTTCGGCGGGCCGATTGTGCGCAACCGGACGTTTTTCTTCGTGAACTACGAAGGCTTTCGGCACGCCATGACCGACACCATGATTGACACGGTGCCTACGCCGCAGGAGATTGCGGGCGACTTCAGTCAGGCCGGCGTCAACAATACTCCTGTCCGCATATTTGATCCCGCAAATGGTCGCGCGGAATTTCAGTACAACGGCAACTTTGACGTTATTGACCCAACCCGCATCAACCACGCGGCGCAACTCTTCCTGCAGACTTACGTTCCGCAGCCCAATGTGATGCCGGGAATGATGATGCCTTGCGGCTCGGCCATGATGGGCATCCCTGCACCGGGCTCAGGTGCTGACTGCAACAACTACATGGACGTTCGCAATGAGTTGCAGACCAATGATCAAGGCACGATACGCATTGATCAGGTATTCGCGAATGGCGATAGCCTGATCGGCCGCTACTCGCTCAGCGCGGAAAGTGGCTTCACGCCTGGGGAAATGCCTCCGGGGGGAGTTGGATCCCTGTTGCCAGGATTCGGCTCATTCAACGACAACTTCTCCCAGCAGGGCAACATTTCCTGGAACAAGATTCTCGGCCCGACACGCATAAATACCGCCGCAATTACCTTCTCGCGGCTTGCGATGCACCGCTTCAATGAAAACGCTTACACGAATGACATAGTTTCGCAACTGGGTATTCAAGGCATAGGTTTTGGTGGCAATGGCGCCTTCGGAGCTCCGTTTTTCAATGTTCAGGGCTATTCGCCGATGGGCGATAACTACTCCGCAACGCCGATGAAAGCCTGGGACACAATTGGCGAAGCTCGCGACACTTTCAGTTGGCAAAAGGGACGTCACAGTCTGAAATTTGGCGCCAGCTATCGTCGCTTCATCTGGCCGATGTGGGGCTTCTTCCAGAACCGCGGCTATTACCAGTTTACAAACGGTTACACGACGGACAACGGCACCAACGACGGAACCGGCTCCGCGTTAGCCACTTTCCTGATCGGCCTTCCCGCCGTCAAGCAGCGCCAGGCAGGCATTCCGCAGATGCAGCTTCGGCAGTGGTATGCCGACGGCTTTGTGCAGGACAGCTTCCGCATAACGCGCTCAACGACGGTCGAGATGGGGTTGCGCTACGAGTATATGGACCCGCTGGTGGACATCGGCTACACGAATACAAACCTGGTATTCAACAATGGCGGAGGCAGCGCGCCCTCGGTTTTTATTGGCGGACAAAACGGCTACCCGCGCGGCCTGCGCTATCCCAACACCCGCAACTTCGCTCCGCGATTTGGGTTTTCGCAGGCGCTGCCCAGCGGCTTGGTGTTCCACTCCGCATTCGGAATCTTCTTCACGCCGGTGGACAGCTCGCTGGAAAAAAGTCTTGGAAGTCGCACGTCAGTCGAGATCGGATATCTCGGCTCTCACGGAGTGCACCTTCAGCGCGCGCACCTGATTAACAATGCGCCTCCGGGAGCGGGACCAATCGGCCCACGGCGGCCGTTCCACTATCTTGACTTTGTTTCCGCAACTACACTGCCTTCGAACGTGACCTATGTTCCACCTTCGGCTGGCTGCCCAAACGGTGCCACGCTTTGCACTCCGGTCAGCACGATTAACCTGCTGGAAGACACCGCGCAGAGCTGGTATGACGCTGGTTATGTGAACGTGCGCCGTCGCTACTCGCGCGGATTCACCTTCCTGGCGAATTACACTTGGTCGAAGAACCTGAGCGACGCACCCGACTTCCGCTCACCAATGTTCGAATCTTCCATTCCGCAGAACAACAGCGACCTCGCGGCCGAGAAGGGGCCTTCCTGCGACGTTCGTCACCGTTTTGCGCTGAGCGCGGTGTATTCGATTCCTGGAATAAGTCGTTCTGCGTGGACGAACGTGCTCACCAAAGACTGGCAGGTTTCGACCGTATATCAGGTGCAGACCGGGTTCCCGTTCACGATTTCAGTATTCGGCGACACGGCGAACTCCGGCACCGTTCTGGGTGAAAACCCAATTAGAGCGGATTACACCGGTGAGCCAATTTTCGGGCCGGGAACGCACACCGCAACGCAGTGGTTCGACCGGGCGGCATTCGCTACGCCGGCTGCATTTACCTTTGGTGATGTAGGCCGGAATTCCGTTTACGGTCCGGGAATGCAGACGCTCGATCTGGCCCTGGCGCGAGACTTCACAATTACGGAGCGGGCGAAGTTCCAGTTCCGGGGGGAATTCTTCAACACGTTGAACCATACGAACCTCGGAACTCCTGACCGCTTTGTGAATACACCGCAATTTGGAACCATCACTCAGTCAACGACTCCGGGTCGGCAGGTACAATTGAGCGCCAGATTGTCGTTCTAAACAGAAAGGAAGTCAGAATGAATTTCCGCAACACAATTAAGGTCTTGGTTCCGCTTTTCCTGTTGGCGGCGGTCTTCGCGGCAGAGCAGACGGCCAAGACAACAACTGTCAAGGGCTACGTCCTCGACTCTGCTTGTGCGTTTACCAAAGGATTGAAGAAGCCGATCAGCGCGGTTCCCTACGCCGGGAAGACCGTGACCGTCAGCGGCAAAGTATTTCAGCGCAGCGGATCCACCGCGATTGTGATCAGCAAGATTGAAGAGGCGAAGGAGTAGCTTTCTACGGTGGTGTCATCCCGAAGCGATTCGCTGAAAGCGGATCGGAGAGGGACCTTACGTGAGCTATGGCCGCGAGTGCAGTTAATGGGATCGCTCCACATTCAGGCGCGATGGTGAAGGTTTATTAACTTGTCGAAAATATGACTACAACACCACAACCCATTGTAGAAAAAACGAAACGCCGCGGACGCTGGATGAAGATCACGGCGCGAGTTCTGGTCGTAGTTTTCGTGCTCTGGATTGGCTTCGTCGGTTTCGTGTGGCGCGCCATGCACCGTTCTCCGGAAGGCTTCGCGCGCGTGATGATGCACCTGCCTTGGGAAGTGTTCCTCATCTGTCCGTTTGAAACTATGTGGACTCAGGCACGCGCTGGTACGGTCCACGTAGGCGATCCCGCGCCCGATTTCTCTCTGACCAAGCTCGACAAGACCGGCACCGTTCGCCTCTCCGAATTGAACAAAGCGCAGCCGGTCGTCATGATTTTCGGCAGCTACACTTGACCGCCCTTCCGGCGGGAGGTACCCGCCCTCAACAAACTCTACGACCAGTATCAGCCCAAGGTTGCATTCCTGGTCGTCTACATCACCGAGGCGCACCCGAGCGACGTTTGGCAGATGCAAAGCAACGTCAAAGACAAAGTTGTCTTTGCCAGTCCCAAGACTGAAGAAGAGCGTGCATTGGTAGCCGGAGCCTGCGTGCGAAAGTTGGGGATCAAATTCCCCGCGGTCCTCGATGAGTTTGGCAACTCAACCGAGCAGGCTTACACGGGATGGCCAGATCGAATCTATTTGGTTGATCAGAATGGGCGCGTCGGCTACAAAAGCAAGCCTGGCCCATTCGGATTCAAATCCGACGAGTTGTCGGCTGCGCTGGCGAAGCTCAATATCAGATGACAACTTTTCTTCTATCATCCCGTAGATTTCCCTGCGTCCTCTGCAGCATTTCTCTGCGTACTCTGCGGTTAAGAGCTTTTGAATAGTTCACCAGAAGGCTTTTCTGGCTCAGATCGACACGGGTTGCGGGTTCGTGGCGTCTAGTGTTTTTATACTATTTCTTCGAATTTCCTGGAGTGTTTACCTTTACTTGGCGCGTTGGCTGCCCAAAACTACGACGCAGAGATGACCACCAGAATCAGGAACATGATGGGCGTTCGCGCCCTGTCGTGGCTGCTCGCATTCTTATTTCTTTCCGCCGTCTATCTCTATGCCTTCCCTCAAACTAACGTTTTCTACGCCGTTGTAGTTCTTCTGCATGTGCTCGTGGGACTCTTACTCACCACCTATCTGCTGGTTTTTCTTTTTCGGCTGCTGCGAGATGGCTCGTGGGTAGTCCGGTTGGGCTGGCTTCTGGTTGCGGGATCTGCAGTTCTAGGCATCGTTCTAATCAAGATCGGAGCCCTGCGCTCCGAATGGAATTGGGTTTATCTGCACATTGCGCTGGCACTGGCCGGTTGCGGAATATTGTTCGCCGATTGGGCAGGGCTTCGCGGATGGCTGTCATCTGGATTCGCGCGGGCCGCTCTACGTTACGCTGTATGTTTGCTCGCAATCGCTGGTTTAAGTGGCGCAGCCTGGTACACACGCAACTCGCGCTGGCTGAATCACGCTCGAATCCAGAACCCGGCTGATGCTCCTGAGTCCATGAACGACGAAGGGGACGGCCCGCAAGGAGATTTTTTCCCCAGCTCAGCGCAGGTCTACGGGCATCAGAAGATTCCCAGCAAGTTTTTTATGGAGTCCGATTCCTGCAAGCGCTGCCACGAAGACATTTACAAACAGTGGAACAGTTCGGCCCATCATTTTTCTTCCTTCAACAATCAGTGGTATCGCAAGAGCATCGAGTACATGCAGGACCGCGTGGGCACGAAACCCTCTAAATGGTGCGGCGGATGCCACGATCCCGCAGTTCTTTACAGCGGCATGATGGACATACCAATCAAGCAAATCGTGCATCGCCCTGAAGCCCAGGCGGGACTCGGCTGCATGATGTGCCACTCCATCGCCAACGTGAAGAGCACCATGGGCCAGGGCGATTTTTATCTGGAGTATCCCAAGCTGCACGAACTGGCAGCGAGCAAGAATCCTTTTGTGCGAACAATGCATGACTTCCTAGTGAAGCTAAATCCTGAGCCGCATCGCCGTGTGTTCCTGAAGCCCTTCATGCGCGATCAGACGCCGGAATTCTGTTCCAGTTGCCACAAAGTGCATCTCGACGTTCCTGTGAATCACTACCGCTGGATTCGTGGCTTCAACGAATATGACAATTGGCAGGCCAGCGGCGTCTCCGGCCAGGGCGCGAGGTCGTTCTACTATCCAAAAGCCTCGCAGCAGTGCGCCGATTGCCACATGCCCCTCGCGCACTCGAACGACTTTGGCAACATGAATGGGTTTGTCCATTCTCACCGGTTCCCAGGAGCGAACACGGCGGTTCCGACTGCGAACGAAGATGCCGATCAACTCAAGCTCACTGAGGACTTTTTGAAAAACGGAATCCTCAGCGTGGATATTTTCGCCATCTCGCCGGAAGCGGTGCAGGCGAAAGCAGTCGCTACGCCACAATCGGATATTCAGACTACGTTTGCGGTTGGCGAAGAGGCTGAATCGAAAATTGCTTCGGCCACAACTGAGGCGTCGCCCATTTCTGCGCCGCTCGATCGCGTGCGGCCGGTTCTTCGCCGCGGAGATACGGTGCGAGTAGATGTTGTGGTGCGGACCAAAAAAATTGGCCACTTCTTTCCCGGTGGGACGGTGGATGCCTATGATACGTGGCTTGAGCTCAAAGCGACTGGCGACAAGGGCCAAACGGTCTTCTGGAGTGGCATGGTCGAGGACAATGGCAAAGGGCCAGTGGAAAAGGGCGCGCACTTTTATCGCTCGCTCCAGATTGACGAGCACGGCAATCCCATCAATAAACGCAATGCCTGGTCCACCCGATCGGTCGTTTATGTTCGCCTGATCCCGCCGGGTGCGGCTGACACGGTGCATTACCGCATGCACATTCCGGAGAACGCAGGAAATAAGATCACTCTGCACGCGCGCCTCTGCTACCGCAAGTTTTCCTGGTGGAACACGCATTTCGCTTTTGCCGGAGTGCCGGTGACTAATCCTGCCGGGAGGAATGGCGGCACGGGCGTCCCCGCCCGCACTGTTGCTGAACCGGAACAAGGTCCCGGCTATGACGACAGCAAATACGTTTTCACCGGACCCTTGCAGGGCCTCTCCGCAAAAGAGCAGAAAATTCCTGATCTTCCCGTCGTCGCGATCGCAGAAAACGAAGTCACGCTAAACGTAGCGCCACACAATGCACCAGCGCTACAGCCCAAAAGCGATCTTCATCCGGAGGACTGGCAACGCTGGAATGACTACGGTATTGGACTTCTGCTGCAAGGCGATTTGAAAGGCGCGGAAGTTGCGTTCCAGAAAGTGACCGAGATTGACCCCAAGAATCCCGATGGCTGGGTGAATATCGGCCGCGCCGCCGTTCAGGAAGGCGACATGGAACGCGCGCGAACCGTGCTTCAGAAGGCAATGGAGCTGAGTCCGAATCTCGCACGCGCGCATTATTTTTACGCACGTGTTCTGCGCAGCGACGGAAATTATGACGGCACCGCGGACGAACTACGCAAAGTGCTAGCCCAGTATCCGCGCGACCGCGTCGCGCTGAACGACTATGGCCGCGTGTTATTCCTGCAGCGGAAATACGCAGATGCAGTGAAGGCGCTGAACGCGGTGCTCGCGATTGATCCCGAAGATTTACAGGCCCATTACAACCTGATGCTCTGTTATCGAGGCTTGGGAGATGAGAAGCAAGCCGAGGACCATCAGGCGCGCTATTTACGGTTCAAAGCAGACGAATCTGCACAAACGATCACCGGCCCTTATCGTCAGGCGCATCCCGAAGACAACAACGAGCGCCAGGCGATCCACGAGCACGTGTCGGTTCCGCTGCCGGTCTTGAAAGCCAACAAAGACCGTGTGGGGACGGAGCCTGCCCTGAGCGACCGACCAGCGGGAGGGAGTCGAATGGGTGCCCTCACCCGTCCGGTCGAGCACGGCTCGACATATGCGAGCGCTACCACCTCAACTGGAACATCGAAATGATGCGGAAACTAATTGCTCTTCTGTTCGTCGGTTCATCGCTAACGGCATTCTCACAAATCCAATTTCGTGACATCACCGTCCAAGCCGGAATTCATTTCACCCACAACAATCACGATGGCACTTTTGCCGATGTCGCCGCGAAGTCTGGGCTCGCGATTCCGATGTTCGGTATGGGTGTGGCGGTGGGCGACTACGATAACGACGGCTACGACGATCTGTTCATCACTGCCCTCGGCCAGAGCCATCTGTTTCATAACAACGGCAACGGCACCTTTACTGATGTTACGAAGCCCGCTGGTCTCCTCGGCCCGAACGAGTTTTCCACCAGCGCCGCCTGGGTAGATTACGATCGCGACGGCAAACTCGATCTAGTGGTCGCCAACTACGTGCAATGGTCGCTTCAAGGAGACCTTTTCTGTACCCTCGACGGCACACACAAATCCTATTGCACACCGGAATCGTACAAGGGCACATCGGCGCGGCTCTGGCACAACCTCGGCAACGGCAAATTTGAAGACTCAACCACCAAAGCGCATTTCTTCGATACCACTTCAAAGAGCCTTGGCATTGCCATTCTCGATTACAACAACGACGGTTGGCCCGACATCCTGCTAGCCAACGATACCCAGCCCAACAAGCTCTACTTGAACAAGCACGACGGGACCTTTGACGAGAAAGGTGTTTCTGCAGGGATTGCCTTCAGCGAAGACGGCGTGGCGCGCGCGGGCATGGGTGTTGATGCCGCCGACTACGATCGCTCTGGCCGTCCCAGTCTAATCATCACCAACTTCGCCAATCAGATGCTTTCGCTGTATCACAACGAAGGCAACGGGCTATTTGTGGACGAAGCTCCCAGCTCCGATGTCGGCCGCGCAACTCTGGTTACTCTCGGCTTCGGTTGCTTCTTCTTTGATTACGACAACGACGGTTGGCCCGACATTTTCGTTTCTGACGGCCACATCGAAGATCAAATCGAGAAAGTTCAGAAGCGCGTCAGCTACGCCGAGCCGCCGCATGTTTTTCGCAATCTGGGCGGCGGCAAGTTCGTCGAAGCTACTCAATCGCTGGGAAGCGCATTCGCCACCCCCAAAGTTGGCCGCGCCGCCGGTTATGCTGACATTGATAACGACGGCGCTCTCGACGTGCTGATGACCACGAACGGCGGTCGCGTTTACCTCTTCCACAACGAAGGCGTGACCAATCGCAGTGTGCGCATCAAGCTGGTCGGCACGAAATCCAATCGCGGCGGCATTGGCGCATTCATCACAGTGATTTCCGGTGGCGATAAACAGACAAAGATGGTCCGCAGCGGATCCAGCTACCTTTCGCAAAGCGAGTTGGTCGCAACGTTCGGTTTGGGGTGGGATTCGAACTTGACCAGACTAGGGCCAAGCACCAAAGCCGATTCCGTCGAGATTCAATGGCCCAGCGGCCAAACGGACAAACTGGAAAACGTGAAAGCCAGTCAGACGATCACGGTTCAGGAAGGGAAGGGAATCATAGCTTCTCGCGCGTATGGGGCTGCCGCGAAGAAACCGGTCGCGACAAAGGTCGCGAAGCTACCTGCTGAAAAGCATTAATACATTGTGATTGTCATCCCGAACTCGCTCGCTGAAAGCGGGCGAGAGAGGGATCTCACGATGCGATTGAGTCAGCATGGCCGTAAACACGACGGCCTCTACCGCATGCAACTAGATCGGCGTAGCCAGACTGCATCGTATAGGCGTGCTCACGTTAGGTTCCTCTCCCGCCCGCAAGCGGGCGTGTTCGGAATGACAAGAGTGTAGGAATTAGTTGACCCTCCGCTTACTGGTAGCTTCAAACGATGCGCGACTGTGGTTAAATCTTTAGCGATGAAATCCAAACTGCTGCTGAGCGCTGGTGGCCTGCTTGCAATTGCGTTGATTCTGATTGCCGCTTCTCCAGAGAAGAAACCCGACCCCACCGAAGCTGCGCGCCTCAACAATCTCGGCTGCGCTTACATGAATCAGCAGCTCTTTGAAAAAGGCCTGAAATCTTTTGAAAGCGCAGCCGCGCATGATCCCAATCTGCAGATCGCCAAAATAAATCAGGGCATCGCGCTGTTGAGTCTCGCAAAAGTTGACGCCGCAAAAGCAATCCTTGACGAAGCGGCTAAAGCCAATCCCAAAGACCCGCACGTCTGGTATGCGCTCGGCATGTTGGACAAAAACAGCAGCAATGCCGAAGCGGCCGTCGAAGACTTCAAGCACGTTATTGAAATCGACGACAGCGACGCCGACACCTGGTACTTCCTGGGCACGGTTTATTCGCAGCTCAAGCAGTTTCCGCAGGCGATAGACGCTTTCGAGCACGCGCTCAAGCTGAACCCCCTGCACGCCTCAGCGCAGTTCGGACTCTCGCGCGCCTACCAGCAGTCCGGAGACACGCCTCACGCCCGCGAGCACCTGGCGCGCTTCCAGTACATCACGCAAAACAAACTCGGCTCGGCCATGAGCCTGGCCTACGGCGAGCAGGGCAAATATTCGCTGGCGGAGGAGTCGCAAGCTTCTGAGGTGAAAGTCCCGCCGCAGATTCTGGTGAAATTTGCGGATGTGACGAAAGAGGCGAGGATTGTTACGCGGAGTGCGGGAAAAGGTCTGGGAATGGGGCCAGGTGAGTGCTTTGTCGATTATGACAATGACGGGAAGATCGATATTTTTTTACCCGACAATGGAGCTCAAGCCGGAATGTCGTTGTTTCATAATCTCGGAAATGGAGAGTTCCAGGATGTTACAAAGCAAGCTGGTTTAGACCCGGCCCTTCGGGCTGCGACCTGCACGTCGGGTGACTACGATAACGACGGATTCGCGGACATTGCTGTCGGCAGCAGATGGTCACTTACCGGCGACAGACTTGTCGCTCGCGTGGCGCTCTTCCATAACGAGAAAAACGGTACATTCAAGGATCTAAGCGAGACGGCTGGCATATCGGGTGGCGATCGTGACCGCGGCTTGGCCTTCGTTGATTACGACCATGACGGCGACTTAGATCTCTTCATCAGCGAGCAGACGACCCTCGACGGGGCGATTCCTGCTGAGGGTGGAGTCATGTGGCGCAACAACGGTAATGGCACCTTCACGGACGTCTCAAGCGAAACGGGTCTGGTTCCACGTGCCTCGATCATGAATGCTGTAGGAACGGATTTCAACAACGACCGCGCCGTTGACTTGGCCGTCGCAGGTAACAAATCCGTCATCCTTCAGAATCCGAGAGAGGGCGAATTCAAAGAAATAAGTGTGCCGATCTCCGAACCAGGAGTCGCAGGCACCACCGGGATTACGATCCTTGATTTCGACCACGACGGATGGATGGATGTGGCGTATACGCACTTCGGCCCGGGCGTCGGCGGCATTACGCTGCTCCGAAACAACCATGGACGGTCCTTCAATAGAGTCAATTTTCCCGCGCCTGATTGGAGATCGTCGACGGGCATCGCTGCCTTCGACTACGACAACGACGGCTGGGTGGACCTCGTCGCAGTGGGCGAGACGAAAGACGGCAAAGGCGAAATAAAGTTGTTCCGCAACCTGGGGCCCGACGGATGGAAAGACGTCACCGCCGGCGTTGGTCTCGACAAGATCCAGCTCAAAGAGCCGCGCGCCATCATCACCGGAGACTACGACAACGACGGCGCCACCGACCTGCTCATCACCCAGAACCGCGGCCCTGCCGTCCTGCTCAAGAACGAAGGCGGCAACAAGAACAACTGGCTGCGGCTCGCGCTCAAGGGACTGAACAGCAATAAGAGCGCCATCGGGACCAAGGTCGAAGTTTTCTCCGACGGCATTCGCCAGAAATACGAAATATACGGCTCCAACGGATATCTCGGGCAGAACTCGCCGTATCTCACCGTCGGCCTGGGACAGGCCAAGCAGGCTGACGTGGTGCGCATGCTCTGGCCTGGAGGCGTGCTGCAAGATGAAATCGAAGTCGCCGCCAACAAGCAGGCCGAGTTTACGGAACTCGATCGTCGTGGTAGTTCCTGCCCGACCTTGTTTGTTTGGGATGGAAAACATTATGAGTTGGTCGCCGATGTCCTAGGCGCGGGAGTAATCGGACATTGGGTCGGTCCAAATGAACGCAACATTCCGCGTCCCACGGAGTGGGTGAAGGTTGATCGGAACATGATTCAGGAACTTCAAAATCCCCACCCTGTCGCAAAAAACGCGACAAGGATGGGGCACCCGACAAATAAAAAGAACGAGGGTGCCCCATCCTTCCCGCGTTCTTTGCGGGAGGGTGGGTCTGTCCTCAGCTTCCGCTTTATGGAACCCATGGAAGAAGTCGTCTATCTCGATGCGGTCAAGCTTGTGGCGGTGGATCATCCTTCCAACCAAGACGTTTATCCCAACGAATATTTCGCGAGCAATCCTCCGTATCCAGACTTCAAAGTCATCACAAGCCAAAACGCAAAGGCACCGGCCGGCGCCTGGGATGACAAGGGCAACAGTCTTCTGCCCGATCTGCTCGCGCACAAATACGTCGGCAACTTTGATCTGCTGCCGTTTAAGGGCTTCACAAAGCCACACAGCCTGATTCTCGATCTCGGTGAGCCTTATCGTGGCGGGCCACTGCACCTCCTCATGCACGGAGAAATCGAATACTTCACCGCAACTGGAATGTACGCAGCATCACAGGCAGGAATTGAAGCCACCGCGCCGTACGTTGAGGCGGAAGTCCCCACAGCCCACGTAGGGGCGGGTGCCCCCACCCGCCCAGCGGAGCGCAGCTCCGCCCAGCACCGAAGCAAGTGGCTCCGCGTAACCAACGATATGGGCTTCCCCGCGGGCCTGCCGCGGACGATCACAACAGATCTCAGCGGCAAACTCCCGCTCGGGACCACGCGCATCCGCATCACGACGAACCTGCAAATCTACTGGGACAGCGTTCTGATCGACCGCAACGCACCATCTGAAAACTTCAAGTTGAGCGCAATCCCGCTGACGAATGCATCCCTGAACTACCACGGCTATCCACTCCAAATCGAAGACCAGCCGCCGGGGAACGTGAAATACGTTTACGAGCAAGTCAGCCGTACCGGCCCGTACGCTCGGCAGGCAGGAGAATACACGCGCTACGGAGACGTTCTTCCGCTACTCACGGAGTTCGACGATAAGCTCGCCGTCTTCGGCTCCGGCGAAGAAGTGCAGCTTGAGTTCGATCCCAGCAAGCTGCCACGGCTTCCCAAGGGCTGGACGCGAGACTATTTCTTCCAAGCCAACGGTTACGAAAAAGACATGGACTTCTACGCCGCTGATGGCTCAACCGTTCAGCCGTTGCCTTTCCGGCATATGGGCAAGTATCCGTATCAGGGCAAATCGTTTCCGTCCGACCAAGAACACCTCGACTACATGCTGAAATACAACACGCGGTTCGTCTCGGGCAACGAGCCGCGCGGATATACGTACGATTTCAGCGACCACGTCAGTAAGTGATGCGCACATATCTATGGATTTGTCATCCCGAACTCGTTCGCTACAGGCGGGCGAGAGAGGGACCTTACGATGCGGGAGAACCACCACGGCAGCAATTAGGACAATGATGAGCGGCGCGTGCTGAATGCTGCTCGGCCCAACTGCACACGCCGCGCAAACTGACTGATAGTCCCTCTGGGGCGTTGAGCGGGTGCGGAATCACATGAGCTTTGCATTCGTACCGCCGAGCAGTCCTGCTGCTCCTGCTTTATAATCAAAACTTCGCGTAAATCCCTGGAGTTTCTTACATCATGATTCGTTTCATGCAGACGTCGAGCTGGTTCAAAAAGTACTTTTTGGCCGGCATATTGTTAGTGATTTGCCTATCCATGGCCTGGTACGTCCTGCCGGGCGGCGCCGGCACGTCCGTTTTCGGAGCGAATACTCCGCAGAAAGGCGTCGTAGCCACGGTTGCCGGGGAGGATGTCACAACTCTCGACGTGCGCAAGCAGGCGCAGCAGATGGTCCAGCAGCACCGATAATCTGATCAACGAGAAGGTCATCCTCTCGGAAGCCAACCGCATGGGTTTGCGAGTTACCGACAACGAAGTTCGGGAAGAGCTGGAACACGGGCCCTACGCCGCTACCTTTTTCCCCGGGGGCAAGTTCATCGGACAACAGGAATATGAAGGTTTGCTTCGCGGCCACGACCTGACGGTTCCGCAGTTCGAGCATTTGGTTGGGAACGGAATTCTCGAGCGCAAGCTGGAGAAGCTAATCGCCTCGAGCGCTGCCGTTACCGACGCCGAAGTCCGCCAGCAATTCGAAAAAGAGAACACCAAGGTCAAGTTCGATTACGCCGTTATCAAGAAAGATGACGTTCTCAAAACCCTTCATCCCGCCGACGCCGAACTGAA
>WNFY01004024.1_pt1 | contig 20755 bp, 15 predicted proteins | sample 5400091 | NCBI WGS metagenome assembly WNFY01 (sample SAMN13153364, study PRJNA577476) | soil metagenome | isolation source: 60 cm soil or saprolite under grassland replicate 1 | place: USA:California | collected 2016-06-15
GATCGAGAGCGAGGGCCTGCGTTACCGTTGGGAGTATGCTCAAAGCTCCTATCACTGTTCGGGCGGTTGCCGGAGGGTCTGCGGCCATGTTGAGCATGCTCTGATGGCTGGTTATTGTTCCACCTGTTCCGTGGTGGCTGACTGCTACTGCTGCTACGTGTACGATAGTCAGCATGTCTACTCGGTGCTCCAGACTGCCATGCGCGATCTACTGTTTCACGATTAAGACGAGGGCGAGCCTGGCGTGGAGATCGCTCAGCTCCAGGCCTGTTTGAGGATTGGTTACGAGAGAACGGGCGCACGTTGTCTCGTCGTTGTTTATTGTAATCTCTAGTCATATTTCCTTTCAGGGCTGTCTGTCCCGTTTGGGGGTGTGTTTACTTTATCTAAGTGGTGGACGAATCGGCAAGATTCCGATGTTGCCTCGCGTCGGTCGTTCCGCACCAACTCCAGCAATTTTGACGCGCTATGTCCTTAAAATGGCATATTCAATGGGGACCCGTCGCTCTTATTATACCATACTCGTGTCACGAGAGGCGATAGTAACAGCGTGGATCAAACTTTTGTCTTGTTGCCACTCTCTTCTTATTCATGGAGTAGCTACAGGTGTTGGTATGGTACCGCTGTGTAAGGGAACGCCAGTGTAACTCAAGTGTTGGCTGCCAAGCATAGCTAGCGTCTTTTGTGATTCTTCATCTCGCAATAGCGGTCGTAGAACAACTATATAGTATAACTCTGATTTGGGTTCGTAAAATTCCCCCTGCTGACGACCATTGAGTAATATTTTGATGGTTTGTAGTTGCTGTGGAGTTGGTAAATACGCATAGAGCGGTGTGGTAAAAGACAGGCAGCCTGTATCTCCATTAGGGCCGGTCCCGCCTGGCGGGATCACACCACATTCAAATGTTGCAACCTCGTCAAGCGAAAAATCTTGTAGCGACCAATCAGAAATAGCTTTGGAAAGGTCCGGGCTAAGGTCTTGATGGACGAGCAGAGCCATCGACGTGCTCGTATAAGGATGTGTTGGACCATTAAGCGCTTCCGTTATGGCGCTGAGAGCTTTACCCAGGTGATGATATTCGTCCATGTCTGGCGCGCTCTCCTGGAGCGCGCCAAATTTTCCGTACAGGAATTCGTAGTGCTTGTTATTGAGGGTCAATTGTAGCAGGGTCGCATTCTGATCTGGCACATCGTAGAACTGTTGCCGTCTCAAATTGAGTAAGCCGCCAGTATCGACCAGAGTATGCAGCAGTTGTTGCAGTGCCCCTGTGTCAAGCTTGCCCCAGTGCATCTGGTATCCTGGCCCAAGAATGTAGGTCCCATCACCGTAGATACTGACCTGAGGGCTAAATGCCAGGGCTCCCATATTGCCCCCACCATAAAATGTGCGTACAAGGATATCGTTCGGACTCGTGCTGTAGGTAATAGGCCCGTTACTGGTTGGTAAAGTACTGTGGTTGTTGGTGTTAGTTGATGATGAGAGCAAAGAGCTATCGCAGGCGGTGAGTAATATTCCTATAAGACAGAGCATAGTGAGAAATAGGATTGTAAATCTTCTAAGAAAAAAACGTTCGTTCATGCTGTCTCCCCAATATTTTCCCGTGTGTTTTCTAACTCTATTGTAACAAAGGATGGTGAGCGCATGTTATTACCTGGTGTTCTGGGGGGTGTCACAAAAGCGATAGCCAATCATCTTGTACACGAGCCTGGCGGCCAGGAAATCTGCGCGAGTTTGGCTTGCCACAGGACAGAGTTCGACCACATCCATTCCAACGATAGTGGTACGCTGACAAATCTCATGGAAGAGGTCGAGTAGTTGGTACCAGTGCAAGCCGCCGGGTTCGGGCGTGCCGACGGCGGGCATTTCGCTAGGGTCAAGAGCATCGAGGTCGATGGTGACATAGGTGTGTTCGCTCAGGCGCTCCCAGGGCATGACCGCATTGCCCCGGGCTAATTGATAGCCCCATACGATGGCTACATTGGGAGAAGTTTTCATAAATTCCGCCTCTTCAGGGCTGAAGCTGCGGATGCCAATCTCGGTCAGCGGTATACCCATGTCTACGACGCGCCGCTCAATCGATGCATGTGAAAGAGGTGTCCCTTCATATTCGTCGCGTAAGTCACCGTGAGCATCGATATGCACAACGGTCAGGTCTGGAAAATATTCGCGCACGACAGCAATGGGAGGTGCAGAGAGAGAATGTTCACCACCAATGATAAAGGGCAGTTGTCCGCGTTCAAGCACCTCGCGAACTGCCTCACCGGTGACTTTGAGGGCAGCAGCATGATCCATGCCACTGTAGTCTAGCGGAGGACGAGTGTATACGCCAATTTCGATAGGACAACAATCGAGTTCCTCATCATACAGTTCCATCTGGCTGGATGCATCAAGAATCGCTTGTGGCCCACGTTCAGTGCCTTTCATATAGCACACGCTATACTCAAGCGGAGCCGGAATTAGCGTTACGCGAGCAGTTGTAGGGTCGCAATAGGGTGCATCTGGCGCACCAAACTGGGTCACAAGCGCTTCACTCATAAATGCATACTCCTTCTTTTTAGCGCACCCCCGATCTGGTCATGCGTGCAGCCATGGCAGTTGCGTAGCGCTGAGGGTCGGGGGTCTCTGGACGTAGAGAACGAGTTCCGCGTACAACGAAATGCGCCTCTACGTCGTCTGTTTGAAAGATTTCCCTGGCAAAGGCAATAGCATCCTCCTGGCTAAACTCTTTGCAGGAGCAGATGTCAATATCAACTTCGCCATACTCTGGCCATGAATGTAAACTGATGTGGCTCTGGGCAATGACTACAAAGCCCGAAAGGCCAGCATCCAATGGATTAGATGTCTCAATGTCGTACAGGTGTACTGGACTGACCTTCTCCATACCTACACGGGCAGGATATTCATCCAACGCACGTCTTATCAAGGGTTCGTTGCTCAAAAGCTCGCGGTCGCAACCATAAAGCTCCAGCATTAAATGGACAAGCACCGGATCTACCTCCTGTAACTTCTACTAGCTACTACTTCTTCTGAACGCAGTAGCCTGCTGTTCTTGATTCCTCACTGCTTACGGCAACTCACAAAATGAATGGGCGAGCCGCCGTAGGCGGCGAGAAGTCCCGAATAGTTAGGTGCGTTTTTGCACACAAGTGATATTATATATTAGGTTGTCAAGCTAATGCAAAAGTCAGCAGGCCGTGCTTGTATCTAATAGCCAGGTCCTTTCCATCTAAAGGCAAGCCAACGGTTCCATCTAATTAGGAGTTTGATTGGGATTAGATGGAAATACTCGATTATGGTCTTGTCTCTTTCTCCGAGTTGTATGCCTCTTTTAACCCTTTTAACAACCCCTCACGCTTAGCAAACAGTTCTTTGCGCGGGCGTGGTCGAGCCTTGCTCACAACATAAGCAGTGAGAAGAGGTAGAGCAATAGTTGAATCCCCATAAATCACAACTGTACTTTTCAGTTGATCTGGCTTGATCTTACCCCAGGAGACGGCTTCGGAGGGTGTTGCACCGGAGAGGCCTCCCCAGTGAGGCGCATCGGCTGTGATCTGGATGAAGTAGTCATGACCCCCCTTTTGAATGCCCAGAACTTCCCACAGCTGCGGCTGGGTCTGCAAATAGAAATTTTTAGGGCTGCCTCCGCCAAGAATGATCACGCCGTTACGGGTAGCATGAAGAACAATGGCCGTTGTTTCGTTCACATCGGCCAGCGGGTCAAGTGTGAGCATGCTTCCGTCCAGCGCATTTCTCGCAACATTCATACCAATCGACGAATCGCCTGGCGATGAGGTATAGATAGGAACGTTCCACAGGGCGGCTTGCGCGAGTACGGAATACTCGGGATTCACACCCATTTTGAGCAACTGCGTGCCCAGGTGATGATGCAATTCCGACGTTGAGATTGGCCGGTTCGGCAAGCTTTTCAGGCACTCACGTACAAAGGCATCGGTGTCAAGCAAGACCTTGTCTGCAAAGAGAATGTCATAAATCCGGATGACCCCTTCTTCCTGGAGCCTGATATCATCCAGCCGGAAATCGCCACGATGCAGCGACATAGCGAGCGCGTGGTGCATATCGTGGTAGAGGTTGGCGCCAGTACTGATAATAAAATCGACGAAGCCCTTCTCCATCAGTGTGATCAGACATCCACCGAGGCCGGCGGGTGTAAGAGCGCCGGCCATAGTCAGGCCAATGGTCACATCCTTTTCAGGGGCCAGCATCTCTTGAGCATACAGATGAACTGCTTCATTCAGACGGGCCGAGTTGTAGGCCTGAAACTGCTGATCAATGAGTTCTGCCACCGTCATATCAGGATAGACGCGCCGGGGTATTATTTGTGCCCCGCTCAAATACTCGCTCTGAGCGGGTTGGTGATTATCTATATTGGACGTATCTTGATGATCGTGCTGCATGCAATAGTGATCCTTTCTGAGAGAGTTTCGTATGGGAATGCTTCAACGGTTACCATTGTACCCCATTCTGCAACCGTACCAACTCTCTCAGGCCCGCCTAAACAGGTAGTAGATCCTCAGTTGCCGCATCATCCGAGCAAGTCATGGCATAGTACGGATTGTGCTTTCGCGTTGATACGCGGTTCATAATGACACCAAGGGGTGTATCTGTTAACGATCTGAGGATGGCCCTGGCTTTCAGCAACAACGCAACCTTCTCATGACCAACCACCATAGCAACGCCATCAGACATGGTGGCCAGGAGACTTGCCTCTGCCCCACTGAGCAATGGAGGACTGTCAATAATGATCAGGTCGGTCTTCTTGCGTACCTGTGCCAGGATAGCAGGCATGCCTTCTTCGAGTAAGGTAGTGGGATTGTCGATGGCGATCCCGCCTGCTATAAGCCAGACGCCAGGAATGTTAGTACGTTGGACAGCAGCATCCAGGTTTTGCCCACTATTTGCCCGGAGCAGGCCGCTCAGGCCAGAATCGTTAGGGGCCAGGCCAAAGGCGAGATGGGTTGCAGGTTGACGCAGGTTAGCATCGATCACCAGGACTGAACGTCCGGCCCGGGCTGCAACTGCTGCCAGGCCGGTTGCGACCGTTGTTTTGCCTTCCTCCGGCTGGACACTGCTAATCAGTAAGACTGCGCCCTCGGGAGTACGCCACGAACCCGGCAAGACACCTGTCAGCCGAAGGTTGACACTGATATCTGCCAGTTGTTGTGCGGCGAGGCCTGCCGTGGGTATCGAACCAGGCTGAATTTCCTTATCTTTGGAGAGGGTACCCAGGTAATTCAGGCCTAATTTCTCTGGCACCTGGTCATCTGTTTGGAGTCGATAATCCAGGTAGATCATGAGAAGCCAGATAAGAAGACCAATCAGCAAGCCTGAAGCAGCAATAACCCCTAAATACAAGAGAGCCTTGTATGAAGGGGTGACATCCTTTATTTTCGCCGGTTGTATGACGAAGACATCAGCATGCACCGAGGATGGCAATTGGAGAAGTTGCGCCTGCGTCGAATTCATAGAGGTAATCACTGCATTGCGATCAGTTGTCAGTAGAGCAATGTGTGGATCAGAGGAATTGTTGTATGAAAGGATTTGTTTTTCCAATTGTGCGCTTTGGGCCTGGTACTGGTTGTAGAGATTTTGTAGGTACGTGCGTTGTAGGATTAACTGATCCTGGGCTTGCCTGGTTTTATAAGCGACATATCCATTGGCCACAGCGTTAACCAAAAAGACCGCATTAGCGGGTTTACTAGCCGTTGCCGTCAGAAGAATAGTAGAAGTGTTGGGCGATGGATTCATGGCCGTCACATTTGTAAGGAGATCATCCATAGTGAGACCATGGGCCTTAAGTGCAGGGTTAGATTGATACACAAAACTCATGACCGAGCGGGTAGCGATCTCGGCCGCATCATTGATTGCCAGGCTCGCTGCACTTGTCTTAGAAACTGGTGCCACCTCTGTATTCGTCCCAGGTGCAAAACTGGGTAGAGAGGTAGCAAGGAGCGTTGAGTTGACGGTGTAGGCAGGTGGCTGCGATTTCGCTACCACGGCACCTGCTGCCAGAGCAATGACTGTACAGACAAGTATAATCCAGCTATGCTTCTTCATGCTGGGAAAGTACCGTGACAAAGGATCACCTCTTTCCTATGACACAAACACATATTTTTCCTCCGTGTTTTCCAGGAAGACATGTCATACGGTACCATAATCGACACTTCTGCTCACCGGAGATAGCGTTGTGAATTGGTGTGAAATCCAACGATGTGGTTATGAATTCATAACCACATCGTTGGATTTCACACCAATTCATTACTGTTAACAAACGATGTTTTGCTGGCCTATAAACTATCATACATGTGAAATGGTCAAAGTAAGACAATCTCTACGAAATTTGAAAGGCAGATAGTATACATGCATGAACCTTCTTTCAGGCCTAAAGCCATTACTCAGAATTTCTCTAAGAAGTGGAAGAGTATCGCTCTCGCGGTATTGGGATTTGCTCTCATAATAGCAGGTGTTTTCATTATGCTTCCCCGCCTTCAAGCAGTCCAGGCAGCCCGTACAGGGGTTGGCGGCGACTGGCCAATGTATATGCATGACGTTGGGCGCAGCGGCTACAATAAAGCCGAGACCATCATCAATCGGACCTCGGCCCCCAACTTAAAGGTTCACTGGACCTACCAGGCAGGGGGGATGATCTTCTCGCAGCCGGTGGTAGCGAATGGCCTCATCTACTGGGGCTCATTTGATGGCTACGAACATGCCACCAATTTGAGCGGGCAACAAATCTGGCAACAAAACCTGGGCATCAGGACGACATGTGCTCCAGTCTCTCCTCTCGGTGTAGTGAGTACAGCGGCAGTGAGCACTGTAACAATCAATGGAACGCTGACCTCGGTAGTCTTTGTAGGCGGTGGTGATGATCATCTTTACGCATTGGACGCTTCTTCTGGATCCATCATCTGGAGCACTCCGATAGGTAATCCATCAACCAACACCTTCATCTGGGATTCGCCCTTTGTCTTCAACAACCATGTCTATATCGGTAGCGCAACAACTGGCGAATCAAGTGGATGTAAGTTGATACCGGGGCAGTTCTTTGAACTGAACGCGTCCGATGGGAGCATCGAGCACACTTACAACAGTGTGCCTGACGGATGCGTGGGCGGAGGTATCTGGTCGTCTCCAACGTTTGACGCGTCCGACGGGTCCATCTACTTCACGGCAGGTACACAGGGTGGATGCAACAAAGATCACGTTTCGATCGGCATCGTCAAACTCCGCGCATCGGATCTCACGTACCTGAGTTCATCGCTCAGCAGCGGCCCCGTCTGGTCCTATCAGATTGCCGGGGCTGGAGCGTGTCCCCAGTGCGGACAGGGCAGCATCTCATCAGCAGTGTGGGATGGGTCGAGAATCTTCGTAGCTGGTGGTATCACCAGCATTAATGGCGCCACCTGTGGCGGCAGTGTCCAGGCGCTCGATCCCGCCACGGGCAACTTCCTCTGGCAAACGTGCCTGCCCAAAACGGTTATGGGTGCCATCACCGAAGTGCCCGGCGTAATCGCCCTGATAGATGGAGCGAATTTGACCCTGATCAATACAGGGAGCGGAGCAAAGCTCTTCAACTACAGTGCACACTTGTATGGCTCGCCATCGATCTCAAACGGTGTGCTTTACGCAGGAAGCACGACTGGCAATCTTTACGCTTTCGGGACCTAATGCGCCTTTTATTGGCGCAGTTATGCCTGCAACGTCTCATCGATCAGCCCTGCGTGGATTTGCTCGGCGTGTTCCCGGTAATGCTCGTAGGAATGGGCCGCGATTAGGGGGAGAGGAAGCTTTACTCAATCATCGATCTGCGTATCTCGATAATCTGGTCGCGCAGCCGGGCAGCCTTCTCAAACTCTAACTGCTTAGCGGCAGCACGCATCTGGGACTCCAGATCCTTAATCAGGCGCAGGGCTTCATCTTTCGGTATACCGGCCAGTGCCACTGCCACCGACTTGCCGTCTGTCGCCTGGACTGCCACCCCGCTCATCTCTTTGATGCGCTCAGAGAGTGTCTTCACATCCTTCTTGATGCCACGCGGCGTAATGTGGTTGTGCTCATTAAAGGTGGTTTGAAGCGTGCGGCGGCGGTTTGTCTCATCGATGGCGCGCTGCATCGATTTGGTAATGGTATCCGCATACATAATCACGCTCCCCTCGACGTGGCGTGCCGCACGCCCAATCATCTGGATCAATGAGCCCTCTGAACGTAAGAAGCCCTCCTTATCGGCGTCGAGAATGGCTACCAGCGATACCTCCGGCAGGTCCAGTCCTTCGCGTAACAGGTTAATACCCACCACCACGTCATAGACGCCCAGGCGCAGGTCGCGTAGAATTTCAACGCGCTCAATCGTATCAATCTCCGAGTGCAGGTAATGCACTTTAATGCTCAGCTCCTGCATGTAGTCTGCCAGGTCTTCGGCCATCTTCTTGGTCAATGTCGTGACGAGCACACGCTGTCCCCTGGCGACACGCTGGCGAATCTCTGCGAGCAGGTCGTCGATTTGTCCTCGCGTGGGGCGCACACTGATCTGAGGATCAATCAGGCCTGTGGGGCGAATCACCTGTTCCACGACGGCTTCGCTATGTTCGTATTCATATGGGCCAGGTGTGGCAGAAACAAAGAGTGCCTGGTTAATCTGTTGCTCAAACTCTGTAAAGGTCAATGGCCGGTTATCGAGTGCCGAGGGAAGGCGAAAGCCGTAATCGACAAGTACCTGCTTGCGTGAGCGGTCACCTGCGAACATACCGCGCACCTGGGGCAGCGCTACATGCGACTCGTCCACCACAAGCAGGTAATCTTCAGGCAGGTAGTCCATCAAAGTCCACGGCTGCTCGCCCGCGGCGCGGCCCGCCAGGTGACGTGAATAGTTCTCGACACCAGAGCAGAAACCCGTCTCGCGCAGCATCTCGATATCAAAGTTCGTGCGCTGCTTCAAACGTGCGGCCTCAAGCAGCTTACCTTCGGCTTCGAGCACGGCTAAGCGCTCTTCCAGTTCGTTTTCGATCAACTCAATGGCCTTGTTCAGGCGCTGCTGTGTTGTCACCCAGTGCTTGGCCGGATAGATATCCAGGCGTTGACGTTTGCCCAACACTTCGCCTGTGAGGGGATCGATCTCGGTCATACGCTCGATCTCGTCTCCAAAAAATTCAATGCGTACCGCTACATCCTCATAGGCGGGAAACACCTCCAGAACATCGCCGCGCACGCGGAAGCGGCCACGAATGAAATTGGCATCGTTACGCTCATACTGAATTTCTGTCAAGTGCCGTAGGATCTTGTTGCGTCGGCGTTCTTCTCCTACCTTAAGGGTAAGAACCACTTCTCCGTATTCTTCAGGGCTGCCCAAGCCATAGATGCAGGAGACAGAGGCCACAATCAAGACATCGCGCCGTTCAAAGAGACTGCGTGTCGTGGAGAGCCGCAGCTTCTCGATCTCCTCGTTCAACATGCTTTCTTTTTCGACATAGGTATCCGTACGGGGTATGTAGGCTTCCGGTTGATAGTAGTCGTAGTAGGAGACAAAGTATTCTACAGCGTTGTTGGGGAAGAACTCTTTGTACTCGCTAAAAAGCTGCGCTGCCAGTGTCTTATTGGGGGCAAGCACCAGCGTCGGTTTTTGTACCTGCTCTACAACTTTCGCTACCGTATACGTTTTGCCGCTGCCCGTCACACCCAGCAGTGTCTGCATTCTATGGCCTTTTCTAATGCCCTCGACAAGCTGGGCGATGGCTTCCGGCTGATCACCTGTGGGCTGAAAAGGAGCTTCTACCTTAAATTCTGGCATAATGATCTGTCCTTGAGTAGAATATCTTTTCCAATTGCTCACTCATTATACCATACTCTGGGCTGAACTGATTCTCTAAGATAGACCGTGTTACCAATAAACGCATTTGCTTACAGTGCCTGTAATGCTTGCGAACACGATTGCTATTGTTTTGGAGGATCTCGTAATGACTCTTCTCTATAGATTGGCTCGCCGTGCCAATGACCGGGTATCGGCGGGTGCGCTCAGGATACTCAGGGTACTCGGGCTACTACTTGTACTCGCGCCGGTGGCCGGCTGCGGCACACCCGCCCCATTGCAGTTTACTACTATCGACTTAGGCCTACCGCCTGCAGCACTTAACTCGCCTCTCGTTGGCCCATTGCCAGATAATACGCAGATGCGCGTTGGTGTCACTTTCAAGGTCAGCCAGAGTGTGCTTGACCACTTTGATCACCAGAAAATACAGCCTGGAAAGCGTTCAAACCTGGAGAATTTTGCCAATCAGATAGGTATTGACGATGCCACCTATCAGAAAATCAAGGATTTCTTTAATACCGGCGGTGTAGGGCTAAAATTGAGTAAATTGCGTACCCATCTTACCATTAGCGCCAAAGCCAAAACCTTTGCCCACTTGTTGCAGACGCATTTCGTCATTCATCGCTTGAATAACCGCACCTTTTATGCTCCCGCGACACCGCCTAAACTGCCAAAATTCCTTGTCGATTCCATCGCTGCCATTACTGGACTTGATAACTATAGCACTCCGCCGCAGACGGGCCACATATACCAGCATTTCAAGCAAGCGAGTTCGAAGCGTCGTCCTGGGCAGGATTGTAATCCTCCAGGCCAGACCCTGCTGCCAAAGGAAGTGGCTCACGCCTATGGCTACGATCAGCTCTGGAATCGTGGGTGGCACGGCGAAAACATGACAGTAAACCTGGTCGAGATCGATGCGTTTGATCAGAATGATGTCCAGAATTACTTTGATTGCATTAACTTCCAGGGCAAGCTGGATGTGGCTGATATCGATGGCACCCCAACACAGGCAATTGGGGAGTCTACACTGGACATCGAGATGGTGGCGGGCCTGGCTCGCTCTGTGCACATTGCTGACTACGAGACGGATGGCAACTCAAACAACGATGTTTGGGTTCAGGTCAATGATGAACTCCAACAGATCATTGATGATAATACCAATAATGCCAGTTCAGGCAGTGTTGTCAGTATTAGCCTCGGTGATGCCGAAGGCCAGATTACCTCGAATGATCGTGTTGCCATTGAGAAGAGCATTCAGATACTCACACAAGTGGAGCATATGACGGTCTTTGTAGCCAGTGGTGATTGTGGCGCTTTTACTGACCGTGTTTTCCGCAGTCTCTCAGTCAGCTTTCCTGCCAGTGCTCCATGGGCAACAGCAGTCGGTGGAACTGTCTTGTCTGTAGGTGGGAATGGAGAGCGCACGAGTGAGGTTGTATGGTCCAATGGATCAAATCCTTTCAGCTGTAAGAATCGTTGGGGGAGTGGTGGAGGACTCAGCCAGGTTTATCCCCGTCCAGATTGGCAGAATGCCAGTGGAGTAAATAACCAGTACTCCAATGGCCATCGCCAGATTCCTGAGATTTCCGCGGCGGCTTTTGACCTGGCCGTCTACTTCAACGGCCAATGGGGGGTCGTTGGTGGGACAAGTGCGGCCTCACCAATCTGGGCGGCTGGTATCTCTCTGGTCAATGAGGGCTTGATCCATCAAATTGACAAGTATGCCTATTCGCCGCGTATGTTTTACCTGGCTGCCGACAGGAATGACGGCATGCAGCCTTTCTATGATGTGACCCGTGGAAGCAACCTGTACTATCCTGCCACCCCTGGGTGGGATTACCCCAGTGGTCTGGGAACGCCCAACCTGGCAGATTTCTACCAGGTGATCTGTCGCGATATCATGTGAGCAAATAGCACTGCGAGATGTGAACTGTGCCATAGTTAACCTCTTTGGCTATGCTACAATGAGTTCATAAGGAATTTGAACATTGATCTGGAGCAAAGGAGGCAGGTAGACTATGGCACAGGCTCGTCCGCGCTTCTGCCCACAATGTGGCACACCTACCACGGCAGGCCAGGGCTTCTGTGCCAACTGCGGGCGAGTACTGACTGCTGCACCCTCTGAGGTTGATACAGTGCCGCAAGGCCAACCCCGACAGCGATTTTCGCAAACGGGGCCGCAAACAGTACAACAGTCTCCCCAACCAATATGGGCAAGGCCATCCGCATCATTTCCGCGCTCTCCTAAAAAACGTATGTCAGGCAGAACCGGCTGTCTTCTACTCTTTCTTGTGCTTCTTGTTGTTTCGGGTATAGGCATTTACGCTGGCGCCGGGCTTTTGCGGCTCCCCCTGCCAGGCTTTGATAGCGCCGGCCGCAGTGACGTTCAACCTCCGATTGCAACAATCGTCGTCAATACTTCAGTGACTTATGCCGGTGTGAAAATTGCTATTCTTTCGGCCCAGCAATCCCAGAGCTTTGTCGATGATCCCAATACGACTACCACGGGTATGGTGCGCCTGCATCTGCAGGAGCAGAATAAAACATCAACTCGCGTGAGTTGGATCTACGCGAATGTTGCGCGGCTCGTTTTGCCGGGGGGAAAAACTGTTGCCCCAACACTGGTGCAGGCCGGAGCAGGTATTGCGCCTGGAGCTACCCAGGAGAGCACACTGGATTTTGCAGCACCAACGAGCATGAAAATCAGCCAGCTCTCATTAAGACTGGGTACTATAAACGAGGCGCAAATGGACATTCCTTTGACAGGACATGCCGATTTACGCAAATATGCTCCAAAAACCGTCAACCCCAATGGCGAGATGACTTACCTGGGACTGAACTGGACCTTAGTGAGTGCAACTTCACAACTGAGTATTGCTGGGCAGCAGGCTAGCAAGGGAATGTCCTATATCATAGTGACGCTCAAAGTGGATAATACGCTGTCGCAGGAGGCTATTCCTGGTTCAGCCTATGACTACATCCGCTTAAAATCTGATAGTACTATCGCTCTACCAAAAAGTACCACCTTGCCCGTCTTATTTGAGGCAGGAGAAACTGGCAAAACTGGAACAGTTACTTTCCTGGCGCCCCAGTCGAGTAGTGTATACACGTTAATACTGCTGCCGCAAGCTGGAACTGAGAAGGCTACTACAGATTTTCAATTTGCCTGACGAATTGACGAATACGCCTGATAGACTTTTTTTATGATTGCTGTTAAACTTAGGCAAGGCACAGCTTTGTCCTTCTTCAAAGAAGGACACCTATACATTTAACAAAGGAGAGAGCTTATGGCTCAGGCATTTCCACCTTCATGCCCACACTGTGGTACGCCTGCCACCCCAGGGCAGCGCTTTTGTTCCAATTGTGGTGGAACCTTGGATGCTGGATTCGGCGTTCCTACTGCTGCGGCATCGAGCGGAGAACACTACCCGCAAGTTCCTGATTTATCTACACAGCTTTCAACACCTCCGCCTCCACCGACTAGTTCATATACTCAGCCTGCCCAAGGATCCCCGAATACCTATTATCCGCCTCAGGCACCACAAAACTCGCCAGCGGCGCAGCAGAGCTACCAGCCTCTGCCAGCGTACACACAGCCACAAAAAGATGCCTCAAGGAGTGTACTTAGCCAGATTGGTTGTGGTGTTGGCCTGATAATACTCGCTGTCCTTGCCGTCTGTGGGGGGACTGGTTACCTGGGCTACAGGTGGTTAGTTTCTACCGCTAATAGTGTACACACTACTACTTCTAGTAACACCGGTACAGGTAATAACACTGGTAGTAATGGCACGGCGACAGTGCCCTTGACAACGAAAAATATAAATGCAGCCCTGACCTATGCAAGCGTCGATATCACCATTCTCAACGCTCAGGAAGCCAGTAGCTTTTCTGATGACAGCAACACGAGTTCACCGGTTCTGCTGCGTCTCAATATGAAGGAGCATAATCCTACTGCTGGCACCGTCTTCCTTTCATATGGTGAAAACTTCCATTTGATTTTACCGGATGGAACGAGTGTAACTCCTGCTAGTGAGCATGATATTGGTGCGGTTGACCAGGCAGTCACAAAAACCAGCTGGGTAGATTTTCCTCTATCTTCGAGCATGGATATCAGCAAACTTACTTTGCGCCTGGGGGGTGCCAATCAGGTACAGGAGGATGTTCCATTAACGGGAAATGCCGACCTGAGCAAGTATCAAGCGAAGACGATCAGCCCAAATGCGGCCTTCCAATACGCGGGAGTGAACTGGACATTGACAAACGTGACCTCAAGTTTCAGCGCAAATGGGAAGCAGGCTGACAGTGGCATGCGCTATATCGTCGTGACATTGAAAGCAGACAATCCGACATCAAGCACGTTTTTCCCTGACATGACTACGTATACACGTCTGAAGTCGGGTGATATCATCAATTCGCCAACAGGTAATACTTTTCCCGTAGATATTGCTGCCGGCACGACTGGTACGACCGGGACGGTAACCTTCCTCATGCCGCAGAACAATGGCTCTTTTACGCTGACAATGCTGGCACGCACGAGCGCAAACCCGCCAGTTCTGCAAGTCACAAAGGATTTCCAGATCTAAGTACAGATCTTCTCGCTCCCAAACAGGAGTCATCCCGGATCTGATGTGTGGTTGAAGAACGCCCGATTCAAAAATTCGGGATGACTGTGGACAGGTCCCTTATTCCAGTAAGAAGCTGCCGATGAGTTCCTTCCGCAGGGCCGCTTTTTCCTCTTCATCAATCGCTGCGGAGTTCCTGGTCACGGCTCCCTGCCAGACTGCCGGTGTCATCGGACTGGTGGTAGCGGCTGCGAATTCATCAATGAGCATGTCTTCAAGAAATGTAGAGGAAGGCGTCGCTGTTTGTAACACTTCCTCTTCACTTACCTCTTCTACTTCTTGATCGGGGTAGTTTGCTGTTTGCTCAAATTCGTCGTAGCTGGGCAGGGGGGTTTCAGGAATAGTGCTCATTGGCGCCTCGCTTAAAGCCATGGTTATAGTTTCCTGGTAGCTGGCAGGAGAATCTTGTGATGGCGAGACTACTTGAGAAGAAGTAACAGCCGGTCCCCCCATGAGTGCGAACTGCTTGCCGCAAATATCAAGGAAAATACCGCGACCTCCACGCAGATCAGCAAGTTGACGCTTTAAATCCTGGTTTTCCTCGATTAATTCCTCCAAACGTTGCTTTTGATTAAGCACTTCTTGCATGATGAGTTCGAAGCTACTGCCGCTCATTATCTTTTTCCTCCAGAGCACAATTGGCTACTTAATTGCCGGTAAATGGTTGGCCTTTGGGCTCACTATGGATCCCTCTCCTACAAAAAACGTGCTTTCTGCTCATCTCTGTATTCAAACGTTTCAATGTATCTGAAGTAACAATGGTTGTGTTTATTCAACTGCATATGTAGCATCTCAAATCGCTGGTAGCCACTTCTCAGAAGCAATAAAGCTCTCATAGAATAACAAGACCTGTGCTTGCCAAAAAGAGTGGTTTCTATTGTATACTACTCTCTAAGGATCATACGTACGAACGCAAATCAGTATCATATAGGGATGCGCAAACGTGTTGTTAGTAGAAATTAACCTGATAGGGAATAAATTTCGTTGAAGGACAGAGGGGAAAATGGCCTGCTAGAAAATATTGCTCGTTGAAGGACAAAGGAACTGCATTGCTATGGCGCAAGACGCTGCGACACAAGAAACGTCAGATCAAGCCCCCCAGGAAGAAGTAAATGCCGGTAAGCATTTACTTGGTCCTATCCTCTGCTGGGCAGTTGTCTTTGCGGATATTGGTACCTCTGTTTATTATGTCCCTGGTATCCTCTATGGAACTGTTGGGAGACTGGCAGGTTTCTTTGTCTTTTTAACCATGACTGTATTTGTGCTACTAACGTTGAAATACGCCGAGGTGACCAATCGCTTCCCGCAAGGCGGTGGCGTTGTGACGGTAGCGGCGCAGGCCATGAATCACTGGGTGGGGGCGTTGGGCGGCATGTTTATCCTGGTCGATTATTTTCTTACCGCAGCCATCAGTTGCCTTTCGGGTATGCTTTATCTGAGTGTGGTTCTTCCCGCTATAGGACCTTTTGCCTTAGAGATTACCATTGGCGTACTTGTGCTGTTAGGCATCCTGAATTGGGTGGGTGTGAGCGAGAGCGCCAAAGTTAGCCTGGTGGGTGCAGTCATCGCCTTCGGCAGCGATGTGGCGATTCTTATTACCGTCTTTACCCACATATCCTTCTCTGATTTTTTGTCACTCTTCCCCAAGATGTTTGCGCATCAAAACCTTACGGTGGTTTCCATCTTGACTGGTTTTGCCGGCTCATTCCTGGCCTTTTCAGGTTTAGAGAGTATTTCACAACTGTCTCCAGTGATGAAGACGCCACGTAAGAGGGTAGCAGGAATAGCGCTCTTGCTCGTAGTATTAACGATTGGCGTGACCAGCCCTGTCCTGACCATGCTTTCGACTCTTTTGCAACCGCGTGAAGCAAGTGATCCCGTGCTGTCTAACCAACTTATTTCGCTCCTTGCCGGGCATTGGGGAAGTATCTTCTTGCAAACCGAGGTAGCCATCAGCGCCAGTGCGCTCCTGGTATTTGCCAGCAACACGGCCATTATTGGGTCTTACCACGTATTTATGGCACTCTCGCGCATGGATTTCTTTCCTGCTTTTGTGTTGCGACGCAATAAGTTACGTGGAACGCCTCACTACTCCATTGCTCTGGCTACCGGTATTCCCATCGCGGTACTGTTGCTTGTGCGAGGAAATATCAACATTCTTGGCGACATGTACGCCTTTGGTCTTTTGGGAGCTTTTACGTTGACCTGTCTGGGCCTGGACATCGTGCGCTATCGCGAACGCAAGGCTGTACAAGCCAAAGCCTATCAATGGCCTGCCAACTGGCAGCGTAACGGTCATGATGAGCATGTACCTCGTGACAATGTGTCAGACAGGGCCTCTCAATCGACTTCTGAGAACCCCCCCCCGGATAGACATGCTTTGACTGGCGTATCCATTGCACAAGGTGGAGCAACCACAACTCCTGCTGCTCGTACACGGGCACCTAGTTTTTGGTCTACGCTCGATTTCTGGTTGGGTATACTGACCACTGTCCTGGTGCTCACTGCGTGGATGACGAATCTCGTATCCAAACCACTAGCTACGGCCTTTGGAGGTTCAGTGGCAAGCATTGGTATGATCATTGCCTATATCAACTATCAAAGCCATAAGCGACAAGGTCGCGCGCCGGTTGTTACTACAGGTATCGAGGGACGTTTGCCAGGATCAGTATTGGCAGTCCTCATTGAGGGTAATGAGCATAACGATGCTGTTATACATAGCGCAATCAATGCTGCTGACGGGCACCCGGTTGTGTTTCTCTATGTAGGTAATCGTAGGCCTGGTCGGCTCCCGCGCATGTTCGAATTGTATGACCCATATCTAGAGGATCAGCAGGCCAAAGAGACTCTTGGCCATGCTGAACATCTGGCTCAAAGAGCGAAGATTGCTCGCCGGTATGTGTATAAACAGGAAGAACCTGGTGTCGTTGCCAACGTTTGGAAAATAGTTCATCCTCGTGATACGGTAGTGACGGCGGATCTTGCACCCGAGGTTGAGGATATCAACCCGGATCGCATTCGTTACGAGCTAACGCCAAAAGGCAAGGTGGCACATCTCCTCAAGCAGTGGTAATTACGAGGTACCTGGCTACCTTGTTCAATAAAATATCTATTTCAAATGGTTTGGCCACGAAATCATCAGCTCCTGCCACTCGCGCTGTTTCCTCTGCACTCGGATGCGCCGAGAACATAATGACGGGAATGTGGTGGGTCTCCTCTTGCTGCTTGAGCCGTTTGACGATTTCTCGGCCATCCTTACCTGAGAGCAATACGTCAAGTAATATCAGGTCTGGGAGGCCGCCATCGTGGAGCTTTTCTACATATTCGCCCTTGGTCGTGGTCGCAACTGTATACCCTTCTTCCTCCAGGATCACCTGAAGGAATTCTAAAATGTCTGGCTCATCGTCAACCACGAGGATTTTTTTCTGCTTGTTTTCCATACATGTCCTTGCCTTTGCCTGTGCATCGTGTTTGCCTCAGGAGGCTCGCCTGCTCTTTTTAGAGAGAGGTAGGCACACATAAAAGGTTGCCCCTCGCAACACCCTTTGACCTGGAAGCTGATCATATGGGGAAGGAAAGGTCTTTTTCATCTTTGATTTCAAACCTGATTAGAACCTCAGCGAAGGTCTGCTAGCACAAGTATAGACGGTTTGTCCAGGTAGAGCAAACTCAACATTTCCTCTTTCCTAATAGACGCCTGAATTGCTACTTCGCGCCTCTAACCTGTCGAATAACCAGTGTACCCAAACCAAAGTAAACGATGGTCACAATGAAAAGAAACCTGGCAGCCCTTGCGGCTGCCAGGTAAATTGCAGGTAAAAAATTAATTCCAGTTCTCTACGCCGACATCCTCGCCCTGGCTCTCAAGCCACCTTTCGAGGTCGATGGCCGCGCGGCAGCCATCGCCGGCGGCGGTAACGGCCTGGCGGTAGCGATGGTCGGTAACATCACCCGCTGCGAATACGCCGGGAATATTGGTCATCGTATACTCAACCGGAACAATGTATCCCTTCTGGTCCATATCAATGACGCCCTTAAACAGGCCGGTATTCGGTTCGTGCCCGATGGCCAGGAATAATCCCTGAACCGGCAGGACACTCTCTTCGCCTGTCTTCAAATTGCGCAGCAGTAGACCAGTTATGGCGTCATCACCCAGAACCTCGCTGACATCGGTATCCCAGATAAAGCTAATCTTAGGGTTTCTGAAAGCGCGATCCTGCATGATTTTGCTGGCCCGCAGCGTATCACGGCGGTGAATAACCGTAACATGATTGGCGTAGCGGGTCAAGAAGTTAGCTTCCTCCATGGCAGTGTCTCCACCACCTATGACGGCCACATCCTTACCTTTGAAGAAAAAGCCATCGCAGGTAGCACAGGCGCTCACGCCGCGCCCTTGCAGGCGCTGTTCGCTCGGCAGTCCCAACCACTTTGCGCTCGCCCCGGTCGAGATAATAATGGTACGTGCCAGGTACTCGCCCGAATCAGTCGTGAGCCTGAAGGGGCGCTGGCTAAAATCGATCGCTATCACATCTTCGGGGATCATCTCTGTCCCGAAGCGGCGGGCCTGGACTTCGAACTTCTCCATCATCGGGGGGCCAAGAATACCATCTTCAAAGCCAGGGTAGTTCTCCACGTCGCTGGTCAACATCAACTGCCCACCCACCTGGTAGCCCTGGAACATGAGCACCGAGAGGTTAGCGCGTGAGGCATAGATCGCGGCCGTATAGCCTGCCGGTCCTGAGCCAATAATGATCACATCGTATTGTTTTGCCATAGTCGGGGTGCTCCTCACTTCTCCACTTCAGTCTTTGCTTATGGTAACACAATTTGGATCCGTTTTATTCCTGTGGGGTATGCTTTGGGGAAGCGAGGAATGAGGATACTATGCGCGTTTTCTGCGACTGATTATGGTGTTGTAGATCATCAAGAATATGGGGAGCAGAACCAGGGTAAAAATAATGTCAGGCAGTGCCTGGACGGTAATGAAAAAATTCAGATCCACTCTTACAAGCCCGATCAGGCTAAAACCAAGGAGTACCGCAATAGCGGCAATAACATCAGCAATGATAATATTGCGGATGCTATTGTAGCGTCCTCTCGTGCTCAGCAGCGTAAGCCCTGCGATAAAACCCATCAGGGCAGCACCTAGAATATCTTCCAAAGTAACACCTTGAAAGAAGCCACCAGTTAGAACGTTGTCGTCAGCTACATTCAAATCAGGCCCAGGAAAGTAACTACCGATGAGGAAGCCAACCGCTCCTATAAAAAGACCAACCCAAGGGCCGAAGAGCTCTCCAAAGAAGAGGGGAATAATGATTGCTGGCAGCAATACAATAAGATTACCAGCCTGGAAGTTTCCCCCAACAATAACAAAGTGACTCAGGCCAGCGTAGAGAAGTGTTCCAATGAGCATAGCCACTATCTGTCTTTTGCCTATACTCCACACTTGCGCATTACTATCTTTAGAACCTATTTGCTTCGCTTCAGGCGGTTCGGTCACAGGTTGCACATCAGAAATAACCTGCCTTTCATTATTATAAGCACTTGCTTCCGAAAGAGATGAAGCTACTATAGGTTGTGGTGTGGGAAATGATGGTACCTGAGCGATCTGCTCGGAAGGTCTGGGAGATGCAGATTGCGAACTTGTTCGTGGCTCAGGAGTTTGGCTTCGAGGTTTCACAATAAAGGGCTGTTCATACTGGCTAGCCTGTGCCAGAGCATTGGCAAAGGCCTGCACGCTTCCAAACCGCTGCTTCGGTTCTTTTGCCAGTGCTGTCATTACCACCTGTGCAACATCACGAGATATCGTTGGAAGCTTCTCGCTTAAAGGTTGGGGTGGAACATAGGTATGTTGATAGCCCAATTGGATGAAATCGCCACTGCTAAAGGGTGTTTCCCCACAAAGCCACTGATAGACTACTACCCCTAAAGAATATTGATCACTACCTCATTCTTTCGTCCCAATAACATATTCTCTGGTTTGATGTCGCGATGGATCAGCTTTTCATCATGCGCATGTTGTAATGCCTCGGCAAGCTGCTTGACATACGGTACGATGGTAGTAAGTGGTAGTTTTGTGCCTCTCAAATGGCGCTGGCGTAGGGTACCGTTGGGAGCGTAGTCCATGACGAGAAAGGGGGTCTCGCCGTCCAGGCCAAAGTCGGTGACTCGGATAATGTGAGGATGTATTAAGCGAGCGATCGTGCGGGCCTCATTGAGAAAGCCTGCCATATCTTCGCTTTCCAGCTGAGTATGCAGCACTTTGACGGCGACCGGAGTGCTGAGATAGATATGTTCGCCGAGGTAGAC